>Ga0187817_10001369_pt1 | contig 11851 bp, 7 predicted proteins | sample NC_wetland_sal_i_17_FD_132431 | JGI IMG/M metagenome (GOLD analysis project Ga0187817, IMG submission 132431) | Wetland sediment microbial communities from Neuse River Estuary, North Carolina, USA - SO4_2 | ecosystem: Environmental > Aquatic > Freshwater > Wetlands > Sediment | place: USA: North...
ATCGTGCTGCCTTCGATGGCCGAACATACCCTCACCGCATGCCCAGCCGCCACCGGGTCGTGGTACGACGGCGTCGGCCACATGCCCTTCTGGGAGGCGCCGCACCGCTTCGACCGCGAACTCGCCGGCCTCGCACTCGGCGCCGTATCACCACTACCTGTACGACCTGGGCCCCGATAGTCATACCGCCGACGTCCAGTGGACTGTGGGGCTCCCCGGGGTCGTAGGTCGGCGGCGGCCTGCGCGAGCTGGGATGACTGGGAATTGTGATCCAGGTGGCCCTGGCCGGCTCAGCGGGGAATGAGGATGGCCCGGCCGCGGATCCGGCCGTTGCGAAGGTCGTCGATGGCGTCGTTGGCGGCTTCCAGAGGGTAGCTGGTGGAGTGGAGCGTGACCCTGCCCTGGCTTGCGAGGGTGACCAGGTCAGCTAGATCGGGGTTGGTGCCGATGAGGTTCCCGGCGACCGTGATCTCGCCCAGTACCAGCTGGATTGTCGGCAGTGTGACGGTGCCGCCGTACCCTACCAGGTAGTAGGTGCCGCCCGGGCGCAGCATGGCGACCGAGTCGCCGATCGTGGGGTCTTCTCCGACGAAGTCGAAGACCGCGTCGGCGCCCGTGCCGGTCAGGTCACGGACCTGCTGTGCCTGATGCCCGTCGGCGGTGACTGCGTGGTCCGCGCCGCAGTGCCGGGCCAGTTTCAGCGCTTCTTCGCTGGTGTCCACCGCGATGACCTGCGCTGGGGTCAGCGCCTTGAGGCACTGGATGCCGATGTGGCCCAGCCCGCCGGCGCCCACGGCGACGGCGGATGAGCCCGGGCCCAGCGCAGAGACGGCTTTCCTGACCGCGTGGTAGGCGGTCAGGCCGGCGTCGGCCAGCGCGGCGGCTTGTGCGGGCTCGGCCCCGGCGGGGAGCTTGACGACGGCTCGCGCGGTGGTCTTGAACAGCTCGGCCATGCCGCCGGCGCACATCAGGCCGGGCAGGTTGGGGCCCCTGGCGCATCGCATGTCGTCTCCGGCCCGGCAGGCACGGCACACGCCGCAGGTGAGGTTCGGGTGGCAGATGACCGGGTCGCCGACGGCCAGGTGCTCGACCGCCGGGCCGACGGCGTGGACCCAGCCGGCGTTTTCATGGCCGAGGACGACGGGCAGGTCGGCCGGGATGACGTCGGCGAACCAGCCGTCGATGATGTGCAGGTCGGTTCGGCACAGCCCGGCGCCGGCGATCCTGACGATCACGTCGTCCGGCCCGGTGGCCTGGGGTTCTGGCACGTCGTCCAGGCGTGGCGGCTGCCCGTATGCGTGCACCCGGATCGCTTTCATGATGCTCTCCCTTCCGGAGAGCTCCAGCCTGTGCCGCGGCGGTCGCGGTCCGGTCGCGGCCTGGTCGCGGTCGCTTCAGCCCGGCTAGGACACCAGGGCGGCGACCTGCCCAGCTCGTCGCAGCCACCCGGTCATGCCGATCCGCTGGAACTGGCCGGCTGCTGCCTCCAGCAGCGGGCGGGCGCTGGCGTGGCGCTCCAGCCGGGTGTGCATGAGCGCCTCATCGAAGTCGGTGATGGCCCGCAGCGGGCGTGCCCCCTGCTCCTCCAGGGCCGCGCGGGCCTGGCCGAACCAGTGGGCGGCCTCGTCCGGCCGGCCGTCGATCGCGCACAGCCGGGCAAGGGACAGCCGAAGGTCCATCGCCGGGAACCGGAAGTCGGCCGGGAGCGCCTTGTCGCGCAGGGCGGCCTCGACCGGCCGCAGATGGTCGCGGCGATCCAGCAGCCACAACGTCTCGGCGGTGTCGCAAGCGGTCCGGGTATAGTTCAGCGCCCTGGCCGGCGCCTGTGCCAGTGCCCGGACAGGCAGCGCGAGCAGCGCCATCGCCTGCTCAGGCCGGCCAAGGTGAGCGGCAGTGCGGGCGCAGCCGGCGCTCATTGGGGCGCGGGCCCACCGCGGCACGGGGTCCTGGGTGCTGACGAGCTCGCCGAACACGGCCAGCATGCCGGCCCAATCCTCGCCGCTCGCCATGGTCAGCGCGTCCAGCGCCCCCTCGACGTGGATCCGCTCCCAGCTCCAGCTCCCGTCGGGGATGCGGCTGGCCAGGTCACGTGCCTGCGCCAGCGCTGCCCGCGCGTCGTCCAGATCGCCCGAGGCGGCCAGGGCGCGGGCGATGCTGGCCCGGCAGTGGACCTCACGCGCCAGCTCGCCGCGGGCCCGGGCCTGCTCGGCCGCCTCCTCGAACAGCGACACCGCGGGCCGCAACCCGCCCAGCAGGTACAGCAGCACGGTGGGATCGTGCGCGGCGTCGGCGGGCACGCTGTCTCGCCGGCCGTAGATGGCCGCGACCGCGTACCGGGCCAGGTCCACGCTACGCGAGACCACCCGGGGCGACCGGTACAAGATAGCCAGGGCCTGCCGCCGCCTGGGCTGGTCCAGGGGCAGGCCGACGTAGTCCGGGTCGGTGGCCTCCTTGCGGTCCAGGGCCAGCAGGGTCAGCGCCGCCCATGCCTGGTCCCGCGCGGATCCGGCGTAGGCCAGGCCGGCCGGGGCGAGCATCCAGGCGTGCGCGCTGCTGCCCGCCGCTCCCAGCGCGGAGGCGACCTCGGCAAGATAACCCGCGGCCGCGAGCGGGCCCTCACCCTGGGCGATCTGCTCCGCGGCGATGCGGGCCGCCGCGACCGCCTCGTCGAAGCACAGCGCCCACGCCAGCGCCAGCCCGAGCCGGGCCCGGACCGTAGCGAGCCGCTCGTGTTCAGGCCCGGCCAGGTCGGCGGCGGTGGTCAGGAACGCGACCGCCGTCTCGTGCGCTCCGACGGCTTGCGCCAGGTCCGCGGCCTCGAGCGCGACGGCCACCCCGGCGGCCGCGCCGGGCAGAGCCCGGCTGCCGGCGTACTGGGCGACGATCTCGTCCGGCTCCGCACAGCCGGGAACCCGCACCCGGGCCGTCTGGAGCGCCTGCGCCAGCCGCCGGTGCAGCCGTGCTTGCCGGGACGGGCTGAGGGTGTCATAGATCGCCTGCCGGACCAGCGCGTGCCCGAACTCGTAACGCTCCGGGGCCTGGCCGGGCCGGATCAGCCCGGCAGCCAGCAGCTCATCCAGGGCGGCCAGTGCGGCCCGGTCGCCCAGCCCGGCGGCCGCGGCGGAAACCGGGAACAAGAACGGCCCGGCGAACCCTGACGCCGCCTCCGCGAGCCGGTTCGCCCTGGCTGGAAGCCGCGCGCAGCGGCGGGCAAGGACCTGCCGCACTCCCTCGGGAACCGCCACCAGCGGCAGGCTCGCCGTCAGCGCCCCGGAGCCGTCTTCCGCCAGCGCACGCTCCTCAAGCAGGTGGCGGATCATTTCCTTGGCGAAGAACGGGTTACCGCCGGTGTGCGCCGCGATGGCCGTGACCAGGGACGGCGAAACCGGCGCTCCCGCCTCGGCGGCGACTAGCCGCCCGATGGCCTCAGTGCCCAGGGCCTGCAGCCCGATCACGGTGCACTCAGCCTCCGCCTGCATCGCGCCCAGGACATCCGCCAGCGGATCTCGCGTCACCACCTCGGTGGTGCGGTACGCCCCGGCGATCAGGAACCGGCGGTGGCCGCAGCTGCGGGCAACATGACGCATCATCATCGCCGTGCCCGCATCCGCCCACTGCAGGTCATCCAGCACCAGCAGCACCGCCGCGCGGGTCGATACAGCCGCGAAGAACTGCGCCGCCGCATCCAGCAGCCGGAACCGCTCCTCGTCCGGCTGCAGTGACGACGGCGCAGTGAGGTCAGGCAGCAGCTCGGAAAGCCGCGGCACGATCCGCGCCAGTGCCGACCCGGCCAGGCCAAGGTCAGCCCGAAGCTGCCCCGGGCTCACCAGCTCGCCGTAGCCCGCAATCGCCTCAGCGAACGGGCGGAACGGCGGCACCCAGGCGCCCTCCACGCAGCGCCCAGCCAGCACCACCGCCGAGCCCCCCCGCGCTGCACCGGCCAGCTGCCGCAGCGCATGCGACTTGCCGATTCCAGGCTCACCCGCCAGCAGAACCACGCCACCTCTCCCGGCAGCCGCATCGTCGAAGCGTGCCAGCAGGCGAGACATCTCGCGGGCACGCCCGAAGCACCCCCGTAGAGCCGCCTCCCGCGGCCGCTGCTGCGGATGCCATGCCAGCTCGGGCGAGTGCTGCAGGATCGCCTGATGAAGGTGACGCAGCTCAGCGCCCGGATCGACACCCAGGTCCTGCCTGAGGACCTGCCGCAGCCGGCCGAACGCGTCCAGGGCCTCCGCCTGCCGCCCGTCGCGGTACAGCGCCACCATCAGCTGGCCCCATCGCCGCTCACGCAACGGACGACTGGCCACCAGGGCCTCAAGACCGCCCACCACCTCATGGTGGCGGCCCAGCGCGAGCTCGGCATCGAACAGGTCCTCCAGCGCCGCCTCGCGCAGCTCCTCCAGCCGCAACGCCTCCGCAGCCGCGAACGGGCGGTCGGCGAACTCTCCCAGCGCCGGACCTCGCCACAAGCCCAGCGCCCGCCTCAGCAGCCTGGCAGCCCCGGCGGGATCACCGCCAGCCATCGTCCGGCGGCCTTCACCGATCAGGCTCTCCGCCAGCATCGCGTCCACCACGCCCGGCGCTGCCCGCAGGCAGTAGCCATCCGGCAGCGTCACGATGGCCGGCCCGCCCGCCCGGGTCAGCGCGCGGCGAACACGAAGCACATAGTTCTGCAGCGTCTTCGCGGCCGTCCGGGGCGGATCATCCGCCCACAGCGCATCCACCAGGCAGCCAGTACTGACAGCCTCCCCGCAGTGCACTGCCAGTGCTGCCAGCAAGCAACGCTCCTTGACACCGCCCAGCGGGACCAGCGCCTCGCCCGCCAGCTCGACCGGGCCGAGGATACCGATCCGCCCTGGCGGCACGTCCACGGGGACAGTATGTCCCGCACCGAGCCTTGTAACCCGGGATCCTCCGGCGTGTCGGGGATCGTGCACAGCGTCCAGGTACTCTTCCCTGGCACCAGACCGCGCTAGGGGCGGGGCCCGGTTGCGGGCGGGATGTTCTGGTTGATGTGGAAGACGTTGTCCGGGTCGTAACGGTGCTTGACCTGGGCGAGCCGGTCGTAGTTGCCCCGGTAGGAGGCCTTGACCCGGTCCTGGCCCTCGTCCATCAAGAAGTTGACGTAGGCGCCGCCGGCCGAGGTCGGGTGCAGCTCTTCCCAGTAGTCCTTGGCCCATCGCGAGATGAGGCCGGCGTTGGCCGGGTCGGGATCGACGCCGGCGATGATGCCGTTATAGCCGCCGTCCCGGTACGCGAACGCGGTCGCATCAGCGGGCACCCGGCTGGCGGCGCCGTCGATCGGGTACAGGTGCATGGTGGAATGACCGGTCGGCAGCTGCGCGCCGTACTTGACGTGCACGTCGATCGCCGCATCGGAGATCTCGTTGAAGAAGTCGGCCCGCCAGTACCACTGCAGCCCGGCCGGGTAGAGCGGGTCGAACGCGCTCTGCAGCACGGTGAACGGCATCGGCTGCAGCCCGGCCACCAGCGGTGAGCCGAACGACCTGACCGGCTCGAGCACCTCGTCGGCCCGGTCGTGCGGCCCGGTGTAGCACCAGAGGATGCCGCACGCCTTGCGGCCCCACAGCGCCTCGGGGAACGGCGGGGCGGGCGGGATGGTGAGCAGCGCGATCCAGCCGTTGAGCTCCTCGGGCAGCGACGGGAGCAACTCTCGGTACCAGCGCATCACCTCAGCGGTGTCCGCGAAGTCGTACAGCACCGGGCCGCCGATGATCGTGCCGGCCTCGCCGATGTCGTGGCAGCGGAAGGTGAACGACGTGACCACGCCGAAGTTCCCGCCGCCGCCGCGCAGCGCCCAGAACAGGTCGCTGCTGGAGCTTTCGCTGGCCGTCACGAACCTCCCGTCCGCCAGCACCACGTCGGCGGACAGCAGGTTGTCGACGGTGAGGCCGAACCTGCGGGTCAGGTAGCCGGTGCCGCCGCCCAGCGTCAGCCCGGCCACGCCGGTCGACGCGATGAAGCCCGACGGGGTGGCCATGCCGAACGCCACCGTCGCGTGGTCGACGTCACCCCAGGTAGCCCCGGCGTCGACGCGGACCGTGTGGTCGCGCGGGCTGACCGTGGTGCTGCGCAGCAGCGACAGGTCGATGACCAGGGCGCCGTCCCACACTCCGAGGCCGGCGGCGTTGTGGCCGCCCCCGCGGACCGCGATCTCGGTGCCGTGGGAGCGGGCGAACCGCACGCAGGTGATGACGTCGGCGGTGTCCCGGCAGCGGGCGATGGCCGCCGGGTGCTTGTCGATCATAGCGTTGTACACGGCGCGGGCCTGGTCATATCCGGGATCGCCGGGCATGATCAGGTCACCGCGCATGGCAGCGGCCAGTTCCGCGTACGGTGCCGTGGTAGTGGTCAATGTGGTCATGTCGTCCCCTTCGGGTGCGTCGTTGGAATCCGGTGCACGCCGAGAGTACGAGCCGCGGCGTTCGCGTAGCGTTCGGAGCGCGTGCCCGGTGCTACGCCGTCGGGGGAACGCCGGGAGCGGGAAGGCGAACGCCTCGGGTGCCGAGGTCGCGCTCGCAGCGCCGGAGTAGCACCACGCTGCCGTGCTCCGACGCCATCTCCGCGGCGGAGAGCAGGCGCGCGATGGCGGCCTGCCCGTCGTCATAGGCGGCCCATGCTCCTCAGCTCGGGCAGGTCGTGGCGCATCTGGTGGGTGATGCTGCCGTAGGCGAGGGCCACCGCCTGGCTGTACGGGTGGTCGATCGCCCGGGCCAGCGCCCAGCACCTGGCGCAGATGGTGCAATTCGCGGCGCAGGTTGGTCAGCGCCTGCGCATGGGTGGACTCGGGCCACAGCAGGCCGGCGATCCGCTGCCGGGGCTGCGGGGACCCGGCGTGTACGGCCAGGAAGACGACCAGGACAACAGCGCGTGACGACCGGGTCCGGACATCGCCGAACCGGTCGTCAGTGATTGCTTGCTCCCCCAGCAGCGGCACATGCGGCACGTCGACCCCTCCTCCAGCCTTAGTGAGCCGGCTGGTATGAAGGAGCGGCGGGGCCTGTGTGGCGATCCTATGGAGATCCAGCCCGGTTGCCCGTCCAGCCTGAAGCGCGTTCGGCCACCCTGGTCATCCCCTTACCGGCAGAGGGGTTCGGCCGTGCCTTCGGCGGACAGGTACTCGTGGATCAGCCGCACCGCTGTCGCGCCGTCACCGACGGCGGAAGCAACCCGCATGATGGACCGGTGGCGAGTGTCCCCTACTGCGAAAACACCAGGGACCGACGTCTCGAGCGGGAGAGGCGCACGGTGCAAGGGCCAGCCGGATGGACGTGATCTGTCCGGTACGACGTCGCGTCCGGTCCGGATGTAGCCGCGCTCGAGCTGGACCGTTCCCGGCAGCCATCGCGTGCGCGGCTCGCCGCCGATCAGCACGAACAGCGCGGACGCTGGGACCTGCTCGGCCCGGCTCGCCGCCTTGTCGTACAGGGTGAGCGCCTCGAGGTGATCGGATCCGTGACCTTCGGTGACCTCGGTGTGCAACCGAACCGTGATGTTCGAGGTCGCCTCGATCTCCCGGATCAGGTAGTCCGACATGGACCGGGCCAAGCTGTCTCCCCGCACCAGCATCGTCACCCGGCGTGCGTGCCGCGCGAGATGCAGCGTGGTCTGGCCAGCCGAATTCCCGGCCCCCACGACGAAGACATGGCGGCCTTCCATGGCGCTCATCTCGCTCCCCGCCGCGCCGTAGAAAACACCGGAGCCGACCAGCGTCTCCAGGCGCGGCACGCCCAGGCGGCGCCAGGAAATGCCGGTCGCGACGATGACAGCCTTGGCGGTGATCCGATGGCCGTCGGCGACGTGCACCACGTGCTTCCCGCCCGCGCATTCCAAGCCCACGGCGGCCTGGGAGAAAACCATATGCGCGCCGAACATCCAGGCCTGCTCACACGCCCGCCGCGTGAGGTCATGCCCGCTGATGCCGTGCGGGAAGCCCGGATAGTTCCTGATCATCGGGCTGTTACCCGCCTGGCCACCGGAGACGGTCTCCTCCAGCACCACCGTCTGCAGGCCCTCGGACGCGGCGTAGACGGCGGCCGTCAGCCCGCTCGGCCCGGCCCCGACGATGACCACATCGCACTCACTAACATCACTGGATATAGTTCCGCCGGTCGCCTCGATGAGCTGCGCGGGCGTCGGCCGGACCATCGTGTAGCCGTCATGGCGGATCACGACCGGCAGCCGTGAACCGTCCAGGCCCGCGCCCCGCAGCAGGCGGCGGCCCTGCTCGCCGTCGGCGTCGTGGAAGCGGAACGGCTCGTTGAAGCGGGTGAACAACTCCCGCAGCTGGTGCGTGCCGCTGTCCTGCCGCCCGCCGATGAGCTGGAACAGCTCGAAGCCGGCTTGCTGGTCCGTGGCCCAGTCGGACAGGAACCCGCTGATCTCGCGGTAGAGATCCTGCTCGAGTGTCCACGGCTTGGTGAGGTGGTAGTCGGCCTGGCCGAGCGTCATGGCCTGGACGATGGGGCTGCGCGCCGAGTAGTCCCGCTCCACCAGCAGCACCCGCTTGGCCAGCGGGTGCATCTCGTGGGCCCGCGCAAGGAACTCAACGCCGGGCATCTCGCTCATGTCGTGGTCCACGATGAGCAGCGCCACGGGTTCGTGCCCGTCGGCCAGTCCGCGCAGCGCCGCCAGCCCCGCGGCGGCCGACGACTCACCGATGACCCGGAAGTCCCCACCGAACCGGCGGCTCAGATCATCCCGGAGCGCACGCATCACCCCGGTGTCGTCGTCGATCACGAACAAGACGGGCGGTGACATCCGCTTGCCCCCAACCGCCCGCCAACGCGCCGCCGCGGCTGATGTAGCGCTCATGTCGCTCCCCTCTGGACGCCTCACTCAGTACTCAGGGATTACGAACCTAGGAATGGCATCGTTCGCGTAGCGTTCGCCAGCACGCTTCATCAGGAAATCGGGAAAGCGGCCCCGGTCAGGCCTCCGCGGAGGCGCGTGCGATGGCGTCGAGCGCCAGGTCGACCACCTGGTGGCTGTCCAGCCGCCGGCACCTGGGCGAGCTTGCCCGGGCGGGGCGGCTCGGGTCCTCACCGGCTGGCTGCTGCTAGTGCCGCGGCGCCTCGGTGGCCGGCCAGTTGTGCGGCTGGGTCGCGCCAGAACCTGGTGACTATGCCGGCGAGGCCGACCGCACTTTTCCTCCATCGCTACGTCAGCGTGACGGCCCGGCAGGGCCTGGTCCTTCTTCGTGGTCTCGCGGTGGTGCTTGGTGAATCGGCCCACGCTGGCCCTCTGGTGGCGGCTGCGGGGGATGGCGCCCGCGGACTCGCCGCACCCGCCGGGGCCCGTGCCGCCGGGTGAGCAGCAGGTAGCAAATCGCCGCGATGGCGACGCCGAAAATCACCCACGGCACCAGCACGATCAGGTCACCGGAGGTCACGGCCGCTCCCTCTGGCTGCGGACTGCATGTGAGGCTCCATTAGACGGCGCCGGGATACGCGGCAGGTGAAGCTGGCGTGATGATCATGTGGAGAACCCCGCGGCTGCTGCCCGCAGCGCCTGCGCCCTGGCACGGCTCCCGCTGTTGCGGAGATCATGGAGCACGGCCGCCGGATGGCAGCCAGCGGGGTGAGCGGCCCGCGGCCGGCGGGCAGGCAGGAATGTGAACCTGCATGGCGGCGACGGTGCTTCCGGTCGAGGACGACCGGAAGCTGCGGGAGCTGGTGCATTCCTGCCTGGAGTGGTACGGGTTCGCGGGGCTGTCCGCCGGGTCGGGAGCCGAAGCGCTCACCCCGGCCGCCCGGATGGGCCAGGCCGCCGCCGCCGCGGTCGTGAACGCAGTCGCGCCCCCTGGCGCGTATGCCGACGGCTGTCATGAATGGCCATGACGCTTGTGGGTTGCTGTACCCCACTGCTGTACGGAACGGCGGGCGCGGGCAAGAACACTGTCAAGGTCTGCTGACATCCTGAGCTAAAACTGGATGGGTGCTGGGGTGCCCCGCTACCGGGACAGGCAGGCCACGCCGAAAATGTCAGACCCTACGTGAAGATAAGTGCAGGTCAAACGTGAAAACCTTCGGGTGCGCCGCCAGGGACTCGAACCCCGAACCCGCGGATTAAGAGAGCCCAGATCATTCACGGGAGCTGAGGGCTGGTGCGTGATGGCCACGCCGACTGCTTAGTTGATCTTGATTGTAGGGCTTGGGCATGAGTGTGGCCCGGCTGTCGGGCCGGGTGGCTGGAGGTTCCGCACGCCTCGATGTGGCTGAATCGCAGGGACAGGGCGCTGGCCGGTGCGTGGTCAGGACTGTGGTGCGGGCATCACCGAAGCGTGGGCCCCTGGTGCGACGGCTGAGCCTCCTGTGTACCGTTCGCAGCATGCGCTGGCCTGATCCCTGGCAACCCGATCCGATTACTGAGGAGCAGGTGCGCGTGCTCTTCGCGCTGCTCGGTGGGTCTGTATCGAACGAGGAGCTCGAGGGTTTCCTGATTGTATGTTCCCGACTCGTTGATGAATTCGGCGGTCACCGCACTCACGAGCTAGCGGACATATTTCGGACGTCAACTTCGGAGGGTCGGGACGTGTTGCGACAGAGCCTGCGGTATATGAACCGCTGGGTGGGCGGGCTGGCAGGGTATGAGTCGCGCTTCCCGGTAACGATAGTTCCAGCGAGGCCTGCGTTCCCCCTACTCAAGATTGTTGGTATCGATAGGATCGCACAAACCCTGTTTCGCGTACTTGATTCGCACGCTACAGTCCGCAGTACAGGAGAGCCGGTCAAGCAATTCATCGCCCGAACGGGGCGCCTGCCCGGTGTACCAAGACAAGTGCGCCCTGTGCGGCGGTCAAAGCCACGGTTTCATTGGTGTTCTTACACTGCGTGGGAAAGCCCTTCAGCCGCGCGAAAGGCACTTCAGATTCTACCCCAATGGAGCGACTGCTCGCTCCGGGTGTCGATTCCTGCATCGCACGTTTCCCGCTCCACGTTTCTCACCTTCAACGGAGATACCGACAACGGAGATACCGACAACGGAGATACCGACAACGGAGATACCGACAACGGAGATACCGACAACGGAGATAGAGACCCGAACAAGGGGCGCAAGAGGCCTCTGAAGTTCGTAAAGTACTTCTATGAGCCAGTGGCGCAGGATCATGAATCGCTACCCGGCGGTGGACTTCAAATTGGTGTGGCTGGAGCCCCACGTGTTTCGGTGCTGGAGGAGTGGTCAAAACGACAACACAAGTGGAACATCGTGCGGCGAGCCTAATAGCCGCCGTTGTGCGTGGCTGTGTACGCAAGCTCGGATGGACCGGCGAGCTGGCCCTGTGGCCTGCTCTGCCTCGCCGCGCTTGGGGCCCGAGCGCTATTCCCGCTCTGATCCACCCGGTGTAAGTAATCGGTGATCCCGTGGGGGCGGGTGTGCGCCTGGGTCGTGACACGCCGGGTTTGGTGCGTGACGTGGCACTTGTAGCGGTGTGTGCTGGATCATGTGTTTCCCGTGCCGGTGATCGATGAGGATGCGGATGTCGGTTACTGGCGTGCCCGGGCCGGGCGGGCCGAGGTGCGGGTCGCGGGGCTGGAGGCCGCGGCGGCCGCGTTGCGGGCGGATAAGGCCGGGCTGACCGCGCGGGTGGCTGAGCTGGCCGGGCAGGTGGCCAGGCTGCAGGAGAGTGTGACGACGCTGAGCGGGTTGCTGTTCGGGTCGTTGTCGGATCGTGTGGCGGCGGCGCCGTTACCGGCGGCGGTGCTCTCATCGGGGGCCCGGGACGGCCTGCGCGCCGCCGGCGGCCAGGCCGGTGCCGAAGGGCCTGTTCACCGCGGGGTTCCTGGCGCGGCTGGCGTATGAGAAGCATGTGCTGGGCCGGCCGGTGCAC
>Ga0187817_10001370_pt1 | contig 11851 bp, 9 predicted proteins | sample NC_wetland_sal_i_17_FD_132431 | JGI IMG/M metagenome (GOLD analysis project Ga0187817, IMG submission 132431) | Wetland sediment microbial communities from Neuse River Estuary, North Carolina, USA - SO4_2 | ecosystem: Environmental > Aquatic > Freshwater > Wetlands > Sediment | place: USA: North...
GACCTGAGCCTGGATCGTCACGTCGAGCGCGCTGGTCGGCTCGTCCGCGATGAGGAGCGACGGCTTCTCCGAGAGCGCCATCGCGATCATGATGCGCTGGCGCATCCCGCCCGAGAGCTCGTGCGGATAGAGCCGAAGCACCGTCTCGGGATCGTTGATGCGAACGAGGCGCAGGTACTCCAGGACCTCCTCCTTCAGCGGCATCGGGGCGAGGGCGGCCGCCCCCTCCGAGCCCGCCCCGAGGGCCTGCGGGGCGCTCGGGAGGAACGGGTGAACGACGGCCTCGGAGACCTTCGGCCGGGGGCCCTTCGAGTAGTCGAACGGCTGCGGTCCGGCGTGGAACGTCGGGGTCACTCCCGCCTCCCGATACCGGCGGACCCGGACCGCCTCGGCGACCTGGTTGTAGATCCGGTAGGCCGGGTCGAGCGAGTTGATCGGCTCCTGGAAGATCATGCCGATCTCGGTGCCGCGGACCATCGGGAACTTCCACTTCGGCACCTCCAGAAGGTCGACACCCTGGAAGACGACCTTCCCGGCGCGGACCTTCGCGGGCGGCTCCGGTAGGAGGCGGGGGATCGCGTGGCCGAGCGTGCTCTTCCCGCAGCCGGTCTCCCCGACAATCCCGAGCACGCGACCGGGCAGCATCTCAAAGGAGACGTCGCGCAGGGCGTGGAACGTCCCCGCCCCAACCACGTAGTCGACCGATAAGCCTTCGACCGAGAGGATCGGCCCGGTCAACGCCCCGGCCTCCCGTCCTCCGCCGCGCCACGGAGGGGCCCGGTTGCGACCCGATGCACGAACGCGACGGAGCCCGGCGAGCTACTAATAGCCCGGGGTCGGGCCTTCGGCCCACCGCCGTTCGTCCTAGCCGGCGTCGGTCAGCCGGTCGGCTGCTCCGCCGGAGCGAAGACGACCAGGAGCACGAGCTCCTCTTCGATCGAATGGAAGTGGTGGGGCTCCCGGGCCGGAACGAACAGGACGTCGCCCGGTCGCGCCGAACGCTCCTCGGTCCCGTGTCGGAACCGGGCCCGGCCCCGGACGACGTAGTAGACCTCGTCCTGGAGGTGCGGGGTCTGGGAGTCGACCGCTCCCGCGGCCAGCACGTACACGCCGGCGCTCAGGGCCGGGACGCGCAGGAACTCGACGTATCCGTCCGCCGAGCGCCGGGCGTCCGCGAGGAGGTCGTCGACCGAGGGCATGCTCCCCCCGGCAGGCCTCCAGCGCGGATAGCCCGTGCGGCGGCCCGTCCGGAAGTACGGGCTACGCCCCGGCGGCGCGGTCGCGCCGGGCTCGTAGCAGCTCCTCGGCGGCTCGTTCACCGCTGAGGATCGCGCCGTGGATCGTCGCGGACTCTCCGGTCCGGTCGGTGGCCTCCCCGGCAAAGAACAAGCGTCCGTCGACCGGTGCGGCGAGGGCCTTTCGGTCCTCAGGCCCGCTGCCCGGCGGGAAGAACGAGTAGGCCCCCCGGGTCCACGGGTCCGTGGTCCAGCGGTGGACCGCGCAACCTTCGACCGTACCGAGGGTCACCCGGTCGGGCGCGATCGCATCCCACTCGGCCACGGTCGCGGCGACCATCGCGCGGTCGTCGAGCGCGCTGCGTCGGCGGGCCTCCCGTCCGACGGTGAAGGCGGTGACGACCTCCACCGGTTCCCCGAGGCCGATCCGCGGCCGGTGGAAGCTGGTCGCGGTGTCGCCCCACAGGACCCCGAAGTCCCCAAGTCGCCGGCGCATCGTCCCTCCCCGGACGACCAGCTGCAGCGCGTACGCGTCCCCGAACCCGAGGCGTTGGATCGCCGCGAGCTTGTCCGACGGGAGCGGTGGGTCGAAGCGGATCGTTCCGGCCTTGAGGACGCCCAGGGGAACGGTGACGATGACGAACCGAGCCCGGACCTCCGCGGTCGGTGCGCCGGGCTCGGTTCCCGTTCGCACCCGCACTCCGTCGCCGTCCCGGGCGATCTCGTTTACCGGCACTCCCGTGCGTACCGTTTTGGCGAGCGGGGCGGCCACGCGTTCGGCGAGGGCCGAGTAGCCTTCCACCATTCGGAAGTTGCGGAAACCGTACGGTTCTTCGGCGGATCGTCCCTCTTCCGCGGGACCGAGGACCCCGATCGATTCCGGGTCGGTCGCGTAGGTGTGGGCGTGCAGCACGTCGACCAGCGCCCGGGCGGCGGGCGAAACTCGCCGCTCGTCGAGGAAATCCCGCAGGGTACGGTCGCGGCCCCGATACCCGTCCAGCTCTCTCGGGATCGCCCGGAACGCCTGCCAGGTCGCGCGGGTCCCGACCACCGGATGGAACGGAACGGCGAACCAGGGGAAGCGCCCCACGCGGCGGCCCACGGCGATCCGGCTGCGCTGGTGGACGGGGAGCGGGCGAACGGAAAGGCCCGCCCGCTGGGCCCACGCGTGGGTCACCACCTGACGGCCGTGGACCATCTGGGCGCCGAGCTCTAGGGGCACTCCTGGAACGAGCCCGTACTCCGTGAGCGCGCGGCCGCCGACCCGGTCCCGGCTTTCGAGGACCAGCACGCGGACCCCCGCGTCGGACAGGCGTCGGGCCGCCGCGAGGCCCGCGAACCCAGCGCCCACGACGACGACTTCGGCGTCCTCGACCGCTCCGACGGGACCGCTCAACGCGGGCAAGGCCGACCCGCCTCCCCCCTCATTCTCCAACGTCCGCCATGGCGGCCGCGGGCTCCGGGGCGGTGGACGTCTGCGCCTCGCGGGCGAAGGCGCGACGGGTCCGCGGGTCGAGGACGTCGCGCAGCCCATCCCCGAGCAGGCTCAAGGCGAGCACGGTCACAAAGATCGCGAGCCCCGGAGCGAGGACCAGCCAGTAATCGGCGGGAAGGTTCGACTGGTAGGTGGCGACCATCGTGCCCCATTCGAGGAGGTTCGGGATGCTGATGAGGCCGACGAACGCGATCGTCGAGAACGTCACGATCACGGTCCCGATGTCGAGCGTTGCGTAGACGGTCAACGGCTCGAGCAGGTTCCGCAGCACGTGGCGAACGAGGATCCGGCGTTCGGAGAGTCCGGCGATCCGGGCCGCGTAGATGTACCCCATGTGCTTGATGACGAGGACCTCGCCGCGGACGATCCGCACGTAGTAGGGCCACCAGGTGACGGTCAAGGCGACGATGACCGCGGTGAGGGGGGAGTTGATCGACTTGCCGAGGATGGCGGTGAGGGCGATCGCAAGGACTAGGGTGGGGAAGGCGAGGAAGATGTCGGTGATCCGCAGGATGACCGCGGAGAGCGCCCGACCGAGCCGACTCTCGTCCCAGAATCCCGCCACCAGACCGAGGCCGGCACCGATGCCGACCGAGAGGACCGTGATCGCGACCCCCATGCCGAGGTCGAGCGGTAGCGCGGCCACGACCCGCGACAGCACGTCCCGGCCGAGCTCGTCGGTGCCGAACCAATGCTGGGCGTTCGGCGGGGAATTGATCAGGGGGCCGATCGAGTTCGGGGCGTACGGAAGGATCGACCACGCGTGTCCGAGGACCGCGGCGGTGATCGGCGGCAGCGCCTCCACGAGAACCGCCGCGACCGTCAGGATGACGACCAGAACGAACCCGGCGAGGGTGAGCGGGTTGGCCGCGAGCGTGCGGAGCGACTCATAGACCACGTCCGAACCACGAGCCCGTCGTGCGGTCGGTGGGGCTGGGACGGGCGCGGAGCCCAGCACCTCCCCTACCGTCTCCCGGTCGGCGTCCACGCTATCGCCACTCCACCCGTGGATCGATCACTCCGTAGAGGATGTCGGCGGCGAGATTGGCCACGACGACGGCGATCGCGAAGACGATCGTCACCCCGATGAGACCGGAGAAGTTGTTGTTGACCAGCGAACTGAACGAGTACTCCCCGATCCCCGGCCAGCGGAAGATCTCCTCGACCACGACCGTGCTCGCGAGGAGCCCGCTCGCGGTGAAGCCGAGGATGGTCGTCGTCGTGATCAACGAGTTCCTCAGCGCGTGGCGGTAGAGCACCGCGGCCTCGCTGATCCCCTTCATCCGGGCGCTCTTCACGAAGTCGAGCGGAAGGACCTCGAGCATGGAGCTGCGGGTCATTCGGGTGATGATCCCCAGGTTCAGGAACGCGAGCGCGATCGCCGGGAGAACCAGGTGGTCGATCGCGTCGACCGTGTAGGGGAGGTTCCCGGCGAGCAGCGCGTCCACGACCGACATGTTCGTCCGTTGGGGGAACGGAGGGTTGTTCGAGAAGGCGCCTCCCGTCGGGAGCCCGAGCGCCGGAGCGACGAAGATGGCGAGCAGGATCCCTACAAGGTACGTCGGGGCCGCCCATCCGCTCAGGTAGAAGACCCGGATGAGGTGGTCCGGCCACCGCCCCGCGTACTGCGCGGCGACCGCCCCGAGCGCGATCCCGAAGACGATCATGACCAGCAGGGAGGCGAGGACGAGCTCGACCGTGGGTGGGAGGCTCTGCGCGATCTGCGGGTAGACGTTCGCCCCGAACTGGTCCGTTCCCCAGTTCCCCGCGAGCAATCCGACCGCGTACCTCCCGAACTGAAGGTAGAGCGGCTGGCCGAACCCGTAGTAGCTCCGACACTCATCGAGGACCGCCTTCTTCGCGTGGGGATACCACGACGCGCACGGGTCCGAGACCGCGAGGTGGGTGAAGAGGAACATCAGAACGATGACCCCGATGAGGACGGGGATCAGCTGAAGAAGCCGAGCGCCGATGAAGAACCCGAGGTCGGAGAGGTTCCGTCCCATCCGTCCTCAACCCCCAGGTAGGGCAGGATCGGGTCCGACCGCGAGGTCCTGGTCGCGCACCGGGTGCGGGGACGACCCTCCGGTGAATAAACCCCGCGGAGGCGGGACTAGGTCGGTCCCGGAGCCGGGCCACCGACCCGGGTCCGGAGACTCTCCGCGAACTTCTCGGCGTCCTCGCGGACCCGCCGTCCGAGGTACGCATCCACCACGCTCCGCAACGGGCCGCTTCCCTTCATGGACAGCTTAAGCTCGATGTCCGTTCCGCCCGAAGCCGGGACGAAGGAGACCGACCCCTCGATCGTCGCTTCGGGGCCTGTGGCGCGGAACCGCACCCGATCGTCGCTTGCCTCGAGAAGCTCTCCCTGGTACAGGCTCTTCCGGGTGATCGGTCCGATCTTGATCTGGACGGTCCAGAGGGCGGTCGTTCCGGAGGTCTTCTCCACCCCTACCACCTGGGGTACGCTTTCGGCGAGGAACGCCGGGTCGGAGAGCAGCCGACGCAGGGTCGCAGGGTCGGCGGCCGCGTGGAAGCGTAGGGTCGACTCGGGCACGCCGGCTCACCCCGATACCGCGCCCCGGGACGGAGCGAGAGCGCCCCCGGTGCCTCCGGGGGAGCCCCGAAGGTCCGCGAGGAGGACGCCCGCGGCGTTGTGGCCCGGGGCCCCGATCACGCCGCCCCCGGGATGCGCCGCGCTGCCGCACAGGTAGAGACCGGGGACGGGAGTCCGGTAGCTCGACCAGCCGGGAATCGGTCGGAAGGAGAAGATCTGGTCCGGCGTGATGTCTCCCTGGTCGATGTTCCCACCGGTCATCCCGAGGGTCCGTTCGATGTCGAGCGGGGTGACCACCTGCCAGTGGCGGACGAGGCGGCGGATACCGGGCGCGTACGCCTCGATGGTCGTGAGGACGGTCTCGGCGACCTCCTCCCGAGCGTCATCCCACGAGCCCGAGCGCAGCTCGGACGGAGCGTACTGAACGAAGCAGGTCATCGTGTGCTTCCCCGGTGGGGCGACGGCCGGGTCGACCAGGCTCTGGAAGTAGATGTCGACGGTCGGCGCCCTCGAGAACCGGCCGTACTTCGCATCGTCGAACGCCCGCTCGATGTACTCCATCGACGGGCAGAGGTCGACCGCACCGACCAAGTAGGAGGGGTCCGGTGCGGCCGTGAACTTTGGCACCCCGTCGAGCGCCGCGTTGAACTTGAGGCAGGCCCCCTGGGACCGGACCCTCTTGAGGCGGTCCTCGACCGGCCGGTCCAGGGTTCCGGAAGGAAGGAACTCCAACAGGGTGTGGCGGACGTCGACCGACGAAGCGACCGTGCGGGCGCGGATCGTCTCCCCCGCGTCGGTCACGACCCCGACCGCTCGACCGTGCTCGACCAGGATGGAACGGACCCCGACGCCGGTACGGACGGTCGCCCCCCAGTGCGTGGCCGAGCGGGCGATCGCCTCGGTGATGCGGCCCATCCCGCCGCGCATGTGCCCCCAGACTCGCCGATGCTCGCCCAGGCGGCCGATGTTGTGATGGCCGAGGATGTAGGCCGTCCCTGGCGTGTAGGGTCCCGCGAAGGTCCCGATGACCGCGCCCGCGGCGAGCGCCCCCTTGAGCTCCTCCGACTCGAACCAGTTGTCCAAGAAGTCTCGAGCGCTCTTGAGGAACAGGTCGCGCAACATCGGCTCGGCCTCGCCGGCGGGCAACGTTCCGATGAACTCGTTGAGGGGCAACGGGGGGGCCATCATCGCCGGCTCGATGAGGTCGAGCGCGTGGTCCCAGAACCGAACGTACTCCGGATACAGTCGGGCGTCCCGGGCCGAGAACTTCGCGATCTCTTTCTGCTCGCGCTCCTCGTCCAGCCAGAACGTCAAGTGCCGGCCGTCCGGTTGCGGCGCGAAGCCCTGGGGGTCGCAGAGGATCGGGTCGTATCCGAATCGTGGAAGTTCGAGCTCCGTGACGATCTTCGGCCGCAGGAGCCCGCTCGCGTACGCGAAGGTGTTGATCCGGTACCCCGGCCAGGGCTCCTCGGTCACGCAGGCCCCCCCGACGATCGGCCTCCGCTCGAGCACCAGGACCCGCGCGCCGGCCCGGGCGAGATACCCCGCGGTGATGAGGCCGTTGTGGCCGGCTCCAATCACGACCGTATCGAGCTCGGCCATGGGAGCCCCGGGAGGGACGGAGTCGGATAAACCTCACCCCCTGGGAGGGGCGGAGACCGAAAGGTTAAGGAAGCCCCCCACTACCGAGCCGATCGGGAGAGAAGCGATGGCCGCCGCAGTCCGCACCAGGCCCCGCGGAGGAGCGATCCCCGCGAGTGCGTATCGGGCGGTCGACCGCCCACTCCGGGAGGCCTCCACACTGCCGGGGCCTCTCTTCTCGGACCCTGCCGTCTACGAGCAGGAGGTTAAGCGGCTCTTCCGCACGAGCTGGCAATGTCTCGGGCGCGAGGATGAGATCGCCGAACCGGGGTCGTTCCGGACCGTCGAGGTCGCGGGGTCGGGCGTTCTCGTCGTTCGGAACCGCCTCGGGGAATTGAAGGCGTTCCACAACGTATGCCGGCATCGCGGGACTCGCCTGGTCGAGGAAGCCGAGGGGAAGAACCTCACCCGCCTGCTGTGTCCGTACCACGCCTGGACGTACGACCTCGACGGCCGCCTGCTCGGGACTCCCCACATGCAGGAGGCGAAGCGGTTCGACCGCTCGGAGTTCGGGCTCCACCCGGTCGCGCTTCAGACGTGGCGCGGGTTCGTGTTCGTCAACCTGTCCCCCCGTCCGGAGCCGCTTGAGAAGACGCTAGGAGGCCTCATCGCGCGAACGGCGAACTACCCGCTCGAGGCGCTACGCCGGACCCACCGAGTCGTCTACGAGATCGCGGCGAACTGGAAGCTCGTCGTCCAGAACGCCAACGAATGCTACCATTGTCCGGGAGTCCACCCCCAACTGGTCAAGATCACTCCCTACCGGTCCGGCGAGGAGGACCTACGCGCCGGCCCGGTCTTCGGGGGATGGATGGACTTCGTGGACGGCGTCCGAGCGGCCACGCTCTCCGGCACGACCGTCCGAGCGCCGTTCCCGGGACTCTCGGCGGAGGACCGGCGACGCGTGTACTACTACGTACTCTACCCGGTGAACTTCCTCAGCCTCTTCCCGGACTACGTGACGTTCGACTGGTTCATTCCGCTCGGCCCGGAGCGAACCCGCCTCATCTTCGACGTGTACGTCCACCGGGACGAGCCCGACGCCGGCGAGGATGCGATGGAGTTCTGGGAGATGACGAACCGTCAGGACTGGCACATTTGCGAGATGGCGCACCTGGGCTCGAAGACGGCCGCCTACTTCCAGGGTCGGTACTCGAGCGAGGAGGACGTCGTCCACCTGGTCGACCAGTACTATCTGAAGCGGATGGGCCTAACCGGTCGCCGGCGGCGCTGACTACGGGTCCCGGGGGGTCCCCGGTGCGGGTCGGGAGCGAGTGTACTCGCCGAGGACGAACTCGTCGAAGTCCCGTACGAGCTCCTCCTGGTCGCTGTACCGTCCGCCGCCCCAGGCGCGGGAACCCATACCCTGCTGAGCGAGCTCGCAGACGGCCCAATCCTGCCGGTTGACCTCGTCCCACAGGCCGATCGCGTCGCTCGGGTCGAACCCCGGGGCGGCGATGGCTTCGGGAGTGAAATAGAATTCGTTCTCGACCCGCGTGTGGCTCGGCGAGACCGGCCAGCCGTGGTGGATCATCAGGTAGTCGGGATGCAGGCTGAAGAACGTGTTCGGGAAGAGGACGTAGTAGTAGACCCGCTTCTTGTCCTCCGCGGTCGTCCCGGGGAGCAACGGACGGTTCGTGTAGCCCGTACGGGTCATCGACTGGAAGTCCTGGGCGAACTCCATGAAGCCTCCCGAGAAGAGTGAGCGTCCGCCGTTCTGCCGGAACGACGCGTCGTTGTCGCCCGAAAGGTACGGGGTGAGCCGGTTCAGGCTCGGATGGACGGGCGCGCAGTGGTAGCACTCCGAAAAGTTCTCGACGATGATCTTCCAGTTCGCCTCGACCTCGTACACGTTCCGCCCGCCGAGGCGAAGGCCGGCGATCGGGAACCGGTCGAACCGCGCGAAGAACGGTCCGAGCGCCTCCTTCAGGGAGGGTCCACCGGGCTCGAGATTGACCCATACGAAGCCGCCCCAGGTATCGACCCGGATCGGGTGGAGCCCGTACTCCTTTCGGTCGAAGTCCTCTTGGCCTCTCATGTGGGGGGCCCCGATGAGCCTCCCGGTCACGTCGTACGACCAGGCATGGTAGGGGCAGATGAACGACCGCGCTCCTTTGCCTCCCTCCTCCAGAACCACCCGGGTCCCGCGATGGCGGCACAGGTTGTAGAAGCCCCGGATGGTGCCGTCGGAATCTCGGACCAGGAGGATGCTCTCCCGGCCCACCGTTCGGGTGACGTAGTCGCCCGTTTCCGCGAGGTCCTCCGCCCGGCCTACGCAGAGCCAGTTCCGATAGAAGAACTGGTCGAGCTCTGAGCGCAGGACCGCCGGGTCCCAGTAGATCTGACCGTCCGGGGTCCGGTGGGGGGCTAGGGGCGGTACCCCTCCCCCCAACGGCCGCGAAGAGCGCCCGGCGTCGGCAGGAGGAGCCATCGGAGTTCCCTGAGCTCCTCGGGGATAAGAGCGTGTCGAAACCGAGGTGGCGCCGCCGAACGAAGCGCCCATGAGACGCCTTAGCAGGCTATATCAGGCTGGTCCATCTACCGCTCTCGCTCCCCCGGCGGGACGTGTCCTCATGAACCCGAAATGGCGCAATGCGATTACCCTGGTCGTGGTCGTTGGCCTGGTTCTCGCGGGCATCGGGGTCTACTTTGTCGTCCAGAACAATCTCTCCAACCAGAAGTGCACGCTGAAGTCCACGAACCCCCTGACCATCGACCAAGCTGAGGTCGCGGAAACGGCGGACCCCCAGACCGCCCCGTCCACGCCGGCCTGGGGCCTCGTCCAACAGGTCTACCAGACGCTCGTGATGTATAACGGGACGAGCCTCACGAACTTCTCTGGGATTCTCGCCCAGAACTGGAGCACCTCGGCCGACGGATTTCACTGGAACTTCACCCTCCGCTCCGGCGTCCATTTCTCCAATGGGGACCCGTTCAACGCCTACGTGATGTGGTATAGCCTCTACCGCGAGCTCGTCCTCTACGGGATCAACCAATACCTGATTTCGGAGAACTTCTGGTTCCCGAACGTGTGGTATTATTCGGACCCTGGGCAGATCGATAACTCCTCGGCGAACGTCACCAACGCCCTCAACTCGTTCGACTTCACGAACCCGAACGCGTCCGAGATCGCGGTCATGAGCGCCCCGAACCAGTCGTTCCAGGTGCTGGCCCCGAACGAGATCGAGCTGAACCTCGGCTACGGCTATCTCAACTCCGCTCCGTTTTCGGTCGCGTACGCGTACTTGCTCGCGGAGCTCGCCACTCCGGGGGCGGCCGCGGTCGACCCGGCGTTCATTGATGCGCACGGAGGCGTGATCAAGGGCTCGCCGAACAGTTGGATGCAAGCGAACGCGATGGGCACCGGACCGTACAACCTGACCACCTACAGCACGACCGCGGGCTACACGCTGACCCCGAACGGGAACTACTGGGCCACGTCCCTCGCCGCCCAGGAGCCCTGGAACAACAACCTGCAGCCGGCGAAGGCGACGATCGAGGTGGACTACCAGTCGCAGCCTTCCGTGACCGTCCAGGACCTGAAGAGCGGGTCGGTCGCGTCGGCGTCGTTCGCCTATCTCGGCCCGACGACCATCCAGCAGTTGCAGGGGATCTCCTGCCTCAACGTCCAGAAGCTGGATAAGCAGTTCAGCGGAGCGAGCGGATCCTGGTGGGTGTTCATGAACCAGAGCGTCTTCCCGTTCAACAACTGGAGCGTGCGGGCGGCCATCACGCACGCGATCAACTACAACCAGGTCATCCAGGACGCCTTCGGGAACTACGCCTTCAACTGGACCGGTCCCGTTCCTCCCGGTAGCCCCGACTACAACCCGGGAAACCTCCCGCCGTACCAGTATAACCTCTCGCTCGCGAAGCAGGAGATCGCGAACTCGCCGTGCAACAATAACGCCTGCGCCGGCACCAACCCCCAGTGTCCAAACTCGAACTGTAATTTCCAGTTCGAGTACCTCAGCACGAGCCTCGACTGGCAGGACGCCGCGACCGTCATCGCGGCCAACCTAGCCCAGATCGGGATCACCGTCACCCCGGTCGGTATCTCCCTCGCGCAGTTCTACACCGAACAGACGCTCGACTCGAGCGGACACTGCCTCGGTTCGCAGGTCTACGAAGGAGTCGGACCGTTCTTCATCGGCCAGGACTTCTACGCTTCCGACTACATCTCGCCGGACGACTGGACGCAGGAGGATTTCCTGAGCTTTGGCAGCGCGAACATCTGCCAATCCGGGTTCAACAATTACGGTGAGGCCAACTACAACGCGTCCCTCGACAACCTCGTCTACGAAGCCGCCGGGACGAGCAACGCCACCCTCGCGAGCCAGCTCTACGCCGAGATGACCAAGATCATGTACCAGAACTACACGAACGCCTGGTTCGCGGTGCCGGACCTCTTCTCGGTCTACAACCCGGCCCTCTCGGGGCTCTACCAGAACCCGATGGGTAGTACGACCGTGTCGACCATGACCTGGAACACGATCTCCGCCAGCTAGAGAGGGTCGACCCCGTCCCCCCGGGGGGGGAACGTAATGAACCCCCTCGGTTCCTAAGGACGGAGCCGGATACTATTCCGCCAGCGAGCGGGCACGTCGTACTGATCGGCTGCGGGGCGATCGGGACCGTCATCGCGGGACACCTCGTGGCGGACCCCCGAGTCCGTCGCCTGACCCTCGCCGACGTCGAGGAGCGGTACGCCCGGTCGGTCGCCGCCCGCCTCGGGGGCTCGGCCAAGATCGCGACCCAGGCGTTGGACGCCTCCGACCCGTTGGCGGTCGAAGCCGCGCTCGAGGGGGCCGAGGTGGCGGTCCAAGCCTCTCTTCCTCGCTTCAACGGCGTGGTCCAGGCCGCCTGCCTCTCCCACGGCGTGAACTACGTCGACCTCGCCGCGGATTCGGCCGACCCGTACGC
>Ga0187817_10001371_pt1 | contig 11851 bp, 9 predicted proteins | sample NC_wetland_sal_i_17_FD_132431 | JGI IMG/M metagenome (GOLD analysis project Ga0187817, IMG submission 132431) | Wetland sediment microbial communities from Neuse River Estuary, North Carolina, USA - SO4_2 | ecosystem: Environmental > Aquatic > Freshwater > Wetlands > Sediment | place: USA: North...
CCCAAGCGCTGGTGGTCAAAGCTCGCTGTGGTGGACAACGGGCGCGACGTCCAGAGCAAAGAGATTGTCGTCAACGATCCCCTGGTCTACCAGGGTGTACGCTTCTATCAGGCGAGTTGGGGCCGCACCGGGAAGTTGGATGAGTTAATCCTGAGCGCCAGGCCGGCTGCGGACGCAACTCGCGCGCCGCAGGAAATCTCGCTGGCCCTAAACCAGACTGTGGCGCTCGATGCCGATACCACCGTGCAATTGGCCGAATTCATCCCGGACTATGTGGTGCAAGACGGTCACGTTTACGCTCGCAGCAATGACGTGAGCAACCCCGCCGTCCATATGATCGTGACTTCTAAGAAGGCGAACCGCAGCGTGAACGTGTGGTTGCCTGAGATTCCCGACATCGCCGAGAATGCGTCTTCCCCCTACGTTTTTGAACCGAAGGAACTCAAGACCGGCGTCTTCACCGGCCTGCAGGTTTCGCATGAACCGGGGCAGTGGTCGGTTTGGGCGGGCGTCGTGCTGATGGCAATTGGCCTGACCTTTGTCTTCTATATCCCCCACGTGCGCTTCTGGGTAGTCCCAGTGGTCGACGGCCGCGGACAGTTTGGCCTCTGGGTCGGCGGCATGGCCAACCGCAATCGCGACGCGTTCGAACAGAAGTTCAAGCAGTTGGTGGAACAGATTCAGAAGGAGTTGAAACCTACAACGGTGGCCTCTGCCCCAGCGCAGGCCACAACCACAGCCGGAAGGTGAGCCCGGCGAAGGATTGCTACGACAAAGGATTGGTACGACGGGGATTTGTTACGACGGAGGATGGGTACATGGCACAAGCACGAACTGAACAGCAACCCGCAACTGGCACGACCCTGATTGTCCTGGTCGGGCTGAGTATTGCCTTCCTGCTGTTCATGGCGTTTTTGAATGTGGTGAAGTCTGGCAACATCCTGAATGAGTCCAACCTGCTTTACGCGGCGCTGATCTTCTACGCGGGCGCAGCAGCGCTGTATCTGGGCTTTGGGGTTACCGCGACCGACTCTTACATCAAATTTGCATCGTTGGCCACGTGGGCCGGACTGTTGGCCAACACGGGAGCGGTGGCGCATCGCTGGTACGAGGCGGGACATCCGCCCTTCGCCAGCATTTATGAAATGCTGCTGAGTTTCGTCTGGACCCTGGCCGCACTCACGCTGATCGCCGAGAAACGCTATGGCGTGAAGGTGATCGGCACCGTGACCATGCCGGTGGCTATTGTCGGCGTGGTGCTGATGCAACTCCTGCGCACCGAAGTGCACCCGCTGGTTCCGGCGCTGCAATCCACCTGGCTGCACGTGCATGTGACGCTGGCCATGCTGGCCTATGCCGGATGCGCCCTGAGCTTCGCCCTCGCCATGATGTTTCTGATTCAGGACAAGATGAAGACCGAGACATTTTTGGCGGCGACCAGCCTGTTTACCGTCGGAATCTATGGCGCCATCCTGAGCCGCTTTGAAAAATGGGGCGGGTTCAGCGTGATTGCCTGGGACGCGGAAAACAAAACTGAAGTGTTCATTTCCCGCGGCGTCCGGTTGTTCGTCACCATTCCCGACCTGGGCTGGATGATGCTGCTGGTCTTCGCCTCGGTGGCCGCTCCTCTGGTGCTGTACATCCTGTTTCGGGTAAAGAAGAACGAGGGCTTCCTGGCCATCGCCAATCGTGCAGTATTCATCAGTATTCTGCTGCAAATTTTGGCGCTGGTTTTCTTCCTGCTGCGCGCGAGTAGCGGACCCTATCCTTCACCCGATGCCGAGGGCACGTATGCGACCAACCTGGCAGCCAGCCCGTTCATTCTTTCGGCGCTGGTCGGCGGCATTTTCGCCAACCTCCTGTATCTCCTGCTGCTGTGGCGTCGCGAGGATCTGGAGCGGCATTTGCCCGACGCCGATACGCTCGACCGCATTACCTACAAAACGATCTGCATTGCCTTCCCCCTGCTCACCCTGATGATCGCCGCCGGCGCCTACTGGGCCAACCGGGCCTGGGGTTCCTACTGGAACTGGGACCCCAAAGAGACCTGGGCGGCGATTACCTGGCTGGTGTACGCGGCATATCTCCATATGCGCATCACGCGGGGTATGCGTGGTCGCGTCGCCGCCTACTTCGCCGTGGGAGGCTTCGCCGTGGTGATGTTCACCTTCTTCGGCGTGACTTACTTGCTGCCGGGATTACATGCTTATGCCTGAGCCGGCCCGACCAATAACGAAGCCGGAGACGATGCCAGCGGCGGCTGCGACTGCCTCAGTGCGTCCACGGGTCAGCTTCTTCAGTACCGGCCGCTCGAACCATATGCCCTCGGCGTTGGTTGCTCCTGCCTTGGCTACGATTGAGCCCGCGGCGGAGGACACCGCGGAGGATCCCGAACTGCCCTGGCTGCGCATTAACTGGGAGATCAAGGCGCTGGTTCCGATCGCCTGCGTGTTGCTGGGCGGCATGATGCTGTTTCTGCTGGCCACGTTATCCTGGCGCGACCCCGAGCGGCACACCGTGCTGCTGGTGGCGGGCGCCGGCGCCGTAGCGATTTGCGGCGCGCTGCTGGTGGTGCTCACCTACCTGATTCAGCGGCCGATGGTCGAACTGCAGCAGAAGATCGCGCAACTGGGTGCGGGTGACCTCGGTGTGTCGGTGAGTTTCGCCCAGCGCAACGATGAGATCGGCGACCTGGGCCGCAATTTCAATCACATGGTCGAGCAGCTTCGTGAAACGCGGCAGGAAATCGAACGCCTGCACCAGACCCAGATGTCACGCGCCGAGCATCTGGCAACTCTCGGGGAACTGGCCACCGGGCTGGCGCACGAAATTCGCAATCCCCTGGCCGGCATTGCCGGCGTCATCGAAATCATCGGCCGCGATCTTCCCGCCTCCAGCCCAGCCCGCAGCGTAGTCAAGGAAGCGCGGCAGGAGATCACGCGCATCAATCAAATCGTCACCGATCTCTTGCAGACGGCGCGGCCGCATCCGCCGCAGGTGCGCAAGAGCGATCTCAACACCACGGTGGAGCATGCCGTGATGCTCGGCCGCCAACAGGCACTGTCGAACTCCATCGAGATCATGCTGCAAAAAGATCCGTCCCTGCCCCAGATGGAGCACGACAGCGATCAAATCCACCAGGTAATGCTGAACCTGCTGCTTAACGCATTGCAGGCCATCGAGCACGATGGCAAGGTTCGGGTAACGGTGAAGGCACAGGGAACAATGGCGGCGGTGGAAGTGGCCGACAACGGCCGCGGCATCGCGCCCGAACACCTCCCCAACATTTTCCGGCCTTTCTACACCACGAAAGGTGACGGGACCGGCCTGGGCCTGTCGCTGGCCCGCCGCATCGTCGAAGACCACCACGGCCGCATCGACGTCACCAGCGCCGTGGGTAAAGGCACGACGTTCACCGTAGTTCTGCCGCTGCAAAAGGCTGCCACCCCGGACTCCGCTTCGTAGACGGCTTATTCTGTATATCTTCCGTATATCCCTTGGTATATACTATGTATATCTCTAGGAGGTATTATGGCGACTTCGCAGATTGTCAAGTGGGGGAACAGCCTTGCGATTCGCATTCCTAAACCCGTGGCGGAAGAAGCGGGGGTGCGCGAAGGCGATCCCATCCTGATCGAGGCGTCGGAGGGACGTATCCAGCTGCGCCGAAGCAAGCAGCGCGTGCCTGCCTTGCGGGAACTGGTGGCACAGATGAACCCCAGGAACCGTTACAAAGAGGTTCTCGCCGGGCCGGCCCGGGGCCGGGAGAAGATCGAGTGGTAGCCGGCTACGTTCCGCGCGCAGGGGACCTGATCTGGCTCGATTTCGATCCCCAGGCCGGCCGCGAGCAGGCGAAGCGGCGTCCGGCACTGGTGGTCACCGACCAGGCTTACAACCGGGCCAGCGGGTTGGTCGTTGTATGTCCGCTCACCAGCCGGCGCAAGCCCTACCCTTTTGCCCTTCCAGTTACGGTGAATAAGGTCGAGGGAGCAGTTCTGGTGGACCACCTTAAGAGTTTGGATTGGGCCACCCGCCACGCTGAGTTTCATTCCAAAGCCGAACCTGCGCTGTTGGTCAAGGTGCGTGCTTACCTCGGTGTTTTGCTGGGAGTGAGCTAGCCTTGCGGCGGTCGTTTCCGGCCCGCGCCGGGCGCTGTATCCTTCGCCTCTCCCGTGTATAATCTCCAGAAGTATGTCATTCCAAGGCCGATCCGGCGCTCCTAGCCGAGGGGCGCGCGTGCTTGGGTGTGTTGCTGAGACCTGCTAGCCTCGCCGGAAGGTACCAAATAAATTACGTCACGCATGCCTGCTGAGAAGATACTCGTGGTGGATGACGAGCGCCTGGTGCGCTGGTCGCTGCAACAGAAGTGTGAAGAATGGGGATACGAGGTGGTCGAAGCGGCCGCCGGCGATCCCGGCCTGCGCCTGGCGCAGCACGAGTCTCCCGACCTGGTTCTGCTCGACGTCCGCCTGCCCGATCTGAGCGGCCTGCAGGTTCTCGAACAGCTCAAGAAGAATCCCGGAGGCCCGGCCGTCATCATGATCACGGCCGACCCGCAACTGGACGACGTCAAGAGCGCGCTCAAGCTGGGGGCTTACGATTTTGTGGGCAAACCTCTGGATTTCGACGAGTTGCACGTCACCATCCAGAACGCGCTGGAAGCGAACCGCCTGCGCAGTGAAGTTCAAACCCTGCGCGGCGAGGTTCGCCGCCGCACCGGCTACCACGAAGTCGTCGCGGTTTCGCCGAAGATGACGGAACTGATGAGCTTCGTGCAGAAGGTTGCCGGCAGCGAGGCCACCACCATTCTGATTCAGGGCGAGAGCGGCACGGGCAAAGATCTGGTTGCCAAGACCATTCATTACGAGAGTTCCCGCCAGAACGGCCCGTTTGTCGCCATCAATTGCTCGGCCATCCCGGAAACCTTGATGGAAGCCGAACTCTTCGGCCATGAAAAAGGCGCGTTCACCGATGCCAAGCAGATGAAAAAAGGCCTGTTCGAAACGGCCAATGGCGGCACGCTGTTCCTGGACGAGATCGGCGAACTCTCGCCTTTGTTGCAAGCCAAGCTGCTGCGCGTGCTTGAAGACCAGGTGATTCGGCGTGTCGGCGGCGTGCGCGACCTGCAGGTGGACGTGCGCGTGGTCGCGGCCTCGAATCGCGACCTGGAGAGGGCGGTGCGCGAGGGACATTTCCGCCAGGATCTTTACTACCGGCTGGCCATCATCGCCATCTTCATTCCGCCGCTGCGCGAGCGCACGGAAGACATTCTTCCGCTGGTGGATTTCTTCATCGACTGGTACAACCGCAAGTTCAAGAAATCCATTCGCGGCATCGGCCCCGAGACTCGCCGGTTACTGCTGGCCCATAACTGGCCGGGCAATGTGCGCGAGCTCAAGAACTCCATTGAGCGCGCCATGATCCTCGAAGACGAGTCCATCCTGCGCCCGGTGTACATGCCGTTCGCGGTAGGAGACGCCGCCCGCAGCGGCTTGACCGCGTTCGAGCACAGCAGTTCATCCGCCGATGGCGGTGGTGGAGGCAAACAACTGGCCAACGGACGCGTGCTGCCCCGGCTTTACATACCGGAAGAAGGAACCTCGCTGGAGGAAGTCGAGCGCGCCATGGTGGAACTGGCCATGCGCCAGGCCAACGGCAATCAGACCCACGCTGCGCGCCTGCTCGACATCAGCCGCGACGCCCTGCGCTACAAGCTGAAGAAATTTGACCTGGTCCCGGCGGGCGATGACGAAACCGCCGACTCGGTTCCCGCCGAAGGTTAGAGCAAAATGCTCAGACGCTAAAGCCGTGTTATTTGCCGTCATGATCAGCACGGCAAAGACAGGCCGCGGAGAGACTCAGAATTGGGGTGGCGCAGCGCTTCAGCGCTGCGATAAGGGATCGATTCTCACTAGCGGCTTCCAGCCGCTGAGGCACCTCTGGGGCTGAAGTCCATTTCTTCTGCTAGTTTTGTCGCAGGCCTGGAAGGCCTGCGCCACCCAAAATCAGCTGCACCAACGAATCTTTTCTCAGCATGCTGAAATTCTTTGTCCGTCGGGCAGCGCACTCTGGCTCGTTGCGCTCGCTCAGAGCAAGCCTGAAACTCAAGCCGTGCCCTTCCAAAACCACTCATGAGATTGTTTCGAAGATAGCTGCAGAGGCCGCCTATCCCGCCGTGGTTCGATCTCCGCCCGAGCGCTTGCTCTGGTACATCAACTCATCGGCTCTGCGAATGGCCGACTCAGCGGAATCGGAGTGATTCAGCACGGTCGCGCCGATCGAAGCGGCGGTCGAAACCCGGGACGAACCCGCGGCCACGGAAGACTGCGCGATCAGCACCCGGCAGCGCTCGGCGAGGTCGCCCAGGCCGATTGCATCCAGATCGGGCATTAGCACCAGGAACTCCTCGCCGCCCCAGCGTCCAATAATGTCGACGGTTCTGAGACCCTGGACCAGGGTCTGCGCCACCGTCTTCAGCAACGCGTCGCCGACTTCGTGACCATGCGTGTCGTTGACCATTTTGAAACGGTCGAGGTCAAACATCAGCAAGCCGTAGAGCCGGCCAAAACGCTGGTGCTCCTCGAGACTCTGCTCCACTTTCAGTTCCAGAAATCGCCGGTTCGACAGGCCGGTCAGAGGATCACGAAATGCCAGGCTCTCCAGTTCGGATACTCGCTTTTCGGCACTCGCCTTCCCGGTGGAATCACTGAAGACTTCCACCGCGCCTACGATGACGCCCAGGCTGTTCCGCAAAGGCATGGCTCGCACCGACACCGGCACGCGATGACCATTCTTGTGCCGCAAGTAGATGTCCACCTGCCGGGCCCGCCCATCCAGCATAACTTCGGTGAGCGGACAGCGGCCGTTACAGAGCGGCTTGCCGGCCTCGTCGACGTGTCCCAGAAGATTGTCAAGGCAGCGCTTTCCCACGACTTCATGAGCGGTGTAGCCAGACAGTTGCCCGGCGCTCGCGTTCCAATACGTAATCTTGCGGTCGCGGTTCACGAAATAGACGCCGTCATGCATGTTGTCCAGGAGTTTTTCGTAGAACGAGGAAGAGAAGCGGATGCCCCATAAGCTCTCGCACGATCTGCGGGTTCCGATTCCGTAGAGGTGCCCTTCGGCATGCACGCCCATGGGAGCCACGACGCGCCCCACTGCGGTTTCATCCATGCCGATCCGCCGCAAGTGAACCTTTTGCTCGGTCTGGAGCACACGCGGCAACGCCACGCAGCACCCGTAGCGGCTGACGGTCATGGTTGTGGTTCGATCGGAATAATGCTGCCCGGCCAGATCGATCCCCGCAACCTCGAGGGGAAAGGCGATGGACACGCGATCACTTCGTCGGTGGGCGGAGGCGGCAGTTAGCTGAGGTTGCATATTCCTCGTATCTGGGCTTCATCCGACGATAACTGCAGTCCGCAGGAAGGGCTTAGGCTCATTTGTCCCTGGGCGGCTTCCCAGATTGGCTCTGGGTTCAAAACGGAACGGAAACGGGCCGCCGGGCTCTTGCGCTCGCGCCCATAGGCAACGACCGAGCCGCCGACCCCGGTGCCGCCGGACAATTCTTCCGTTCTTCCAGCCAGATGTCATGGTGACCTCAGAGCGTGCCTGCATAGCGTACATTGTTTATTGTACGTATATTACGGTACGTAAATGCACTCGCCAGAATCTCCGCGGGCCACAATAGCGTTCTGGACACCGCCTGGAATGCCATTCCTTGCCCCGGAAACACCCCTGCCAGCGACGATCGTTGCAGCAGTCAGGGAAACCCCTCACCGCGAAAGAAATTGTGCGTCTAATGGCTTCTAAACCGTCCCTACGAGTTTTCAACAACTTGCACGAAGGATCAATGACTTACGAAAAAACGACTTACAAAAAACGCGCCGCGAACGCGCGGGAGCCGGCTTGAAAAAATGAGGGCTCCCATGCGGAAGCCCCGTGGCGCGAAGCTATGAAATTATGAACTGCGCCAGTTTGTAAACTCTTTAGCCGCGGGCGGAGTGTTCCTTCGCCTTGGCAATGTCCCGCTCGACCTGCTGCCGCTCGGGATAGTCGGGATTCATTTTGAGCAGCTTCTCCCAGGCCTCGACCGCGCCCTTGGGGTCAGCCTTGCCCTGCCAGCGTATCCAGCCCAGGTTGAAGAGCGTCTGCGGATGTCCAGGCCCGTACTTGAGGGAAGTTTGCATGGCGGCGATCGCCTTATCTGCATCTCCCGTATACCAGTAGGCTGTACCCATGTCGGTGCGGACGTCGGGATTCTCGGGATGGATCGTGAGCGCCTGCTCGTAGTACTGGATCGCGCTGGGATACTGTTTCGCGTCGTAGAAAAGGTTTCCCAGTTGTACCAGGGAATCGTAGTCTTTGGGATTCTGATTGACCGCGTCGAGCAGCGGAGCCGCGGCCTGGGCCAGGGCGGCTTGCAGGTTCGCGCCGGATTGCTGCGCTTGCGCCTGGGGGGCGGTGTTGGCAGCCGCCTGCGCTACAGGCGAGGCCGATCCACGAAACAGGTAACCCAGGGCCACGCCCAGCAGCAAGCAGAATACCGCCAGCACGTAGGCCTGTGTGTTCGTCCACGAGGGGCTAGGAGTTGATTGCGATGGCTCGGCTTTTTGGCTCATGCTTCTCCTTCTCTAATCGGGTTCCTGCCAGCGCCGGTGGTGAATTCAGGCGGAACAGGCGCGCAACAGCGGCAGCCATCCTCTCCTGTTCCTCTTTTTCCGGAAGCTCTTTGAGTTCGCGCGCCAGGGAACCGGCGATCCCTTGCGTGACCTGCGCGACGAGGGCGCGCAGCAGATGATCCTGCTCCCGGGTGAACGGTCCTCGCTCCCGGGTAAAAGACTCGAATTCTTTCCGGCAAATCTCTTCCAGGCGCTGACTGAGGGCGACGCTGGTCGGCACCACCACTTCCGTCTTGAGCCGGTTGCGGAAAGCCTCTATCTCCGCCATCACTGTCTTCTCGGCGTCCGTTGGGACAGTGGACTCGGCGGCAGGCTCTCGAGCCGTGCGATCGAGACCTTCGTAGTCATAAAGGAGAATGCCATCGACGCGGCGCACCTCGGGATCTACGTTGCGGGGGATGCAGATGTCGAAAATAACCAGGGGGACCCGGTTGCGTTCGGCGGCGATGCGCTCGGCTTCCTCGCGGGTCAGAACGAAATGGTGAATGCCAGTCGAGCTGATCACGATGTCAGCTCGCAGCAGGCAACTCCAGCGGTCGGTCTGCGTCGCCGCCGTACCACCCAGCTTCGCGGCCAGTTCCTGTGCCCGCGCGGGAGACTGATCAATGACCACCACCGGCTGGGCTCCGTTTTGGCACATCAACCGGGCGCAGGGCTCACTGGTCTCCGTACCCAGCAGCAGAAGCTTGCGGCCCTCGAGCGATCCAAAAATCCGCCGGGCCAGTTCCAGGGCTACCGCGGGAACCGTGACCCCCTTTTTCGCGCTTCTGGTCTGGTCGCTGACTCGCTCGGATACGCTGATTGCTGTTTCGAGAAGGGCGTTCAGAAAGCGTCCGGAGGCGCCTACCGTCCGGGCCTGCTCCCACGCGATCCTCATGCAACCGGACACGTCGGCCTCGCACAATCTCTGGCAGTCAAGGCCGCAAGTGACCCGGAAGATGTGGGTCAGAGCTGCATCATCGAGCCGGCGGTAGAAGTGTTCCCACTCGCTCAGCTTCAAACCGTGCTCGGCATTCAGGTAGTGGATCAACGAATTAGCAGCCAGGGTCGGTTCACTGGCCCACAGCAGGAATTCCGTCCGGCAGCAGGTGGAAAGAACGACCAACTCCTCGATGCCCTCCGCCGTCTTCAACTGGCGAAGGACCTCATAGCGGCGGTCCTTGGGGACAAAGAAACGCTCTCTCATGGCCAGCGGCGCACTGCGGTGGTTCAGGCCGACCACCATGAGCGTAGGTTCCACAACACACCTCGGGCGCAAGTCGCAATCTCGTAATGGCACGCTCTTTGCCAAAGGACGAACGCCGCTTACCGTCCAACCACACTTTTTTCAGCGACTTACGGATGAGGAAAAAGACAACAGGGGGTTACCAACGCCATCAGTGCGGCATATCGCGCGGGATGCGCGTGCTTTTGCGCGATCTGGCTCGTCCGCAGAGACTTGGAAGCGGACTTTAATCACTATCGAAAGTGACTGTAATCACAGACCAATTCCCTGCCCAGCCTTGAAACTGCAAGACGATTAGTACGCTCTCATTGAGTCTCGGGCTTCGCCTGCAGATGTAAGTTGCAAAGAAGGCGAGCGGCGAGACTGCTGGTTCTCAGGAGAAAAGCAATTATGAAGATGATGAAGCTGGTTATTTTTATCGTGATGCTCGCTCTCGCATTGTTTCTGATTCTGCCCAACCTGTCCTGGGCTGCGGACGACGGCGCGACGGTTTACAAAGCGAAATGCGCCATGTGTCATGGCGCCGACCTCGCTGGAAAACCGGCAGCCAAGATCCCCAGCCTGGTCTCGGATGATGCCAAGAAGGCCTCCGATGCCGACATGACCGATATGATCGCCAACGGTGGCAAGGACAAGAAGGCGATGCATGCGTTCGCTAACAAGGGCGTAACTCCGGATCAGGTGAAGATGCTGGTCACCTATATTCGCGACGCGCAGAAGAAGTAGTGACTCAACAAGTAGTCTGAAACAGCAAGATCGCTGTTCCAAAAACGGCGAACCCGCGCAGCCGTGGTAAAAATTCGGCTAGTGCGATTAAGGGTAAGGGTGAGTGATCCGCTCACCGGCAAGCTCTGGCCTCCAAGCCGGGCAGCCGGATATCCCCTCCCATTCGCCACCTCCAGGAACAGCCAGCCCGGGTCTCGGTGCTCACCCCCAGACCCGGGCATTTGTTTGGATGGGCGCGAAAGAAGTCAGAATTGGGGGCACTGATCTGACAATCAATACCGAGTTGGGGTGGCGCAGCGCTTTCAGCGCTGCGATCAAGGACCTTTTTCCAGTAGCGGCTTCAGCTGCGGAGGTACCTCTGGGGCTAAAGCCCCTTCCCTCTGCCCACCTCTATCGCAGGCCTGGAAGGCCTGCGCGACCCAAAATCAGGTGCAACATCGAGTTCTTCCGCAGCCCTGCGGAGACGTTTTCTGGGCACTGCGGAACGGCGCGGCTGGAAGCCGCGCCGTTCAAAACCTGGCAGAACGAAAAGCAGGTTCCTCGCTTCGCTCGAAATGACAAAACTTGAGCTCGAAATGACAAAACTTGAGTTTAATCAGAGCTCTCCTAATTTGCCGCCAACCTTGGCCCGGGCGCGGGACTCGCCACGCGACCGTACTGGTTGATGTGTTCCAGTTCTATTAAGTGGTCATACCAGGTGTACTTCAGGATGAGTGAAGTAATGATAACGACGGCCAAGGCAATCGCGGCGCGCTTGACCTCCCAGGTCACGACGTACATGGGCAGCACCACCAAGGCAACCTGCCAGATCATGCCGATGACGATGTTGAACATGTCGCGGTAGAAATCCCGGTTGCGCTGGAACGAAGGATCTTCCTGCTGCACCTTCTTCAGGATCGGTCCCCAGAAGCCCCAAGGCCGGACCCGCCGGTAGAAATCTTTTAATACTTCTTCATCCTCGGGCGCGGTCAGCCATGTTCCCAGGAAGCAGCCGATGAGCGATATCAGGAACACGACGCCAAAGCCAACCGAGACCTCCAGATTCATCGAGTGGGCATGGGCAAACTTCTGCAGCGGCTCGATCTTCGCGAGCAGCGTCGGAATGGTCAGCGCGGAAGAAATGCCCGCCACCATGCCCCAGAAATAACCGTAACCGTTGAACCGCCACCAATACCATTTCAGCACGTTGGAAGCGGTGTAGCCGCCCCAGAGCGCGGTC
>Ga0187817_10001372_pt1 | contig 11850 bp, 10 predicted proteins | sample NC_wetland_sal_i_17_FD_132431 | JGI IMG/M metagenome (GOLD analysis project Ga0187817, IMG submission 132431) | Wetland sediment microbial communities from Neuse River Estuary, North Carolina, USA - SO4_2 | ecosystem: Environmental > Aquatic > Freshwater > Wetlands > Sediment | place: USA...
ATCATCACTGGTGCGGGGGCCGGCATTGGCCGGGCTTGCAGCCTGCTGTTCTCCGCGGAAGGCGCAAAAGTTGTCGCCGTCGATCTGGATTCGGCAGCTCTCGCATTACTTGCTGAAGATGTGCGGCGCGCCGGCGGTGTGGTGTTGACCATCGCGGCAGACGTTTCTCGCGCAGCCGAAGTCGAGCGCGTCATCTTTACGACCTCAGAGAACTTTCCCACCATCGATATTCTGTTCAATAACGCGGGCATTGTACCCCGCGGCAAAATTCACCAGACAACCGAAGAAGACTGGGACCGCACGATGGCCGTGAACGTTAAGAGCATGTACCTCATGTCTCACGCAGTCGTCCCCATATTTCTCAAGCAGGGTGCAGGAGTGATTCTGAATACATCGTCGGCGGCCGCGCTGCGCAGTGTGGTCGAGCGAGCTGCTTACAGTGCTTCAAAGGGTGCCGTCCTCGCGCTTACGAAAAGCATGGCGATTGACTATGTTCGCGACGGCATCCGTGTGAACTGTCTTTGTCCTGGAACCATCGATACGCCTTCGCTGCGACAGCGTCTGGCGGCATTCGCCGATCCCGAAGAAGCCAGAAAGCAGTTTGTAGCGCGCCAACCGATGGGGCGCCTTGGCACCGCTGAAGAAGTCGCACAGGCGGCGCTGTTCCTCGTGTCGGAGCACTCAGGGTTTGTAACCGGAACCGCGTTTCCTGTCGACGGGGGATTCACGGTCTAGCGGCGGATGAAAGCGCTACGCCAGTAAGTCAATAGTTCGAGAAGACACAGTATGAAGCTTGTTCGCTATGGTTCGCCGCACCAGGAAAAACCAGGGATCCTCGACTCCGACGGTTACATTCGCGACCTCTCGAGCACGGTACGCGACATCACAGGGGAGTCCTTGTCACCCGAGGTTCTTGCAATCCTGCAAAGCCTCAATGTCTCGAAACTGCCGATTGTGCGGGGCGAACCTAGGGTCGGCCCCTGCGTGGGCCGGGTGGGCAAGTTTATTTGTATTGGGTTGAATTACTCCGATCATGCAGCGGAAGCTGGCATGAAAGTCCCGCGCGAGCCCGTGATCTTCATGAAAGCCACGTCAGCCATTTGCGGGCCGAACGACGATGTCGTCATTCCGCGGGGTGGCATCAAGATAGACTGGGAAGTCGAGTTAGGCGTGGTGATCGGGACGACAGCAAAATACGTCGCCGAGGCTGACGCGATGTCCTGCGTGGCGGGCTACTGCGTCATCAACGACCTCTCGGAGCGTGCGTTCCAACTGGAAGGCACGGGGCAGTGGGTGAAGGGCAAGAGCGCAGACACATTCGGTCCTATCGGACCGTGGTTGGTAACGGCAGATGACGTTCCTGACCCGCAGAACCTGAAGATATGGCTTGAGGTGGACGGCCACCGCTACCAGAATGGATCGACGCGAACGATGATCTTCGGCGTTCGCGAACTGGTCAGCTATGTGAGCCGGTTCATGAGTATGCAACCTGGAGACATTATCTCCACCGGCACACCGCCGGGCGTGGGTATGGGGCAGCGCCCCCCGGTATATCTGAAAGCGGGAAATCGGATGCGGCTGGGCATCGAAGGGTTAGGCGAGCAAAACCAGCGCGTGGTAACGGACAGCGCGTAGGCGAATTCCGGTTTATGGATTGAACCAACGCACGCAATGGGCCTCGGTTCCATTCAAGATGGAGCCCCGGGTGCGAGTTTTGGCGAATGCTGAATTCGAGACAAAGGATAACATCAAGACATGAAGGAAACTTGGCGGTGGTTTGGGCCGGCTGATCCGGTGTGTCTCGATCACATCAAACAAGCGGGAGCCACCGGGATCGTTTCCGCCCTGCATCATTTCTACCGGGGGGAAGCCTGGCCGTTGGACGAGCTGTTCAAGCGTAGAGATGAGATTCTCGCCGCGGGTTTCGTCTGGTCGGTGGTGGAAAGCATTCCGGTTCATAACTCGATCAAGATTCGATCCGGACCTTATGGGCATTTCATAGCTGCATGGAAGGACACACTGGCCGCGGTCGCGAAGGTGGGCGTGAAAGTCATATGCTATAACTTCATGCCGGTAGTGGATTGGACGAGGACAGACTTGAAGTGGCGTCTGCCCACAACAGGCTACGCCCTGCGTTTTGATGCGGTAGATTTCGCGGTGTACGACCTCTACATCCTCGAGCGCAAAGGTGCAGAGGCCGACTATTCGGAAGACCGCGCTCGGGCGGCCCACGCCCGCTTCAATTCGATGTCGGAGGCGCGCAGAAACGACCTTGAAGGCACGATCATCGCCGGACTCCCCGGCGCCGAGGCATCGTACAACCGCGAGGCTATTCGCAGGATGATCGCTGAATACCAGGGCGCGACTGCTGCCGAATTGCGAGCCAACCTCGTCGCATTCCTGCGGGAAGTTGTCCCAGCAGCGCAGGAGGCCGACGTTCGCCTCGCCATACACCCGGACGATCCCCCCTGGTCGCTGTTTGGTCTGCCGCGAGTCGTCTCGACCGCCGAGGATGTAAAGGCGATTCTCGCTGCTTGCGATACGGTCGCCAACGGGCTGACGTTTTGTGTCGGGTCATTCGGAGCAAGAGCGGATAACGACCTGCTGGCCATGGCTCGCGAATTCGGCGGTCGCATTCACTTTGTGCATCTTCGCCAGGTGGCAAGAGAGCCTGACGGATCATTTCACGAAGCAGAGCACCTGGCCGGCAGTTCCGATATGGTGGGCATCATCCGCGCTATCATGGAAGAAGAAGCGCATCGACGACTCCTGGGTCGGCCAGACCATGAAATTCCCATGCGTCCCGACCACGGACACCTGCTGGCCGACGACATCTGCAAAAAAGTAAATCCCGGCTACTCATTGGTGGGCAGATTGAAAGGGCTCGCCGAACTGCGCGGTGTCATGCAGGGTTTGAAACATGCAATTCCTGAATTGGCCGGGTAACGCGCTCTGCCGTGCCTGTTCTTTCTGTTGTGCAGCAAGTCCCATAATGTGTGAACTGAGGATCAAAATCCTATGAACGAGTTTGCAGGACGAGTAGCTCTGGTCACAGGCACCACGGGAATTGGCCACGCGATTGCGAAGCGCTTCGCTGCGGGAGGCGCCCAAGTTGTTGCCTGCGGCATTGAAGCGGCGGGGAACGAGGAGTTGGCTCGCGATGCGGCAAGACTTGGTTTAACCCTGCAGGTCGAGACCTGTGATGTGACTAACCTCGACGAAGTACGCGCGGTTATTACCAAGACCGTCAGCCGATTTGGAGGCCTGGACATCATCGTCAACGCAGCCGCGATTCATCCCTTCGGCACGGTCGTAGAAACGGACCTTGCGACTTGGAATCGCTGCATGATGGTGAATGTTGGCAGCATCTATCTCCTGGCGCACCTCGGCATCCCAGAGATGAAAAAGCGCGGAGGCGGGTCCATCCTCAATCTGGCATCCGTTCAGGGATACGCGTGCCAGCGGGGCGTCGCCGCGTATGCCACGTCGAAAGGTGCAATTCACAGCTTGACTCGCGCCCTGGCCCTCGACCATGCCGCCGACAATATCCGCGTCAATTCGATCAGCCCGGGTTCGATCCGCACACCCATGCTGGCACGCTCTGCGGCACACTTCGCGCCGGATCTGCCGGCGGAAGAGGCATTCGCGCGTTTCGGCGCGGCTCATCCGCTTGGGCGTATCGGCACACCGGAGGAAGTGGCGGAGTTAGCAGCCTTCCTCGCATCAGACAAAGCCGGATTCTGCACGGGAGGCGACTACCTCGTGGACGGTGGACTGCTAGCTGGCATCGGTGTCCAATGATCGCAGAACCGGTCTGCGTTGCACCCACAGGTGACGCTTGCGGTGAGGGAGTCGTCTGGCACGCGGCCCACGCGGCTGCCTATTGGACCGACATCAACCGTTTTCTCATCCATCGTTTCACGCCCGCCGACCAGTGTGTCCGGACGTGGTTCTTCGACGAACCGGTGACGGCGCTCACCCTGACCGACCGGGACGACACGCTCGCCGTCATTCTCGGATCGCAGGCCATTTTGTGGGAACCCATTTCGGACAGGCGAGGCAAGCCGGTCTACCAGTTCGACCAGTGGCCGAACGTCCGCCTCAATGATGCGCGCGTGGATCCGCGTGGTTCGCTCTGGATGGGCTCGATGCGCAACAACGTTAACTCCGACGGATCGGCCGGCGCGGCGGGAGGGCAGGATGGCGCACTGTTCCGCCTCGATCCGGATGGCAAGGTAAAAGTATGGCGGCAAAACATCGGAATTTCGAATACCCTTGCCTGGAGTCCGGATCAGCGGCGTTTCTATTTCGGCGACACGCTCGCCAACACCATCTGGGTGTATGACTACGACTTGGCCACAGGAGCGATCGCGAATGAACGATCTTTTCTTCAGGGTTTCGCGAGAGGGCTGCCCGATGGATCGACGGTCGACGCGGAAGGATATCTTTGGAATTGCCGGTTCTTTGGCGGTTGCATCGTACGAGTGGCGCCGGACGGCACGATTGATCATGTAATCGAGATGCCGGTCAAGAACATCACCACGTGCACGTTTGGTGGACCGGATCGCAAGACTCTATACGTCACAACAGCAAGAATCGAGGCCCCCGAAGGAGACCGTCTGGCGGGCGGCTTGTATTCCATTCGGACGGACGTCGCCGGCCAACCCGAGAACCGGTTCCGGGTGTTTAGCCCTGCGCAGTGAGCGGGCCGGCGTCTAGCTCAACATGACCTTTGATTCCAAATCGCTGACCGTTCTCTTCCGTGATCAGGGCGTTTACCTGTTCATTGCTCTTGTTGTCGGGGCGATTTTCTGGGCAATTGGGCAGCCTATAAATCCTTTCACCGTCATCTTGTACTCGCTGTGCATCGGCAATTTCCTTTCGCCTCCTGTGCAATGGCTGCATGTCCTGTACGAAAAACCGTCTCCCTAAGACTGGCTGATCTTCCTGACCGTGCTATGCGTCTTGATGTTTCCCGTCTACTTGGTGAGCAGCGTGATTGTCTGGTGGCTCGCCCCGCCTGGCCCGCAATCGCTTAGGCACCTGCTCATCACAGGCTGGAAGATGCCCTTCCTGATTACCTTCGTCTACGGCGTGACGAATTTTCTCTACAGGAAAACAAGGGCGCGCCTCGAGCGCCGCAACCTTGAACTTCAGCGCATGGTCCAGTCGGGCGCGGCCCGCCTGGAAATCCACGAGCAGGAATTGCAACGCGCCCGCGAAATCCAGCAGTCGCTTTTGCCCAAGGAAATTCCGCAGCTTCCGCGAATCGCCGTAGCCACCGCCTGGCGACCGGCGCGCGCGGTCGGCGGAGACTACTTCGATGTGCTGCGACTGGACGGCAACAGGCTGGCCATCTGCATTGCAGATGTCTCCGGCAAGGGGGTTCCCGCTGCTTTGCTTATGGCTAATGTCCAGGCCAGCCTGCGCGCATCCGTGCGCGACCTGGATAGTCCGGCGCGCGTATGCGGGATCGTGAACGGCATGCTGTGCGAAAGCATTGCTGCGAACAAGTTCGTGACGTTTTTCTGCGGCGTTCTCAACGCTAATACGCGCACGTTTCGCTACTGCAATGCCGGCCATCCCTATCCTATTCTCGTTTCGGCCGGCGCTGCGCACACCCTGGACCATGGCGGCGCGGTGCTCGGCGTTTTCCCCGCGTGGAATTACCAGGACTCTAGCGTCAATCTGAAATCCGGAGACAGGCTGCTCCTATTTACCGACGGCATCACCGAAGCCGAGGACGCGCAAGGCGAAGAGTTTGGAGTGGAGAGGGTCGCCGCATTCGCCAAAGCGCACGCGTCTAGTTCCGCTGCTGAGTTGAACGAGCAACTGCTCGCGCAGGTCTCAGATTTTTGCGGCGCGCAATTCCAGGACGACGCCACTTTGGTGGTTCTGGCCGTAAAGTAACGCTAAGGCCTCCTTGCTCGACCTAAAGTCAGTCTATCGGCCTCGGTGCATGGATTCCGTCATGGGGAGGCTGGCGGAGTTCGAAGAGTTCAGCATGGCCTTGACTGCCAGGATGAAACCCAAGGTGTGAGCCATGCCGGCATGCCAGGGAGCATCACAGGACATTTGCGGGGTATGGTCGGGGATGACGACGCCATCGAAATGGTTGCGCTGGAGAATCGACAATATCCTGACCATATCCACATCACCTTCGTCGATGAAAGTCTCCCGATAGTGGGGTACCTTCCCGACCACGTTGCGAAGATGAAGGTAGGCTATCTTCCCCTGCCCGCTGTAGCGGTCAACCGCCTCGTGAACATCTCCTTCCGTCATTTCGGCAACGGTTCCTACGCAGAATTCCAGGGCATTGCTGCGGCTTGGAACTAAATCGAGCAAACGTTGATACATGTGCGGTTGGAAAACGAGACGAGGCTGGCCGCGCATGGTGTGCATGGGAGGATCGTCGGGGTGCGCCGCCAGTCGTACCCCCGACTGCTCCGCAACCGGGACCACATCCTCAAGAAATCGTTGCAACCGGCGCCAGAGCTCTTCATGGGAAACAGCGGGCAAGGTACCGGGCGGGGCAGTCTGCTCATAGACCATGTTCCACACCACGCCCTTCGGGACTGGTTCGTCATCCGCCGGTCCGTCCATTCCCAGTGTCAAAGCTCTTCCGCGCCCGGACGGCGTCGTCACGCGTCCGCAAACGCCCGCCAGGCTGAAGTTGTACCCCAGGACCAGAATGCCTGCTTCCCCCATCCGGCGAACGATGGTTCTCACGTTCTCGATGTGCTCAGGCCGCTGTGGGCCATCCAGAAGAACGTCATGCCAGTGCGCGGGATCGAGGTTCTCAATGGCCGCGAGCACCAGGCCCGCATCTTCGATTTCTGCGCGAAGCTTCTTCAATTGGGCAACGGTCCAGAGCTTCTCCGGATCGCCGGCCACTCCCCACGGCTGATACTTGGCACCTGTCGGCTGATTCCCTCGAGGATTGGTCGTGCCCTGGTTGAAATAATCCACCAGGTGAACCACCACATCGGTGCATCCTGCCTGCCGCGCGAAGTCGTAGTAATCGCGCGTCAGCATGTGCCGGTATAACCCGAGACCCACCTTCATAAAGGGTTTCCGATTCCCGATCCGCAGTCGGCGCTGACGCTCACATGATTCCGTGCTTCTCAAATGCAGCAACAGCGCTGCATCCCTCCTCCAGCGCCTTTCTCACCAGCTTCTCACCGCGAGCTTTTTCGAGCGCTTTGGTGAATACTTCCGTTGCGGCTTCAACCGGGACCACGCATACTCCATCAATATCTCCAAAAAGAAAATCGCCCGGGCGCACCCGAACCGATCCGATCTCGATAGCGATGCGGAAGTCCACCACCTTGTAGCGGGGCGCCGAATCCTGCGCGTAGGAACCCCAGCAGAACGCCGGAAAATCCAGGTTCAGGACTGCCTTGGTATCGCGCAAATAGCCGTTCAAAACGGCTCCGGCTGCTCCCAGCTTACGGGCGCGAATGCTCATCAGTTCGCCCCATAGAGCGTTGCGCGGAGATGAGCCCGTATTCACGTAGACTTCGTTGGTCTTCAGGTCATCCAGAGCCTCTAACATCAAGCCGAAGGGCTTCTTCATCAACTTGTTGTTTGTGCCCTTGACTTTCTCTTCGAAGACGTCGACTGCCAGCACCGGCATGGCGCGGCCGATCAAGACCATGTCCGATCGTAAGGGACGAATCTGTGGCGGAAGGAACTGATGCTGGAGGCCCATCTTGTCCATAACATCCCCGACCGCACAGGTAAAAAGTTCCTGCCGGATAATGGAAAACAGTTCTTCATCGGTGTGCTAGAGTTTCATAGTCCTTCTCGGCCAAGACGGCGGTTACAAGGCGGGGTCCAGCATAATCTACTCCCGGTAGCTCCGGTTGATTCACTCAAAAAACGGTTCGCCCTTGCGGCCATAGCGGCGCGCGACCTCTTCGTTCAGCTTGACCCCCAGACCAGGCTTCTCCGGCAAGTGAATCGACCCGTTCTGGATAATCGGCTTCGGGATGCTGTCCACCAAATCATTCCAGAAGGGAACATCCGAAGCATGGAATTCGAGCACTAGAAAATTTGGAATGGCGGCGCAGAAATGTGCAGAAGTCAACGTCCCGACCGGGCTGCTGATGTTGTGCGGCGCCAGGGGGATGGTTTGACCGTCGGCGAACTGCGCGATTTGGCTGGCAACCGCCAAGCCTCCGACCTTCTGCAGATCCGGTGTTGCGATCCCTAAGGCATGCGTCTGAAGCATTTCGCGGAACCCTTCGAACAGATACAGATTCTCGCCGGTGGCAATCGGGATCCTGACCCGCGAACTTACGGCACGCAAGGCCTCCACACTTTCGGGAGGAACTGGATCTTCGAGCCAGAGAAGCCGGAACGGTTCCAACGCGCGTCCGACCTTGACCACGTCACCCACGCTGTAGCGCCAGTGGCAATCGACGGCAATGTCCATGTCATCGCCGAGAGCTTCGCGAACCGCTCCTATCAGAGCCACCATCCGATCAATGGCAGGATTCGTGAGACAACGGTTATGGGGATCGGAACCCTGCGTGCCAGGCACATCGAGGTCGAACTTCAGTGCCGTATAACCTTTCGACTTCATCGCAACCGCCCGCTGGCGAAAATCCTCCGGGGAGCAGGGCGCCACATCTTTCGTGTCAGCAAAGTAGTCCTTCGGAGTGCTTTGAGTCTCTTGCGTGATCCACGAAGGTTGACGCGAACGAAGAACCTCGTCCAGACTCTCTAGCGCTTCACCACCGTGGCAGTCGGCGTAAATCCGAATCTGATCACGGAACTTGCCGCCCAGAAGTCGGTAAATCGGGACATCCAGCCATTGCCCTAAAACGTCCCAAAGAGCAGCCTCAATTCCACTAATGGCGTTGTAGACGATTCCCGCCACCGAACCCGCCCCGGAGGTAGCAAGCTGCAGCTTGCGAAACAAGCGACGTATGTCGCGCGGGTCTTCTCCCAGCAGGAGCGGCTCCAGGGAGCGCAGGATGGCCGTGAGGCCGGGAGCGAAGAAGCATTCGCCCAAGCCCTGAATTCCTTCATCCGTTTCGATGCGAACGAAGGTCCAATCGAAGTTACCTTCGACGACCGCGGTTTTCAGGCGGACAATTTTCATGATTTCCCAATGATGGCAGCCACAAATGCTGGATGGAAGCCGTTTCCACCATACCGTTTGCTGTGCAAATAATCACCTCAAAAATGAGCACGAGCATTCACATTCATCAGTGCTCAACCGTCTTGGTAGGATCCTTCCAGATTCGTCGGACTTGACCATCGGATCGGCCATCACACGCATAACGACAACCTGCGGATTCAGCTAGCTTTGCTTGCTCACTAGGGATGACATCCGATCTTGAAGATATAGAGTTAGCATCAGCAGTCCAGCAATGAGCGGAACCGCCAGCCCGATTTTCAGATTACTGAAAACTGTGGAGCAGTATCCGACCAGCCACGGCAACGAGGCACCCCCCAGATTCGCCATGGTAAACATCAGGGAACCCACTCTCGACGCGGCCGACTCGAATCTGTGGGAAAGGAGTGAGATGGTAATCGGGTAGACAGCCGAAAGGCCGAAGCCGGTGACTACCACACTGCCGATGACTCCTGACATGGTGCGGGTTGCGACCAGTCCCAGCATTCCCAAGCAAGCGCAGCCGAGACCGGCACGTGCCACATTCGTTTCCGTCATCTTCCGTAACCATAGCGGTGCCAGCCAACGGCCGGCCATCAGGGCGATGTAGAAGAATGATGGTGTCATAACCGTATACGGGCTGGCAGCAGCAATATGCTTGGCGTAAGACGCTGCCCAGCCCCCGACCGCGTTTTCAATGCCGACGTAGAGGAAGAACAGCCCAGAGAACACTACATAAGAAAAGTCATGACGGTCGGTCGTGAGCTCTCTTTGCTTTTCCTCCGTCGCTATGCCGGGGACATAGTCGCGCCAAGCAGGCATTCTGACGATCAGCGCGAGGATAAACAGCATCGATGCGGCTACCGAGTACAACAGAACCGGCAGTTCCTTTCTGACCAACGCCGCTCCAATCAGAAAAGGGCACGCCACCGCCCCTACGCTCCAGGAGAAGTTCAGCAAATTGAGTGCGGCGCCACGCCTGTGCGGATTGACCTCAGCCACCAGCAAATTGCCGGACGGGATCGTCAGGCCCAGGCCAATTCCGTACAGTGCGATGCCCGAAATTCCCGCGTAACGTGAATTGGCGGGTAAGGCCGATACTCCTACCGCCATAGGCAACAAGCCGGCGATGATGGCCGAGCGAAAACCGAGTCGATAAATCAACCAACCCGAGATTGCAACACCCAGGGTGGAAGCCGCGAATTGGACAGTGAAAAGAAATCCGGCTTGGGCGTCAGTCAGAGCCCACCGGGATGACAGGCTGGGGAGCAACGGGCCCAGAAGCACGGTCATAAGTCCGGCCGGGACAAAAACCGCGTGTGCCGCGACGGTCAAGGATTTGGCGGGCGTACGCGGCATCATGAGATTCTTTTCGAGGTGCTTTGAGCGTCGGACACAGCGGCATGTTCTCGGCTCAGTGCTTGGGAGCCTTGGCGGTTGATTCCCGCACCACCAATACGGGCTCGACGGCGATTGCGGGCGGGTGCGGTCCGGTCTCTCGCAGTTCATTGCGAGTCGTGTTTCGTCGATACTGGCCGGTGGACGCGCCTGGCCATCGGTCAGTCGCAGGCTTGACTGCCAGATCACGAACCGATGAGGAATCAAGGAAAGCGTGTCCTATCCGGAACGCACCCGCGGCATTAATTCCGACTCTTGGGCAGTATACTTCTATTTCGAGAAGGCGAACTGGATGGCACTCAGCAGTGCAGGTCAGCGCGCACTCGTCATCGGAAAGGCTGGACCGGAGGACATTATCCACACGGACCCAACAGGTAGCGGACCATGGCATCGATTCGTACGCTTCGCGCTGCTGTTCAGCTTGTTGTGTCCGCCGAAGTTATGGCCACGAGGAATTGCCCAAGGCTCCGGCCCCCCTCCAGGATTGAAAGCGAACAAGTGCCATGATCGTCCGATCCCGCAACTGGAAGATGTGACCCAGCGCGCCGGTATTCATTTCCGGCATGTGTTCGCTCCAAAGTACATTGTCGAGTCCATGAGCGGCGGTGTGCTGCTGCTGGACTACGACCGTGACGGCTGGCCGGACATTTACTTCACCAATGCTCCGACTGTGGACATGGCCCTCCGGGGCCAGAAAGCCAGCGGAGCCCTCTACCACAACAATCACGACGGCACTTTTACCGACGTGACCGAAACGGCGGGTGTGGCTACGCCCTGCTTTGCCATGGGTGGCGCCGTAGGCGACTACAACAATGACGGCTGGCCCGACATTTACATCACCTCCTGGGGCGGGAATATTTTATACCGGAACAATGGGGATGGCACTTTCACCGACGTCACCGCGAAGGCGGGCGTGGCGGACGGTCGGTGGTCCACGGGAGCGGCCTTTGGTGACTACGACGGAGACGGTTTCGTGGATCTTATGGTGGCCAACTACGTGGACCTTCACCTCGACAAGCTTCCTAAGTTCGGGAGCGGCTCCACTTGTAACTACAAAGGGATCGACGTGCAATGCGGCCCGCGTGGTTTGAAGGGCGCCGGCGATTCGCTCTTCCACAATAATGGTGGCGGGACTTTCACCGATGTTTCGAAGACCGCCGGAGTAAATGATCCGAGTGGATACTACGGATTGGGCGTAGTCTGGGCAGATTTTAACAATACCGGCAGGCCAGACATCTACGTGGCCAACGATTCCACTCCCAACTATCTTTATCGTAATCAGGGCAAAGGAAAATTCGCCGAGATCGGATTGGAGTCAGGGACAGCCC
>Ga0187817_10001373_pt1 | contig 11843 bp, 6 predicted proteins | sample NC_wetland_sal_i_17_FD_132431 | JGI IMG/M metagenome (GOLD analysis project Ga0187817, IMG submission 132431) | Wetland sediment microbial communities from Neuse River Estuary, North Carolina, USA - SO4_2 | ecosystem: Environmental > Aquatic > Freshwater > Wetlands > Sediment | place: USA: North...
AACCTTCATGAGCTTGCTGGGCATGGGTTTTCCCGCGAAGCGGTCACTGAACCATTCCGCGATGAAAGTGCCCGTATTCGGTCCATTCGTTGTGGCGGGGGAGCCGCTGACGCTGTGCAGCGCGCCTTCGTACATGAGCATCTGCTTCGGCGCGGAGAGCATATCCATCAGTTGAAGGCCGTATTCCACGGGAGTGAGTTGGTCGTCTTCGCCGCCGACGAGCAGGTAGGGGCACTTCACTTTTTCGGCCACGCCGTGGAGCGTCCACGATTGCAGGAATTTGTCGAGTTCCGCTTCCGTCTCCAAACCGGTGTAGTAGAGGAAGCGCAGCTTGAACGACGGGGAGGCGGTTTCAAACGCCGTGTGCATGGTCGGCTCGACAGCCATCGCTTGCAGGGCAGCGCCTTTTAGCCGCGAGTCAATCGAAGCAACTTGAGTGCCGAGATACGAGCCGAGGCTTGCGCCGCGCAACGCGATCTTGTCCGGATCGATTTCCTTTTGCGCGCGCAGCCATTCCAGCGCCACGCGGCCCGCATCCTGCCAGTTCGTCTGCGTCAGGTAAATTTCCCGAATGGCGCACTCGTTCTGGCCGGGCCCTTCGAGAGCCAGCGTGGCGATTCCGCGTTCGCGCAGCGAGTCGCCGTAGATCGCCGCGCCGCCCTCTTTGTTGCTGTCCAGGCCGGAGATGGACCACACGCAAGGAACCCGGCCCGACTGGTTCGGCGGCAAGTGCAAATATCCGGGGAGAGTTTTTCCGCCGCCGCCGAACGGCACTTCCACGCGGCGAATTTCGTGGTCCGCGAACTGAATGTATTTCGCGTAGCATTCGTTCTTCTTGTTGTTGAGCGCGAGGTTGTCGGGCGTGTTCTCGAAGATCGGCCACTGCGCGCCCGCATAAAGATGCGCGGCAAGAAAGTACGCTTCACGCGCGGGAATTGTGCGCCCGTCTTTTTCGTATTGCCGCGCTTCGCGCTCGCGGCGCACCGCGGTGCGCGCAAATTCGCGCGAGATGTCGTTGAACTTGTGGATGCGCGCGCGCAAACTTGCCGCGTCTCCCGCCCCGCCGGGAATATTGGTGAGGCCGCCCAGGCGGCCCTGATCCCACTCGGGGCCAAGCGAAGCAATCACCGCGTCAAGGAGCCATCGCTGATCCTGCCACCGCGCCAGCTTGCGCTCCACGTTCGGAGTCATCGACGGCGGCATAGGCTCAGGGGGCGGCGCAGCGCTGGCCGTGCTTTCCAGCAACGTTGATCCAGCGCCTCCCACCAGGGAAGCCCCAGCCAGAGTTGCCGCGCCGCTCAGAAAATTGCGCCTCTCCACTAAATTATTTCGTGAGGGAACTGGAACTTTTTCGCTTGGCATGACAATTCCTCCTGGCTGATTTCCGCGGGGCTGTAGCGCCAACCCCGCACGCGGGGTTGGCATTTCAGCGTCAGGCAGATGCCCACCTAAAGATGGGCGCTACACGAACCAAAACTGGCGAGCATTTTCTTTGACGCAAATAAAGAAGGGGCCGGAGGATTAGTCCGGCCCCTTGTGTGAGACGTAAAGACTACCAGCTGAGTTTCATGCCCAATTGCATAGCTCGAGCGCCGCCGGAACCAAGTTGCGGGTTCGAGCTGTAGGTGTCCGGCGTTAGGCCGACGAAGCCGAACGGTTGGGTGGATGGATCCTGAATGCCGCCACCCGGGCCACCGCTGGGGTTCGACCAGATGGGGTGGTTGAGTATGTTGAAGATCTCAACGCGGCCTTCAACCTTGAGCCTCTCCTTGAACGTGAACACCTTGGTCACTGAGAAGTCCATATTCTTGAAGCCGTCGTCGCGCCAGATATTCGCCTTGGTGTTGCCGTAAGAGCCCCATGCCGCAGGGATCAGGACTGAGTTTCCAACCGCGTAGCAGCCCAGATTACTGAGGGAAGCTTGCGCGAGTGGGCCAATGGCCGCGGCCTTGGCGTTACACGTAGCATTGGCAGTCTCCGCGCCTTGAGGCCCGCCTCCTGCGAAGAAGGGAAGCCCGCCGCCGCCGCTTTGCCACCCACCGTTGGTATCGGTCCATCCATGGACTGGAGTGAAATCATTCGGATTCCCGAAGAAGTTCCACTGTTCACCAAAGCTTTGGGCTTGAGTGCCGATCACGTTGGTTCCGCTGAAATCGTCCGACTGATCGGATAGGCCCCAGGGCAAGCCGCTGGTGATCAATACAACGGTATTGACCGACCAACCTTCCAGCATTTGTCCGAAGCCCTTCTTTCCGGGAAGGTTATAGTCCAACGTAAGCGTGAAGCGATGCCGGATGTCGAAATCGGTGTCCGCATACAGTTGTTGGCGAAGATTTCCGTAGCTGTTCGTTGGAACAGGAAAATTGGCAGCCGTTCCCTGGTCGGAAGCCATACCCAAGGCGTGCGAATAGGTATAGCCAGCTGTGAAGGAAAGACCGTGATAATTCCTGCCGGTCATTGTCACTTGCAGGCCGTTGTAGTTTGCATCATAGATGTTCTTGATCAGGGTAATGTAGTTCAGGTAGGAGAGGCATGAATTGGTGGGATTGAATATTCCGCCTGAACCGTTCTTCGGAGTGACACCCGCTGGGCCAACGCCCACGGAAGCGGCGCAAGGCGCTGTGAATGGCTCCGCCGCCTGTTCCGCACCGCTGTCTGGTGAGCAGTTGTCAAATGGCGTCGCGTCGGTTGCGCTGGCGACGCAGGCGGCTTGGGCAGCCGCCGTCCACCCAGCCCCGGGGGTTGGCTGATTGATGTCAAGCTTCCCCAGCAACTTAGTGCCATGGTTGCCGACGTAACCGACATCAATAGATAGGTTATTGGTGATCGCGCGCTGGATGTCGAGGTTCCATGTGCTCACGTAAGGCGTGCGAATGTTTCGGTCCACGCCGTAGACTTCGCACGGGGTTGGAGGAGCCAGGTAAACAGCTGGGTTAGGGTTATTGATACCGTCGCCGCAAGCCGGATTCGACACAGCAGAGAAAAGAGTCGTCTGTCCGGCAACCGGAAGTGCGGGATTGAAGCCCTGCCATGCCGCGTTGATTGGGCCCAGTGATGGACTACCTTGGGCAAAAGTCAGGGATTGCAGCTGGATGTTGCCTGCCAGCGGAAGCGGTGTCGAGCTGCCGGCGTTGTAAAAGGGCAGACCGGTGGGGAACGTGCGTAGGCCGAGCAGGTTCCCTTCGCCGTTCATCACGTCGAAGCTGAGTTGCTCGTACAGAATCCCGGCTCCTCCACGGACCACCGTTTTGCCATCGCCCTTGACATCCCAGGCGAAGCCGACGCGCGGGGCGAAGTTGTTGTGATCGCCATTGTAAGGATTGTTGGTCTGGACAAGCCCCTGAACTGGGTCGAAGTTCCCCATCAAGCCATCTCGTTCATGAACGACGGCGCTGAGTTCGTAGCGTAGTCCCAAATTGATGGTGAGCCGGGGTTTGATGCGCCAGTCATCCTGCAGGAACGCCGCATAGTTATAGTTGTACAAGGTCCGAACGGCATCTCCGAGAAACAACGCGCCTTGCTTGAGATCTCCTTGGAAGAATTTGTCCAAAGTCTTGAAGCGAATCTGCCCCTTGGCATTCGCTGTTTCGTTGGTGGTGGATATGTTGTTAATGAATTCACCACCAAACTTGAAGGCGTGTTTGCCCTTGAGGACCGACACGTGGTCCAGGAACTCCAGGACCCCGTCCGGGCCCACAATCTTAGGCCAACCAACGCCGATTCCGTTGCTCGGGAAAGCATAAAAGCCCTGGAACCTGATATCTGGGGCTCCCCCATAGCTTGCTCCCCCATAGCCGGCAGGATTGATTCCGGTCGGGAATTCGTAAGTTTGCCCGTTAAAATTGTAGTTGGCAGGGTCCTGGTCGGCGTCGGTACCGAAAAAGGTCTGGTAGTAGTGAGCGTATCCGAAGCGGACTTCGTTCACTACAGTGGAGTTTGGTGTAAAGGCCCAATCGGCAGAAACAGCTTGGGACCGCGCATGCTGCGCCGTGATCCAGCTACTGGAAACTTCGCTAACGGGAGAGTCCACTGAGCTAGTGTCTCCCTGGCTGATGAAATACATGCCCTCCAATTGATTTTTGTCGTTAAGGTGGTAGTTCACCTTTGCCAGTCCGCCGTTGATCGCATTGGTGCTCAACAAATCCGTTAGGACGCTTCCCGTAGCGTTCACCGGGAACAAGCCTTGGAACGGAAGGCCGCTCGGGTCATGCGTCAACTTTGAGGCAATGGGGTTGCATGACGCATCCAGGCCAGCCAAGGACAGACTGAGCGGAGTGGGGGTACCACCACCGGCAATCACATCCTGGCAGGCATTGATAAGGCTCGCCTTGCAATTCACAGTTGTGAGTGTGGTACAGCCATTTCCAGTGGCACTGGGCGCTGAAACTGTCATGGGGGTCGTAATTGAGTTAGGGTTTCCGATCCCGGAGCGTAGACCCTCAAAGTTGACAAAGTAAAAGAGTTTATCTTTCTTGATGGGCCCGCCCAGGGTGGCGCCAAACTGTTCGAGCTCGACAGGCTGCTTCGTTGGGTTGAAAGTTACGCCAGCCGGTGCTGAGTCCGGGTTAAAGTAATTGCGCGCGTCGAACACAGTGTCGCGGCCGTAGGCGTATCCGGACCCGTGCAGGGAGTTGGTCCCTGACTTAATCCCGACAGCGACGATCGCGCCTGGTTTCCAGCCGAACTCTGCACGAGGATTTTCTTCCGTCTTGAATTCGTCGATGGCATCCACGGGCAGGATCGTGCCTGCGTCGCCTGCGGCCATAACAGCGTTAAACACGCTCTGGCCCATCCAGGGGTCGCTGGCCATGATGCCGTTGACCAAGTACACGTTGTCATGTGGGCGTTGGCCATTGGCGCTTTGTGCCATGCCTGCGCCGCCCGGGTAGATCGTCACACCGGGGTTGAGTTGCAGCAAGTTTTCGAAGTTGCGGCCGTTCAGGGGGATGTCCTGAATGATGGCGGCTTGCAGCGTGGCGCCCAGTTCGGCATTTGTGGTCTCGACCATCGGGACAGCTTCGTTCACTGTGATGGTCTGCGACACTTCGCCCGGCTGCATCGTCAGGTCAACTCGAACCTCTCCGTTGACCTCCAAGATGACGCCGGAACGCTCGAAAGCCTTGAAGCCCTTGGCCTCGGAGCGGACCTTATAATTTCCCGGCAACAGGTTTGGAGCGTTGTACTCACCCGATTGATCCGTGGTCAAGGTTCGTGGAACGTTTCGGTCCACGTCCGTAACGATGACGGTCGCGCCGGCGATGGCTCCGCCGCTTTGATCGGTGACCGTGCCGACAATCCGGCCGGCCGTGCCTTGCGCGAACAGTGGAGCGCAAGACAAAATTGACAATCCAAGAATCAGAAACAATGCCGCCGCAAAACCCTTCCACCTAGCAGATAGCAATACTTCTGGCTTCATAGGACCTACCCTCCTCGGTTCGTTTCACAGTCATAGCGAAGGGGGGATCGCGACCTCATTGAGGTCACGCCTTTACCTGGCCAAGCAGAACGACCTGGATTCGCTACGATCTGCCACCCATAAAAGCAAATAAAAACCAATAGAAACCAAAATGCCCAATTACCGGAATTTATGAAGTAAAGCAATTAAATTTATGCCCTGACGACATCCCCAATGACCGCGATACTCGTTCATTCAATTTTAAATGTCAAGTTAAGTTTTGTGCATGACGGGATTTACCTCCAGACATAATGAAAAAATTTCAGAGTCGAGACTGTCCCGGGCCACAGACCGAGAAAGAGAAACTATTCCAGCGGGGGAACACGCCGAGCCCTTCTTCGGGCAAACAAACTGGGGACTTTGGGATTGATAATTCCGGGAGAGGTTTGGGATAGGGATTTACACGGGATGAGAGACGAGAGATCTTTACTCTAGGGGGGATGCGGCGGCAAGGAACCGGGATGGTCCCTTACCGCCTCACACGGATTTCTTACTTTTCAAAGTCTTCGAAGGCGCCGTTATCGGTGCACACCAGTTCCATGATGTCCCAGTCGGGCTTGAGCTGAAAATTCAACTGGGTTTTCCATGCCTTCACGAGCGCCTTGGGGTCTTCGATGGTGAGATCGACCGTCATGTCATCGCGATCGGCGCGGTGGAAGCGCTCGATGACGTGCAGTTGATCGCTGTGCGGATGGCCGTCGCGGTCGAGCCAAGTCTTTTCGTTGAAGCCGACCGTGTCAACCACCAGCGTGTCGCCGTCCCATTTGCCAATCGAGTGGCCCATGTAGGTGGGAGTGATGTCTTCGGGATGCGGCCGGCCATCCGTGAAGATTTGGCGCACGGTGTGATCGTACTCGAAAATCATCATGACTTCCTTGGGAGTCTGCACGATCTGAAAAGGAAACGGCTGGAGATAAATTCGGGGAGTCCCCGGAGGAAGGCACTGTCTCAGAACCGGGTCGTCGGTCTCCTTGAGCGAATGTGTCCGGGGGCCATTGGATGGTTTGTTGGCCATGTATTTCTCTTGTCCCCAGGCAGTCATCTCGGGCGGCTCCGCTGTGTACGTGCTGCCGAGAAACCTTCGCTGGGCGGGTGCGGCGTGCATGTTCCAGACACCCGAAAGATCGTGTTCCGGCGCGGGCGCGGGAGCGGCCGCGGGTTTTGCCGTTCCGGGTTGCTGCGCAGTCTGAGCAGGCAGGGCGGAGGAGAGCGCCACAGCGGCTATCCCCGCGAGAAGGATCGTGACAACGCGAATGCGCATACTAAAACTCTCCCTTGAAGCAAGGATTGTGATGCTCGAAGCTTTGCCGAAGCGATGCCGGATTTCCTAGTTCCCCATACCCGTCGGGAGCTCTTCACCCGTGCCCATCACCACTTTCTGAATCCAAATTTCGTGAGAGCCGCTCTTGGTGGGATAGCCGCTGATGGTGATCGTGTCGCCGGCCTTGACCGAGCTCTTCGTCCACCCGACCCTGCTCAAACGATTGGGGCTGGTGAGTTCCCCTTGCCATTTCTGGGTCGTCCCGGTATCGTCCTTGGCTTCCCAATAAATTTCGACGTGCGGGTTGACGAACTCGAATCCAGTCACCACGCCCTTCACCGTAATCGTCTTGCTCGTATCGTAGTTCGCCGTGCCGTGATGCGCATAGGCCACGCCGGCAATCATCAGAAGCCCCATGCACAGGGCCAGCAAATTCACTCGAATACTTTTCACGTTTTCCCCCATCCATTCGATTCGCGATTTCTCGCGGTTTTTTCGCCGGAAAACACCCACCGCGGTTCCGACACTATATCTGAGACGAATTATAAGGCCAAATTGTTTCAAAAAAAATTCAACCGCAAACGGATTCCCGGAAACGCCGCCTCGTCCGAACCAGCTGCATATTGACACGTTTGGGTTGCGGGCATATAAGGCTTGGGAGCGTGCCTAGGTTCCGTGCCACGCCAACAAACCAAATCTCAGCGTCGAAACATCGGGAAGGGGATTCATGCGTAAAGTTCTGCTTACAATTTTTGCGGTCGGCATCGGTTGCGTCGTTGGATTTTCTCTTCGCAGCACTCCCTGGGTTGTTCAGGGGCAGGGGAACTCGGGTAGCATCGCGGCGGTCCCGGGCCAGGTGGGAGGACAAGATACCTTTGGCCCCTATGAGGTCGCCAAGGATTGGCCGGCCAACATCAGCACGTTGCCGGGAAACGAACAGTGGACCTGGGGAGCGGGGCAGGGAATTTACGCGGAGAATCCGAATCGAGTTTTCCTGCTCTTTCGCGGCGAGCTGCCGAACATCAAGCGGCCGGCTGCAAAACTCATTCCTGAATTCGGACCGAGCTTGATTTTCCCGATTGGCCGCTTGCCGTGGAGAGATGCGACGGTTTCGGCTTTGCCGGGAGCGGGCGGAACGGGCCAGGATCCAGATGATGGGCCGAAGCTTTGGATGGAAGGAAAAGGAGTCGTGGGAGTGGACGCCAAGTGGGAACACTGCCTGACCATCGTGGACTCCACTGGAAAAATCATTGAAACGTTTCCGCAGTACGATCACCTCTTCAAGCGGCCTCACTACGTGACGATCAATCCCTACGATCCGGAAAAGCACATCTGGATCGTGGACGACCACATGCACGCCATTTACATTTTCACGCATGACATGAAGGAACTCGTGAAGACCATGGGCACGCCCACCGTAAAGGGCGCCGACGGCACGCACTTCAACCGGCCGACATTTCTCTCCTGGCTTCCCGACAGCACGCTGTTTGTGGCAGACGGATACAACGGCACACGCGTCGCGAAGTTCGATAAGGACGGAAAATTTTTGCAGGACTGGGGCATGAAGGGCACGCCTCCGAATGACACTCGTCCTTATTACATGAACAATGTTCACGGCGTCGCGCTCGATCCGGTCACCAAACACGTTTTCGTGAACGACCGCGGCAACCATCGCGTACAGGTCTTCGACGACAACGGAAAATATCTCTACGAATTCAGCATGGGTAGAGAGCCTTCCGACATCCACCTGCTCTATATCGGGGCGGACCGGATGTTGTGGGCCTACGATCGCGGCACCTCCAAGATGCTGAAGTACGATCTCAACGGACACTTCCTGTACTCCTGGGGCACATGGGGTGATTTCCCCGGCGGCTTCTGGGGCGTGCACGGATTCAGCGTGGACCAGGACGGGAATTTTTACACCGCCGAAGTGGATAACGGGCGGGCGCAGAAATTCACTCCGCGTCCGGGAGCGAATCCCGCGTACTTGGTCAGCAAGCCGATTTATTCGGCCTGGAAGTAATTGTGACGTTTTAATTTGAAATGGAAGCTTGAGACCGCCTCGATGTCACGTTAAGCTTTCCCCGACATCGAGGCGGTTTTATTTTGACTCGATTCCTCACCGGAGATGGGAGTCATTATGGGTAATCCTGGAAAGCGGGAAATCGCGAATTTGCGCGATGAGACTGTTGCGGGAAACGGTTTGCTGAACCGCCGCGCGTTGCTGCGCGGCGCGCTCTTGTCGGCGGGAGTTGCGGCGGCCGGAAGCGCGGGCATCGCGCACGCTGACGATAGCGTCGGCGCGGACGCGCCGGAGTGGATGAAGACGCCGGGCCGGCCGTTTTCGGCCTACGGGACGCCGTCTCACTGGCAGGAAAAAGTGCAGCGCATTTTTACGATTGCGCCGGGCCGCGCCGGAACGGGCGTCTCGCGCACGCCGCTACATTTGCTGGAAGGAACCATCACGCCGGGCGGTTTGCATTTTGAGCGCCACCACAATGGCGTTCCCGACATCGACCCCGGGAAACACGAATTGTACATTCACGGGATGGTGAATCGGCCGCTGGCGTTTTCTCTCGACGCGCTCCAGCGCTATCCCATGGAGACGCGCATCCACTTCGTCGAGTGCTCCGGCAATAGCGGGATTTTCAATCAGCCGCAGCCCCAACAAGTGACGGCCGGGGAATTGAACGGTCTGCTTTCTTGCTCGGAATGGACCGGCGTGCGGCTTGCGACTCTGCTCGCCGAAGCGGGCGTTACAAAGGAAGCGAAGTGGGTGATCGCCGAGGGCGCCGACGCAGCCGCGATGAGCCGCAGCATCCCGCTGGAGAAATGCCTGGACGACGCGATGATTGCTCTCTATCAAAACGGCGAAGCGATTCGCCCGGAGCAGGGCTTTCCGATGCGCCTGCTGCTCCCAGGCTTCGAGGGCAACATGAATGTGAAATGGCTGCGGCGTCTGAATGTAACCGACGCGCCGGTGGACGCCAGGGACGAAACTTCGCACTACACGGAACTGATGCCGAGCGGCAAGGCGCGTCAATTCATGTTCCTGCAAGGCGCGAAATCCGCGATTATCAAGCCGTCATTCGGAATGACCATGAAAGGCCCGGGGCTTTACGAAATTTCCGGACTGGCGTGGTCAGGCTCCGGCCGGGTTTCCGAGGTGGAGATTTCCGCGGATGGCGGACAGACATGGGCCCTTGCCGCGCTGACCGAGCCGGTTTTGTCGAAAGCGTTGACGCGTTTCCGCCTGCCATGGAACTGGGACGGGCGGCCCTCCACGTTGATGAGCCGCGCCACGGATGAAACTGGCGGCACGCAGCCCACGAGAGCCAGTTGGATCGCGCAGTATGCGCCCGGCCAGGGCTACCACTTCAACGGCATTCAGAGCTGGAGCATTGAGGCCGATGGGACGGTGAAAAATGTCTACGCGTAGATTCGCTTTTTCCGTTTTCGTGGCGACGTTTTTTCTTTTGCCGCTTCTGTGTTGCGCGCAAAGTCCGAACCTCGGACGTCTGCTTACGCCCGAAGAAATTCGGAAGATTGATATAACTGTCTCGCCTGATGGAAAAGGCCTGCCTCCGGGCAGCGGGTCGGTCTCCGCGGGCGCGGCGGTTTACGCCAAATCCTGCCAATCCTGCCATGGTGAAAAAGGGGCGGGGAAGCCGCAGGATCAACTGACGGGAGGCCTTGGCACGCTCGCGTCGGGCAAGCCGGTCAAGACGCCGGCGAGTTATTGGCCGGTTGCCACTACGCTTTTCGATTACATTCGGCGGGCGATGCCGATCACGGCCCCGCAGTCGTTGACGAATGATGAAGTCTACGCGGTGACCGCTTACATCCTGTCCATCGATGGCATCGTCCCACAAGATACTGTGCTCGACGCGAAGTCTCTCCCGCGCGTCAAGATGCCAAACAAGGATGGTTTTATCAGCTGGTGGCCGAAGCCGCCGCGCTGATTTGTTCGGGAAGGTGTTTAAGGTGGCGCTGGCGTCTCGCCGGCGGTTTTACAGCTCGACGTGCGGCGCAAAACTGCCGGCGAGACGCCGGCGCTACAAAACTACGCAGACCACAGTTATCGGCACACCCGTATCCGCCGAATATCCAAAATATTAAGTGAAAATTTCCGACTAGATTTTCCAATCAGGCGTGGCTACATATTCGCGCGTGATGTCGGCGACGGTTCGTGTGCCGCAATTGCCCATCACCAGTTTCAATTCGCCCTGCATGATTTCGATCACGCGGTCGACTCCCGCCTGGCCGAAAGCTCCCAAGCCCCACAGGAAGGGGCGCCCGATCCCGACAGCCTTTGCTCCAAGCGCGAGGGCTTTGAATACATCCGTGCCGCGGCGGAAGCCGCCGTCGACGTACACAGGAATTTTGTTGCCGACTTCGGCCACAACTTCCGGCAACGCCTCAATCGTCGCGCGAGAGGTTTCCGTGGAGCGCCCGCCGTGGTTGGAGACGAGCATGCCGTCGACGCCGTGCTCGACGCACAGACGCGCATCCTCGCGCGTGTCCATCCCCTTGATGAAAAGTTTCCCCTTCCACGTTTTGCGCAGGCGATCGAGGAAGGCCCAGTCCATGGAAGGATTCTGCGTTCTCACGCCGGTCATATCGATGCCGTCGTACATGGGCCGCTCTTTGACGGTGGGTCCTTCGGGAGTTTCGTGGCAGTTGAGGCATTGGCGCAAATCTTTGCCGCGTGTGCGGAGATAGGTTTCGCTGTAGCGGCCCGTGGTGTTGTCGACCGTCAGCGCGACGACCGGGCATCCCGCCGCTTCCACGCGCCGCAGAATTTTCTCGTTCACGTCCCACGAAGTTGTTGCATAGAGTTGATACCACACCGGCTGGCCGCGCTCCTTAATCACATCCTCGAGCGGCGTCGATGTTGCCGTAGATAGAAATTGCAAAGTGTTCCGCGCTTTGGCCGCCCGAGCCACGGACAATTCGCCGTCGGCGAAGAACGATTTCTCGCCGCCCGTCGGGCACAGGAAGATCGGGCTGTTGTACGTGGTGCCGAACAGATCAACGTGCATGTCCACTTTGGTGGCATCGCGCAATCGGCGCGGACGCAATTCGATGTGCTTGAAGCCTTCGCGATTGGCGCGCAGCGTTGCGTCG
>Ga0187817_10001374_pt1 | contig 11824 bp, 9 predicted proteins | sample NC_wetland_sal_i_17_FD_132431 | JGI IMG/M metagenome (GOLD analysis project Ga0187817, IMG submission 132431) | Wetland sediment microbial communities from Neuse River Estuary, North Carolina, USA - SO4_2 | ecosystem: Environmental > Aquatic > Freshwater > Wetlands > Sediment | place: USA: North...
GATCCGGCCACTTACGAGCAACTCAAGGCGAAGCTGGCGGAAATCGACCAGAAGCACGGCACCGGCGGTAACTATTTTTATTACCTGGCTACCGCTCCCGCGCTGTTCGGCGAAGTAATCCAGCGGCTCGGCACGGCATCCCTGGCGGAGGAAGCGGACGGCCGCTGGCGTCGCGTCGTCATCGAAAAACCATTCGGCCGCGACCTGGATTCGGCGCGCGCGCTCAATCGCGAAATCTCCCGCGTGCTGAGCGAAAACCAGGTTTACCGCATCGATCACTACCTGGGCAAAGAGACGGTGCAGAATATTTTGGTGTTCCGCTTCGCCAACGGCATTTTCGAGCCCGTTTGGAACCGCCGCTATATCGACCACGTGCAGATCACCGTGGCGGAGACGCTCGGGGTGGAGAAGCGCGGCGGCTATTACGACCATGCGGGTGCCTTGCGTGACATGGTTCCCAACCACATTTTTCAACTGGTCTCCCTCACCGCCATGGAGCCGCCGATTTCGTTTCACGCCGATGCCGTGCGCGACGAGCAGGCGAAGATTCTGCGTGCCATACAGCCGTTTTCGCCCGAAGACGTGCTGACGCGCGCCATACGCGGCCAGTACGGCGCCGGCGAAATCGAGGGGAAGGCCGTGCCCGCCTACCGCGCCGAGCCGGACGTGGCCCCGGATTCGCGCACCGAAACCTTTGTGGCTTTGAAGCTGTCGATCGACAACTGGCGCTGGGCCGACGTGCCATTCTACATCCGCACCGGCAAGCGCATGTCCACGCGCGTGACCGAAGTGGCCATCCAGTTCCGCCGCGCTCCCTTCGTGCTGTTCCGCGATACTCCGGTGGAAAAGCTCACTCCCAACCTGCTGGTGCTGCACATCCAGCCGGACGAAGGCATTTCGCTGCGCTTCGGCGCCAAGGTGCCGGGCATCCAGGTGGATGTGGGAGCGGTGGACATGGATTTCCGCTACCAGGACTATTTCGGCAACGAGCCCTCCACCGGATACGAGCGCCTGCTCTATGACTGCATGATCGGCGACGCCACCCTGTTCCAGCGCGCCGACATGGTGGAAGCCGGATGGAGCGTGGTGGAACCGGTTCTGGACATTTGGAAGGCCCTCCCGCCCCGCAGTTTCCCCAATTACGCCGCCGGAACGTGGGGACCGAAAGAAGCCGACGACCTGATGGCGCGAGACAAAAGGGCATGGCGGAATGCGTCGGTTCCTCCGGAAGCGCCGGCTTCGCCGCCGAACAACGGAGAGCACGGAGATTAGCTGGGCGAAAGAGTTCCTCCGCGAAACCCCGTTTTCTCCGTGCCTCTGCGGTAAGGTTAATGCTTCCAGCCGCGCCATCGGCTTAAAATAAAGTTTCACTCGCGAAAGGAACTACGAGCTTTGACTGCTACACAAACACTCGAAGATTTGTGCATTAATACGATCCGCATTCTCTCCGCGGACGCGGTGCAGAACGCAAACTCGGGGCATCCGGGCATGCCCATGGGGGCCGCGGCGATGGCGTTCACGCTGTGGCACCGCTTTCTGAAACACAATCCCAAGGATCCGAGCTGGTTCGATCGCGACCGGTTCATCCTCTCGGCCGGCCACGGCTCGATGCTCCTCTACAGCTTGCTCCATCTCACCGGCTACGATCTCCCGCTGGACGAGCTCAAGCACTTCCGCAGACTCAACAGCCGCACGCCCGGCCATCCCGAACGCGGCCACACAGTCGGCGTGGAAGTGGCCACCGGACCGTTGGGCCAGGGATTTTCCAATGGGGTCGGCATGGCCATGGCGCAGGCGTGGCTGGCGGCGAAGTTCAACCGCCCCGGACACACCATCATCGACCATTACATCTATGCCATTTGCGGCGACGGCGATTTGATGGAAGGAATCACCCAGGAAGCCGCCTCGCTGGCGGGCCATCTGAAACTCGGCAAACTGATATACCTTTACGACAACAACCACATCTCGCTGGCGGGCGCCACCGGATTGATCCTCACCGAAGACCGGCAGAAGCGGTTCGACGCTTACGGCTGGCACACGCGCGTGGTGCCGGACGGCAATGACACCGAGGACGTGGCGCGCGCCATTGAGGAAGCGCAGGCGGAAACCAGGCGTCCATCGCTGATCCTTTCGCGCACCCACATCGGCTACGGCAGCCCCAAAAAGCAGGACACGTTTGGAGCGCACGGCTCGCCGCTGGGCGAAGACGAGCTGGCCGCCGCCAAGAAGGCGCTAGGCTGGCCCACCACGGAGAAATTCTTCATCCCCGAGGACGCGCTGGCCGAGTTCCGCAAAGCCATAGGCAAAGGAAAGCAGGCGCAGCAGGATTGGGAAGGCCGTTGGCAGGCTTACAAAAAAGCATTCCCCCAGGAAGCCGCCGAGTTCGAAGCGGCGATCGCCGGCAAGCTGCCGGAAGACTGGGCCGCCGATCTGCCCAAGTGGCAGCCCACCGATAAAGCCATTGCCACGCGCGTCGCCGGCGGGCTCGCGCTGAACGCGCTCGCCAAACGCATTCCCAACCTGGTAGGCGGCTCGGCCGACCTGAACCCCTCCACCGAAACCGCGCTCAAGGGCATGGGCGATTTCCAGCCGCCAGAGGAGAGCGGTCCCGGTACGCAGGGCGCGGTGGGCGGCGAATGGGACTACGGCGGGCGCAACATGGCGTTTGGCGTGCGCGAGCATGCCATGGGCGCCGCGGTCAACGGCATGGCCGCACACGGCGGCGTACTCCCGTTCAGCGCTACTTTCCTGGTGTTCTCCGATTACATGAAACCCGCCATCCGCCTGGGCGCGCTTAGCCAGTTGCGCGTGATTTACGTTTTCACGCATGACAGCATCGGGGTGGGCGAAGACGGGCCCACGCATGAGCCCGTCGAACAGCTCGCCGGATTACGCGCCATTCCGGGGCTGACCGTGATCCGCCCGGCCGATCCCAACGAAACAGCCGAAGCCTGGGCCTTCGCCGTTTCGCACCACGGGCCCACTCTGTTGGCGATGACGCGCCAGAACGTTCCCCACTTGGATCGCAGTGCGGCCATCCAGCCGGCGGTCGCCAAAGGCGGCTATATTCTGCGCGATGCCGAAGGCGGCGTGCCGGACGTAATCCTGATCGGCACCGGCTCCGAAGTCGCGCTGTGCGCCAAGTCGCAGGAAAAGCTGAAGGGCTACGGCATCAAGGCGCGGGTGGTGAGCCTCCCCAGTTGGGAGCTCTTCGGCAAGCAGGATGCCGCGTACCGCGAAAGCGTCCTGCCCGCGGCCATCAGGAAGCGGGTAACGGTGGAAGCCGCCGCTACGCTGGGCTGGCACAAGTTCGCCGGCGACGAGGGCATCATCATTGGGATCGACCGCTACGGAGCATCCGCGCCCGGCGCCGAAGTGTTGCAGCACTTCGGATTCACCGTGGAGCATGTCACGTCGGCGGCGCTGCGACTGATGGGCCGCACCGAAGAAGGCAACAAGGAGTACAGCGGCGGCGACACCGCCATGATGCCCACGGGCGGCGCGGAAGGACACTCGTAGGTTCCGGTAGTGCCGGCGGTCTTTGCCGCCGGCGCGTCACCCCTGTATTCGCCGCTCTTTACCGGCCCAAAACGTCTCTCTCAGTTGCCGCTTCACAATCTTGCCCGTCCCCGTCTTGGGCAGCGGCTGATCGGCAAAATGCCACCGCCGCGGCATCTTGAAACGGGCGAGGCGCTCCTGCAGAAAATCGCAGAGTTCCTGCTCACTCAACGGGCGGCCCGGCTTGGCCACCACGAACGCCGCCGGCACTTCTCCCCATTGCGGATCGGGCGCGGCCACCACCGCGCATTCCAGTACGCCCGGGTGCGCGCCGATGGCCCGCTCCACCTCGATCGAGGAAATGTTCTCGCCGCCGCTGATGATGATGTCTTTCTTCCGGTCCACGATCTGGATGTAGCTTTCCTCGTCCCAAACCGCCATATCGCCGGTGTGTAGCCAGCCGTCGGTCATGATGGCAGCCGTGGCGGCCGGCTCCTTGTAGTACCCGTCCATCACCATATCGCCGCGCACCACAATCTCCCCGATGCTCGCCAGGTCGCGCGGCACGTCGTTCATGTGCAGGTCCACTACTCGTAGTTCGCTGCCAATCACCGGCCAACCCGTCATGGAACGGCGCCGCCATCGTTCAGTGTCCGACCCGATGCTGACCGTGCTTTTATCCCGCGCCCAGGTCACTACCGGACAGGTCTCGGTGAGTCCGTAGCCGGCGATCACCTTACAATGGAACACCTGATCCAGCCGCGCGATCAGCTCGGGCGACGAAGCCGCGCCTCCCAATCCGATCTCCTGCATGCTCGAGATATCGAAATTCGCCGCGTCGGGCGAATTCACCAAAGCGTTCGCCATCGTGGGCACCAGGGCCATGAAAGTGGCTTTTTCTTCCTGAATGAGCCGGAACACCGCCGCCGGTTCGAAGCGCCGCACCATCACCTGCTTCAAACCCATCATGGTGGCGGCTTGCGGCTGGCCCCACCCGTTGGCGTGGAACAGCGGAATGGTGTGCAGGTCCACGCCGCGGTCGTCGTGGAACATAATGCCGGCCACGGAGATGGCGTGCAGGTAGACCGTGCGGTGCGACAGCATCACGCCCTTGGGCGTGCCGGTGGAACCGCTGGTGTAGAACAGCTCGCAGATCGCGTTTTCGTCGATGGCGAACGGATCGGGGCGCGCCGCCCGTCCGCCCGAAAGCAGCGCTTCGTATTCGGGGCCGGTCGCAATCCACCGCTCCACGGCGGGGCAAGCCGGTCGCAGGTGTTCGATGAGCGGCGCGAAATCCGGTTCGTAAACCAGCATCCGCGGTTCGGCATGGCACAGGATGCCGGCCAGCTCAGCGGGCGCGAGCCGCACGTTCAGCGGCATCACAATGGCGCCCGCCAGAGGCACCCCAAAGTAGCCCTCCAGCAGTTGGTGCGTGTTGAAGCTGAGATACGCAACGCGGTCGCCCGGCCGCACGCCGGCCGCCTGCAGGCCACCCGCCAGCCGCTCGCACCGTTCGCCGAACTCGGCATAGGTGAAGCGTGCATCGCCAGAAACAACGCCAGGTTTGTTTGCATAGAGATCTACGGCTCGGTAGAGAAAGCGAACGGGGGTGAGGGGAACGTTCATAAGGTTCATCCTACGGCAACTGGATCGGCACCGGCATGGGAATCTGCTTAGCGCCGCTACCCACACGGCAAACGCAGCGGCTACCAGGAGCGGTCGATCCCTACCACCTGCTCGCCGCGCAGGTAAACGGTGACGGTTTTGCGTGGGTCGTTTGCTTGGATCACGGCGGCCAAATTGGGCTCCGGCGATGGTGGGACATCGAAGGATTCCGCGCCGGCAATCGGCGTCCGGCGCGATGTGCGGTTGTCGAATGCGAACCACTGAACCGAGTATGCGCGTGCTCCTTCGAAGCCGTATTTCACCGCCAGATCGTCAAAAACCAGCTTGCCATCGCGCACGGCAAAATGGTCGAGCGGCAGAACGTCATGGAAAAACGCGCGGCCGATGCGGTTGCGCCGTTCGATCAAACAGCGCGCCCCCCATTCCACCGCGCGCGCATCCTCGTACTGCCCCGTCCGCAGGATGGCGCGAATAGCGTTGTCGCTGAAGGCCATCACCTTCTTCGCGGCCCAATAGGTGTCGCCCGGCGTTCGCAACTCGAACGCGGTGTTCTGGTAATTGCTATGCCACTGCTCCGCATCGAAAGCGCGGTATTCGAAATTGCCAATCGCGGGAACGTGCGGGAAATCCGCCCGCATCCACGCCGGCGCGTAGAATCCGAAGGAAACCAACTGGGCGACGATCGGTTTCACCACCAGCGAATCCATGCTGTTGATGGACTTGGCGTCGGTGTGGTTGAGCCAGGCGCAAAACACGTAAAGGCCGCGCAAATCGCGGCGATTCTGGTGGGCGACAATGTCGTTGGGGTCGTCGCTGCGCGTCCCGCATAGCGGAACGGACCGAAAAGAGCTTCGACGAATGGTCGCGCGCGCAGGACAAGCCGCACACAAAAACGGCGTAACCCGTCTCTCAACCTTCAGCCGTTAGCCATCGGCTTTGCGGGCAGTTTGTTTAGCTGAGAGCTGGCGGCTGATTGCCGACAGCAAACCAATTCCCACCGAAACTGTTATTCCCCGCGCATCCCCGCCTGCAATCGTGTTTTAATTTTAGGGAATCCAGCAAAGGAGTCTTTTCATGTTCTGGCGGGTGGTGTTTACGGCAGCGATGGCCACGGCCCTGGCGTTCGCCCAAGGCGGCGGCGATATGGGCAGCGGCGGTATGGGGGGGCGCGGCGGTGGGGGAATGAACGCCGGCGGCACGGAAGGGGGCGGAATGGGCGGCGGCGGCATGCGCATGCAGCAGCAGCGGCAAAGCCCGTTCGACCTCTTTGCCGAAAAGCTGAAACTCAGCAAAGACCAGAAGACCGAGTCTCTCACCATCCTGCAGGATGCCGCCAAGGAGATCGCACCTATCCAGCAGCAATTGCAGCAGGCGCGGCAGAATCTTGCCGGTGCGTTCATCGGCGGGCAGACGGGCGATCAGGTGGATCAACTTTTGAAAGCGTATGCGCCTCTGGCCACGCAGACGGCCGCCATCGAGGCCAAAGCCTTCGCCAAAATCTGCAAGATGCTGAAACCGAATCAGGAAAAGAATGCCGCGCAGGCTTTCGAGTTGCTGGCGGAGACCCTGGACCGGCCGCGCATGGGCGGAGCACGGGGCGGTAACCGGAGCGAGAGGTGAACGCCATGATCGCGAGACTCATATTGGCAGGTTTACTGGGCGCGGCTTTACTTTGCGCGCAAGGCAAGAAGGGCGGGGGCAACAACAACCTGGGCGAGATGCCGATGCCGCGGACGGAGAACCGCATGGACCAGATGGACGGCATCCTCAAGTTGAATAAGGATCAGCGCAAGCAGGTCAAGAGCATCATGGACGACGGCCAAAAGGAAGCGGCGCCCCTGCGCGACCAGATCGCCAAGACCGAACTCGATCTCGGCGAAGCCGTCGCGGCCGGCAAGAGCCAGGACGAAATTGACAAGGCGGCCAACGCCTGCGGAACACTCCAGGCGCAGATGACCGGCGTCGAAATGAAAGCTTTTGCCAAAATCTACCAGACGCTGGACAAAGACCAACAACAAAACGCCGGGCGCGTGTTCTTCATGATGCAGGGAATCTTCAAGGGCAAGAACTGGATCGACGTGAAGCCGTAGGGCGCAGCGCTACTGCTCGACGCCCAACTCAGCCGAAACCCTAACCAGCGTGGCTATCAGCCTCTCCACCTGGCGTTCCGTGTGGGCGGCGGTACAGGAGATGCGCAGCAAGTTCTGGGCGGCCGCGGGGCGCAGCACCGGGTTGATGTAGATGCCATCTTCCAGCAGCGTTTTGCAGAGGCGGCACAGATCGAGCTCCTCGCGGATGACCACCGGAACAATGGCGGTCTCCCCGGGCAATACGGAAAACCCGCGTGCCCGCAGCTCCTCGCGCAGCATGCGCGCGATGCGCAGCAGGTGATGGCGCCGCTCCGGCTCGTCCCGCATAATTTGCAATGCCGCGCCCACCGCTGCCACCGAAGCCGCCGGCAGGCTCGCCGAAAACACGAAGGGCCGCGCTGTGTGCTTCAGATAATCGACCACGGCGCGATCGGCCGCGATGAACCCGCCCACCGAAGCCAGGGACTTTGAGAAAGTTCCCATCACGATATCGACATCGTCCAGCACGCCCAGGTGTTCCGCGGCGCCCGCGCCGGTAGCTCCCAGCATGCCGATGCCGTGCGCCTCGTCCACGTAGACGCGCGCGCCGTAGGGCTTGGCCAGGCGGACGATGCCGCGCAGATCGGCGATATCGCCCTCCATGCTGAACACGCCTTCGGAAACAATCAGGATTTTCTCTTCCGGCGGGCAATTCTCCAGGCAACGCTCAAAATGTTCCAGATCGTTGTGCCGGAAACGCATGGTCCGGGCGGAAGACCGCAGCGCACCCTCCACCAGGCTGGCGTGCAGGTTGTGATCGCAGATCATCACGTCACCCTTCTCGGTCAGGGCCGAGAGGGTGGCATAGTTGGCTTGAAATCCGGTACCGAAAATAATGGCCGATTCTTTGTGGACGAACGCCGCCAGTTCGCTTTCCAGCTTGACGTGCAGATCCAGCGTCCCGTTCAGCAGCCGCGAACCGCTGCAGCCGCTGCCGTACTTCTTGATAGCCTGCGCCGCCGCTTCCTTGACCTTGGGATGGGTGATCAGTCCGAGATAATCGTTCGACCCGAACATCAGCACCTTGCGCTTGCCAATGCGGACCTCGCCCGGGCCGCACCCTTCGCGATCGCCAAAGACCTCGAAGTACATGTACAATCCCGCGGCTTGCAGATCACTCGGACGAGTGAAGTTGCGGCACTTTTCGAATATATCGTTCGACCCGCTGCCCTTCTTTTTCCCGGTGACGTCGCTAGTGGATGCGCGCATGATCAGTTCCATTCATAAATTCGATAAGTCTTATACCGCTTAGCCCCCATCACCTCCAGGGACCGGTTCATGAGTACGTTGTCTTCTAGGATCCAGGACATCTCGCTGTCGCCGAACCCGAGTTTGCGGGCGTTGCGTACCAGGGTGGCGTAAAATCCCGCCGCCAGGCCGGTGGAGCGATACTCCTCCACCACCCCTAGTGCCAGCACACGCACACTTTTGATCAAACGTTGATAATACAGTATTTTCACCAGCCCCGTGGGGAATAGGCTCCCATTAGCCGGTTTGAGCGCCTGGTTCACGTCCGGCAGAGCCAGGGCGAATCCCACCACCTTATCGTTTATTTCGCCGATGAGCACCAGGTCGGGCTTGAGAATCTGCTTCATCTCCTTGCCCATGGCGGCGAATTCCTCGCGCGACATGGGCACAAAACCCCAGTTGCGCTCCCAGGCCGAATTGTAAACGTTCCAGACACGCTCCACGTCGGCATTGAAATTTTTCATATCGATGGGACGCACGCGCACGCCCGTGGAGCGTAGCGCCTTATCCGCCACGCGCCCGATCTTCTCCATGGAAATGGTATTGGCGTTGCTCAGGTAGGCATACAGATCCTTGGATTTTCGCATCCCGGCCTTCTCCAGCAGGGCGGCGTAATACGGCGGATTGTACGTCATCATCACCATCGGGTCGGAATTGAAGCCGTCTATCAGGAGGCCGCACTCGTAGTTAGTCGAGGGGCTCACCGGACCGCGCATGAACCCTGCGCCGCGCTCCTGCAACCATTGCCACGCGCGCGTAAGCAGCGCCTGGGCCACCTCCGCGTCGTCGATCGATTCGAAAAATCCGAAAAAGCCGGCTTGTTCTTCGTGGAAGCGGTTGTGGGCTTTGTCGAAGACGGCGGCTACGCGGCCCACCACGCGCCCGTCGCGGCGCGCCAGAAAAAATTCCGCATCCGCATTGGCATAAAACGGATGCTTGGAGCGATCCAGCAACTCCTTTACCGCGATCCGCAAAGGCGGCACCCAATGCGGATCGCCTCGATACAGCGTGAAAGGAAACTCGATAAACTGTTTCAGGCCCTGCTTGCCTTCGATCGCCGCTACTTCGATTCCTCCCAAGCGTTCACGCCCTTTCTTGGAGCCTTCGATAAATAGACGGGGTAGCCACAATCAGGGCTGCCGCCACAATGGCGCCCGCCAGCACGTCAACAGAATAGTGGTATCGAAGATAAACTGTAGCAAAAATGATGCTCGGAGTGTAAGCGAAATAGATCCAGAACAACCGATTTCCAACCATCCGGCTCGACCACCACGCCAGCATGGTGAGTTCCGTGTGACCGCTCGGAAAACAATCGTAATGTGCGGATTCCAGACGGTCAAGCGTGTTCTGCATGCTGTGGAAAAGCCACAGCCCCTGTAAGGGAATGTGCTGTAAGTGTTTCAGGAGAAACCGGGGGCCGCGTGCCGGCACCAACAGATACCCCACATAGGAAACCAGATATCCGCATGCGATTAAAAAAGCGTAATATTGGAACTCTCGATATCGGCGTTGTTGCCACAATAAAACGGCCACCAGCAGTACCGCTGGTACAAAAAGCGTATAAACGATCTGTAGAAATTCAGTAAGGCCCGGTGACTGTATACGTTCCAGCCAGACAGTGGGGTGAACTCCCCATAAGCGAAAATCCAGATTGGCGAGCCACCGATCGGCGTCCGTATGGCGCACTGGTGGAATGAGCAGCGCCATTTCCTTATAACAGGCGGCAACGTAGGGTAACGGATACCAATAACGGAAAATCCGGGTTGTGCGGTTGGGGCGCTTCACCTGGAAAATCAGCATCCCGATGCCGGCGGCGTGCCAGGCGAGCAGCCAGGGCGCTTCCGCGACCTGTGAGAACCATCCTACGAGCAGCACGGTAGTGAACGCGTAGTAAGCAATGATCAGCTTGTCTACCGCCCAAAAGCGCGTGCCGGAGCCGGCGTTTTTCAGTAGCGGATCCATCCGGCCTCCTTGTACCAGGCCAGCGTTTCGGCTAAGCCGTCTGCAAGCGGCGTGGCTGCTTGCCAGCCCAACTCGGCCTGGGCGCGGCTGGAATCGCAAAGCCAGTAACGGCACCGCGCTTCGTCGATCTTGTCGCGCGAGACAATGCCCGCCCGCCGGGTCGCCTGCGCCCATATTTCAGCGCAGTAACCCACTGCGTAAGCCGCGGGCAGCGGCACGCGTAGTGAGCGGGGCTTCGCGCGCATGATGCGCGCCGCCGCGGCCGCAAACCCGCTCCACGAGTTTGGCTGGGGATGCGCCATGAAATAGGTTCGGCCGTCGGGTGGCGTGCCCCCAGGGCCCGATGCGGCACGTATCAGCCCATCCACCAGGTCGTGCACGTAGACCGCGCTGAACCACCGCTCTCCGCCGCCAATTTGCAAGGACCAGCCGCGCGCCACCGATTTCAAGATGCGGAAAATGCCCGTGTCGCGCGGGCCATAAACCGCTGGCGGCCGCACGATCACCGTGTCGGGCTTGATTTCCCGCACTATCCGCTCGCTTTCCAGCTTGGACCGGCCGTACTGCGATACGGGATGGGGCGGCGCGTCTTCGTCAACCGGCGTGGCATCGGGGCTGGGACCGGCGGCAGCCTGAGAACTGACGTGAACCAGGCGTACGGGCCGGCCGGCGAGAGCGCGCGCCAGGTTGGCCGCCGCCAGCACATTCCCCCGGTAGTAACCTTCCGGTGACAGCGCCTTGGTGGCCCCCGCCAGATGGATGACCGTCTCCACCCCTTCCACGGCCTCTTCCAGCCCCACGCCGGTGGCGAGGTCGCAGCAGACGGCGGCACAAGGCCAATCGCGGTCAGCGCGGCGCACCAGAACGCGCACGGACACACCGGAAGTGTGCAGTTTCTCCACCAGATGACCGCCGATGAAGCCGGTGGCGCCAGTGACCAGGAACATTTATTGCGGCACGCTGCGGAAGACCACTTCGCCGAAATAGCTTTCCGCAACGGTGGCAGTGTGCTGCGAATTGATTTGAATGCGGACGCCCTTCACGTGCGGCGCCGGTTTGCCGTAAGCCCGCGCGTAATCGGCAGCTACATTCCGGCTTTCCGCCACCCAGCGGTTTGCCTCGGTGGCACCCGATTCGCAAACCACAGCGAATACGCGCAACAGGGGAATCGAACTCGCATTCTCCATGGTGCCCTTGGGAGCGTTACTGTCCCAGATATAGCTCAGAATCCGGCGATCGGCAAAAGCGATCAAGACCTGCGCGGCCTGGTCGTCGGTCGAGGCGCGGCGAAAATCGCCGCCGGCGGGCAATCGCGTCACCTTCCAGTGCCACGTAAGCAGCGGCATCTGCGCCGGATCTAC
>Ga0187817_10001375_pt1 | contig 11821 bp, 10 predicted proteins | sample NC_wetland_sal_i_17_FD_132431 | JGI IMG/M metagenome (GOLD analysis project Ga0187817, IMG submission 132431) | Wetland sediment microbial communities from Neuse River Estuary, North Carolina, USA - SO4_2 | ecosystem: Environmental > Aquatic > Freshwater > Wetlands > Sediment | place: USA...
GCTTTTGTAAGTCTTGGCCATGGCTCACAAACTCGCATACCCCTCTATTGGCTTTCAAGTGATTTCAGTAAAACTGCAGATGAATTCTCGGACGGACTCCTAGCGATCTTTGGGTGTAGCGGACTTGGTAATCCACTTTTGTAGGAACTGCCGTACCTCTGATGCAGGCACCGTTCGCCCGGCTTCACCATCCCGGATGCCTTCGTCGATCGCAGCCAGCGTCGCTTCATCCTCGTCATCTGGGACAGGAATGGCTTTCTCGAATTCGGATTCCTTGGCCTTCGACATAACCTGATGCTATTCCCAATTCGCATCGGACGCAATGGCACACAGCGTCAGGGGATCCCCAGAATCCAGGTGGCGATCGCAAAGATCGCGATTTTGAGTCCACCGCCAAGAGAGATTGAGGGGATGAGAGAAGGTAATGGAAGCGAATATCAGGCGAAAATAGTATTTGCTTTTTCTTCGCCTTTGGGATAAGGTGGCTCATAAGTTTTCAACAGGTGCCCAATGAACGACTTACGGTTCCATGTCCTAAGCTGCATCGAACATGAGAGACTCGCGTTTGAACTGCTGGAGTTGCGCACGAGGGGACAGTACCTGGTGCGCTTCCGCGGACTCAGCCGGCAGGAGCAGGCCGAATGGGATCGGCGGGAGCGGGCGGCGTTGTCGCGGCTGGTGGATCACGAGCTGGAGTACGGTTGCGGGCGTTGAAAATTTATTTTGAGGCGGTAGGGAAAAAGGCTTGGCAATCTCAAGTACGACGTGGTATATTAATTATATCGTAATGTACGGAGGAGCAGCGCAGGTCCCGGCGCTGTTTGCCAGTGAGCCAGAAAGCCCAATCGCAAAATTCCTAATTTCCTCCACCGAGGTGAGAAATGGCAGATGAACGGGCGAAGTTGTTGGAAGCGGCGATCTTGCAGATCGAGAAATCGTATGGCAAAGGCTCGATCATGCGATTGGGCAGCAAAGATGTGCTGGTGCCGGTGAATGTGATTCCGTCGGGATGCTTGTCGCTGGATGCGGCGCTGGGCGTGGGCGGATTCCCCCGCGGGCGCGTGATTGAGATTTATGGACCGGAGTCCGGTGGTAAGACCACCATGACGCTGCACATCATCGCCGAGGCGCAGAAGCTGGGCGGGCAGGCGGCGTTCATCGATGCGGAGCACGCGCTGGACCCGTCGTACGCGCGGCGGTTGGGCGTGGATGTGGACAATTTACTGGTGTCGCAACCGGACCACGGCGAGCAGGCGCTGGAGATTGCGGAAACGCTGATCCGTTCGGGCGGCGTGGACGTGGTGGTGGTGGACTCCGTGGCGGCGTTGGTGCCCAAGGCGGAATTGGAAGGGGAGATGGGCGAGCCGCAAATGGGCTTGCAAGCGCGGTTGATGTCGCAGGCGCTGCGGAAGCTGACTGCGATTGTTTCGAAGTCGAAGACCTGCCTGATTTTCATCAACCAGATCCGCGAAAAGATTGGCGTGATGTTTGGGAATCCGGAGACGACCACGGGCGGACGCGCACTGAAATTTTATGCATCGATGCGCGTGGATATCCGCCGCATCCAGTCGATCAAGGAAGGCGACCGCGTGGTAGGGTCGCGCACGCGCGCGAAAGTAGTGAAGAACAAGGTTGCAGCGCCATTCCGCGAAGCGGAGTTCGACATTTTATATGGCGAAGGCATATCGCGCGAAGGCGATTTGCTCGATCTCGGCGTAGATAAAGGCGTGATCGAGAAGAGCGGCACGTGGCTCAGCTTCGGTGGAGAAAGAATGGGTCAGGGTCGCGAGAACGCGCGCGTCTTCCTGAAAGAGAATAAGGATATTCGCGAAAAGCTGGAATCGATGTTGCGGAAGAAGATGGAAATTCCGGGGCTGGTGCAGAACGCTGCTGCTCCCGGACCGAATGGTCACGCCAACATTGCTCCGGAGAAGCCGGCGGTAAAAGCCGCCGCGGCTGCGGCAGCAACAGATAACAAGGCGCGGCCAACACGCTAAAAAAGAAGTTTCTTCGAAGGAAGAGAGCGGGCGGGGCGGGGAAGGGTGACCCCGCCCGTTTCTTTTTTGAGCCACCGTTACGGTTGTGAAGAAGTGACAGAGCATGGAACGTGAGCCTCTCGCATGAGGCCTAAGACTACAGGACAGGCATGTTCGGAGGGCTGAACTGTGGTTCAGTGATTCAAAACACAGCACATAGGCTCGTACTGGGGCTACTTTGCTATTGCCAGAGGAAAAGCAAAGTGGCTAGACTACGTCTCAGATTGAAACTGTTCCGAGATGCGGAGTTAAGAGCGGTTTCGTGAGACAGTTGTAAGCCTCGTGGAATGAAGTAACAAGGGTGTGGAACAGAGAGTGCAGTCTGGAAACGGTTGGATAGCTCGCGTGACAGATGTAGAACTTCTGGGACATGTGTAGGTCAGGGACCGAATGATCACGAACTTGGGAAGACTTGTTGTTACCGCGTTGTTGATTTCCGGGCTTGCTTTGCCAGCACCAGCTGCAGAGCCGGCCGGCAAACCTATTGTTAGCTCCACGGCGAAATCCAAGAAGTCTAAGAAGCGGGCGAGGCTGAGGCCATCGAGTTACAGGGGCTATGCGCCGACGTATGCCGACTCAGTGAGTGCGGACGACCCAAGCTACGATGATCCGGTTGTGCGCGAGGCGGCGGTGGAAGCGTTGGGGCGGTACAACGGGTCGGTAGTGGCAGTGGATCCGAACACAGGGCGAATTCTGACGGTGGTGAACCAAAAGATTGCGTTCAGCGACGGATACATTCCGTGCTCGACGATCAAGCCGACTATTGCGGTCGCAGCGCTGGAAGAAAACGTCATTACGAATGACACGATGTTGAAGGTGGGCCGCCGCAAGTACATGAATCTGACGGAAGCGCTGGCACATTCGAACAATGCGTTTTTTGAAGAGCTCGGGCGGCGCATGGGATTTGAGACGGTGTCGAAGTACGGACGGTTGTTGGGGCTTGGCGAACTTTCCGGTTACAACTTGCCGGAGGAACATCCTGGAGCGTTCCCAACGGCGCCGCCGGCATTTGGTGGTGTGGCGCGGATGTCCAGTTTCGGCGAAGGCATTCAGATTACACCGCTGCAGCTGGCGGCAATTGCGGTTGCGTTTGCGAATGGCGGGACACTGTACTATTTGCAGTACCCCCACACACAGGAAGAAGTGCAAAATTTTGAGCCCAAGGTGAAACGCGACTTGAATATCGGGAGCGTTCTGCCGGAAGTGCGTGAAGGAATGCTGGCCGCGGTGTTGTATGGCACGGGGAAGTTGAGCTATGACCCGGGCGGCGACGAAACGCCGCTGGGCAAGACTGGCACGTGCGACGACCATACGAACCCCTCAAGGATCGGGTGGTTCGTAACCTATGCGGACGAAACGCATCCGAAAATTGCATTGGCGGTGTTGCTCCGCGGGAATACGCGGCGAGTGAAGGGACCGACGGCAGCCCAGGTGGCTGGCGGAATTTACCGGCGTTTGCGGGAGCAGAACTATTTCTCAGAGCCGATCAAGGCAGCGGCAGTGCCGAGCGGCACGTCCGGCAAGTAAAGACATCGTCAAAATTGGAACAGCGATTGCAGCGAGAGCGCTGTGGTGTGTCCATTGCACCCTGGCGTGGCAGTCGCCAGTTTTCAGTAACGAAAGTAAGGCCAAAGTTGTAGTGAACGGTATCCCAGCTAACCGATGACGTGGAGAGTCCGCCGTTAAGAATTGATTTTGGGGCAGGCTCGAGCGGTATGATGCCGGCCCCTTCCTACGTCGGGGCAAGCTAAAGGCACGGCGCTACGATCGGCAAGACTGACGATCAGAGGAGGATCGGTTTGCGAGGCAGGACCTTAACGTGAACGCTCAGAACGGGCTCGGTAACGTGCCGGGCAGCGTCAAAGCAGTGGTCACACAAACCCAGGCTAAGTTGGTCTTCACTCTTGGCACGGAAACTGCGATGGCACTCGAAACAAGTGGAGTATTCCGGGCGTTGAAATTGTTCTCGAACTTGAACTTCGGGATGGACTTCCAGGCTGATCATTTCTATCCCCCCGAGTGGGAGAGGGGCAAACAGCATGCCAGACTTCAGTGCATGGATGTACTGAAGAGATGGGACTTATCGGAAGCCCGAGCGAGTGGAGTGTGTGAATTGGCGCAAGCGGTTCGCGGAATCTCGCAAAGCGACGGGTGCTGATTTGAGCGCAAGGGCGTTGCAAACATTTGACGCGAAGAGCAGTTGGAGACAAAAGAGAAGCGTACGGTATGCTGTAAGTTGTAGAGTGTTTTCGGAAGTTGGTAGATACAAAAGAAAAGTAATAGCCTGGGGGAAACGTTGAGCCGTGGATTCTTGTTGGTGCTGGCGGTTGTGGTATCTGCAGGCATTATCGTTAATGGGCGAATATTCCGGCAGCGACGGGAAATCGCAGCGGAATTTCAAAGCCAAGTGGCGCAGGCGCGAGCCGAGGCGGAGCGAATCCGCGAACAGATGGTGCTGCCGAAGGAAGAGAAGCTGCCGCGAGGAGAAAACTTTTCTGCGGCGCTGCAACAGTTTGGATTGAGTTTGCAGGAAGCCGGAGAAGCGGCTGCTGCGGCGGAGCACGCGTTCAATTTGCGGCAATTACGTGCCGGGAACACCGTGCTTGTCGGGCGTTCTGTGGAAGGCGAGCTACGGGAGATCAATTACAAAATCGACGCCGACCGCATGCTGCACATCATTCCGGCGACAGATGGCTTTTCCGCCGAAGTGGAGGAGATTCCCTCGCATTTGGAAGTAGCGGTGGTCAGCGGGCAGCTCGAAGACTCGTTGTTCAACGCTGTGGAGAATGCCGGAGAATCGCCGGAAGTGGCATTGCGGTTAGCGCAGATTTTCGGTTACGACCTGGATTTTTATACCGATCCGCGCAAAGGCGACAGCTTTCATATTGTGATCGAGAAGAAAAAATACAGGAACGGCGAAACGGCAAGCTACGGGCGAATTTTGGCCGCGGAGTACGATAACGGGGGGAAGAAATACCAGGCATTGCTGTTCCACGATGACCAAGGACACGCCGCGTATTACTCAGCAGAAGGGAAGTCACTGCAAAAGGCGTTCTTGCGGTCGCCGTTGAAGTTTGCCGCACCGGTGACGTCGCACTTCAGCAAAGCGCGGTTTCATCCGATCCTGAAAGTTTACCGCCCACATCTGGGGACGGATTACGGGGCGCCGATTGGGACACCGGTGCAAACGATTGGAAGCGGGCGTGTGGAATTTGCCGGGCGCAAAGGGGGCGATGGAAACATGGTGAAGATTGCACACTCACAAGGGTATGAAACCATGTATTTGCACTTGTCGAAGATTCTGGTGCGCGTGGGTGAACATGTGGAGATCGGGCGGACGATTGGATTGGTAGGAATGACCGGGCTGGCCACGGGACCGCATCTGGATTTTCGCATTTTGCAAAAAGGACAATTTTTGAATTTCGAGAAGCTAGGATTGCCGCCGTCGGAGCCGGTGTCGAAGAAGGATTGGGCGCAATTCGCCGCATTACGCGAGCAGTGGCTGCTGGCGCTGGAGAATCCAGAGCTGTTACAAGCGCAATCCGGTGGCGCGACGGCGCGGTAGTTCTTTCCAAAGCGTCTCGAACGTGAAGTTTTTACCTCCTTAGTACCTGCGTACCATTGACGCTTTTGGACATATTTTGATAGCAGTGCCATACCCCTAATCGGATTGCTCCTCAGCCACCCGGAACACTGGTCAGGACACGCGAATTGCGAGTTTTGATGGATGCACTGCGTTTGTCCAACCTGACTTGGCGATAATGGCGGGTTCCGGGCCACCAAACAATTGGCAAGGAGAAAGAAGCCAATGGTGAGGACGAACCGGCGGCAGACTCCCCGAATGACGGTGAGTGACCTTGCCTACGTGAATCTCGACCCGGACAACGGCGGCACGATCGTGAACATCTCCGAGGGTGGTTTGTGCTTCCAGGCCCGGGCTCCCATCCACAAGATTGAGACGATACGTTTTTGGTATTCCTATCGCCGGAGAAGAATGCAAAGTGGCAGCGCGGCAGGGAAGCTTGAGGTGCAAACGACAGGAATTTCACGCTTCATCGAAGTTAAGAGCGAATTGACATGGACAGACGAGACGCACAAGAAAGGAGGATTGAGATTCACCAACCTGTCCGAGCAGGCTCGGGAGCAAATTCGCGAATGGATCTGCCAGCCGGAGCTGGTAACGGTCAAAGAGGTGCCGCTTGCGGTCAAACAAAAATGGCCGTCCTCGACGGCGATCCAGCCATTGGCGAATGTGGCGCGAATCTCGTTAGACAAATTGAAGGGGGTACTCCGGCGAGTTCGATCGATCCGATTGCGGAGCGGATTCTCGGGCGGCCTGCTGGTCGGTGTGCTGTGTTCAGGAGCGCTTTACTTTTCCAGCCATGCTCGCCAGCTAGGTGACTCGCTGATCCGCATGGGCGAGGGATTGGGGGGCAGGTCTGCATCGCATGCGAACTTGGCCGAAGCGCAGCCAAGCCCGCAACCAAAGGCTAGTTCCGTGGTGGCGCAGTCCGTGATGCCGGAGCTGATGAAAGGGTGGACGGATGCCGACGCAGCAGAGCCTGGGCCAAAACCACCTGAGGGGAAAGCGCCAAAGCCGACAGGCGAACTTCCGAAAACGGAGCCGACGCCGATTACAGTGCCGACCAGTAGCAAAGCCGTAATGGAAAAATCGGTTGGAAGAGGGCCCGCGACACATTCTGTGGCTGAGCCTGATACCAACGATAATAGTCTCGATGATCCAACTTCGAATTCTGTAGCAGATCGGATTTTGCCACTTCCTCCACTTGTGGCTAACGCGGCTTCCAGTTCCATTGAGGGTATGCCCCCGGCGACGGCGCCAAAAATCGAATCGGCAAAGAGAAACGAAACCGCCGTACACGTGGAGCCTTCCAAGACGGGCAGGGGCGAAATGACTTCGGAGAAATATCTTGAAATCGGGAGGTTCAAAGAGAAACTGCTGGCAGACGAAAAAACCGAGCAACTAACGAATTTGGGATTCCCGGCAACGATCGTTCCAAGAAGCCGGTTTTTCGGAAAAACGTACCAAGTCCTCGCTGGACCGTATAGCGAGGATCACGAGGCCGAGGCTGCGCACAAGAGTTTGGAGTCGCATGGCTTCACGCCGCGATCATACGAACGGGGTAAACGTGATTTCGCATTACCGCGTGCGCTGACGGCTGGTGGCAAGCGTTTGCCAGCGGGCTATTGCGTGGTCAGTTGGGAATCGTATATGCCTGACGCTATTGTAAGAATTGAGGACGAACGGAGCATCGGAGTCACGGTGGACGCGAAGTGGGTGAAACAGCCGGTGAGTTATACGCAGAACGCTGTGGCCTATCAGATCAACCGCGATGGCTCTCGGACGTTGGTGGAGATTCGATTCTCCGGCATGCGGCAGGCGCTGGTGTTTGGCCGGTAGGTAATCTATCCTGAACTCCGAGATTTAAGACAGATTCCTCAGTCCGCGGACTCCGTTCGGAATGTCGCATTTCGAATTAACGTGGAGTTTGTTCGAGAAATGTGACGTACTACGGGAACTTTTCAGTGGCAGAGAAGGAACCGTCGATAGGGAATCCGGGTTCCAAATTCTCCGTGTGCAAACTACACTAGTATAGGGAACAAGCGAGCAATTCAGCTGGTAGGACCAGGCGGCGGCCTTTCGAGTTGGCAGCGGACAACTTGAGAGGCAGGAATTCGATTCCAATGGGTGTGTCCGAAGATGGCCACTGGCCGATAGTCCTGTGTGGCTGGGAGTTGTGGCAACGGCAGGGCGGAAGCGCCACAGTGGCGAAAATTCTAAATTACAGATGGTCAGGCCTGAGGAGGCTTAATGGATCGCCGGTATGGTTGGGGAGTTTTCTTGGCTGTGCTGTTTGGTGGTGTCATACTCTCCGGCTGCGGTGGGGGAGGCAGCAGCACCACCCTCCTCTCGATCACTACTACTGCGCTGCCAAACGGAACGGTGGGCGCTCCGTACACGGCGACGTTACAGGCCACCGGAGGGACGTCGCCTTATACATGGTCGCAAACCTCGGGCGGCGACATGCCAGGCGGAATCATCCTAAACAGCGCGGGGATGTTTAGTGGAACGCCGACAGCTGCCGGGACGTTCGGTCCGTATGTGTTCAAAGTCACTGATGCAGCGAACAATCAAGTAAGTTCACAGAACCTGAGCATTACGATTTCGGGCGCCGTGCTGGCGGTGACCACAACATCGTTGTCGGACGGCACGGTGGGAACGGCATATTCCGCTACGCTGGGCGCTACAGGTGGGGCTTCCCCGTATACATGGGCGGAAACTTCGGGAGGTGCGTTGCCTGCGGGATTGACGGTGAGCAAGGGCGGGGTAATTTCGGGGACACCGACGGCAGCGGGGACCTTCGGGCCATACGTGTTTACAGTAACGGACTCAAAAAACGCTACGGCTGTTTCGGCGTCGCTGTCCCTGACCATCAACGGGACTGCGGCAGCGGTGTGCGCACCGCAAGGGAATGAAGCAGCAGTGGTTTCCGCGAATCCTTACGCTTTCCTGTTGAAGGGAACAGATAGCAAGGGCAAACCGATCGATATCGCGGGAAGCTTCACACCGAATGGCGCTGGAGGTATCACGAACGCGGCGGCTGATTATAACGGACTGTCCGACGGGCCGGAGTCGTTGCAAGTAGATTTGGCGGCGAGCTCGTACTCGTTCAGTAGTGCAGCACAGGGATGTTTGTATCTGTCATTCTCCGGGTTGATTTCGGGCGTCGCCGCCGTGCCGGTTGCCAATGTGCAGTTCAGCTTTTACCTGAGTGGTCTTAGCGCGGCGGTCTACAACACCGGAAGAATCATCGAAGCGGACTATTCAACGACTAAGACGAGTGCGTCGGGATTCATTCACGTGCAGACTCCCGCCGCGTTCGCCGTGACCGCGCTACAAACGAATTATGCATTTGGCATAGATGGCTGGACCAACACGGCTCCTGGCCTGGTGCGCACGGCAATGGCGGGAACATTCACGAATACCGCAGGCGTTCTGTCCGCGATATACGCAGACGTCAACACGGGTGGACAGGCGTCGGGTGAACGAAGCAATGCCACCGGCAGCGGAAGTAGTCTGTCCAGCACCATCGATCCGAACACGGGTCGAGGAACGGGCACTCTCTACCTGAATTTGGGTTCGACAAATCTCACTTACGATTTCGTTTTCTATGTGCTGAATGGGTCGGACCTGATCTTGCTGTCCACTGATTTGCCGCAGACCAACACCAATCCATTGCTGGCAGGGCGGGCATTGGCGTCCAGCGCGGCGAACGCGGTTCCTCCCTTGAATGGTTACTATCTGTTGGCATCGCAGGGGCTGCAGACGATCGGCACCAATATCGGAAATATTGCGGAAATTGGCACGTTCAACGCCAGCGGAGGCAACATTCCGACGGCTACGATTTACTCGAATCTTGCGGGGACCTTTGCGACAAATCAGTACCCCGGCAGCAGCTACATGGTGGAAGCGGCGTCCGGGCGAGTTACCATCAGCGGTCTGACTTCTGCGCCGCCGGTGGTTTATTTGACGAACGGCACGGCCGATGACGGGATTGCCGGTTTTCTGGTGGGAACGGACCCGCAGGCAAGTTCGGGGATAGTGGTGAGCCAAACCACCAGCACGCCGAACTATGGTGTGGCGAACATCAGCGGGAACTATGCGGCGAGCACCGAAGAAGATGCGGATGGAAAGAACGGAGCATTCCTTGGGCTCTTCAACTTCAGTGGGGCTGGAGCATATACGGTCACTCCGATTACGACCGGCACAGTGCCGCCGGCCATTCCGAGTTCCGGATCGATCCTGGTGAATACCGATGGATCGGGGAATCTGAACGGCGGAAACTTCCCCTTTGTAACGAATGGGACGGCTTTATTCATGATCCCGAATTCTGGCGATCCCTTACTGTTTGTTTTGACTGAATAACAAGAGCTAATTCGGCCGCTCTGTTGCATTAAAATCTAAGCGCCAGACTCAGAGTATTTCCGGATGAGTTGGCCGGCGAGTTTCCCACCTTCGAACTCGGGAATGACCACGGCATCCGCGCCAGAGGTACGCATGGCTTCGGCATAACGTTCCTGGCCGGCGCGAGTGATGATTTTTAAGCGAGGATTGAGCGACTTGGCTGTGACAGTGATGTAGAGATTGTCCGCATCATTGTCGATGACCACGCACAGGCCCCGGGCGCGATCGATCCCCGCTTCCTGCAACACGCTATGGCGCTTGGCATCACCGTGGAGAACCAGGGCACCTTCGTGCAAGAGTTGGCGATAAAGTCCTTCGTTGGTTTCGATCAGGACGTAGGGAATCTCCGCGCGATTGAGCTGTTCGATGACGGTGCGGCCAACCTGACCGTAGCCGCAAATGATGAAGTGGTCTCGGATGCGTTCGAGATTCATTTCGTTGATCATGGATTTCGAGACCTCCCGGCCCTGATGACCCACGAAAGTCAGCAGGATGCGTTCCGCAAACCAAATTTCGAAAGCAAAAATGCCGATAGCCACGAAGAGAGAGAAATACTTCGTCGTGGTGCGCACATCCCGGTATTCGATGGCATGAGGATGAGCGACCCAAAAAACCGCGTCGGCGAAATGCAGGTGCTCGAGGCGCATGTAGGTGAGCACGCAAAACAGAAGGAAAACCAGGAATAAGACGAAAGGGCCGATCAGCCGGCGAACGAAGACCAGCACCGCGCGATCGAGCAGCAAAAAGCCATTTTTGCGCGTTGCGCGAACGCGAGTGGAGGAGGAGCTCCGACCAGTGAATAGAGGAGACATAAGTGCCGCTAATGATAACGCAAAAAGAGATAAAGCTAACTAAGAGAGTATGAATTGCGAATCTTTTGTTAAGGGCGGCTCATCTACAGAGGTTGACGGTGGCCTGATTGAGGCTACAGACTTGCTGCGCCGGAGGTGAACATGTCTTTGCGACCAGTGAAGCGGCTGATCCGTTCGAAACCGACCCGGGAAGGGGCGGGCGTGCATTTGCGGCGCGCATTTGGATTTGGCAATACGTCGGACTTTGATCCTTTCCTGCTGCTGGACGATTTTCGGAATGACGTGCCGGAGGACTATCTGGCCGGCTTTCCGTGGCATCCACATCGTGGGATCGAGACGATCACTTACGTGCTGGCGGGAACCGTCGAGCACGGCGATAGCCTAGGGAATCGGGGTGCGATCGCGTCTGGCGATGTTCAGTGGATGACTGCGGGCAGCGGGATTATCCACCAGGAAATGCCCAAGGGTGACCCCGCAGGGCGGATGCACGGGTTCCAATTGTGGGCGAATCTGCCGGCTTCCTTGAAGATGACCTCGCCACGCTATCAGGAAGTGAAATCGCCGGACATTCCGGAAGTGACGGACGATGACGGGACGCATGTGCGCGTGGTGTGCGGAAATTTTTGGGGCACGAAAGGGCCGGTGGATGGCATTGCGGCGGATCCGATCTATTTGGATGTGTCGGTGCCGCCGGGGAAACGCAAGGTGCTGCCAGTGGAGACGACGCGACATGCGTTTGCGTACGTGTTCGCGGGGGCCGGGAAGTTCTGCAATGCGTCCGATCCTCTGGCGGTGCCGACGGAGCCGGTGAGTTGGGCGGACACGCACCCGCCATCCGAAGCCGACAATCGCTCGCTGGTATTGTTCGATCGTGGTGACGAATTGATGGTGCAAGCGGGAGATGATGGGATCCGGTTTCTGCTGGTGTCCGGCAAACCGCTGGAAGAGCCGGTGGCGTGGTATGGGCCGATCGTAATGAATACGCA
>Ga0187817_10001376_pt1 | contig 11820 bp, 13 predicted proteins | sample NC_wetland_sal_i_17_FD_132431 | JGI IMG/M metagenome (GOLD analysis project Ga0187817, IMG submission 132431) | Wetland sediment microbial communities from Neuse River Estuary, North Carolina, USA - SO4_2 | ecosystem: Environmental > Aquatic > Freshwater > Wetlands > Sediment | place: USA...
CGTCCCGGAACGTTCGACCGCTGGGGCATCGGTTACCGGCAATTGAAGGAGGTGAATCCGCGGCTCATCTACATGTGGCTCGGCGGGTTCGGCGGCTGGGGCCCGGGGCGCGTGCGCGCATCGTACGACATCCTGGGACAGTCCCAGGGGGGCAACTTCGGCATGACCGGCAAGCAGGAGATCTATGGCGGCGCGCCTTCCAAGCACACCATCTGGCTGGCCGATTACTGGGGCGGCATGATGGGCGCCACCCAGATCCTGGCAGCGTTGTACTGGCGGGATCACGTCTCCGGCGAGGGCACGTTTACCGAGTACTCGCAGGTGCACGGTGTCACGCGCCAACTGGAGTATGCCCTGCCGCTCTATGGACGGCACGGCATCACCCGGGAACGCTGGGGGAACTGGGATACGCAGTTGTGCGTGCACGGCATTATCAAGTGCGGCAAGTCCTCCTACCCCAATTCCGAGAATCCTCAGGAACAGGAAGAAGGTTACATCCTGATCAGCGCTTATGAGGACAAGGACTTCGCTCGGCTGTGCAAGACCGTGGGTGAGAGCACGCTGGCGACCAAGTACGCCAAGGCTGATATCCGCATCAAACCCGACAGCCAGATGGAGATTTATCCTGCTCTGGAGAAGTGGGCGGCGGACAAGACGAAGGAGCAGGTGGCGGCAGTAATGGATGCCAACAACATCCTGAATCAGCCGGTCTGGAATTCGAAAGAGGTTGCCAATAACCCGCACTGGAACGAGCGCGGAGCGGTTCGATGGCTGGACGACCCGACCTACGGTGAACTGTTGCATCAGGGGCCAGCCTACAAGATGTCGGCAACGCCGCCGCGCCTGAAGTGGGCGCTGAAGCCGGTGGGCGCGGACAACGAGCGCATCCTGGGCGAGTTGGCCGGATTGTCGCCCGCGGATATCAAGCGACTCGAAGAACAAGAGTGTATTTGACGGAGACCAACTATGCTGCTCATATGCCCGAAGTGTAAAACCAAGAATTACCTCGATCCGTATCCTTTCTGGAACTTCAAGGGCAAGACGCAATGCGCCGGATGCAAAACGATTTGGCGCATTGAAACCTCGGGAGGAGGGTGTGTAGATGGGCCTGAGGAAGCGAAAGGCCCCGCGGACCTGTTACCCGGCTTTGCCGAGAAGCAGGACTATTCTCCGCTTTCCGGTCCGGGACTGACCCGGTCCGCGCCGCGCGCCCGCAAGGATGCGGTCTGCAAGCCAATTCCAATCGAGCGCAACGTGCGGGGTAAGATCATAAGCGGTCATCCGTTAAAAAAGGAAGACCTTGTCGGCAGCAAACCGAAATTCATCGTTGCCGGATCTCGGTGAAGGATAATTGGAGGCAATAATGGCGAATTACAACACTAACTGCCTGTGCGTCCGCTGCACGCATCTGCGTCCGGCGCTGGATCCCAATATTCAGAAGGCCTACCTCGGCAAGTGTGTAAAGCGGGAGTGGCCGTTTACACTCTCGATCACGCTCCAGGGCTGGACGGAGTGCAACGTCTTCGAAGACAGCGGCAAGACGTATGTCCCGCCTGAGCCAGTCGCCGCCAAGGCTGCGGTTGCGGCGAGTGGATCGACCGCTCCGAAGCAGGTCGAGTTCTATTACAGCTCCGCCCAAAAGTCTGGCGAGCTGTTCCCGTGCGACATTAAGAAGGCGCTCAACCTGGTGAAGCAGCTACAAGACGCGGGCGTGAAGGCCAAGGCGGTTGACGTGGCCGCGGTCAAAGATCGCTTCCCCATCTATCACAAGACGGTCAGCGGCCCGGATGCCAGCGTGCGCCCGGTCTTCGGTGCCAAAGGCGCGCTGGTCGAGGACTTTGGGACCAATGTCCCCGCCCTGCTTATCTTCGAGGGCGACCGCTATCCGGTATTGGCTTACCCCCGGACCGATGCCCAACGCGGTACGATTCGCGTGGAGCAGGCTCTGGAGGATCTGGTCGCTGAGACTGCCGCAAGCCCGGTAGCCAAAGTGGGCTAAGGAGAATTTCAAGATGGCTGAGTATCTACCCCCCCGCGAACTCTGGCCGAAACGTGTCTACACCCTGCCGGAGTTCGCGACCTATGCTCAAAGGTTTAACCCTACGGAAGAACTGCTCGGCAAGGCCGTCGCAGCCGGCCGCGGTGAGCGCACCGCTGTGCTCTTCGAAGATCAGCGGATCACCTACAATCAGCTCCTTGCCCAAGCCAATAAGTTCGGCAACGCACTGCGCGAACTGGGAGTTCAGGAGGGCGACCGCATCGTTCTACGCACACCGAACATACCGCCGGCCCTGGTCGCCAACTTCGCTATTCTTAAGTTGGGAGCGGTCTGCACTCCTACCTCACCCCTGTTCTCGCGCCATGAGATCGCTCACGTCGCCAATGATTCGGAAGCGGTAGCGGTCATTGTCAGCGCCGCTCTTCTGGGCGAAGTCGAGGCCGCGCGCGAGAACTTTCAGACGGTCAAGCACATTATTGTGGTTGGCGGCGATCCTGCCGAGGCCAAGGCCAAGGGGTTCCTCGCTTACGGCGAGCTGTTGCAGTCGGGCAGCCCGACCCTCGATCCGGTGCTCCGGAACCGCGAAGACGTGGGCCTGCTCCTCTACACTTCGGGCACCACCGGACGGCCGAAAGGGACTGTCCACTTCGTGGAGGAATTGCTGATCGTGCCGGACGGCTTCGGGAAGTACGGCTGGCGAGTCACGGAGAACGACGTCATCGGAGGGTCCGCTCCTCTGGCATTTGGGGCGGGATACTCCAGTTATGCCACCATCCCTTTCCGGTTCGGCGCCGCCGCCTCGCTTCTCGCCAAGTTCGATCCGGAAAAAATGTTCGACACGATTCAAAAGCACAAGATCTCAGTCCTGACTCTTGCCCCCACCGCTTACCGAAAAATGCTGCAGGTGCCAGACGCGAAAAGCAAATTTGATCTCAGCAGCCTGCGCGTCTGTACCGGCGGCGGCGAGAGCTTGACGGCTCCGACCTATCAAGCGTGGAAGGAGAAATTCGGTCTTGAGATCTTCGAGGGGCTGGGAACGACGGAGATGATGTATGTCTTTGCCTCCAACGTGGTCAGCCGCAAGGCGAAGGCCGGTTCCTTCGGGCAGGCGGTACCGGGCTACGAACTCAAGGTTATCAACGAGGAAAATGAGGAAGCCATAACCGGTACGATCGGTCACTTCGTGGCTTGCGGACCAACCGGCACGATCTATTGGCGCGATCCCGAAAAACAGCGCCATGTCGTCACCTCCGAGGGCTGGAATCGAGCCGGCGACTTCGTATATGTCGATAAGGATGGCTACTATTGGTTTGTGTCCCGGGAAGACGACATCATCAAGAGTTCGGGATACCGCATCGGACCCGAGGAGATTGAGGTCACGATAGCCACGCATCCGGCCGTTGCCGATGTGGGCGTCATTGGAGTACCCGACGAAGTGCGTGGCCAAATTGCCAAGGCATTCGTGGTATTGAAGGCTGGCGAAACCCTCAGCCCCGACGATTTGCTCGCCTTCTGCAAGGGCAAAATCGCGACTTACAAACTTCCTCGGGAAATCGTGATCGTGAATGAACTCCCGCGTACTCCCACAGGAAAGCTGCTTCGCCGCGTACTGAAGCAGAAAGAATCTGCGACTCCGCAGACGACTCTGCGGACTGGGACCGGCTAGGATTACTGGGAGGACGTTGGTCTACGCCAGGCCACGCCTTCCGGCCGATTCACGAAGCTGCTGCCCAAGCACGCTGCGGAGAAAATTCGCGAGATCGCCGCCGTTTGCGGCCTCTTTTTCCAGCTACGATCCTCGACTTTTGCAGCTTTCTTTGTTAGGTTCTTCGGGGACGGTAGCAAGATTGTACCTACCCTCGTTTTCCTGGATCTCTCCATGAATGGTTTTCCTACCCACGAGTCGCTCTGCGAAAGCATTGTGGAACAGAGCCCGATCGCCATCATTGTTGGGGATCGGGAGGGCATTATTCGGTTGTGGAATGCCGGCGCGGAAACCATGTTCGGTTGGAGTGCCGGGGAGGCGCTCGGCAAGTCCATGGACATGATCATTCCCGAGAAGCACCGGCCGCGTCACTGGGAGGGCTACGACCGCGTCATGGGAACCGGGATCACCAAGTACGGCCGGAGTCTGCTTGCCGTCCCGGCGCTGACCAAGGACGGCCGCCGAATCTCCGTCGAGTTCAACGTTGTGTTGCTCAAGAATGCCGAGGGGCAGGTTCTGGGCATTGCCGCCACGATGCAGGATGTGACCGCGCGCTGGGAGCGCGACAAGGCCCTCCGGGCGCACGTGGCCGAACTGGAGGCCAGGCTGAAGCAGGCCGGTGTTTTGTCCGAAGACAAATCCTAGACCCTCGTGGGGTTTACTAGATGTTGGCGTCTCGCAGATTGCTTTTGTATGCCACAGGCCTCCTGTGGGCCACATGTGGAGTGGCGCAACAACCGCCTGCGCACGTCCCGGCGAGTGGGGGTTGTTCCTCCGAACTGGTAACTTTGCGCACCACCGATGGCGTGCGACTGCAGGGCATCGTCTTCCACGCTCTGAAGCCGCGTCCGAGCGCTCTCGTGCTGGTCCATGGCTACGGCGGCGCGTTCTATGGCGCCTACTTCGCGAAACTCGGCGAGGCTGCAGCGCAGGCCGGCTACGACACCCTCGCCTTGAACATGCGCGACCACGACGCCGGCCCTAAGAAATCCTCCTTCACTGATAACCAGACCGATATTGCAGCCGGCGCGGCCTACTTGCGTCAACTCGGCCACAAGCGCCTGGTTTTGCTCGGACAAAGCATGGGTACAAACCGCGTGCTTTACTACCAGGCCGCGAGCGGCGACCCCGACATCGCTGCCACCATTCTGGTGAGCGGTCCGGGGGATCTCTTCGAGTGGAACGTGTGGCAATTTGGGAAAGAGAAGGCGCAGGCGTCGGTCGATGAAGCCTTGAATCTGGAGCGGGCCGGTCGCGAAGAAGAGATGATGATGGTAGATCTCGGCCCCATCGGCAAAGCGCTCTACACCCCCCGATATCTTCTAAGCATGCGCGGCCCGGATCGGCGCTCGAATCCTTACACGAACCTGGCCAAGGTCAAGAACCCGATCCTTATCGTTCAAGGCACGGCCGATAAGCTCATTGCGCCGGACATCGGCAAGCGGTTGCAGACCGCAGCCGGTCCCACCGCCGTGTTGGTGAGCATTGATGGCGCCGAACACGGTTTTGATGGTCACGAATCTCAGCTGATCGAAAAAGTATTGGGCTGGTTGAGCACCGTCGCGCCGTAAGACGGATCTTCACGCGGAGGAACGGAAGAGAAGTCGCGAACTGAGGTGTCCTATGAACCTGGAGCGCGTCACTACCCTGGCCGCAGCCGACGGCCATAACATCCCGGCGTTCCTTCTTGCGCCGGACTCGACGCAAGGCGGCGCGGTCCTGATTCCTCCCTATGGCGCAACCAAGGAGCACATGCTCGGCCTCGCCGTAGCACTGGGAGAGGCTGGTATAGCCACGCTGGGCATCGACCTCTGCGGTCACGGTGAAAATCGCAGCGCCATCGGTCCGGTCATGCGCGACGAAGTCGAGTCCGCGATTCGCTACGTGCGGCGTTTCGGCCCGGCTGCGGCCCTGGGCGTCAGCTTAGGAGGGCGACTGGCGCTGATGTCGTCCGCAGATTGCATGATCGCGATTTCGCCCTCGGTGGTGGCGGCTATCTCGCCGCAAGGCAAGTGGATGTTTGAGACGTTTCCCAGTCCCACGGTGCGCGAGCCCTATCCGGGGTATGTGCTGGAGTTGCTGAATGCCCTGGGTGCCGTGGCGTCCCATGATCGTCCTTGCCTGTTGCTTTATGCCGAGCGCGATATTCCCGCTATTCTTGAGGGCGCACAGGGATTGAAGGCGAGCCTCTCGAAGTCCGAGTTGCGCTATATCACGAACTACCTGCACGCCGAGGTTCAGCATGACAACGGCTTTATCCGTTACCTGCCGCGCTGGTTCAACCATATGGAGCTCAAATTGAACTATGAGGTGCTGGCCGTCACTACCGCCTGGCTGAACGAACGTTGGGGCAAGGCCCAAGTTGCCTAGGACTAGCTCCCGCGCCGAAACATTCATGTCACGAAGGAGTCAAAACGATGAAGTGGGAATATTTTGATCGGATGGTGGTTTTCAGCGAGAGCGACGAGGGTATGGTCAGCGGCCTGGATTCGTGGATCAACGGCGCCGGCGCCGACGGCTGGGAGCTGGTGAGTTCGGTTCCGTTGATCGCGCCCAACAAGGACGGCGTCGCTTACGGCACCATCGGCATCCACATGGTGTTCAAGCGGCCACAAGAAGCGCCGGCAGGAGCGTGAGCCTGGTATGTCGGATTTACGCGGACGGGCCTTGATTGAAAGTCGGTTTGGAAAACTGGGCTCCGGACAGCAGGCGGTGGTGATCGGGGATGAAGAGTACGATCTCGAGACTCTGCTCGCCCGCATGGATCTTAATTTCGAAGACAGCTGGCCGATTGATGTTCAGGCGTCGTCGGAGAATTCCTTTTGCGTTCGCTACTACGATGGACAGGACCAGCGCATCGTGGCCCACGAGTTCGACGCCAGCTTCACGTTCATCGCTGAAACGCGCGGCCACATTGCCGAGTGGATTGGGGAAGAAGCCTATTATGAATGGTTTCAAAGCATGGCTCGCCGTCCGCCCATACCCGGCGCCGACGTTTAGACCTTCCGCATTGACATTGACCAGGTTGAGATGAATACGCCGCGAGACCGGGACGCAATCGAGCGCCGCTTTGGGCCGCTGGGCAGCGGCGCAAAGCGCCTTACGATCCGGGGAGTGATGTATTCGCTCGCGCAGTTGCTCTCCCAAATTGGGGCCGAGTTTGACGACAGCAAGCCCATCGACGCGCTCGCCCTGGCCGAAGGACATTACGTTCTCCGCTATATTGACGGTCAGGATCAGCGCGTTGTCGCCGCTGAGTTCGATAACGACTTTCGTCTGCTCAGCGAAATGCGGGCCAGCCTCTCGGAATGGGAAGGCGATGGCTCGAACCTGGCCTATTACAGCGGACACTAAACTGAATCCGGCAAACACACTGGAGCGCTTTCGGTGATCGAGGCTTCTTTGGTTCGCCCCCCTGGAAGCGGTCTTGTGAAATCAAAGACTTAGTGGTCGATTCCAGCCAGGGACGATTATTTACTTTACAAAAGTATTCTTCCATGCCATTATGTTCTTGTATGAAGCTAAGTCTCACTTCTTCTTGGGTTTGGCAGCAGAAGCGGTCGCTCGCATCTGACGCCGCAAGTCCTTTTTTATCGACGCCAGTAGTGACCGCGTCGGAATCCTCCGAAGTGCCTCTTTCTTCTCTTTCTCAGTTGGGGTGCTCACTATGACTCTCCCAGATATTTTGGAACTGTTTGATACCGACGATAAATGCCGCGAACTGCTTGAACGTCTCCGCTGGCCGAATGGCCCTGAATGTCCGCGCTGCAAGTCTGACGATGTTGTGAGGCTTGAAACCAACACAAAATTGTTCTGGTGTCCGCTCTGCGAATACCAGTTCGGAGTGACGGTTGGTTCGATCTTCCACGACTCGCACCTCCCGCTGTCGAAATGGTTCATGGCAACCCTGCTTCTCTGTGAAGCACGCAAAGGATTCTCCGCGAACCAAATGAAGCGCACTCTCGGAGTGAGCTACAAAACCGCGTGGTATCTCTGCCATCGCATTCGTGCTGCTATGCAGGACGAACATACCGCCCTTGACGGTACGGTCGAAATGGACGAAACCTACGTTGGCGGCAAGCCGCGTCTCGGTCGCCCGATCCGTGAGAAGGATATTGTCATCGGCCTTCGTCAGCGCGGCGGCAATGTTCGCTTCATTCACGCCAAGGACGTGAAAGCGGACACGATCTACAAGATCATCACCGACAATGTCAGCGAGGACGTGGAAGTCTTGATTACCGACGAACATCCCGTTTACCCCTACGCGATGGGAAGCAAGAAGGACCGTCACAGAACGATCAAGCACAAAGACACCTACGTCATGGGCGATATTCACACGAACACCGTGGAATCCGCGTTCAGCCTGCTCAAGCGCGGCATCTTCGGTACGTGGCACAGGATCAGCACAAAACATCTGCCCGCATACTTGAACGAAATGTCTTTCCGTTTCAATCGTCGCAAGGATCACAACATTTTCCTCGACACGCTGCGCCACATGATTACTGCTCCGGTTCTGCCTTTTGAGAAGCTGACCGCATGAACGTACCAACCTGCTTAGGGCCAAACTCTTCCCGCATGCGTTCTAACTCTCTTAAAGTTATGGGGCATTCGGGCGGTGGTGGTCCAGCGTCGTGACTCGTTTGGGACCAAAACGCTCCGTGACGTGCAATTATTAGGTCTATGTGTTCGTTAACGTGGGCAGATGATTCCGCCATCAATTTCGCTTCATACGCGTGGAAGGCGGAGAGTTTGGCACTCATGGTGAGATTGTGCCTGCGATAGCTAAGCCAAAACATCGCCTTGTCAAGCCCGGTGCCAATCGCGGCATATCCTGGAAACGTGGCCGTTTCGACTGTTGCTGAGCAACCCTCTACGTAAAGCAAACTGGCCTGCCCGCGATGATCGAATACCCCAAAGATAACATCGCAGCCAATATCGAATTCTTCCCACTCCTTTTGAATTGTCGGGTCTAGTGAGGCGGGTATTTTGTCATCGGGCGCGAAGACGTTTGGTTCTAGTCGATATTTCGGAAAAACGTGCGAAATAAACTGTTCCCGCTTGAACAGGAAGCAAGCCATCTGAATTGAGTTTGTAATTTGGCCGAGAACCTTGGTGTGGGGCGATAGCAATCGCATGTGCGACTCAACCATCGCCATCAGTCCCGATGCCTTGTCGATCTGGTTAGCCGCAACGGCGCATATGTCCAAATCTCCCAAGACGAACGTCTTGTGCAAACGAGGATGCGAGTCTGTATCGCCAAACGAGCCCATCGTATCGGCGATCAAAATAATTTGATTCGGAACGACCCCGGTCGATGACGGCTCGCTACCAAGCAGACCAATTCCAATCGTCATCCAATCTCGCCACGGCCACAGATTACGCTTACCTACTTCTCTTTTTCGAGGCCTCGGGGTCACATTGCACCCCCGGGGCTACTTTCGTCAAGTGAATAATCTTGCAGCCAGGTCTTTGAGAAATAAAGACTTACTTGTAAGGTATTTATTAATCAATAAGTTAGCTGTAATTGTTGGGCAGTGAACGAGCCAAGTCTTTTAGGAATAAGGACTTACATGTATCCTATTCAAAAATACGGAGATAGAGTGTGGACCTCGCCTACAGCGGAGAGCGGCAGGACTGCACCATCCCGCCACCATGCTTTACCATTTCACCCATGACAGGAGCCAGCTATGAAGGATACGTTGCGGCCCGGCCTCACCTTTGAGTTCAAGTTTCGCGTGCCCGAAAACAAGACCGTCCCCTACCTCTACCCGGAATCTCCGGAATTCCAGTTGATGCCCAAGGTGCTGGCGACCGGCTACATGGTTGGGTTGTTAGAGTGGGCCTGCCTGCTGGCCATCCTCCCCCATCTCGATTGGCCGAACGAGCAGAGCGTCGGCACGCTGGTGAACTTCACTCATTCCGCCGCGACGCCACCGGGAATGACCGTAACCGTGCGCGTAAAACTCGAGAAGGTTGAAGACCGCAAGCTGAGCTTCTCAGTCGTGGCCGACGACGGCATCGACACGATCTCCGAAGGCACGCACGAGCGCTTCGTCATCGAGGCCGCCAGGTTTAACAGGAAGCTGGCTGAGAAGGTGGCGCGCGCCGCCAGCGCGTGAATTTTGGAAGGTCGGTGTCGGCGGTTCGGCGGGCCACTTCTCGAAAAGCGCGAGAAGTGGCGCACCCCCATTGATTTCGGTCACTGTCAAAAAGGCAAACCCGCATCATACTTCCCCGTTAAAGTGGCCCACCCGCCTAAGGAGGCCATCTCTCAAGAACGTCCTTTCCGTTCGTACGGTACGTACACTGGTTCCCAGATGTTTGCTTGCAGCTCGCGGTCCAGGCTGTCTTCGCCAGCAACCTGCGCCTGGCCGTCTTGAATCGCCTGCCTGCCTACGGCCTGTGCGATCGCGCGACTGAGTTGACGCGATTCCGAAAGCGACGGCAGAAGGCTTGCCTTCTTGTTTTTTTGCGTGGGGGCTAGACGTACCAATTCCTTGGCCGCGGCCATCACCATCGTGTCGGTGACGCGTTTGGCTTTGGAGGCAATGATGCCGAGAGCGAGGCCAGGAAATATGTACGAGTTATTGGTCTGGTCGACACGAACCTTCTTCCCCCAAATGCTCACCGGTTCGAATGGGCTTCCGGTACCGATCAGCGCCCGTCCTTCGGTCCAATCGACCAAGTCCTGAGGGGTTGCTTCGCTGCGGGAGGTGGGGTTCGAGAGCGGGAAGATGACAGGTCGAATGGTGTGCTTGGCCATTTCGCGCACTGCTTCCTCGGTGAAGGCTCCGGCTTGGCCAGACACTCCGATCAGGACGGTCGGCTTGGCGTGGCGGATGACGTCCAGCAATGTGATGTCTCCATTCGGCGGTCTCCAACCCTGCACTTCCTGTTCTTTGCGGGCGTATGGCAGCTGCTCGGGCCGCACATCTTTGCCATTTTCTGTAACCAGACCGTAGCGATCGATGGCGTAGAAGTGATTGCGAACCTCCTGTTCCGGGACGCCCTTCTCGCGGATGAACTGCGCCAACAGATTGGAGATGCCTATGCCCGCGGTTCCGAAGCCAAATACAACGATTTTCTGCTGCTCCAGGGGCACGCCCGTAACGTTGATCGCAGAAAGTAAGGTCGCGGTCGCTACCGCCGCCGTGCCTTGAATATCGTCGTTGAAAGTGCATAGTTGGTTTTTGTAGCGAGCCAGAAGTCGAGCGGCATTCGAACCGGCGAAGTCCTCCCATTGCAGAAGAACGTGCGGCCAGCGTTTCTTCACACTGTTGACAAAAATATCGACGAAAGCGTCGTACTCTTCCCCGCGAATCCGCTGGTGCATCCATCCGATGTAAATGGGACTCTTTAGCCTGTCCTCATTGTCGGTTCCCACATCGAGCAGAATCGGAAGACAATGCTCCGGATGAATGCCGCCGAGCGCGGTGTAGAGAGCCATCTTCCCGATCGGGATTCCCATGCCTCCCGCACCCTGGTCGCCGAGGCCCAGGATGCGCTCCCCATCGCTGACCACGATGCATTTCACACCGTCGTAACGGGGATGCTTCAGGATCTGATCGATGCGGTCTTTATTGGGATAGCTGAGGAACAGACCTCGTGGTTTTCTCCAAATCTCACTGAAGCGCTGGCAGCCTTCACCCACAGTTGGCGTGTACACCAGCGGGAGCATCTCTTCGATATTGCGCACCAGGAGCGCATAGAATAGCGTCTCGTTGGTATTCTGCAGTTCGCGGAGAAAGCTGTATTTATGGAAGGCGTTTGGCTGCTCCCGCAGGGCTTGCATCCGACGCTCAATCTGTTCCTCAAGAGTCCCGACGTGCGGTGGCAATAAACCGTGCAGGTCAAACACATCGCGTTCGTGGTCCGAGAAGGCTGTTCCCTTATTGAGACGTGGAGAATTGAGCAGGCCAAATCCCGAAAGAGAAACCTGGTAGGCCTTGCTTGCGGCCGGCCGAACTTGCTCGTTCATTTCTATTCCCTTCTAAACCCGTTGGGCTGATTTCCGCATGTCGCCGCCGGTTCTCTCTTACTGTTCCTCGCGCAGGTTCGGCAGCCAGCGCAGCATGTGATGCTGAAGTTTTGTCACCACCCAGTTCAGCAGGATGCC
>Ga0187817_10001377_pt1 | contig 11818 bp, 12 predicted proteins | sample NC_wetland_sal_i_17_FD_132431 | JGI IMG/M metagenome (GOLD analysis project Ga0187817, IMG submission 132431) | Wetland sediment microbial communities from Neuse River Estuary, North Carolina, USA - SO4_2 | ecosystem: Environmental > Aquatic > Freshwater > Wetlands > Sediment | place: USA...
CAGGCTTCATCCAGGATCCGTTCGGACATCTCTGGGGCGTCGCGACTCACAAAGAGGACTTGTCGCCCAAGGAACTGGACGAACGCGCCAGGAAAGCGATGCAGGCGGCGTAGCACGACTGCTTCTGGCAATTGGGTGCAGAAGGTTTCTCTGTGAGCCCCTGTGTCCCTTGTGGTTGAGAATTAGAAGCTCGAACCACCGGGGCCAGAGGAACACAGGGATAACTGCAAATCAAACAACTTTAGAAAGGATTCTCTCAATGCTTTCCGCCGGCAATCCCTTCCCCAATTTTTCCCTTCCCAACCAGGATGGTAGGACCATCAAGCTCTCCGACTTCACCGGGCACTGGCTGGTCGTTTACTTTTATCCGAAAGATGACACGCCGGGCTGCACCATACAGGGCAGGTCGTTCACGGCGACTAAGGCCGATTTTGACGCTGCTGGGATCAACGTCGTTGGCGTCAGTGCCGACGACGTGGCCTCGCACAAGAACTTCTGCAACAAGTTCGCCTTTACTATCGACTTGCTCGCCGATACCGACGCCAGCCTGATGAAGTCGCTCGGCATCGGCCAGGCGGAATGGAAAGGGATGAAGTTCTGGGAGCGCACCAGTTTCGTGGTCGATCCTCAGGGCATAATCCGCAAGGTATACGAGAAAGTGAATCCCGAGGGCCACGAGAGAGTGCTGCTCGCCGATATTGAGGGGATGAAGGTTAAGGCGGCCTGATCGGAGCTGCGCTCCTTCAGAACACAGTCAGCAGTGTTGCGTGCTCAATTTGGTCACGCATTTTATCGCGCAGGAGAAAGCTCGCGAGCAGCAAGGTTCGGGCGCGGTGCTTGCGAAGTCCTCCCCGCGCCGGGGTTGGCCAAGAACTCTCGAGAATCCGCGAGCTCCCCGGCTATTGCAGCGTGGTGGCGCTGTTCAACCCCTGATAGATGAACAATCCCGCAATGACCAGGATCATGACCCCCGACAAGGCGCCGAGCACCTTGACGACCGGTGTGATCTTTCTCATCTTGGCGATGACCTCCACCTGATCTTTGTGCATCTGGGATTCGGTTTCATTGAGGAAGATCGAATCGTCCTCGTGCATGGTGAGGGTGCTGCGATAGATCAGGAGGATAATAAGGATCCCGGTCAGAACACCCCACGCGACAAGCAGCCCGAACATAGGAGACATACGCCACCTCGGAGCTGAGATCGAGCCAATCCCCGACGTCACCGCCTTACGCCCTGGCGAAAACTCCACTGGCATTCGCCGGCGTTCGGGAACCAGTTCCTACTCCGCACGATTATAGACCCATTGGCAAGAGGGGGTTGCGACTTCTTGCGCGGCCTAAGCATCCAAACAGTAGGTTGGGGAATAGCGACGGGGGTGGCGAAAAGCCTTGCCGAGCCGGCTACGACCTTTGTTATAATAGCTAAGTTCAAGGAGATAAAACAGATGGCGACTACCTCCGCACCGGACGTACAAACCAAAACCTCGGCGCCCGTCCTGACTCCCGCCGCGATTTCCAAGGTCAAAGAGATCATGGCTGCGCAGACGCCGGTCCCGGCTGGATTGCGGTTGTCCGTGGTCGGGGGCGGTTGTTCCGGTTTTCAATACTCCATGGCTTTTGAGAACGGCGCCGGCATGATGGACAAGGTTTTCGACTTCGACGGCTTGAAGGTTTACGTCGACGCCACTTCCTTGATGTATCTAGGCGGAGCGCATGTCGATTACGTTGAGACTTTGGAAGGCGCTGGATTCAAGTTCGAAAATCCGAACGTGAAGAGCACCTGCGGCTGCGGTTCCTCGTTTAATGTTTAAGCTTTAACCTTGAGAGTTGACGTCAAGCCCCGCTTCGATGCGGGGCTTTTCTGTTGGTGGACTACTCGGGGATGCCAAGTCTACTGTTCTGGCATCTGTGCTGGAGGTTGTGGAGGCTGGACCGGAGGGTTTTGAGGTTGAATGGTGTTCGGCATGAGTCCTGGCGCCGGCAGATTGCCACCGGGCGCGGGATTTGTGGGTCCGTTCAGGTTTCCCATGGGCATGCTAGGGTTCACGGGCCCATTCAGCAAGCCGCCGCGGTCGGCCTGTGGAACATAGATGAAGAGCCAGTCCTTGTAATGGTTCTTTTGGTAGAACTCACGAATGGTCTTCTCTTTGCTCGCGCTGGCGACCCCGAGAATCGGCCCTCCGCCGAACGTCGGCCCATTGAAGCCGGAGCTGGAATTGGAATTTAGACCGGACGCGGAAGGCGATCCCGGCGGATTCAGATTTCCTCCCGCCGGCGAAGAATTGCTGGAAGAAGAGTTGCTGGAGGAAGAGTTACTGGAAGAAGAGTCAGCAGAATCGCCGCTCTCCTGATTCGTCGTCCCCGCGTTACTGGTCGCTTGTAGCCCGCCTGATTGCAGTCCTCCCGGTTGCGCTCCGCCAGGTATGGGTCCCAATACCGGCCCATTGTTGAGGCTAATGTCGGCTTGATGCAGGAGTTTGAAATCTCTCTCTTTTCCCGTGACCCGGTCCCGGTTCACCGGGTCGGTATAGCGCTTACGGAGGAAACGGAGGTTGTTGGTATTGTCCAACTCCTCGATGCGCGCCGGATACCGCTGAAACTTCTTGTAGAAGTGTTGAATCGCGCGCATGTACTCAGTCCCTCGATGTCGCAACTCCTCCTCGCGATCGCGGCGGATCTGTTGTTTCATCTCGGGCAACACGGTAAGCAGCGCAATCGTGATCATCGCCAGGGCCAGCATCAGCGTGATCATCATGTAGCCGCGCTGAGGAATTTGTAATTTGTGATTTGTGATTTGTAATTTGGTCGATCTCAAACCACGACGCCGCATAAAGCTCACTCGCCTTCAAATTACAAATTACAAATCACCAATTACAAATGAGCGATGGTCCTCATCCGCGCGTTAAGGGCAGGCTCTGCCGGTTGTTGTTGATCACATCTTCCACGTCTACCGCGGTCGGCGAAATGTGCAGGACGCGATACCGCCGGTCGACAATATCGCCCTCGCCAGCGATAAAAACGTCGTCGCCTTGAGACAGGAAAACTTTCTTCGTCTCCCCAGGCTTGTTGGCAAAGCCAAAAAACTTCAGCGTGATGGGCGGCGGCGGTGGAACTGGCGGAGGCTGATGAAGGGCGGCCTGTTGATCCGTCGCACCGGTTGCCTTGGGCTTTTCGATGGGCAAAGATCCTGCGACAAAAATATTTCTTCCGTGGCCTGCGTACTTCATCTCCTCGCTTTGGCGAAGCAGGGTCAGGTCCAGCGTGGGATCCAGCCGCGGTTCGACCGCGTGCGCTCCTCTTCCCGAAGTCGTGCGCCGCACGCCGGGCCGGGCTGCGGTTGCCGTCGTCGAGTCCGGTGTCGGCGCCGTTGCTGGCAACGAGGGCCAGAGAGCGCGGCCCAACAGCAGCAGCGCGATCCCGCCCAAACCAGCCAGCCAGAGAATTTGCTTCCGATTTTCGATTCCCAGTTTCACTCACGCACCCGAACGCAGATAACTGTGCAACTTGATTTGCAGCTTCACCGGTCCCGTGCCTTCGCTCGCCAGATCCACGCTATCCACCATAAAAAACAGCTTCGACCTCTCCACGGTGTTAATGAAACGCACTAGCTGGAGATAGTCTCCGGAAAAACTTCCGTCGATTGCCACCGGAATAATGCCGGAACTCTCCGCCTCCTCTTTCGTGTATTTCGCCTGCTGGATCCGAATCCCATTCTCCGATGCCAGCTTCCCCATTTCGTTGACCAGATCGGAATCCCTTGCCGCAAAACGGTCCTTGTAAAATCCGTTGATCTGATCCTTAGCCAGCACGACCTTCTTTTCCATGCCGCGCAGAGGTTCCACCGCGCGGGTCTTCTTTTGCAGTTCGAGCCGCAGTTCGTTCAATTGCTCCCGTCGTGAATCCGCCGAACCCACCAGCGGCGAGAACAGTACAGCCATTGCAACCACATCGGCTGCCAACATCGACCCAATCGCAATCTTTAACTTGCGCCGCGAGCTCCCCAAGTCCGGCATTACTTTCCGCTCCCCTCTGTCGAGCCTGGAACATAAATCGAGACCACTGAAGCCGCCACGCCCGATCCAGCTTCCGCGCCCTGCCCCTCCGAGACCAGCTCCGTCCCCTGGAAATGTTTGGAGCCTTCCATGCGATGGACCAGTTCCACGGCCGCCGCCCGCGTATCGGCTGCCACCTTCATGTCCAGTTGCATTTGATTCTGGTCATTCAATTCCGGCCGCAGCGAGACCACATGCAGGTTCGGCGGCATGACTTGCTCCAGATCTTCGAACACGCGCGTCCACGAAAATGCTTTGCGTTGAATCAGTCCGTTCAAGAACTGCGACTGGTCGCGTGTGCTGCGGTTGACGGGCCTGTCGAGTACGGCCTGATCCGCGGTCCGCTCCTGGTCGAGCTCCCCGATCTGTTGCTGCAGTTGCGCCATGTTATGGCGATCCCTCCCCGCGTTGGTCCAGCCGCGCACCGCGAAGATCAGCAGAGCCAGCGTGAGCGCGGCCAGCAGCCCCACGCCCAATCCCCAGCTCGCCCAGAATTCACGGGCATCTTCATACGGCCGGGTCGCGAGATTGATGTCGAGACGCATAGTTATGAAATCAGAAAAACCGCGCTTAGCTTTTTGGCTCTTAGCTTTTAGCCCTTAGCTAAGAGCCAAGAGCTAACAGCTAAGGGCTTCCTTACGAAATCAACGCCCCCACCACTCCCGCCATACGCCAGCGCGGAACCGTCCCCGTGGTGGAGCCGATCTGCGACGCCGCCACCAGTTCTTCGACCTGCGCGCCAGACTGGCTCTTCAACGCGGGCGCGGCGCCACCCATTTCCGGCAATCCCGCTACATACACACGCTCAATGTTCAGGTGGTACGTGTCCTGGAAAAACACCACTGAGGGATACACTTCTTCGGCCAGCTGATCGCCGGTGATGGTTATGCCCCGCACATTTTCCAAAGTTCGGAACAGCAGCAGTTGCTCCTGATCGAGAATTGCAAGGCTGATCGTCCGTGCGTCAACTTTCACTACCAGGGTCGGCCGCTCCGCGTCCGCAGCTCCCAGCGCAGCCAGCATCGACGGCATCACCATCCCCGGGATGTAGCCCGCGTCGCGAAACGCCGACTCATACTCCTCGAGAACCGTGTTCAGCACCACCGCCGCAACCGCCCGCATCCCCTTACCGGTCGACTGCGCGTGATACGAGATGCGGGCATCGCTGGGATCAAAAGGCAACGACTTCTTCAGCCGGAAACGGACCACCGCCTCGGCCTCGTCACGCTTCGGTGGGAGCGTTTCGAAATCCAGCAGCACGACCCGCACCGAGGTGTCGGGAAGAATCGCGATCACGTCGCGGGACCGCCCGCCGACGCCGCCCAGCGCGCTTTCAATCGCCTGCCGGACCGCCCTCCCGTCGAGCAGATTCGCTTCCATCAAATCGGGTACTACCGTGCCCGGCGCCAGTTCGCGCGCCGACGCTGTGGCCACCATCCGCCCCGTATCAGCCGAGCGGCCCGCCAAAACGCGGTCGGCTGCAATTTCGCAGGCGAGCGTCGGACGGCGATCGAGTTTGGATGACCTGATCATGGCTGCATTCTGATGATATCCCGCACTTCCCGGAAGCGAGTAGTTACCTCTGCGGATGCCGGGACTGGACTGCCGGCCATATGCAGGGGTAACCCGCCTCAGCGCATGGTTTCAATAAAGGTGACCTTATTGATCTCTTTCAGAGTGGTAAAGCCACCGCGCACCTTGTCCAGAGCCGATTCGCGCAGGAACCGCATACCTTCTTCGCGGGCCGCTTTCCGGATCTCCGACGTCGGCCTTTTCTCGAGAATCATCTCGCGAATACGGTCGGTCAAATCCAGGAGTTCATGAATTGCCGTCCGTCCCCGGAATCCCGTGCCCGCGCACTCGATGCATCCCTGCCCCTCGTACAAATGGACCTGCGACCACTGTGACGGGTCCAGGCCGCTGGCTTCGAGCACGCCGTTCGGGTAATGCACAACCGTTCGGCAGGAATCGCAAATGACGCGCACCAGCCGTTGCGCCAGGATGCAGTTCAGCGCCGAAACAAAGTTGTAAGGCTCCACGCCCATGTTCAGGAAGCGCCCCAGCACGTCGACCACGTTATTGGCGTGCACCGTGGTGAACACGAGGTGGCCGGTCAGCGCCGACTGGATGGCGATCTGCGCCGTTTCGTTGTCGCGAATTTCGCCCACCATGATCTTGTCCGGGTCATGACGCAAAATCGACCGCAGGCCGCGAGCGAAGGTCAATCCTTTCTTTTCGTTGACCGGAATCTGTGTGATCCCGCGTATTTGATACTCGACCGGGTCTTCAATGGTGATGATCTTGTCTTCGTCAGTCTTAATTTCATTGACGGCGGCGTAGAGCGTGGTCGTTTTGCCGCTGCCCGTCGGCCCGGTGACCAGCACCATGCCGTACGGTTCCTTGATATAGCGGCGAAAGCGGCGCAGGTCGTCTTCGTCGAACCCCACCACGTCGAGCGTGAGCTTCTTGAACTTCTCGCTCATCGACTCCTTGTCGAGCACGCGGAGCACGGCGTCTTCGCCGTGGATCGAGGGCATGATCGAAACCCGGAAGTCGATGGCGCGCGCGTTGTACTTCACCCGGAAGCGGCCGTCCTGGGGCACGCGGCGTTCGGAAATATCCAGCTCACTCATGACCTTGATGCGCGAAATGATGGTCGAGTGGTGCTCTTTGCCGATGGGCGGCATGGCGTTGGTGAGCACGCCGTCAATCCGAAACTTGATGACCACCGAGTCGTCGCGCGTTTCGATGTGAATGTCGCTCGCGCGCCGTTGCAACGCCGTGAAAATCGTAGTGTCGACCAGACGGATGATCGGGCTCATGTCGGTGCCCGCGCTCGCCGTCAATTTGTCGATGGAGATGGTTTCGTCGTTCCCGGCTTCGTCCTCGCGAATCACGTCGAGCGTGAATCCTTCGCTTGCATCTTCCAGCACGCGCTTGGACTGTTCGGTCTTTTTCAGAATGTCGGAAATCTGCTTGAGGGTTGAAACTTTGGTGAGGATCCGCTTCCCCAGCAGCAGGCTGATCTCGTCGATCATCATCAACTGGCTGGGATCCGCAATCGCAATCGCCAGCCGTCCGTCCGCCGTCTCGTCCAGCGGCACGAAGTTATAGCGGAACATCAGGTGCACGGGAATCTTCTCGAACAGATCGTGGTGCAACTGGAAATCGCTCAGGTCGACAAATTCGCAGCGGTAGCGCCGCGCGATATCCCGCGCCCGCGCCAGTTCGTCGGGAACTGGCGCCGGCTCCGGCGCCAGCTTCCCGCCATTGCCGCCGTTGACCAGTGCTGTCTTTTTGTCCGCCATGCCCATTCCAGTCTGCAACTGCTAGTGCACACCCGCTCCCAGGGTGAAGATCGGCATATACAGAGAAATCAGGATGCCGCCGACAAAAACCGCCATGATGACCAGGATCAGCGGCTCAATCAGCGCCATGGCGGCGCCCAGAGCTGTCTGCACGTCTTCTTCGTAAAACTCCGCCACCGAACCGAGCATCGCCGGCAGCGCACCCGTCGATTCGCCTACTTCCAGCATTTCCACCGCAAGATCGGGAAACAACTTTTGCGCCTCCAGGCTATGCGCCAGGCTCTGCCCTTCCTTGACGCGCTCCGCCGCGGTGGTGATGCCACTGACCATCTGCCGACTGCTCATCGATGCGCCCGCCGTTTCCATCGCCGGCACCAAAGGCAGACCGCCCTGCAGCAGCGTCGCCAGAATGCGCGAGAAGTTCGCCACCTGATACTTCAGCCGGATTTCTCCAACCAGCGGCAGCGACAGCAGAAACCGGTCAATGCGTTCCGCCCCCCGATCGCTCTGCTTCCACCGCAACACGAGAACCACCGTTACCGCAGCCACCAGCAGCACCAGCCACGCATATTTCTGCGCGTTCAGACCGACCGACAGCATGAACACCGTGATCGCTGGCAGTTCCGCTCCCAGGTTCTCAAACAGGTCGGCAAACTTCGGTACCACATAGGTGATCAGAAAAATCAGCATCACCGATACCATGGAGACCAGAAGTGCGGGATACACCAGCGACACCAGAAGCTTCTTACGGAAAGTCTGCACCATCCGCTGATACATGATGTAGCGGCTCAGAACCTCCTCCATGCTGCCGCTCTTCTCTCCCGCCATCAGCGTGGTCGTGTACATCTTCGGAAACACCTGCTGCGCGGCGAAAGCGTCGGAGAGCAACTCGCCCCCCTTGACCCGCTCGCGCACGTCTTCGAGCCGCCGTAACAGGAATTTGTCGCGCTGCCGCTTGATCAGAAGATCGAGCGAGGTCAGGATCGGCAGTCCCGCCTTGATCAGTGTCAGAAACTGCTGGTTGAAGATCAGGAACGTGGACTGGCGCAGCTTGCCGCCGCGTCCCCCGAACTGACCCGCGCCTCCGCTGAGGATGGTACGGGGCTTGACCCAGTACACCAGGTATCCCTGCTGCGTGAACCGGTCGTGGATCTCCGCCTCGGAATACCCGTGCTCCAACTGCTCCCGCAGATGGCCCTGTTCGTCGGCGACTTTGACCAGGAATTGTGCCATTCGATCTCGTCCGATGCTGTGGGTCTGGTTTTGAGCGCCTGCTGGTTCGCTTCTTAGGCCAAGTGTAACATTCTGTTCCCAAAGAGGTTACCGCAGTAGGCCATCGATGCGGTACGCAAGTAACCCGAATCGTCTTGTGTCAGAGCATCGCTTAAACCATGCCGAAAGACCTTCGACGAAAAAACCCCTTTACGAGCCCTCCCCTACGGTCCCAAGTCTCCTTCCACCGTCTCCACTCCCGGCGGCGGGGTGAACTTAAACCGGCCATCGTTCAGTTCCGGATTCTCCTTCCAGCCCGCAAACCGGAACTCCGTCGTCCCTCCGTCCGACTCCAGTAATACGATGCGGACAATCTGGTCTGAGGGAGTGATCTCCAGTTGCACTTCGCTAACCTGGCCCGTCGCCTTTGGAACCCCTCGCAGCAGAGTGTTCCCTGCGCCCAGAGGCGATTGATCCACAACCTTTGAAAGCCCCCGTAATTCATTCTCCAGCTTGGTCTTACCGAGTAAGAACGCCAGCGGAGACCGCAAATCATCCAGCTTCCGGAGCGTCGTCTTTCTCAGTTGCCGTTCCGCCGGCAGGTAGAACCACACCTCCTGGCCGTCGCTGATGAACAGCTTCTCCTTCGGAGAACGGTATTCCCACCGCATCTTGCGCGGCTTTTTCAGCCATAATGTGCCCGATTCCACTCGTTCCGCACCCTCGCCCCGGTAGATTTCGGTGAAGTCGGACTGCAGGCTGCGCAGGTGGTTATAGTGATCATCGACTGCCCGGGCGAGCTGATGGATGTCCGCTGCCCACACGGGGACGGCGAACGCCACGAACAGTAGCCCACGAGGAAAGAAGCTGCGATTCAAAGTTGGTTTTCCCTTCCCAATTCTACGACGGCGCCTTCGAGCGTGCGGTTAATCACACATGAATGTTCACCAGCTGTTAATGCTTGAGTAGGACTTGCGGGCATGACAGACTTCTAGCTTCTATGATGTACCACCTTACGATGCGCCAGGCTTCAATGCACCGGTGGATATTTCCTGTCGCGCTTTTCCCGATAGCCGCACTTTTCGGATCCGCCCTGCCCATCGCTTCGCAGGAGGCAAAGCCCACCCCAACCGAACAAAATCAACCAGCGGTGCCTTTGCCATCGGCAACGGCAACTTCGCCGTCCGCTCGTCTTTCGACTGCCCCGCACAGTTCTTTAGGCGAAGCCATGGCTCTCGCCGGCAAAGGGGATTGCGACGCTGCCATCAAGAAATATCAGGAAGTCATACAGGAGAAACCGAAGTCCCCCGACGCCTACGCCGGCCTGGCACGTTGCTACCTGAAAAAGAAAGACGTAACGCAAGCCTTCGAGACGATAACCAAGGGCTTGCAGGTCGCGGATGGCATGCCAGTCCGAGTGGCCCTTGGGGAAGTCTACTTTCGCCAGGGGAAGATTCCGGAAGCTGAAAAGGAATGGGTCGATGTGATCAACTCTGGACGCCAGGCGGCGCGGGCCTACCTTGGCGTGGCGCGGGTTTGGTGGGCCATTCAGAATAACAAGTCGGCGAAGGCATTGATTGATAAGGCTCACGAACTCGATCCCAACGACCCGGATATTCAAGAAGCCTGGATCGGGACTCTCCGGCGTTCGGAGCGGATCAAGTATTACGAAGCACATATTGCCGAGTCAGATAACGCGGACGCTGAGGAGCGCGGCAACCTTCAAAGGTATTTGACCTACCTGAAGGAACGAGCGAAGCGACACGATGGCCCCTGCCGTCTGGTGAGCAAGGTCAAGAATACGGAGACGCCGCTGGTCCGCCTGCTGTCAGACCCGACACACTTGCGAGGCTACGGGTTGTCTGTGGAATTGAACGGAACACGCACCACCATCATGCTCGATACAGGAGCGAGTGGGATTTTGGTGAAACGACATACCGCGGAAAAAGCAGGGATCACAAAAATAACCGAAACCAAGGTTGGAGGCGTCGGGGACAGAGGCTTGAAGAACGCCTACGTCGGTACGGCCAACACGATCCGGATCGGTGAACTGGAATTCCAGGACTGTCCGGTAGAGGTCATGGAGGGCCGATCGGTGGCGGATGAAGATGGACTGATCGGGGCTGATGTTTTTGAAGACTTTCTAGTGGAGATAGATTTCCCGGGGGAAAAACTGAAACTTAGCGAGTTGCCCAAACGGTCCGGCCAAGGTGATCAGCAACTGGCTTTGAAAAATGACGAGGATGACTCCGACGATCAGGAGATCGCAGACAAAGCGGAAGCGACCCCACAAGCGGAAGGAAAGGAACCGGTATCCACGGCAAACTCGTCGGGTCCACAAGATCGCTATATTGCGCCGCAAATGCAGTCCTTCACTCGCGTCTTCCGGTTCGGGCATGATCTGCTGATCCCGACCAAGATCGGCGACGCTCCGAGCAAGCTGTTTCTACTAGACACTGGGGCGCTGACCAACTCCATTTCTCCCGCGGCGGCGCGCGAAGTCACGAAGGTACACGGCGATTCAGATATGTCCGTGAAAGGCATTAGCGGATCGGTTAAGAACGTTTATAGTGCGAACAGAGCTGTGCTTCAATTCGGTCGCTTACGTCAGGAAAATCAGGACATGCTGTCATTCGACACCACTTCGCTAAGCGACAGCAGCGGCACCGAGATTTCCGGGTTTCTCGGCTTCGTCATGCTCCGTTTCCTCGACATCAAGATCGATTACCGTGACGCGCTCGTCGACTTCAGTTATGACGCCAAGCGCTTCGGACGCTAGAAGAGTTTTCGTCCCGAAGCGTAGATGGAGTACTGTTGGGTCCCGCCCACCTTGGTCAATCCCGCGCTCTCGCTCAGCGCACGTTCCAAAAGCGGATTGTGATACACCACGTACACCGTGCGTGGATCGCTGGTCACGCTCCGGTCCAGGTTGGCCACTACCGTCCGCAATCCCGCCTTGGGTAACGGATTGAACAAGTACAAAACCAGGGGCGTGTCGGGAAAGACGAATTCGCAGGCATCCGTGCAGACCGATTCCATCTGCGCGCAGCGCTGCGTCGGGCTCCGATATTCGCGTATGTTTTGCTCCGCCGCGCGATGCAGTTCCGCAATCAGCTCCACGCCCACAATCTTCCGGAACGGATACTCCGAGGCCATCAGCAGTGTCCGCCCCTTGCCGGAACCGAGATCGACGAAAGTGAATCTATCGAACTCGATGGGAAGGCTCGCCATCATCTCGCGAAACAG
>Ga0187817_10001379_pt1 | contig 11818 bp, 10 predicted proteins | sample NC_wetland_sal_i_17_FD_132431 | JGI IMG/M metagenome (GOLD analysis project Ga0187817, IMG submission 132431) | Wetland sediment microbial communities from Neuse River Estuary, North Carolina, USA - SO4_2 | ecosystem: Environmental > Aquatic > Freshwater > Wetlands > Sediment | place: USA...
CCGGGAGGACGCCGGCGAAGACCGCGAAATCCTCGGAGTGTACGGCGGCGGGGATGGGCCCCGGTGGGCAGACTGCTCCATCGAGACCTACTGCGTGAGCCACGATGGCTGCCGTGGCCGGGGCATCGCCCGTTACCATGACGGTACGAACGCCCAGCGTGCGCAACTCCGAAATGAGCGCTGCCGAGTCCGATCGCGGCGGATCGCTGAGAGCGATGATTCCCGCAAGTTTCATCGCCTGCGGCGGACCCACTGCGACGGCCAGCACCCGGAAGCCCTTGGCTTCCAGTTGGCTCGCGATCGCGGATGCGTCGGGCGAGGGTTGCGCCAAGCCCGCGACGGCCGCAAAGGCCCCCTTCACGACACGCACGGTCGCGCCGCTCGCATCCAACGCCGCCTCAGACATCTTCGTGGCAGGATCGAAGGGCACAAATTTGCTCAATTTGGGCAGATCGGATGCGGTGGCCTTTGCGGCGGCAGAGCGAATGGCCGCGTCCACGGGATCCTGCCCGCCATCCGAACTGGCGAGAGCGGCGATTCCCAGCACGTGCGAATCATCAAAGCCGGGCATCGGATGAATGGCGGTCACCGTGAGCTGGTTCTCGGTCAGTGTGCCGGTTTTATCCGCGCACAGTACCTCGATGCTCGCCGCTTCATCCACAGCGGAGAGCCGCGTGGGAAGCACGCCGAGATGGGCAAGAGCCTGCGCGCCGATTGCCGCCGCCAGGGTGAAGGTGGCAGGCAGCGCTACGGGGATCGAGGCCAGGACCGCAGTGAGCACCAGGGGAATGATCTCGCCACCCGGCATTTTGAGGGCGTAGGCGTACCCCACCAGCAGCACGATGAGGGCGCCATTGAACAGGGCGAGATTGCGCACCACGCTCAGAACAGCCCTCTGCTGCGAACTTTCGACATGCGCGGTCCGGACCAGTTCCGCCGTGCGCCCAAACTTGGTGCGGGCTCCGGTGGCCGTGACCTCCGCCACCGCCTCACCGCGCCGCACCAGCGCTCCAGCATAGGTTTCGAAACCGGGCCCTGCTTCGATGGGTACGGATTCGCCGGTGAGCATGGATTGGTCGAGCAGGATCTGGCCTTCGATCAAACGCACGTCCGCGGCAACCACGGCGCCCAGCGATAGCTTCACCCTATCGCCGGGGACGAGTTCAGTAGCGGGCACGGTGGCCCAGACATTATCGCGGCGCACCGACGCGTTCAGCGCCAGCCGCGACTTCAGTGCGGCGAGGGTTGCCTGGGCGCGCCCTTCCTGAAAGAACCCGAGAACTGCGTTAAAGACCAGGAGGAGCGCAATGATGCCGGCCTCGACGTACTTGCCCAGGAAAACCTCAAGTACAATTGCAGCCTCCAGCATCCAGGGAACCGGCGCCCAGAACTTCGTCAGCGCCCTGCGTAAGGGATGCATCGCCGTGTCGGGCACCGCATTGGGGCCGAACTTTTCGAGCCGGCGGCGGGCTTCATCGCTGGTGAGGCCGGTCAAAAGTGAGGCTTCCTTAACGGAAGCTTGCGGAGGGTTTGCAGCACCGCCAGGGTGCGGACCCACCGAGTCTGCCTTGGTATCGCTCGCCAATTTAGGGGCCATAATTCCACCTTCATCTCTCTAGCAGCTTGCGGTTGGCGGCGCGCCAAGATGCATCCATCTCGTGGAGCAGTTCCGGGGAGAGGGTGTTTGTCGCCACGATTCAATTCTCCTTTTTTCCGTCAAGGCCGAGAATGCGGCAGACTGTCTCGGCGATCATGTATTCTTCGTCGGTGCGAATTACGCGGACAGGGACCCGGCTGGTCGCCGCGGAAATCAGGCCCTCATTCGCTGCGTTTCGCTTTTCGTAGAGTTCGATTCCGAGGAACCCCAGCCCGTCGCAGATCCGGGCACGGATGGTGGGCGCGTTCTCTCCGATGCCGGCAGCGAACACCAGCGTGTCCAATCCGCCGAGCGCCGCCGCGAACGCGCCGATCCATTTCTTGACTTGGTAACAGAATAGCGCGATCGCCTCTGCTGCCCGCACGTCGTGCGCTTCACGTTCTAACAAGTCACGCATGTCGGAACTGGTCTCTGACACGCCAAGCAGTCCGGATTGGGAATTGACCATCCCATTAAATCCCTGTGCATCGAGGTGCTCGGTGCACGCCAAATACCAGGCCAGGCCGGGATCGAGGTCGCCGGTGCGAGTGCTCATCGGCACGCCGGCTGTAGGAGTGAAACTCATGCTGGTGTCCACTGATTTCCCGCGATGAACAGCGGCCAGGCTCGCGCCATTTCCGAGGTGCGCGAGGATGACGCGGCCTTGCGCCGCCTCCGTTCCCGCCAGGCGGGCCAATTCTTTCATAAGGTATGCGTATGACAACCCGTGAAATCCGTACCGCCGCACCCCCTGCTCTTCGTAGCGGCGGGGGATGGGCAACAATTGGGCCACACGCGGCAAGTCATGGTGAAAAGCCGTGTCGAAACACGCCACTTGGGGCAGGTCAGGAAATCGGCGATGAAACGCCTCAGTCAGCAGGATCTCCTCCGGCAGATGGTCAGGATCGAATGCACTGAGCTGGTGCAGCTCCTCAACAATTTTGGAGGTGATCCGCTCCGGCTGGCTATATTTAGGCCCGCCGTGCACTACCCGATGCCCCACTGCGGTCAATGCGTCACGGCCGCCGCGTTTCTCGATCCAATCCATCAGGACGCCCACCGCGGCTGCGTGATCCGGCGCCTCAATTGGCCTCGAAAAGTTGTCCGCTTGGTTCAAGCCTTTCACCCACCATGTGGCCTCAGGCAGCCCAATCCGCTCAATCTCGCCCCCCAGAATCCGCCGGAGTGGGTCACCGGCCTCAAACAGCGCGAACTTGATGCTCGACGAGCCGCCATTGACCGTCAGAATGTGCGGGATAGCTGGTTTCATGGACTACTCTCTCGTCATTCTGCAATCCAAACTAAGCCAGTTTCGCGCGCGAGGACGCGGAAGGTCGTAGCGGCCGGTTGGCGGGCAAGATGATCTCACCCGTTGGTGAACAGAACACCTGGCCCAAGAGGTTAGCTTGGCGCGACACTGGCTGCTTGGTCCACCGCTCCCTCAGACCCTTGACTGTTTAGGCCCGGATACGAAAGGATTGCCCCGCTCATAGAAGCGGAGCAGACGGCGGGTGTCTCGCGAAATTCCGATCCTTACGCTCCTGCCTATTTCGCCCGTCGGCCTAACCGAGTCGCCAAGCCACAATCGACCGGCAGCGCACAGGTCCAGGCCATCATGCAGGAGGCCGATCCCCATTGCTTGAGCTAACCTCCCTGGACCTCTTGCGAGGTCGATCAAGCGTGCTTGGCCGCGGCGAAGCCGCATGAGAGGAATTCCATCCAGCGGCTCAAGAGCGCGCAACAGTACGCCGGTCCCAACCCCACTAACCTCACTGCTGACGTTCATCAGGAAGTGTAGACCGTAGGCGCGATAAACATATGCGTGCCCACGATCGAGGAAAAGAGACTTGTTTCGCAGCGTAGGTCCTCGAAAGGCATGCCCGGCGGCATCGCCCACCACATAGGCTTCCGTTTCTACGATCCGCCCGCTCATTCTGCCCGCCTGGGTGTCATGGACAAGCGTCTTGCCGATGAGGTATTTCGCCAATTCGATGGTGTCAACAGGCAAGCTGGACCGGCGGATGCGACTAACTCGGCGGTCATTTCGCTTCTGAGCCATCCAGGCTCCTGTATAACGAGGTAATGGTCGGCAACTGTTTCTTGACCGCCCGAATTATGCATTTTACTGCGCAGGACGCTGCTCAAAAGCAATTCGAACAGCCTGCCATCAGGTTGCGGAGATCATTTTCGAGAACTCTGCACTTCCGACTTCCGGTTCACTGCGGTTACTGAGGGCCCGCGAGCGTAAGAGCATACCACTCGAGTGGGTCCTTCCACGTCTGTTCAATCTTAAAGCCCGCGTCATCCAGTAAGGCTCCAATCGCATCCTCCGTGAACTTGTAGCTGTTCTCCGTGTGAATGGTTTCGCCCCGGGCGAAATGGACATGGAGTTTCGCGGCCGGAATCCGTACATACTGTTCGCGCAGACTCTCAAGGTGCATCTCGATTCGCGAGTCAGACCGGTTCCAACGGACGCGATGCCGGAACCCGGCGGAATCGAAATCAGCGCAAAGCTCTCGATTTAGGCGGCGGAGGACATTCAGGTTGAAATCGGCTGTGACACCTTGCTGGTCGTCGTAGGCCGCCAACAGAATTTCCTCATCTTTGACCATGTCCGTGCCCAGCAACAACGCATCGCCGCTTCGCATCTGCGAACGGAGATTACAAAGAATCGTCCGAGCAGCCTGAGGCGAGAAGTTACCAATGCTCGTTCCGATGTAGAGCGCGAGCGTGGTACCTTTGGCGCGGGCCAGTTGCGGTGGGTGCGTCACATAGTTCCCCACGATGGGCTGTAACTGTACGGTGGGTAATAACGATTCGATGCCCGTACATGCCTGGTCGAGGGCCTCCGGCGATACGTCATACGGCACATAGGTCACTCGTCCGTGGCTGCGCATCGCGGCCTCAAGCAGTATCCCGGTCTTGGCGGCGGTCCCTGCGCCCAACTCAAAGACACGCAGCGTTTGAGACAGATCGGGCTGCGCCCGGGCGACGATCTCTTCCCCGAATCGGACTAGGATTTCACGCTCGATCCTTGACGGATAATACTCCGGTAAGGTCGTAATGCGTTCGAAGAGGCACGAGCCCCACGCGTCGTAGAACATCCAGGGCCAGAGCGATTTGGGTGATCGGGCCAGACCGTTCTCTACCTCCCGGATGAGCGCCGCTCCGGTATCCAGCAAGGCCGGATACTGTCCGAGTTCCGTCAGAATCGTGGCCGTAGTCATGATGGTTGACCCCCGCGAGCCGCGAGACGTAGCCCGGAAAATTGCCAACGGGTCGCGGGGTGAAAGAAATTGCGATAGGTGGCCCGGACATGGCTCGCCGGCGTCACGCAGGAGCCTCCCCGAAGAATCATCTGGCCTGACATAAACTTGCCGTTGTACTCACCGAACGCTCCAGGCGGTGCGTTGTAGCCTGGATAGGCGGTGTAGGGGCTCGCTGTCCACTCCCAACAATCTCCGAAAAGTTGTTCGACGCGGGCCCCCTGTGACGATCCAGGGTGCAATCTTCCTGTATCCAGGAAATTTCCCGCCACCGGGTTTTCGATTGTGGCGATCTCCCACTCCTGCTCAGTGGGCAGCCGGCAGCCACTCCATTTCGCGAAAGTGTCCGCCTCGAAATAGCTCACGTGGCACACTGCGGTTTCAAGCAGAGATGAAAGCGGTTGCGAACCCTTCAAGGTGAAGGCCCGCCAGCCAGTTTCGTCGGTGGCATCGCGCTCCCAATAAAGCGGAGAGCGCCAACCTTCCCGTCTTACCGCGTCCCAACCTTCTGAAAGCCAGAACTCCGGGCGAGCGTATCCGTCGTCGGCCATGAAGTTCAGGTATTCGCGGCATGTCACGGCCCGACCGGAGATCCCGAAGCTGTCGAGGTAGAACTTATGGCGGGGCGATTCGTTGTCAAAACAGAAATCCATGGCCTTGGTGAGGTCGGGTGAATAGCCGATCTCAACCAGACCACCGCGAATGTCATGCCAGGTACTTTCTCTGGACTCTGAACCCTTCTCCCGCGTTAACGGCGTGAGGCAATAGGCGGGGCGGAGTGGGTTTGAGAACAACGCGTGCTTAATGTCGGTCAGCATCAGTTCCTGATGTTGTTGCTCATGGTTCAGGCCCAGCACGACACGCCGTTCCAACTCCCCGTCGCCCGGATCCGCCAGGATGGTCTCCATCGCATCGTCAACGTGCCTGCGAAACGCCAGGACCTCGTCGAGGCTAGGACGCGAAAGGCAAGATCGCGAAGCTTTGTCAGGAATCGCATCACCCAAAGAGTTGTAGTAGCTATTGAAGGTGCGACGGAAGTCCTCACGGAACGGCTTGTAATCTGGGAGAAATGGTCGAAGGATGAAAGTCTCGAAGAACCAGGTTGTGTGCGCCTGATGCCACTTCATGGGGCTCGCCTCAGGACAGGATTGAACCATTTGATCCTCCGCCGACATGGGTGCGGCGATTGACCCGGTTAGAGAGCGAATGGCCCGGTACTTTGACAGCAGCGTAGACGCCGCCACAGATTCCGTCGTGAGTTGTGCCATAAGTGTGTTCTCCTCGGCGGACTGGATTGCATCTCTTCGGCCACACGGGTAAGCAATAGAAATGCTTGAGAATCAGAGGGATTAGCGCATCGCTTCGACCACCTAGCTCTACCACAGTCAGTCGCCGGTGTCGGCCCACCGTCATCCGACAGCGTTGCGCCACGCTGACCAGCCGCGGGTGCTGGTCGCTCGCGGGTGTTAGCCACCTGGTTTCGAAAACCGTAAACGTGGCCCGTAGCGTGCACGCGTGAAATCGCACGATCGGCAGCGCAATCCGCGCTGGATTTTTGCCATGGCTCTCATCTCCGCGGTCGTTGCAATACCCATCAGCAGCGGGAGGCGGGACCCATGCCTGAGTTCGACCTCGGAGGGCGAAGGATCCCGGTATCTCGTCTTATCCTGGAGCGGCGCGATGCGGCGCAGTGCACGGCGAGGCGTGGCTTCGCTTCCTACGTTCAATGCAAGGGGTCCTTCGGCCTGGAGCGCGGCCTCAGGATGCCAGCACGGTTAGTTGAGGTTGGCAACTTTGAGATGGTGCGGACCCATGGAAAGCCAACTCCCTGCCCGCTCAGCGCGGAGGAGCGAGCGCTACCGCGGCTTCCGTGGTGAGCAGCAGGAAGGTAAACGTCTCTTGTAAATACAGGCGGACCACGGCATCGGTGTGGTTGGAGTAGCCGATGGAGACGTCCTGGCCGATGTGCAGTTCGAAGTCGCCGCCGCGAGTGGTCAACACAAAAGCGCCGGTGATGGCGGGTGCCCAGATGATTCTATCGTCCACGAGACGCTTGACGTGTTCCAGCACGGGGTATCCATGGTCGCTGGTTTCGGCGAGCGCGGTGTAGGCGTCGGCGCCGAGCAGCACCGCGTACGGGCCGTTGACGCCGACCAGCCGCAACTGGCTCAAGCCTTGGGCTATGGCTTGCGGATATTCGCGCACGGCGGCCGGAAGCTTCATCGCAGGATTGCTGGTGCCCTGGCGGATACCCGCGATCCCAGCGGCGGCATAGCCCTCGAACACCGCGCCATCCTCAGCAAACGCGATCTGGCGGGCGGCATCCTTCGCCGGTTGCCAGTCGGAGTCGTTGGCGCCACGCTCCACGTCGTCGATCGCCTGGCGGTCCAGCTCAAACGGAACACGCAGTTCGACCAGGGCCTTCACCTCGCGCTGCCGGGCAATAATGCCCTCTTTCGGAGCCGCGATCGTCTGCAGATGGCCCGTGCCGACGGCGGACAGGCCGGTGCCCGCCGGACCCTTCACGTCCACCACGCGCCGCCCGGCGAGATAAAGCTTGAGCGTGCGCGAAGTTTCCTCTTCGATCTGCGCCCACGCGCCACCGGAAATGGGGGCAAGCTCGCGGTGCAAATTATTCATGGGGAATGTCTCCTTTGAGGGATCCGATGCCGAGCGAACCATCGTTTGCCGAATGGCTGGAGGGAGGCGCTTCCACCGGCGCCGGCACGGTGGAAGGCGCCGCATCGGCAGGTGGGTCTGCGGTTACGCCCTCGAGAAATGTCGTCGTCGGCACAAAGAACAGGTTTCCGGTCACGGCGCGGCTGAAGTCGAGCAGCCGGTCGTAGTTGCCAGGCGGCCGGCCAATAAACATGTTCTCGAGCATCTGCTCGATCGTCCGTGGCGAACGGCTGTAGCCAATGAAATAGGTACCAAATTCACCGTATCCGGCCCGGCCGAATGGCATGTTGTCGCGCAGAATCTTGATGTCTTTTCCGTCCTCAACAATCGTGGTGAGGGCGTTGTGCGCGGAAGTGGGCTTGATGGCATCGTCCAGTTCAACGTTCGAAAGCTTGGTGCGGCCGATGATTCGTTCCTGGGCCTCGGTGGGCAGCGCACTCCATGCGTTCAGATCGTGAAAGTACTTCTGCACGATTACGTAGCTGCCGCCGGCGAACGCGGGGTCCTCCGCGCCGATCAGCACGGCGTCCATCAATTCCTGGCCCTGCGGATTTTCCGTTCCGTCCACAAATCCGATTAGATCGCGGTCATCGAAGTAATGGAATCCCTGCACTTCGTCGACCGGCGAAACGGCATCCCCGAGGCGCTCCATGATTTGCGTTGCCAGCTCGAAGCATAAATCCATGCGCTTCGAGCGAATGTGGAACAGCAAATCGCCCGGCGTGGAGACTGCGTGGCGCGCTCCGGCTCGAATCTCCCGGAACGGATGCAACATCGCCGGCCGCGGCGGGCCGAAAAGTTGATCCCAAGCGCCGGACCCGAACCCCAGGACACAGGAAAGTCCCCCTTCAAGGTCGCGAACTCCCACCGCGCGCACCAGCGCGCCCAAATCTCCGCACAACGTGCGAACGGCGGCGCAATGGTTCGTGCCCGGGTTCAGGGTCGTGACCAGGAATATGGCGGCGCGAGTCAGCGGTGCGGTTACCGGATGGGTTATGCCGCCGGCCAAGTCGGGCACGCTGATCGGATCAAATGGCATCGGATGTGGTCCTGTTGGGGCAGGTGAGATTTCATGCCTCAACGTTTGCCCATAACTCGCGCGCAAGCACCCCAGCAAAAAGTCTATCATTGCCTCGCCGCGAATGTCTACGCCGCCTCTGCGCACGCGCGCGCCGGCCACCCGGGTCGCCCCTGCGGCTGTAAGGCCGAACAGCGTTCGCCCCGGGCCCAGCGCTGCTGAGCCCGACTTTTTGCGGCTCCGCCGCGCCTCGCGGTGCACCGCGGCCACCTGGGTAAGACGAAATAGCGGGGTCCTTCGCCCTGTAGATCGGCCTCAGCGCGGCGTTCGATCGAAACTCGCCGGGCTTAAAGTGTGGGGCAACTCCACCGGCGCACCCCGCAGGGGCGTCAGTGTGCCGAAAACCAACTTTCTCATCGGAGTGGCCCCCTCCAAATTGGCGAAATTGGCTCTCTCTCAAGCCGGTGCTAACAACTCACAATTTGCCTTCCTTGGAGATCAAGGAACCAAGCTGATCAGGGACAGTAATTTTCCATCCCGTTCCCGCTGTAGTTAAGAAGCTTGCAACCTGACGTACACATCCGGCTGGAAGTCCGAGCAGCTTTCGCATCCCCGCGTTGACCAGAATCATCGCGGCGCAGACCACAAACAGAATCCCCGCAACAAATACGACCAAGCAGGCCACCGTCAATAGCTCGAAGAGGCAATACATTTAACCTTCTTTCTGCCCCTCAACCTCTGCAATCAATCCGGAGATAAGCCGATGTCCGTTTCCGCCGCGATCGCTTCGGCTTTTGGAAGAGTTCTGTCCTCAGCGCTCGCCAAACAACGCCCGACTTCAAGCCTCAGGCGGGCGCGATAGAGGGCCGACTTAAACGTGGTCGGCTTCATATCCAATAGCTCAGCGGCTTCCCGTGTGCTCATCCCCTGGACATCCCTCATCCACAAAACTGACTGGTAGCGCGGAGGCAACTTCCGCAAGTTTCGTTCGAACATTTGAAACCGCTCCTTCCTTTGATATATTTCCTCTGGATTCGGTCGAGGATCAGTGACCGTAACTGCCAAGTTGACTTCGGCCCGGTCGGTGCTGGGGTCAAAAGAGGTGAGCACCTCTCGACGGCCCTTGCGCAATCGCATCAGGGCGACGTTTATCACAATACGAGTTAACCAAGTTGAGAAGCCGGACCGAGATTCAAACTCTCCCAAGTGTCGTATGGCGCTAAGAAAACCGTCCTGGAGGGCCTCTTCCGCGTCTTGCGGCTTGCCGAGTATCCGGAGGGCTGCACGATAAAGCCGCGGCGTCTGAGATGCGAAAATATGGCCAAGCGCCTCCCGGTCACCGTTCAATGCCCGTTGAAGCCCATGGTCTGGTGGTCGAACTGTGTCGCGGTTTCCTTTTTCCACCACGGCGTACTCCTTTAACATCGATTTCTGAAACATCCCATCTCCCGTTCTGGCAGGGCCGCGGGAAGCTCGCCGGAGCCTCCCGCAGCGGCTTTCGGGAGTTGGGGGAAAAACATTTCAATCCATTTGCTTCCCGTCGATTGCTCGGTCACGACGATCTCCAATTAGGCAACCGTACTTCCAATCAACTACTTGAAAATGATTGTTCCTTTACCCCATATTCCAGTGCGCATTCGATTGAATCGGCTGGCCTTCCTGGCTACGCCGAGAAGGGCTCACAGGCTTCATGCGATCGTTTGAGCCGCCAAGTGGCGAGACCTCGTCGCTGAGATCGGTCATTCGTCAGGGTGGACCGCTCCCGTCGATGGAATCAGCTGAACCAGGTTGGGAAGGCACTAGCGCAAGTTGTGGAGGGAAGGCTGTTGACCCAGGCGAACATGCCCCAAGCTAAGCGTTGTCGGCTGATACTACCAGGGGTGATTGCTTTCAGATCGAAGCCAGGTTTCCTCAACCCCTGCTCGGCTCTGGCCCGCCGAGAGCCTTCGCGGCTTACCATTTGCCAACGTGCGCACCGCCGTCCACGTGCAGCACCTCGCCGGTCACCTGGCCGGCTTCCGTGAGATAAAGGATGGCGTCCACAATGTCTTTCACTTCGGAAATCTGTCCCATCGGTTGCCGCTTCTTGAGAAGATCCTTCGGGGCATCCTTTTGTAAATTCGTATCCACCACGCCCGGCGCGACGGCGTTCACGCGTATCCCCTGCTTCGCGTATTCCATCGCCAGGCTCCGCGTGCCGGCCTGAAGGCCGCCTTTCGTGATCATCGAAAGCGCCGAGTTTATTCCGGCGATCGGGTGATCCGCCTGCGACGCTGTAATATTGACGATGCTGCCGCCGGCGTGCTGAGCCAACATCCGCTTGATCACGAGCTGGGTGATGAAAACAAAACCATCGATGTTGACCGAAACGAGAGAGTGCAGATCATCCACCGTGTAATCCGTGAACTGCCTCGAGATATAGATGCCGGCGTTATTGACGAGCGCGTCGATCCGGCCGAATTGGGCGACGGCAGTATCCACAATTTTCGCGGCCGTGTCCGGGTCACCGATATCTCCGTTGACCAGAGCAAGATTCGGAGACTCCGCGAACGGATTTACCTTGGTAATGTTTCGCGAGTTTGCAACGACGCGATAACCACGTTTCAAAAACGCCTGCACGGCCCCCGCGCCGATCCCCTGTGAGGCGCCAGTAACGATGGCTGTTTTCTGTGTATTTTCCATTTCTAACTTCTTTCCGAGGCAGGCAACAGGTGCGCTCCCCGCCTCTACTTCATAAACTCCCGGACGAACTGAGCAATTTGATCTGCTGCGGTATCCAGCGCAAAATGCCCTCCATCGACGATATGTACTTCTGCCTTTGGCACGTCACGGCGGTACGCCTCCGGTTCGGAGGGGTCGAACGAGAGCTCATACTTACCCCAGATCACCAGAAGGCGGGGCTGTTTCTCGCGCATCCAGGCTTGCCACTTGGGGTAGGAGTCAACGTTGGTCCGATAATCATAGAAGAGATCGCTTTGAATATCGGCCTGACCGGGTTGGTTAAGAAAGGTAAATTCATCGCTCCAGAGATCCGGGTCATAGCGTTCAACATTGGGATCGCTACCGACATGGCGCGTCCGCGTCGCCGCCAGCGACAGGAGATTGGTGCGTAGTGCAGTTTCGTTGGCAGCGCGATCCGCCCAAAAGGCCCGCCGCGTCTTCCAATTCGCCCCCAGGCCTTCGTTGTGCGCCACCGCGTCTTGGACAATGAGAGCGTCG
>Ga0187817_10001380_pt1 | contig 11816 bp, 7 predicted proteins | sample NC_wetland_sal_i_17_FD_132431 | JGI IMG/M metagenome (GOLD analysis project Ga0187817, IMG submission 132431) | Wetland sediment microbial communities from Neuse River Estuary, North Carolina, USA - SO4_2 | ecosystem: Environmental > Aquatic > Freshwater > Wetlands > Sediment | place: USA: North...
CGGGGGGGCGCCAGAGCACGCGCAGGCGCTGCTCGAGCTGCTCGCGCGCTACCCGAGCATCGCGGCGCGCTTCGAGGTGGCCGAGCGCGTTGGTGAGCGCCGCTGGTCGCTGCGCTTCAAGAACGGCATCAAGGTCGAGCTCGGCGCCGACCACGAGGCGATCGCGTTTGCCGCTCTTTCCTCGGCCGAGGACCTCGGCAAGCTGCTCAACGGCCACGATCTGATCATTGACCTGCGCACCAGGGGCCGCATCACCGTGCGCGCCGCCCTGCCTGAAGCAGGCGCGCAGACCGCATCCAACACGCAAAGCTGAAAGTCTGGGAGTTGACGATGCTAAGCCGAGAGAGACCCGAAGTTAGGAACGGCACAATCGTCGGCCTGCTCGATATCGGCACGAGCAAGATCGCCTGCCTCATCGCCGCCCTCGAGCCGGGCGAGGGGCAGCGGCCCGCCGCCCGCGCCAAGGTGCTGGGCGTCGGACATATGCGGGCGAGGGGTCTCAAGGCCGGTGTCATCACCGATCTCGCCGAGGCCGAGGCGGCAATCCGCGCGACCATCGCGCAGGCCGAGCGCATGGCCCACGTCACGCTGGAAGAAGTGTTCGTGTCCGTTTCGTGCGGGCGCCTGCAATCGTCGAACTTTACTGCCACGGCCGACGTCGAGGGCGGCGTGGTGCGGCCCGAGGACATCGACCGGTTGATGGCTGCCGCGCGTTCCTATGCCGAGCGCGACGGACGCACGCTCATCCATCTCAATCGCATCGGCTTCCGCCTCGATGGTGTTGCCGGCAGCAACGATCCGCGCGGCATGGCCGCCGAGCGCCTCTCCGCCGATCTGCATACGGTCGCCGCGGACGAGGGGCCGGTCCGCAACCTCCTGCTGGTCGTCGACCGCTGCTATCTTTCGGCACGTGCCCTCGTTGCTGCGCCGTACGCGAGCGCGATTGCCGCCACCAGCGAGGAGGAGCGCCGCCTCGGCGTCACCTGCATCGATATCGGCGGGGGCACGGCGAACGTCGCGGCGTTCCTCGAAGGCCACTTCATCCATGCCGCCACGATTCCCATGGGCGGCCACCACATCACCCACGACATCGCACACGCGTTGCAGATGCCGCTTGCGGAGGCCGAGCGAATCAAGACGTTGTATGGCACAATGATCCCCGCTCAATCGGACGAGCACGAGGCCTTTTCCTTTGCGCTCGCGGGCGAGGAGGAAGGGGCCCGCGGCCGTGCGACGAAGGCGCAGTTGGCCGATATCATCCGCCCGCGGGTCGCGAACATTCTCAAGCTCGTGCGCGAGCGGATGGATCAGGCGGGCGTCAGTGCCTCGGCCGGGGAGCGCGTGGTGCTCACCGGTGGTACCAGCGGGCTCGTAGGGCTCGGGGAGTTCGCCGCCAACACGCTTGGTCGGCCGGTGCGGGTCGCCAAGCCCCACCAGGTTGGCGGGTTGCCGCAGGGCGTGACCAGTCCGGCGTTCTCGACAGTAGCGGGCCTTCTAGTCGTAGCCGCGGCCGGGGGCGAGCAGACGGCAGCGTACGGGGGCGCCGAGGGAGCGGGTTATTTCGGACGCGTCGGGCAATGGCTCAAGGCCGGGTTCGGTTGACGGACCTCGAAACGTCGAAGGCGCATCTGTCCGGCGTCATGAGCGGGAGAGGCGAATGACGGTAGGGCTCGGTCGAGCGGCTAATGGGAGCGCGCGGGCACGATGAGCATCAAGCTGCAGCTTCCAAAGCTCACGGATTTGAAGCCGCGGATCACTGTCCTCGGCGTCGGCGGCGCCGGCTGTAACGCCATCAACAACATGATCGCCGCTGGTCTCGAAGGCTGCGAATTCGTCGTCGCCAATACGGACGCGCAGGCGCTTGCCGCCTCGAGCGCCGAGCATCGTTTGCAGCTCGGCATCAACCTAACTGAGGGCCTCGGGGCCGGCTCGCGGCCTGAGATCGGCGAGGCGGCGGCCGAAGAAGCGATCGACGACATCCGCTCCCACATCGCCGGCTCGCACATGGTCTTCATCGCCGCTGGCATGGGCGGCGGCACCGGGACGGGAGCTGCGGGTGTCATCGCGCGCGTGGCGAAGGAGCTCGGCATCCTCACTGTCGGTATCGTGACGAAGCCGTTCCACTTCGAGGGCGCGCGACGCATGCGCATCGCCGAGGTCGGCATCGCGGAGGTGCGCAAGCACGTCGACACCCTCATCGTGATCCCCAATCAGAATCTGTTCCGCATCGCCAATGAGAAGACGACCTTCGCGGAGGCGTTCGTGCTGGCCGATCAGGTGCTCTATTCGGGCGTCGCCTGCATCGTCGATCTCATCATCAAGGAAGGCCTGATCAACCTCGACTTCGCCGACGTGCGCACGGTCATGAGCGGCATGGGCTCCGCCGTCATGGGCACGGGCGAGGCTTCCGGCGACCAGCGCGCGACGATCGCAGCCGAGGAGGCGATCGCCAACCCGCTGCTCGACGACGTATCGCTGAGAGGCGCGCGCGGGCTGCTGCTCTCGATCACCGGCGGGCGCAATCTCACCCTCTACGAGGTGGACGAGGCGGCGAGCCGGGTGCGCCAGGAGGTCGACCCTGAGGCCAACATCATCGTCGGCGCCACCTTCGACGAGACGCTGGGAGACCGCGTGCGCGTGTCCATCGTCGCCTCCGGCATGATGAGGGTGGAGGGCGCTCCGGCCGAGGCTGGGCGCAGCTCCAGGCCGCGCGCCGAGATGCGCTCGCGCGCGCCACAAGCCGCGGTCGTGCCGGAGCGACCGGTTCAGTCCTATGCGCGCGCAGGCGAAGAGGAGGACATCAAGCGCCGCCTTACGGACGCGATCGAACATGCGCACGAAACGGGCGCCCGGCAAACGCCGCCGGCGGTGCCCGCTCCCAACGGTGCCGGGCAGCGGGAGCCGCACCGAGAGACCTGGCGCGCACCGGGCAATGTGCTCATCGAGGAAGGCTTCTCGCAGATGGCCTGGCCGCAGCCGGCCGCGCGCTCGCAGGATCAAGAGGGCGATGCAACCGCTGTCAGGCCGGACCAGTTCACGCCCGCGCCACCCGCCGATATTCGCCGCGGCGCACGCCGCATCCCAGACGTCAACGACTTCCCGCCGGTTGCGCAGCGCGAGTATCGCGCCAAGGTTGGGCACGCCAACGCGACGCCTCCACCTCCGCCCCGAGTTGCAAGTGGGAGAGACCCTTCAGAGGAGGCGCCGCGGCGCGGGCTCCTGCAACGCATCATCAACCGCGCGCGGCGTTCGCACGAACCGGAGGCTTCCTCGCACTACGACGATGAGCGGCTTGGAGCGGATCGCGTCGCCGACGGTCAGAGCTGGTGGCAGCGGGACAATGATTCGAACCCGGACGGTGCCAACGACGAGCAAGCGCCGCTTCCCATGGTGTTCAATCGCCTGCGCAAGTAGTCTCGCAACCAGCCAAAAAGCCTTGTTTTGCGGGCGTGGTTGTTCGGTAACACATCGTAAGAAACCGTGATTTGGCGCACATGTTAGGCTCAGAGTATCGTTCACTTTGTTAACGACGTTGTTCGCGATATCCCCACGCTTCCAAAGGGCGCAGCAGTCAAAGACGCCCAGGAAAGTTAACGCAGATCGCAATTTGGGACGCGGACAATCGCCGGGGGTGGGACGTAGTCGAGGCTCTCTCGACGACCGTCGCCAAGAAAGGCATCGAGGGACGGCGCATATGTCGAATCGATTTATCGGCGCGCGACAAACCACGATTGCGCGCGAGATCGAGGTGACAGGGACGGGGGTCCACAGCGGAGCGCCAGTATCGGTTATTCTGCATCCTGCAGCGGCCGACACTGGGCTCCGTTTTCTTGTCACCAAACGCGGCCGGGTGGCCGCTGAAATTCCTGCCAACGTTGATCACGTAAAGAACCTGACGCTCTGCACGGTGCTCGGGGACGACGCCGGGGTGACCGTCGGCACGGTCGAGCATCTTCTTGCCGCTCTGCGCGGTCTCGCGGTCGATAACTGCATCATCGAGATCGACAGCAAGGAAGTGCCGATCATGGACGGCAGCGCAGCGCCCTTCGTCGATCTGATCGACGAGGTCGGGCTTCGCGAGCTCTCCGCGCCGCGCCGGTTCATCAAGGTTCTAAAACCGGTCCGCGTGGAGGAAGGCGAGAGCTGGGGCGAGCTTCTTCCCCACGCCGGCTTCCACCTCGACGTCGAAATCGAATTCGCCACCCCGCTCATTGGTCGTCAGCGCGTTTCCTACGAGATGAGCCCCGGCATCTTCCGCAACGAAATCTGCCGCGCCCGCACTTTCGGCTTCATGAGCGATGTGGAGCGCCTCTGGAAAGCCGGCCTCGCGCTCGGCGCCAATCTCAACAACACCATCGCCATCGGCGAGAACAAGATCATGAACCGCGACGGCCTCCGCCATCCGGAGGAGTTCGTGCGGCACAAGATGCTCGATGCGGTCGGTGATCTGGCGCTCGCCGGGCGGCCGCTGCTGGCGGCCTATCGCTCGGTCCGCGGCGGCCATCGCCTCAATTCCCTGGTGCTGAAGGCGCTATTCGCGGATACCGAGGCGTGGACTATCGTCCAGTCGCCGCGCGTGCGCGAGCGGGCGCCGGTCGACATCGGCTTCGCGGTGGCGGCAGGAGAGTAACCTCGCCGGATCGAATTTTGACGACGCGGCCGGCTCTCCTCGAGCGGGCCGCGTTCGTTTTGGGCGCGCTACAGCCGGCAGCAAGTGCGCAGGTGGCCAAGGCAAAAGCCCAACAACAACCATAATCACCGCCTAGCCAAAGAGTGGTGCGGACAGCTCCGAGAAGGCGGTTTCGCCGCCGTCGGTACGTGTGCTAGGGGTGGCACAAGGGGCGTGCGAGGTCGCACGAGGGGTGGGTACGGTGAGCCAACAGCACCGAGATGAAGGCAGGCTCATGCGGCGCGAGGGGACAAGGCCAAATTTGAGCGCGTGGCGGGCCGTGAAAGGGCTTGCGTGCGCCGCCTGCGTCGCCGCGCTTGCGGGCTGTGCCTCCACCGGTGACGCCGCCAAGGCGCTGAACCCCGATCCGCCGTCCAAGATGTACGCCGACGCCGACGCCTTCATGACCAAGGGCAAGTTCGAGGACGCTGCAAAGAAGTTCGAGGACGTCGACCGCGAGCACCCGTATTCGCCAGAAGCGCGCCGCGCCATCGTAATGGCGGCCTACGCCTACTACAAGGACGGCAAGCTGCCTGAGGCGATCGCGTCCGCCGAGCGCTACACGACGCTGCATCCGGGCACCAAGGAAGCGCCGTTCGCGCACTACATCATCGCGTCGGCCTACTTCGACCAGATGGGCCAGCCCGACCGCGACCAGGAGGCGACGCGCAAGGCGCTGGCCGAGCTCAAGACCCTGAAGACGCGCTATCCCGACAGCCGGTACGCCCAGAATGCCGACAACCGCATCCGCCTGTGCCAGGACACGCTCGCCGCCCAGGAGATGAACGTCGGGCGCTACTACATGCAGCACAACAACCCGGTGGCGGCGATCAACCGTTTCAAGACGGTCGTCACCGACTACCAGACGACGGCCCACGTCGAGGAGGCGCTCTACCGGCTGACCGCGGCCTACATGGCGCTCGGCATCGCATCGGAAGCGCAGAACGCAGCGGCTGTGCTGGGGCACAACTTCCCCAATTCGAGCTGGTACAAGGAATCCTACGCGCTACTGCAGAAGCAGGGCCTGCAGCCGAACGCGACCAGCGGCTCCTGGTTCTCGAGCATTTTCAGCTCGACACCGAAAGTGCAACCGGCCGCCACGCCTGCCGCGCCAAAGCAGCCCGAGCCGCCGGCAGCGTCGCCTGCGCCGGCGAAGCCCGATCCGTGGGCCCCCGTCGGGCCCGCGCCCCCGTCCACACTCGGTGGACCTGAGGCGTCCATGCTGGGCGGCCCGCGGTCGTAAGCTGCCTAGCGCTTGCGGTTAGCATATCCCTTGACGTGGTTGGGTTCAGCGCCACATCTCACATCGTCATCGTCATCGTCATCGCCACGCGGGCGGGGCCCAGAGCACGTCAAATTTGAATTGACTTTAATCGCCGGGTTCTCGACCCCACCAGAAGTGCAACCGTCGACTTGTGGAAACGTGTCCAGGTTCCCGCCTGCGCGGGAATGACGTTTCAGGGAACTGCAGCGTTCTCCCGTGCGTCGGCTTTCGGTATGGGTGAAGCGACAACCGGAACGCGCCGATGAATAAGCCGATGAAGAAGAAGGACGCGAGCGCCGCCGTCTCCGATCTGAGCCAGGCCGAGGCCAAGGAGGAGCTGAAGCGGCTCGCCGCGCTCATTCGTCATCACGACAACCTCTACTACCTGCAGGACGCGCCCGAGATTTCGGATGCCGACTACGACGCCCTGCGCGTGCGCAACGCTGCGATCGAAGCGCGTTTCCCGAAGCTCGTGCGCCCCGACAGCCCCTCCCGGCGCGTCGGCGCGGCACCTGGCGACGGGTTCGGCAAGGTCCGCCACCGCGTGCCCATGCTGTCGCTTTCCAACGCCTTCGACGACGAGGACGTCGTGAAGTTCGTCGAGCGCGTGGGCAAGTTCCTGGGCCTCAACGCGGACAAGCTCGCTTTCACGGCCGAGCCGAAGATCGATGGGCTCTCAATCTCCATCCGCTATCAGGACAGCCGGCTCGTCGAGGCGGCGACCCGCGGCGACGGCACGGAAGGCGAGAACGTGACGAAGAACGTCATGACCATCAGCGAGATCCCGCATCAGCTCAAGGGCGGCAATGTGCCCGAGGTGATCGACGTGCGCGGCGAAATCTACATGGGGCACAAGGACTTCGCCCGCCTCAACGCCGAGCAGGAGGCCTCCGGCGGCAAAGTGTTCGCCAACCCCCGCAACGCCGCCGCCGGCTCGCTGCGCCAGCTCGACCCTGCCATCACCGCGTCGCGGCCGCTACGCTTCTTTGCCTATGCCTGGGGCGAGGCGTCCGCTTTGCCGGCGGACACCCAGGCGGGCGTCGACGCTGCGTTCGCGAAGTGGGGGCTTCCGGTCAATCCGCTCGCCCGCGTCTGCGAAGGAGCGGACGAGCTGTTGGCCTACTACAGGAAGCTCGCCGAGGAGCGCGCCAGCCTCAGCTATGACATAGACGGTGTCGTCTACAAGGTGAACCGGCTCGCTTTGCAGCAGCGTCCTGGCTTCGTCTCACGCTCGCCGCGATGGGCGATTGCACACAAGTTCCCCGCCCAGCAGGCGATGACGATCCTGCGCGACATCGACATTCAGGTCGGCCGCACAGGCGCGCTCACCCCCGTTGCCAAGCTCGAGCCGGTGACGGTCGGTGGCGTGGTTGTCGCCAACGCCACGCTGCACAACGAGGACGAGATTGCGCGCAAGGACGTGCGCGTTGGCGACACGGTGATCCTGCAGCGCGCCGGCGACGTCATCCCGCAAATCATCGGTGTGGTGCTGGACAAGCGGCCCAAGGGAGCCAAACCGTTCAAGTTCCCCGACCGCTGCCCCATCTGCGGCAGCCACGCCGTGCGCGAGACCAACGAGAAGACCGGCAGGGTCGACGTGGTGCGGCGCTGCACCGGCGGGCTCATCTGCCCGGCGCAGCGGGTCGAACGCTTGAAGCATTTCGTCTCCCGCAACGCCTTCGACATCGAGGGGCTGGGGGAGAAGCACATCCAGGCCTTCTTCGACGACAAGCTGATCCAGTCGCCGGAAGACATTTTCACGCTCGAAGCGCACGACCGCAAGGCGGCGACGAAGCTCGAGGAGCGCGAGGGCTGGGGACCGCAGTCGGCGGCCAAGCTCTTCGCGGCGATCGCCACGCGCCGCAAGATCGCGCTCGACCGCTTCATCTTCGCGCTCGGCATCCGCCACGTGGGCGAGACGACGGCGCGGCTCTTGGCCCGCTTCTACGGCACCATCGGCAATTTCCGCACGGCCATGCTCGAGGCGGCCAAGGGCAAGGAGACGGAAGCCTACCGGGAGCTCGACGCCATCGAGGGCATTGGCGAGGTGGTGGCCGAGGCGATCGCCGATTTCTTCGCCGAGCCGCACAACGTGCACGTAGTCAACGAGCTGTTAAGGGCAGTCTCCCCCCAGCCGCTCGAAGCGCGCAAGACCTCATCTGCCGTGGCAGGGAAGACGGTCGTCTTCACCGGCACGCTCGAAAAGCTCACGCGCGGCGAGGCAAAGTCGCAAGCCGAGCGATTTGGCGCCAAGGTCGCGGGCTCCGTGTCGAAGAAGACCGACTACGTTGTGGCCGGAGCCGACGCCGGCTCCAAGCTCGCCAAGGCGCGAGAGCTCGGAGTTGCCGTCATCGACGAGGACGAATGGTTGCGGTTGACGGGCGGCGGCGGCGATGGCTAGGTGCGTCAGCGACTCAGCGGAGGAGGCGATTTGCTCAAGCGGAGACGACTGCCATCGGGTGTGCGGCTGGGGGTGCCCCTGCCCATACGGCTTCTCAACATGCTCGGGCCGCTGGTGCGGGCGTTAGGTCTGTGGCCGCGCGTCGACACCGAGAAATTGAAGCGCAAAGTCGAGCGCAAATCGCGCCGTAACAACTGGCCGCGGCCGCTGCTGAACGCGCTGCCCCCACGCGCGGAAGCCTTCAACGACGACCTCAACCCCTCGCTGTTCGGCGCCCTCGTCATCCGCAGCCAGTTCGAGCGCAGCGCCACCAACGCGCTCGGCTTCGAGGACTTCATCGCCCGCCATCCCGAGATCCTGAAGGAGAGGATCGCCCGGCCGCTGTTCGTGCTGGGATTGCCGCGCACGGGCACGACGCTGCTGCAGCGGCTCTTGTCGCTGCATTCGGGCGCGCGCTTCCTGCCCTTCTGGGAGGCCTACCAGCCGTTTCCGCTGAACATGGCCGCCTACAAGGGCGGCATCGACGGGCGCCTCGCGAAGGCAAAGCGCTCCATCGCGCTGCTGAAATGGGTCGGGCCCGAGCTCGACAAGATCCACCCCATCGAGGCCGAGGATCCGGAGGAGTGCTACCACCTCTTCCGCACACACTTCCTGGTGCCGCCGGGCTTCGATTTCGGCTACTTGCCGAGCTACTGGCGGTGGTTCGGCCCCTCCGCGCACGCCGACGTCTATCCCATGCACAAGCGCCAGCTGCAGGTGCTGCAGTGGCTCGACCGGCGCCAGCACTGGGTGCTGAAATGCCCCAACCATCTGTCCGGCCTGCGCTACCTGCTCGAGACCTACCCGGACGCGCGCATCGTCTATACGCACCGCGACCCGGAGAAGATCATCGCGTCGCTGTGCAGCCTCACTGCGGTCACGTGGAGCATGACCTCCGACGACGTCGATCTTAATGAGGTGGCGGAGTTCGTCCTCAATATGGCTCAGCGCTGCCGGGAGGCCGCGCGCGCCGCGCTGCAAACCATCCCGCGCGACCAGATCATGCACGTTGCCTTCGATGAGCTCGTCGCCGATCCCGTCGGCAAGGCGCTCGCGATCTACGACCGCTTCGGGTATCCGGCCGATCCTGCGCTGAAGGCCAACATGACCGCGTGGCTGAAGAGCCACCCGAGCGATAAGCACGGCACCCACCGCTATCAGCTCAGCGACTTCGGGCTCACGGTCGAGGACGTGCGACGGCGCCTGCAGCCGCAGGAGCCGTGGACGGCGATGGCGGCGAGCTGACGGCGCGCGCCGGCTAGAGCGGCGCCGTCGCCGCGGCGAGCCAGAGACGGGCCTCCGCGTCGAGGTCGGCCGCGAGCGTCTCCGCCACGCGCGCGTGATAGGCGTTGAGCCACGCGATCTCGTCTGCTGCCAGCATCTCCTTGACGATCAGTCGCCGGTCGATCGGGGCGAGCGTCAGCGTCTCGAAGCCCATCATGGGGCGGTCACCGCCGGCGATCTCTACGGGCTCGGTTACCAGCACGAGGTTCTCGATGCGAATGCCGTAGGTGCCTTCCTTGTAGTAGCCGGGCTCGTTGGAGCAGATCATGCCCGGCAGCAGCGGCGCCATTCCGGCCTTCGAGATCGACTGCGGCCCCTCGTGCACGGAGAGGTAGCTGCCGACCCCGTGCCCGGTGCCGTGGTCGTAGTCGAGGCCATGCTGCCACAGCGCGCGCCGCGCCAGCGGATCGAGGTCGATGCCGCGCGTGCCCTCGGGAAAGCGCGCCGTGGCGATGGCGATATGGCCCTTGAGCACGAGCGTGAAGCGCTCGCGCATCTCCGGCGTCGGCCTGCTGATCGCGACCGTGCGCGTGATGTCGGTGGTGCCGTCGAGGTACTGTGCGCCGCTGTCAATGAGGAACAGCTCGCCTGCACGCAGCTTGCGGTTGGTCGAGGTGTTTACGCGGTAGTGCACGATGGCGCCGTTGGGGCCGCTGCCGGAGATCGTGTCGAAGCTGATCTCGCGCAATTGGTTGGTCGCGCGGCGGAAACCTTCGAGCCGCCGCACGGCCTCAATCTCGTCGATCTCGCCGGGGCCCTGCGCGTCGAGCCAGGCGAGGAAGCGGACGACCGCGGCGCCATCGCGCGCCTGCGCCGCCCGCGCGCCCTTGATCTCGGCCGCCGTTTTCACTGCCTTCAAGACTAGGCACGGATCTGACCCGCGCTCGATGCGTCGCACCCCGCCGAGTGCGCGCGCGAACCAATAGCCGGCGGTGTTGGGGTCGAGGCGGACGCGCTTCTTGGCTTTGCGCAAGACCTTGATGCGGTCGGCAAGCGCCTCGGGCGGGGAGAGCTTCGCAAACGCCTCGAGATGCGCGCGCGCGGCCCCGTCGATCTTCTCCGGCGCGATGAAAAGCTCGGGCCTGCCGTTCTGCGGCACGACCGCGAACGCCAGCGCGACGGGAATGTGCGGAATGTCTGAGCCGCGGATATTGAAGGCCCAGGCGATGGAATCGCTCAAGGTCAGGATCAGCGCATCGTGGCCATCGGCTTTGAGCCGCGCTTGGATGTCGGCGATCTTCTCCTGCGCCGACTTTCCCGCAAGCTTCAGTGGGTGCACGCTGACCGGGCTCAAGGGCGGCGCCGGGCGCTCGCGCCCCCACAGTCGATCGACCAGATTGCGCGAAACGGGGCGCAGCTTGATGCCCTTGGCCTTGAGCGCGGCTTCGAGCCGCTCTACCTCGGCGACGGTATGCAGCCTTGGATCGTAGCCGACCGTTTGCCCGCGGCTTAAATGCTCGCTGAGCCACTCGGCGATGCGACCGCGCGGCAGCTTCGAGACCTCCATCGTCGCGGTGTCGACCTCGGCGCGCGCCTGCACGGTGTAGCGGCCATCGACGAACAGCACCGCCGCCTTCCCGGCGACGATCGCGAGGCCGGCCGAGCCGGAAAAGCCCGTGAGCCACTTCAAGCGCTCGGCGCTCGAGGGCACGTACTCGCCCTGGTGCTCATCCGCGCGCGGCACGAGGTAGGCGTCGAGACGCTTGCCCGTCATGAGCCGGCGCAGCTCCTTGATGCGTGAGGCGGCGGCGTTGCGTTGGGCGGGGGCTTCGAAGGTCTGAAACATGCGTCCTGTTTAGGCGCGTCGCGGCGGGTGAGCAATTCTCGCCTTCGAGTTAGCCACGCTTGATCAGCATCAGTGTCGACCAGCCGGCAATGCGGCGATGCTCGGACAGGGCGAACTTGTGTGCGCCATAGGCCGCGATCACGGACGCGGCCTCGGGCTCAAGCAGCCCCGACAGGATGATGACGCCACCGCGGCAAACCGCCTTTCCCAGGCCGGGCGCCAGCGCCTTCAGAGGCCCGGCGAGGATGTTGGCGGTGACGAGGTCGAACGGCGCCGCGTGCCTCAGCCACGGGTTCGCGAGGCCGTTGGCGCAGGCGAACGCAATGCGGTCTTCGACGCCATTGACCTTGGCATTCTTCGTGGCGACGGCGAC
>Ga0187817_10001383_pt1 | contig 11803 bp, 13 predicted proteins | sample NC_wetland_sal_i_17_FD_132431 | JGI IMG/M metagenome (GOLD analysis project Ga0187817, IMG submission 132431) | Wetland sediment microbial communities from Neuse River Estuary, North Carolina, USA - SO4_2 | ecosystem: Environmental > Aquatic > Freshwater > Wetlands > Sediment | place: USA...
CGCATCGAGAATGGCGATGGAGGTGGTCGTATACCCGGCCGGATTGATGATCAGGCCGGCGGCTTTCTCGGCGCGCGCCTCGTTGATCCAATCGACGATTTGGCCTTCATGATTGGATTGCCGAAAGACAATGGCAAATCCGTATTGCTTTGCCGTGGTGTGGCAAAGCTTCTCGACATCGGCCAGCGTCGCGGTGCCGTAGATGTGCGGCTGGCGCGTGCCGAGTAGATTGAGGTTAGGTCCGTTGAGGATGTAGATCGTCTTGGCCATAGGCACGCCAGCCGGCTGTTGTCAGCAGGACCAACGTCCCGCACCGGCCCCGTTATAGGGAAGGCCCCAACAAAGGGGAAGCGGGATCGCGCCGAGACGGCGCCCGACTCGATGCCTCGGCTGGCGCGCACGCCGGGAAAGCCGGCGCGCCTATTTCCGCAGGTCTTTGATTTTGTCGCGCAGCTCGTCCAGACCGACCGCCCCGACCACAACTTGGTCCCCGACGACGTAACTCGGCGTACCGCTCACGCCAAGCTCATCGGCGAGCTTCATATTTTCGTCGATCGTGTCCTTCACTTCGTCGCTATTCATGTCCTTTTCGAGCCGCGGCATGTCGAATCCGACTTCCTTGGCGACGGCCAGTGCGCGCGTTTTGTCAGCGGGACCTCGTCCGCCAAGCAGCTTTTGGTGGAACTCGATGTATTTCTTTCCACTTGGGTCCTGCATACGCGCCGCGACCGCAACATGCGCCGCCTCGACCGAGCCAGGGCCCAGGACAGGAAATTCCTTGAGAACGAATTTGAGATCGGGATCGGTCTTTAACAGGCTCAGCATATCCGGCATCGCGCGCTTACAGTAGGCGCAGTTGTAATCGAAAAACTCGACCATCGTCACGTTGCCGTCGGGGTTGCCGAGCACGACCTGGTGCGCGGAATTAAAAATGCTCGCCTTGTTGTCCTTGATCGTGGTGCGCGCCTTTTCCGCATCGGCCTCCTTCTGGCGCTTGTCGAGAGCATCCATCGCATCCTGCAAAACCTCGGGATGTTGAACGAGGTAATTTTTGACGATGTTCTCGATGGCGCGCGTCTGGTCGGGAGAAAATCCTTCCGCCGCAGGCGTCGCGGCGGGGACCGGAGTCTGATTGGATGGCACCGCCGAATCTTGCGCTAGCGCGGCCGACGCCAAGAGCGTCGCGGCCAGGATAGGAAGTGCGGTGCGTAAAATGACAGACATATCGATTGTCCTCTTTATTGTCATTGGCCGGAGAAAAGCGGATTCTGCTTCTGGTTCCTGTTGAAGGCAACTATATCGTCGGCGCGCACCCAGCCTGGCGATCCGATCGGGAAACGCTGCTTGGCGCGCTCGGCGAGTTCGCGAGCGGTCTTGTTGTCGCCGCGGGCGAAGGCCGCCTGGGCAGAGGCCAGGTCGGCGTCGGCAAGATCGTTCTTGCGACCGTAGGCCATCGCCAAGGTGGTGTATGCGTCGCCGGATTCCGGCTCTTTGAGAATCGCCGTGCGCAGGAGCGGAACAGCCTCCTCCGACAACTTTGGATCGTTGGTTCCAACAAGCGCTTGCGCGAGAAGAATCTGAATCAGGGCGGGACTGGGCGCAAGCTGCACCGCGCGCCGCAAGGGCGCGACGGCGTCCGCCGCATGTCCGCTCTCGAGCAAGGCCTGTCCCTTCAGCTCGTAGAAGTAAGGATTGTTCGGCATGGCCCCAATCAAACTGTCGATTTGAGCCATCGCGCTGCGTGGATCGCCGAAACGATATGCCGAAATGGCGCGGGCATAGCGCGCGGGCAGGCTGGTGTCCGACAACGGATAGTGCGCCAGCACAGTGGCCGGACGTTCGATGAAGCCGTAAAGTTTGGCGCGCATCATATCGTGACGCAGTTGCAGTTCAGGGGGATCCTTTTTGGCCCAGTACGGGGTTTTCACGAGCTCCGCGAGCGCGGCCATGCGCTCCTCGGGCATCGGATGATTTTGGGCGTAAGGATTCGTTCCTTGCGACGAGAACATCGATTCATCGGCGAACCGCTTGAACGTGTCGTACATGCCCTTCGCCGACTGGCCTGTCAGCGTCAGAAAGCGAACTCCGGCCCGATCCGCCGATTCCTCCTGGGCGCGCTGATACGACAGGATCCTGTTCAACCCGGCGGCCTGGGGGCCCATAATCGCAGCCATGCCGACATTTCCCATGTCGACGCTTCCGGAATGTGCGCCGGCGACGAGCGCTCCGGCGCCAAGCAACATCCCGATCAGCGAGGCGGTCTGCACGTTGGCGAGTTCCTGGCGCAACTTTGAAAGATGCCCGCCGACGATGTGGCCGCACTCGTGCGAGAACACGCCGATCAGCTGGTTTGGAGTTGTCGCCTCCATCAGCGCGCCCACGTTCACGAAGATACGGTGCGCGTCCATCACGAAGGCATTGAAGGATTTGTCGTCGATGATGACGACGTGGACGTTCTGGTCCGAAAGGCCGGCGACACGAAAGATCGGCGCTGTGTAATCGCGCAGCAGCTGTTCGATTTCGGCGTCGCGAATCATCGGGATGCCGGCATTGGTGCCGGTCTGCGCCCGCGCCGGAAAGCTCGACAGGCTCAACGCCGCGGCGGTTACCGCCGCAATGGCGCCCGCAGCTGGCCTCGGCGGCCGCGTCTTGCTAGGAGATCGAGCAACCATCATGTGAGGCTGAACTGGTCCTTCGGTCGGCCGGCAACCTATGGATCGAACGCGCAAGGGTCAACACACAGTGCCGTGCTCAAATCCGCCCCGGATATTTACGAGACCCGCCGAATACGGCATCAGCGGGGCGGGTGATCAAAGACCGACCGCGTAGACTAAGGAATCGAAGGCCCGTGATGCTGGAGAGGGCAAAAGGCTTGCTGCATCCGTCGGTCCGCAGCGGGATTCCGCCATTCATCGTGATGGATGTCATGGCGGCCGCGGCGCGGCTCGAAGCCCAAGGCCGCCGGATCGTGCATATGGAAGTCGGCCAGCCAGCCGCCGGCGCGCCCGCGACTGCGATCGCCGCGGTGCGCGCGGCGCTTGCCGATGGTCCGCATGGTTACACGGCCACCCTCGGCATCCCTTCGCTGCGGCAGCGCATCGCAACGGCCTATGCCGAATGGCATCAAATCGACCTCGACCCGGAGCGAGTCGTCGTCACAACCGGCTCGTCCGCCGCGTTCATGCTCGCCTTCCTTGCGGCCTTCGAGCCGGGCGACCGGGTCGCCGTGGCGGCACCCGGTTATCCGCCTTACCGTCACGTTCTCAGCGCGCTTGGTTGCGAGCCGGTCCTGATTGAAACGGACGGGACGACGCGGTGTCCGATGACGGGAGATATGTTGATCGCCCGCCATCGCGTAAAACCGCTCAAAGGCGTCATCATCGGTTCACCAGCCAACCCGACCGGAACCATGATGGAAGCCAGCGCACTGTCGGAATTGATCAGGTCCGCCGAAGATGCCGGCATCGTTGTTTTGTCGGACGAAATCTATCATGACCTCGACTACGCCTTTGAAGCGCAGAGCGCGGCCCGATTGTCGTCGCACGCAATCGTCGTCAACTCGTTTTCGAAATATTTCTGCATGACCGGATGGCGGATCGGCTGGATGGTCGTGCCGCCTTCGCTGCTTCGCGCGGTCGAATGCCTGCAACAGAACCTTGCGATATCGGTCCCGACACTCTCGCAGATCGCGGCGCAGGCCGCCTTCGACGCGCGCGCCGAACTCGAAAGCATCAAGCACGGCTACGAGGACAATCGCCGCATCCTTCTCGATGGACTGCCGCGGGCTGGCCTCGACTCCTTCCTGCCGGTCGACGGTGCGTTCTATCTTTATGCCGACATATCACGCTTCTCAGACGACAGTTTTGTGTTCGCCACGCGCATGCTCGAGGAGGCCGGAGTCGCGGCGACGCCGGGAATCGATTTCGATCCGATTCGCGGCCGGAAATTTCTCCGTCTCTGTTACGCTGGTTCGCGCGAGGAAATGCGCGAAGCCGTCGAGCGGATCGGCGTCTGGCTTAAGGGATAGCCGCGGTGGATTTGCTAAACAGCGCGCTCGTCCTGTTCTCGGGAGGTCAGGACTCGACCGTGTGTCTCGCTTGGGCGTTGCAGCGGTTCGCGCGGGTCGAAACGATCGGCTTTGCCTATGGTCAGCGTCACGCCGTCGAACTCGATGTGCGTCCGCGCATCCGCGCGGCTCTGGCGGCGCAATGCCAAGCGTGGCGCGAGCGGCTCAGCGACGATCACGTCGTGCGCCTCGATGCTCTTGCGGAAATTTCGGATACCGCCCTGACGCGCGACGTCGAAATCGAGATTGCAAAAACAGGACTGCCGACAACCTTCGTTCCGGGGCGCAATCTTGTTTTTTTTTCCTTCGCCGGCGCGGTCGCCTACCGCCGCGGCATCAATCATATGGTCGCCGGCATGTGCGAAACCGATTACTCCGGCTATCCGGATTGCCGGGACGATACGATCAAGGCGATGCAGCTTGCGCTGACGCTCGGCATGGCCCACAGGTTCGTCATCCATACGCCGTTGATGTGGATCGACAAGGCCGGGACCTTTGCGCTCGCGCAAGAGATCGGAGGGCAGGCATTGGTTGATGTCCTTCTCACCGAAACGCACACCTGCTATCGGGGCGACCGCCAGCATCGCCACGCTTGGGGATTTGGCTGCGGCGAATGTCCCGCCTGCCGGCTGCGCGCCGCCGGCTATGAGAAATGGAAAGCGGCATCATGATTGTTGCGCCGGAGCAGCAGCGTTCGCGGGAAGGGGTGGTGTTTCTGATCCTCTTCACGCTGACGATCCCATTGGCCAACTGGCTGATCGGCCATGTGGGGACGAGCTGCGTCGGCCCTCAGGGGCCGTGCGTGGTGCCGGTCGCTCCCGGCTTGATGGCGCCGTCCGGCGTGATGATGGCAGGCATCGCGCTTGTCCTGCGCGATCTCGTGCAACGCCGGCTGGGCACGGCGATATCGGCATTGGCGATCATTATCGGCAGCGGCCTATCGGCGCTTTTGGCTCCCGCCGCGCTCGTAGTTGCTTCTGCGACGGCGTTTTTGCTTTCGGAATTCGCCGATCTTGCCGTTTATACGCCGTTGGCGCGCCGGCGGCTTGTGGCCGCCGTCATCGCCTCGAGCTCGGTCGGCCTGGTGGTCGATTCCGTCGTGTTCTTGTGGCTCGCCTTCGGCTCGCTCGACTTCCTGGCCGGGCAAGTGGTGGGCAAGGCGTGGATGGTGTTGTTATCGATTCCGTTCGTGGCGTGGCTGCGACGCCGCGATCAAAGGCTTGGCATCAAGCCGGCATGATCATTTGAGGGCTGACGATGGATGACGCTTTATTCGAAATCTTGCGAAAGGTGACGACCGCCACGATCACCACGATGCTTTTGAAAAAGGGCATTCGCCGCTGCTGGATGAACGGCCCGAAACCACTCGTGCAGAGCGGCGAACGGATCGTGGGCCCGGCATTCACGTTGCGCTTCGTGCCGGTGCGGGAGGATTTGGCGACGCCGGAAAGCTGGGGCAGTCCGATCTCGACACGCGCGGCAATCGAAGACATGCCGGAGGGCGTCATTGCGGTCGCCGACGCCATGAGCGTCCCGAGCGCCGGCATATTCGGCGACATCCTGTGCGCGCGCATGAAGAAGCGAAACGTCGCGGCGCTCGTCACCGATGGCGTGATGCGCGACCGCGCCGGCGTGCTGGCCAGCGCGTTGCCGGTGTGGTGTGCCGGGGTGGCGGCGCCGGCTTCGGTCAACGGCTTGACCTTCGTCGGCTGGCAGCAGCCGATCGGTTGCGGCGGTTGCGCGATCTTTCCCGGCGATATCATCGTCGTCGATGACGACGGCGCGGTGGTGATCCCGCAAAACCTCGTTGAATTCGTCGCTCAAGAGGGTGCCGAACACGAGCTCTACGAGAGCTGGGTCTTTGGTGAGGTCGAGAAGGGCGTGAAACTCCCGGGTCTTTATCCGCCGAACGACGAGGCGAAGGCGCGCTATGCAGCGTGGCGCAAGACGCGAGAATGAAGACACCACAATAAACCAACGACCTGAATGTTTTTTGTTCTTTCCAAGACGCTCGGTCTTTTCACGGTGCCGTCAAATCTGATGATGGCGCTGGGATTGATCGGCATTGTGCTTTTGTTCACGCGGTTTCGCCGGCTTGCCAGCTGGCTTATCGTGACGAGCCTCGTGCTCATTGCCTTTGCCGGTTATTCGCCGATCGGCAGGATATTGCTGCTGCCATTGGAAGAGCGCTTCCCGCGCTGGGATGCTTCGCGCGGAGCGCCGGACGGCATTGTCGTGCTTGGCGGCGCGATCGATCCGGAAATTTCCTCGGCCCGGGGCAGCACCGCACTCAATAGGTCCGCAGAGCGCATCATCGCCACCGCCGAGCTGGCGCGGCGCTACCCGAACGCGCGCATCGTCTTCGCCGACGGCACGAGCTCGCTCGATGCAAACGCGCCGCTTGAAGCGCCTGTCGCGGTCAATGCATTGGTGGCGCTTGGCGTGGCGCATGACCGCATCACCGCCGACGAGCAATCGCGCAACACGGTCGAGAACGCGGTGTTCTCGCATCTTCTGGCCAATCCCAAGCCGGGTGAGCGCTGGATCCTGGTGACATCGGCCGCTCACATGCCGCGTGCGATAGCGGTTTTCCGAGCAGCCGGATTTCCGGTCGAGGCTTATCCCGTCGATTACCACACGCGCGGACGGAACGACGCCGCGCGTCTGCATGAATCGCTGCCCGAGGGCTTGGAAATGACCGACCAAGCCATTCACGAATGGGCTGGACTTGTCATTTACAGGTTGACCGGGCGAACCGCGCAATTGTTCCCGGCCCCGTAAACGCTTTGCGCCGGGGCAAACGGCGTTCAGCGGCGCGCCGCGCTGTCCGGCGCTCTTTATTTACGGATCTTTTATCGCCGCCGAGGAATAATGCGCCTTTGCATTTCGTTTCCCGGAAGGACTTTGTAATGTCGATTGACCTGCCTTTCGCGTTATTGCCTCAGTCCGCCGAAATCCCGGCCGAAACCAAGCCCGCTCCCGGCGAATGGACCGAGATGGCGCTCACCGTCATGTTCACCGCGGCCGCTGTTCTGTTCGTCTCCTTTCTCGCCGTCGTTACCGGGCTCGCGTAACTCCGCTCCCCCTCGTCCGCGCTCTCACTCCGGACTATAAAAGACTGCGCACTGCGCAATTCGAAATTGAAAGCCGCGCGATGACGATGCATCTCATTATCGGCAATAAGAACTATTCGTCATGGTCGTTTCGGCCATGGCTGGCGATGAAGGTCGCGGGCCTCGCCTTCGAGGAAACGGTGATTTCGCTGGATGCTCCCGATTTCAAGGCCCGCGTCAGGGTGCCCGGCGGCTCCTGCCGGGTGCCGGTCCTGATCGATGGCGATGTGCGGGTCTGGGAATCGCTCGCCATTTTGGAATATCTGGCGGAGAAATTTCCCACCGCCGGTCTGTGGCCGCAGAACGCGGCGGCGCGGGCGCGCGCTCGCGCACTCGCGTCCGAGATGCACGCCGGATTCTTGCCACTGCGGCGTCACCTGCCGATGAACGTGGCGCGGCCGGTGACAAAGCGAATGCTTGACGATGGCGCGGCCGCAAATGCCGGCCGCATCGATGCGATCTGGAGTCAATGCCGCAGTACATTCGGCGGCGACGGCCCGTTTCTGTTCGGTGCCTTCGGCGCAGCCGATGCGATGTATGCGCCGGTCGTCTGGCGATTTCACACTTATGCGGTCGAGGTCGGCGCCGCCGCACGCGACTATATGCGCGCGATGATGGCGCTACCCGCCTGGGACGAGTGGCGCGAGGCTGCGCGTCGCGAGCCCTGGGTGCTGGCGCAGGACGAGGTTGATTGGCCGCAAGTCCCGCGTGACTGACAAAATTCATTCGTCGCGATTGGCCGCGCTCGCACGTTTTTCCAGCTCGGACAGCAGCGGAAGCTGATAGGCATGGATCTTCACTTTCGCGGCCGGCAGCGTGAAGTAGGCGATGCGGTCGATTTCCGGAAAGATTTGCCGCCGGCCGGATTTTGGCGGCCACTCGATCTCGAATGTGTTGCTGGCGAAGCCGGTAAGATCGAAGTCCGCGTCCAAAGCAAATGCGAGCACGAGCTTGCCGCTTTTTTGACGCACCGGCGCGAGCTCGATCATCTCACCTTTGGCGACGAGCCCGGTCTCCTCGTTGAATTCGCGCCGCGCCGCGCCGATCGGATCATCGCCGGGTTCGATGAGACCTTTAGGGATCGTCCACGCGCCCGCATCCTTCTTTGCCCAGAATGGCCCCCCAGGGTGTGCGAGCAGAACTTCAAGCTCGTGCCTGCGGCGATAGGCCAGGATACCGGCGCTAATCTGTGATGGCCTGCGCTTTCGCTCGTGCGCTACCATGAGCTGCGTCCCTCTACCGCAGGACATTTACGACCGGGCTTGGCAAATAGGCCGGCATCTGCATGATTTTGTCACGATTACGCCGAGAATGCCCGTTCCTCGCCCGAGCTCGTTAGAGCACGGATAGGGAGGGGGCGACGATTAAATTGCCTGTACGGGAGCCATGCCAATGCGACTTAGGTTTATTGCCGCTGCCGCGGCCGTCGTTGCCATCTTCGCGGCGCCGCTGATACCGGCGGCCATTTTAACGTCGAAGGCCGCGTTCATTTCGCAAGCCAAGGCCGACGATGCGCCCAAGGACGTGAAGGGCCTGTTTCTGATGAGCGATTATCCGGCCGTAACATTGCGGCCTGGCGAGACCTCTACGGTCAGCCTTAGATTACAGAATTACGACATGACGCCGGAACGTCTGGCCCTTTCGGTGAATGGCGTGCCGTCCGGCTGGACTGCGACGCTCCTTGGCGGCGGGCAGCCGGTCGCCGCCGCGATGCCGGCGACCGATTCAAGCGTATCGCTTTCGCTGCGGTTGGACGTACCGAAAAACGCGCCGATGGGGACGCAGACCATCACGGTCGCCGCGCAGGGCAACACGACGAATTTGGAACTGCCGATTGCGGTGACGCTGGCGAAGGACCTGCCGGCCAAGTTGACGCTGACGCCACAGCTGCCTGAATTGCGCGGCACGTCGAAGTCGAGCTTCGAATATCAGCTCGGCATCAAGAACGACAGCGGCAAGAAGCTGACAGTCAGCCTATCGGCCCAGGCGCCGCAGAATTTCGACACCTCGTTCACCGAGCAGTACGGCACCCAGGAACTCAACGCGGTGCCGGTCGATGCCGGTCAAAGCAAGGACGTGAAGCTTAAAGTGACGCCGCCGAATACGGCCGCCGCCGGCGACTACAAAGTCACCGCGCGCGTGGCTGCGGAGGATGCCTCGGCGACGTCGGACCTCGAAATGACCATTACGGGTCAGCCCAGGCTCGACATCAGCGGCCGTGAGGGTCTGGTGTCAACGCGTGCTTCCGCTGGCAAGGAAACCTCCGTGCCCGTCGTCATCACCAATACCGGAACGGCACCCGCCGACGATGTCGAGCTGACCGGGTCGGCCCCGAGCGGGTGGAAGATCACGTTCGATCCAAAGACGGTCGAGCGGATCGCGCCGAACGACAACAAGGAAGTGCAGGCGCTGATCACGCCCACGGATAAGGCGATCGCCGGCGACTACGTGACGACAATCCGCGCGTCGGCACGCGGCGAATCCGCATCGACGAATTTCCGCGTCACCGTCACAACCTCGACCATGTGGGGCATCGCTGGCGTCGGCATCGTCGGCGTCGCCCTCTTGATCATGGTCGGCGCGGTTGCAAGGTTCGGACGCCGATGAGCGCGGACGCGGTCATCGAGGCAACAGGCCTCACCAAAGTCTACGGCGCGACGCCCGCCGTCGATCACATCTCGTTCAGTGTCGGACGAGGTGAAATTTTCGGTTTGTTGGGTCCCAACGGCGCCGGCAAAACCACCACCATCCTGATGATGCTCGGCCTGACCGAGATTTCGGAAGGCGAGGTGCGCGTGCTTGGTTTCAACCCGGCGCGTGAGCCGCTTTCGGTCAAGCGGCGTGTCGGCTACCTGCCTGACACCGTTGGCTTTTATGACAATCTGACGGCGGCCGATAACCTGCGCTATACCGCGCGGCTGATCGGCTTTCGATCCGTCGAGCGGGAAAAGCGCATTGCCGCCGCGCTGGAACAGGTCGGGCTTGGCGAGTTCGCCGACAAGCGCGTCGGCACATTCTCGCGCGGCATGCGTCAGCGGCTCGGACTTGCGGAAATCCTGATGAAGGGCGCGCAGATCGCGATCCTCGATGAGCCGACGTCGGGACTCGATCCGCATGCCACCGCCGAGCTCCTCGGCATCATCCGCGGCTTTAAGACCGAGGGCGTGTCGGTTCTTCTGTCGTCGCATCTGCTCGAACGCGTGCAGAGCGTTTGCGATCGCGTTGCGCTGTTCAGTTCGGGCCGAATCGCGCTGATGGGCTCGGTGGCCGATCTCGGACGGGAAGTGCTGGGTGGCGGCTACGTGGTGGACATCGAGGCCGACGGGGTGGGCTTGGCGGAGCGGCTTGCGCTTATTCCCGGCGTCAGCGGGGTCGAGAAAACCGGTATCGGCAAGCTCCGTCTGCACGCCGACCGCGACGTGCGGCCTGAAGCGGCGGCCGAAGTCGTTGCGATGCAGGGCCGCCTCAAATTCCTTGGCGTCCAGGAGCCGAGCCTCGAGGCGATCTATACGCGCTACTTTGAAGCGAGATCCGAAGAGGGCACGCTGGAAAGGGCCCGCCATGCAGCGTGAGGGCTCCGCTTTTTCCGGCCTCGGCGTGGTCATGCTCAAGGAGCTCTCCGACCACCTGACCAGCGTACGCATGCGGGTCCTCGAATGGCTCGTCGTGCTCGTGGCGCTCGCGGCGCTCTACGGTGCGATCCAACAGATCAAGGACACCACCGCGGAGGACCCGTTCCTGTTCCTCCGGCTGTTTACGACGTCACGCGATCCCCTGCCGTCGTTCGTCTCGTTCCTGTCGTTTCTGGTTCCCTTGATGGCGATCGGGCTTGGTTTCGATGCCGTCAATGGCGAACACAATCGGCGCACGCTTTCGCGGATCTTGTCGCAGCCGATCTATCGCGATGCACTCCTGTTCGGCAAATTCCTCGCTGGCCTCGTCACGCTTTCGATCAGCCTGATCACGCTGTGGCTCCTGGTCATCGGGCTCGGCCTGCTGATGATCGGGATTCCGCCGGGTGCGGAAGAAATTGCCCGCAGTTTCGTTTTCCTTCTGGTGACGATCGTCTATGCGGGGGTGTGGCTGGCGCTGGCTTTGTTATTCTCCGTCGTGTTTCGCTCGGCGGCGACGGCGGCGCTTGTCACGCTCGGCCTGTGGCTCCTCGTGACTTTCATATGGCCGGTCCTGGCCGGCGCGTTGGCGCAAATCTTCGTTCCGCCGGATCCGCGCTACATGGCGCTCGGGCTGCAGACGCCGGGCACCGTCGAATTGGAGCAAATACTGGCGCGCTTCTCGCCGTCCACGCTTTACGCCGAAGTCGTCGTGGCGCTTCTTGATCCGACGACACGTTCGCTAGGGCCCATCTATTTGAGCCAGTTGCAGGGCGCCGTCCTCGGTGCGCCGCTGCCGCTTGGCGAAAGCGTTCTGATCGCATGGCCGCAGATGGTCGGCATGATCGCAACCGCGATCCTCTTGTTCGTCATCGGCTACGTGATTTTTCAGCGGCAAGAGGTGCGCGCATAGCGCCGCGCGCGCCGAAGCACGCGTCCGATAAAAAGAAGGGCGGTCAGATGGCCGCCCTCCGAGTTTCTCGCTCTCTGTTATTTTGGTTATACCGGCAGGA
>Ga0187817_10001384_pt1 | contig 11802 bp, 14 predicted proteins | sample NC_wetland_sal_i_17_FD_132431 | JGI IMG/M metagenome (GOLD analysis project Ga0187817, IMG submission 132431) | Wetland sediment microbial communities from Neuse River Estuary, North Carolina, USA - SO4_2 | ecosystem: Environmental > Aquatic > Freshwater > Wetlands > Sediment | place: USA...
CCTTCGGAGGGGCTGACGATTTTCATGCAGAGTGGCTGAGGGACGAGCCCTGTGACGCCACGGCAACCGATGCGGGATCATCTATCCCGGACGACAGGTGCCAACTCTCTCCTGGAAACAGGGAACATGAGATTCGGATGCCAGCTTTATTGCATTCCGTAGCCTCTTTTCCTATTCCCGGAAAAAGAGGCCTTCGTATTTAAGGACCTCTTTTCCCAGGCTCGTCCCCGGCTACTTGCCAATAGAAAGCGAGTAGCAAGATGGCTCACTACGAATTACGCTGCCGGGAATGCCACAAGACCTGGGGAAACCAGCCACGTTCCATCTGTGACGATTGTTTCTCCCCGCTGGAAATTACCTACGACTACGAAGCATTGCGCGGGGAGTTCACCCGCGAGCGCGTTGCCAGCCGCGCTCCCAACATGTGGCGTTACGCCGAGTTGTTGCCCCTGCCAGCGGATTTTCAGCCGAGCCTGCCTGTGGGTTTTACACCCCTGCTTCAGGCGCCGCGCCTAGCGCAACTTTTCGGCGCAAAGAAGCTCTTCCTCAAGAACGATGCGGTCTGCCTGCCCACGCTGAGCTTCAAGGATCGCGTGGTCGCAGTCGCGCTGGCTCAGGCTCGCAACTTTGGGTTTGACACGGTCGCTTGCTCGTCTACCGGAAATCTTGCGAACTCCGTCGCCGCCCAAGCCGCGCGCAACGGGTTCAAAGCCTGGATCTTCATTCCTGCCGATCTGGAGCCCGCGAAGATTCTCGGCACTCAGGTTTTTGGAGCCAAACTGGTGCGCATTGCCGGCAGTTACGACCAAGTCAATCGCCTGTGTTCCCAGATTGCCGATGAGCGCAACTGGGGATTCGTCAACGTCAACCTGCGTCCCTACTACGCGGAAGGTTCAAAGACTGTGGGATTCGAAATCGCCGAGCAACTCGGCTGGCGGCTGCCGGACAACGTCGTGGTCCCGATGGCAGGCGGATCGCTGATCACCAAGATCAAGAAAGCCTTCGATGAGCTGGTTCAGCTGGGGTTGGTCGAGCCCAAGCCGGTCAAGATTTTTGGCGCCCAGGCCACCGGATGTTCCCCCATCTCGACCGCAGTAAAGGCCGGCAATGCCGAGATCGAACCCCAACGGCCGTGCACCTTGACGAGGTCGCTGGCCATTGGCAATCCCGCCGATGGGCACTACGCGATCAAGACCATTCGCAATAGCGGCGGCTGGGCTGAGGATATTTCCGATCCTGAAGTCGTCGGGTCCATCCAGCTTCTGGCCGAAACCGAAGGTGTCTTCACCGAGACGGCTGGCGGAGTGACAGTTGGCTGCGCGCGTACGTTGTACCAGCAAGGGCGCATTCAACCCGAGGAAACGACCGTGCTTTGCATCACCGGTAACGGCCTGAAGACCACAGACGTCCTGGCGGGCAAATACCAGGCGGACGAGCCGATCCGTCCCAGGCTCGCCGAATTTGAAGCATTCCTGGAGCGCGCGACCGCAGCGCCCGGGAACATTCCAGAAACCGTGGAGGTTTGAGATGTCCATTACAGTTCACATTCCAACCGCCCTGCGCCGCCATACCGAAGGCGCCAGCAAAGTGACATGTTCACCGGCAAACTTGGGAGAGCTGTTTTCCGCGCTCGACGAACAGTTTCCCCAACTAAAGCCGCATTTGCGGGATGAGGCCGGACAGATTCGGCGCTTCCTGAACGTCTATGTCAACGAAGAGGACGTCCGCTTTCTGGGCGGGAGCAGCTACGCATTTCAGGACGGAGACCAGGTTCTGCTGGTGCCCTCGATCGCCGGCGGCGCGTCCTAACGAAAGAAGATCATGAGCACGGGCAGGTTGAAGGTCGGATTGCTCGGCTGCGGTACCGTGGGCCGAGGCCTTGTGGAGCTGGTCACGAATAATCACTCGTTGATCCGCCAGCGCGCCGGTGTCGACCTCGGCAGGATTCTGGTACGCGATCTCGGAAAAGACCGTCTCGGAGTTGACCGCGATCTTCTGACCACACAGCCGGAGAAGATTTTGAACAACGGTTGCGATCTGGTGGTCGAACTCGTCGGCGGAATCGAACCCGCGCGAACCTTTATCCGAGAGTCCCTGGAGCGGAGAAACATGTCGTCACGGCTCTTTTGCGGAAAGGGTGCAGGCTCGCTGCCTAGCGCCAGCGCGGTACTTTCAGATGTTGTGGACATCGCGTGTCACCGAGGCGGCTTTGCGTCGGGCAGCGGCGAGACCATACGGCCCGCGGCTTCCCGCTGCAATAGTCAACCCTACTTGCGGTTCTCCGTCGCTGATCCGAGTACGATCGGCAGGATCACGACGATTCTCGAGCGTAATCGCGTCGGCGTGGCTCGCGCGGCTGCGGTGTGGGCAAAGAACGGGTTTGCTCGGCATCAGGTTCGTGTTCTGACCCAGGCCTCCGCAAAGTGCCATTGATTCCTCGCTCCGCGCGGTTGGCGCGTCAGGCGTGGAAAAGGGCAAGAGCCTGGCTCTTCCGGTTGCGGGCCTGACAAGATGCGAGACGTTTCTTAGCGTATCTAGTTTTCTCTCCGCGCCCCTCTATCAGCTGTAAGTGACTCCTGCCGTTACAGTTCCACAGGGGCAGGAACAGGTGTTGCCGGAAATGGCTAGTCAAGCTATAATCTAACTAACCAGTTAATTAATATGCGAACCAAAACTACAAGTACAAAGCACCGTCTCGGTTCCCGCGGCCGGCCCGAACAGAGCCGCGCCGCCATCCTGCAGGCAGCTATCCGCGAATTCGCCGAACAAGGCATTGCCGGGGCCAGGACTGATGCCATCGCCAACGCCGCCAAGGTCAACAAGGCCCTGCTCTATTACTACTTCAAGGACAAAGAGACCCTCTACGGGGCGGCGATCGACCACGCCTTTGGGCAGCTGGGCCAGCACATGATGGAGGTTCTGGATCGTAACCTTCCACCGCGGGACAAAGTATTGACCTATGTGGGTACTTATTTTGATTTCATCGCCAGCCACAAGTTCATTCGCGATCTTGCTCAGATGGAGACGATGCGCTCCGGCCACGGTTCTCCGCACCTGAAGCGCATTGCGAAGCGATACTTCCAGCCACTGTTTTTGAGACTGAGTGCAACCGTTCGTGACGGCATCGCTGCCGGAGAATTTCGCCCGATCAACCCGATGCAGTTTGTCACATCCATGGTGGCGCTCGTGGTGTTCTACTTCATTAGCGCTCCTGTCATGAAAACGGTGAGTGGTTTTCACCCACTGTCACCGGAAAAGATCGCTGAACGGCGGGCTGCAGTGCTGGATTTCATTTCGGCTGCCCTGCTTCAGCCGGTGAGCCACGCACCGGAAGGAGCCCGCCCATGAGCATTCGGGAAGAATTTCTGGACATCTTGAGCGTGCTGGTCAGCACCCCGCCGTCCGCCGGTGACGAACCGCCATTCGCCGAAGGTGACGGGACACCAGCCCAGAGGTCCGATACGGTTGCATCACCAAGGCAACGTGATCACAACTGCCAACGAGGATGCCCATGAGTGTACGCAATAAATTTCTGATCATTATCGGAGTGGTCTTTGGGATTTCACTGACGTACTACTTCATTTCCACGCCCGGCAACCGGGACCTGGTTCTGATCGGCACCGTCGATTCCAACCAGGTGATTGTCAGCCCCCAAGTCCAGGGCCGGCTGCAGAAGCTTCTGGTGGACGAAGGAACCCAGGTGAAACAGGCAGACCTGATTGCCGTCCTCGATCCGTCCGAACTTGAAGCTGAAGCGCATGCTGCCGCCGCAACCATCGACAGCTTGAAGTACAAGGTTGCCGAGACGCAATCCACGATGGAAGCGACCCAGGGATCGACAACCAGCAGCGTCGCCAACGCGCAGGCCAGATTAGCCTCGGTTCGAGCGCAGTTGCTGCAGGCCGAAGCGACTCTGGTGCGTACGCAAAGCGACAGCCGCCGCACCATCGAACTGGCAAAACAGGGAGTGGCCTCGGACCAGGACCGGGTACAAGCCGAGACCAATCTGGATGCGCAAAAGGCGGTCGTGCAATCGCTGCAACAGCAGGTCACCGCAGCTCAAGCCGATCTCGACATGGCGATCGCCAACACGCACCAGGCACATGCCGCCCAACGTACCGTCGATTCCACTCGCGCTCAGCTTGCCAACGCGGAAGACATGCTGAGGCAGGCCGAAGTGCGTCTGGGCTATACAAAAATTTACTCGCCCATAACGGGGACGGTTTCAGTCCGCGCCGCGCGTGAAGGTGAGGTCTTGAATGTTGGACAACCGATTGTGACCATCGTTGACCTCAGCGATACCTGGGTCCGCGCGGCGATTCCCGAAACCAACGCCGATCACATCGGCTTGGGAGACACGTTGCGCGTTCAGCTTCCCGGCGGCACCATCACTTCCGGAAAAGTCTTTTTCAAAGCACCCGAAGCGGACTTCGCCACGCAGCGCGACGTCAACCGGCGCAAGCGCGACATCCGAACCATTGTGCTCAAGGTGAGGCTGGACAATCCGAAAGGCGCTTATGTTCCTGGGATGACAGCGGAAGTAATGGTTTCTCCCGAACAACTCAAGGGAACGGCGCAGCCGAATCCCTCAGCGGAGAAGCGCCCGTGATTGGTGACTTCAAGACGAACGGCGGATCGAACCCGGGTAATGGGCACGATGTCTCCAACGCTGCTCCTGTGCCAAACGCCATCGAAGTCGAGCACATCGTTAAGAAGTATGGAGACTTCACTGCGGTGGACGACGTCTCCTTTCAGGTGAAAGAAGGTGAGATTTTCGGCCTTCTGGGTCCCAACGGTGCGGGCAAGTCAACACTGATCCGGATGATGACCACTCTCATCCCCATCACCGCCGGAACGGCACGGATTGCGGGTCACGATGTCCAGAAAGAGCCCAATGCCGTGCGCCGGTCGATCGGCGTCATCCCGCAGGCCCTCACCAGCGACCTTGATCTCACCGTTGAAGAGAACCTGAACATCTACGCCAAGCTTTATGACGTGCCGGCGAAGAAGCGGAAGGCAGCGATCGAAGAACTTCTGGAGTTGGTGGATCTCAGCAAGTGGCGTTCCGCGCAGACCAAGACTCTGTCCGGCGGTATGCGCCGTCGCCTGGAGATTGCCCGCGGCCTGGTGCATAGCCCGCAGATCTTCTTTCTGGACGAGCCTACGACCGGACTGGATCCGGTTTCGCGCGTTGCAGTTTGGGAGATGCTGACCAACATCAAGAGCCATCGTCAGCTCACGATCCTGATCACGACCCATTACATGGATGAGGCCGACCGGCTCTGTCACCGTGTCGCCATCGTCGACCACGGCAAGCTTGTTGCCCTGGACACCCCCACCGCGCTGAAAGCCAGCGTCCCGGGATCGAACGTCATCGAAGCGCAGTTCGAGAATCCTCCAGCGGATTGGGAGGAACGTCTGCATAAGCTTTCGGACGTCACCTCCGTCCAGCACGAGGGCGCCGGAATGTACCGGGTGCTGACCTCCAACGGATCGCAAACCACAACCGAGTTGGTGGAAGCAGCGGTGCAAGCAGGCGTTGCGGTGAAATCACTCTCGGTACAGAACACTACACTGGACGACGTGTTCGTCCATTACACAGGGCGTCAGTTACGCGACGAATTGCAGAAAGCCTACGCTTTCGTCATGCCGCAAAGACCGGGGTTGCAGCCATGAACCGAATGTTGGCGATTATCGAGCGCGAAATGCGCAAGTTCTTCCGCTCTCCGGCGCTGATGATGGCGTCGATGATTTTCCCTCTGGTCCAGCTGATCGTGCTGGGCAATGCCTTCGGGGGCAAGATTCGCGATGCCAAGCTGGGGCTGGTCGATCAGGATGGCGGCACACAGGCGCTGAAAATCCGGGAGGCGTTCGATTCTGTCCGCTCCAACATGCGCACCTTTGAACCCGTCTACTACAATGACCAGAAGACGGCGATGGACGATGTGCGCAGCGGCAAAATCCAGGGCGTCGTCATCGTTCCACCTCAGTTTTCCCGGCGAGTCTATGAACAGGATCAGCCCCGCATCGCGCTGGTGGTGGACAACAGCGATAACTTCATGAGTTCCACCCTAGAGGATGAACTGACAAGCATCACCGATGCGCTGAATCAACCCACGGTGTCGCCGCGTATCCTGCAACAAACCGTTCTGCAGATTGTAGAGCTTTATCCCTACATCGAATACATGAAGTATCTCCTGCCCGGCTCGATCACGCTCGCCATGTTTGTCTCGGTGATGATCGGCGGGGGAATGCTCTACATTGACGACAAGGCGCGCGGCGTGCACGAGGGCTATCTGGTCACACCGATCACGAAGACCGAGCTGGTGTTTGGGCTGAATGGTGCGGGAGCGATCAAGGCGGTGATGACCGGGGTCGTGATCACAATCATTGGTTCACTGCTGGCAGGCGTGGGGACGGTCTTCAATCCAGCTACGGTAGTGGGGCTGATGATTATGATTCTGCTGACCTCCATCGCCTTCAACACTTTCATGTTTCTGTTGATGGTGCGGGTGGAAGACCCGCTGGTGCCGCGCGCAATTTTCGGCATCCTCAACACCTTGCTTTTCTTCCCCAGCGGTTCCATCTATCCCGTACAGGCGTTTCCCTGGTGGCTGCGGGCCATCGCCAAAGCCGACCCCTTCACCTACGCCGTCCATGGCTTCAAATCGCTGCTGTTGAAAGAAACCGGACTGGCCGCGATTGTGCCGGACATGGTCTACCTGACCATCTTCGCAGTGGTTACCCTCGCCATCGCCACGCCGCTGTTCAAACGAACCTTGTAAATTGTGTAATTCAGTAATTTGTAATTTAGCAACTGAAAGAACTGCGTGGGCTCAGTCAATTACTCAATTACAAAATTACTAAATTTACCCTCATCCGTTATGCTTATGGAAGCCATGACCTTGATGGATGCCCAACAGTACGACACAGCGCGCGAGCGACGCCGAAGACGGTTGATCGCAGCGATTCTCATTCTCGTCGTAATTTTGAGCTGGGTCGGGTACCACCTTCGCGATTATCGCGCACGAGCCACGGTCGACACGTTCTTTGCGAATCTTGAAAAGCAGAACTACGAGGCCGGATACGCCGTCTGGTTTCAAGATCCCGGATGGAAGCAGCACCCCGCGAAATATCCCAACTATCCATTCAATGATTTCTATCGCGACTGGGGCCCGGGAGGAGAATGGGGGCTGGTGAAGTCGTACTCCGTGGATTGCTCGCTGAGCCCGGGCAACGGTAGCGGCGTGATCGTGCAGGTGACCGTCAACAATCGTTCCGAGCACGCCTACGTATGGGTGCAGAAGTCCGACAAGACTCTGTCGTTCTCTCCCAGCGAGATCGAGTGTGGGAATTGGTGGGCCAAGGTGATGGAGTAGCGCTACGTTTTAAGGGTACTCACGCCCGTACCACCACCTGTTCCAGCGTCTTCTGCAGCGACGCCTCATCGCCGACGTTGAGGCCGTTCCGGGAGCGATCGATCTGCCGCAGCAAACCGCAGAGCACTTTTCCAGGGCCAACTTCCACGAACACCTGCACGTTTTGGGCGATCAGCAAGTGCATGGATTGTGCCCACTTCACTGATCCCGTGACCTGGCGGATCAGGGCACCACGACTGGCGTTGCCATCCTGAAGCAATGCCGCATCGACGTTGCAAGCGACGGGAACTCCCGGCTTCTGGAACGTCAATGCATTCAGATCAGCGGCCAGGCGGTCCTGTGCGGGCTTCATCAGCGAACAATGGAAGGGAGCGCTGACCGGCAAAACCTTGGCGCGCTTGGCGCCACGCTCATCAGCTAACTTGGTGGCGCGCTCGACCGCCGCGGTGTGGCCGGAAATCACGATCTGTTCGGCAGAATTGATGTTGGCAGGCTCGCACACTTCTCCTTGCTCTGCGTCGCGGCAAACTCCGACGACCGGATCGAGGCCCATGCCGAGAATGGCAGCCATGGTGCCCACCCCAACCGGCACAGCTTCCTGCATGTATTTGCCCCGGTGGCGCACGGCGCGGACGGCATCGGTGAAGCTAAGCGTGCCGGCGGCGACATGGGCTGAATACTCACCCAGGCTGTGTCCAGCGACGAAACCGGGTTTCACGCCCTTCTCAGCCAGAACGCGGCAGGCTGCAATCGACGCGGTCAGGATAGCCGGCTGCGTGATCTCGGTCAGGCAAAGCTGATCCTCGGGACCCTCGAAGCAGAGTTGTGAAAGCTTGTAGCCGAGGGCTTCGTCAGCCTCCTCGAAAGTCTGACGGGCAACGGGATGCTTCTCAGCCAGTTCCTTGCCCATGCCGACAGCCTGGGAACCCTGGCCAGGGAAGAGAAAAGCGATCGACGATGAAGTTGTCATAGGAAAACGTCCGGGCCTACGTCGTCATTGGCACAGGCCGGATCGACGCCAATTGCTTCTCGATTTCCTGGTTAATGTGACTGTTGGCGAACTCGGCCGCCACCCGGATCGCATTCTTGATCGCATTGGCGTTCGACGATCCGTGAGTGATGAAGCAAACGCCCTTCACGCCAAGCAGAGGCGCACCGCCGTATTCTGTGTGGTCGAGGCGCTTCTTAAAATCGGCAAAGGCGCTGCGCGACAGCAGATATCCCACCTGCCGCGTGATGGTCGCTTTGAGTGACTCTTTCAAGGTATATCGGACCAGGTTCGCCACGCCTTCTGAAATCTTCAGCGCCACATTCCCTACGAATCCATCCGCTACGATGACATCGACCTCGCCGTTGTAGAGGTCGCGTCCTTCGACATTGCCCACAAAATTCAACGGAAGCTGCTTCAGCAGTTGAAACGCTTCCTTGGTCAACTCGTTTCCCTTGCTCTCTTCCTCCCCGATAGAAAGCAATCCTACCCGTGGACGCCGGGTTCCGAACATGCTGCGGAAATAGACCTCACCCATCACCGCGAACTGTTCCAGATTTTGTGGCTTGCAGTCCACGTTGGCACCCACGTCAAGGAGGGTCGCCACTGTGCCCGACGCGGTAGGAAAAACCGCGGCCAGCGCTGGACGATCCACGCCGGGAATGGCGCCCAGCACCATCTTTGCTGTCGCCATGGCTGCGCCGGTATTGCCGGCAGTCACGAACCCCGCGGCGCTTCGGTCACGCACCAGGCGCAGACCTACGCGCATGGAGGAATCGCGTTTGGCTCGAACCGCCTGCACCGCTTTGTCGTCCATGTCGATGACTTCGCTGGCATGGACAATTTGGATGGGTAATCCAGCAGTGGCGGGGTAGCGCGCAAGTTCGACCCGCAGCGCTGGCTCAGGGCCAACTAGCAGCACGTGGACATCGTAGTGCCGCACCGCCTGGATCGCACCTTCGATCTCAGGCCTGGGCCTGCGGTCCGATCCCATCGCGTCCAGGGCTATGACGCTTGGCATGGTATGCCGGTGTTAGCTGGTTTCCTCGACTTCCACAACTTCACGGCCTTTATAGTAGCCGCACTTCGGGCAGGCACGATGCGGTAATTTGCGCTCGTGACAGTTGGGGCATTCCGACAAAGAAGTTGCTTTCAGCGAATCGTGGGCGCGCCGGTTGCCGGTTCGCGCCTTCGAGTGACGCCGTTTTGGATTTGGCATCTGGATTCCTCATGAGCCGCGTCTTTCCCAGAACGCAGCCAGAATTTGATTGCGGTTACTTGACCGGATTAATGACTGGGCTTTAGCCCCTAATCTGATCACTGTTCCAGCTTGCTGCGAATATCTTTCAGCGCCAGCCATCGCGGATCTTCGACCAGCTGGGCGCAGGAGCACTGCTCCTCGTTCAGATTCTTGCCGCACTGCGGGCACAGCCCCTTGCAATCCTGCCGGCAGACCGCTTTCAGCGGAACCGCCAGCAGCACCTGCTCGCGAACTACGTCATCGAGCAGCAGGCCTTCCCCTTGATAATAGCCGATCTCTGCCTCGGCCCCGGTCACGGAAAGCTCTTCGCGGCCGGCGTCGGACCCCAAGGGGCGATACAGCAGGTCAAACTCTCGCTTGACGTCGTGGACCACCGGCTCCAGACAGCGGGCGCAAGCAATTTCAAAGCTGGCAGAAACCTTCCCGTTGACCCGTATGTCCTTGATCGTCAGGTGCTTGCCGTGATGCTCTTGAACCAACTGGGCGCGACCGGTGGCCTGCAGCCCATCGCGCTGCTGAAGATCCGGTCCCAGATCAAGCGCACCAGGACCAAACTCCTCATCGAAATCTACCGGATGGACTTCCAACTCACGAATTTCGATGAACATCGAGACCCCCGCGCCCCCACTTGATACCGCCAACGACGCGGAGCACGCTCAGAGGCGCAAGTTCTCTCGGGAGCAATACTTAAGAATAAAGGCGCTTCCAGAAGGGTGTCAAGAATCGGGTAGTGATCGGGTAGTGATCAGTCGCCAGTGCTCAGTCGGTCAGCACCTCGGATTCACTGCCCCCTTCCACCATCCCGAAGGCGAAAAGGCGGCCTCGCAATCCCCCGCTGCTATAATCAACAATCGCGCTCATGCCCCGGAAAGGATTAGTCCGCTCGACCACGGTTCTTTCGGTTCGCCGAGAAGGCAAGGTGGTGATGGCCGGGGACGGCCAGGTTACCCTGGGCGAAGCGGTCATCAAGCACTCGGCCCGGAAGATTCGGCGTTTGTACCAGGACAAAATTCTGGCCGGATTTGCCGGTTCGACCGCCGATGCCTTTTCGCTCTTCAGCCGTTTTGAAGCGAAGCTCGACCAATATCATGGAAATCTCGGCCGGGCGGCCGTAGAGCTGGCAAAAGATTGGCGTACCGACAAGTTCCTGCGCCATCTTGAGGCGCTGCTGCTGGTCTCCGACAAGGAAACGACGTTCCTGCTGAGTGGTCAGGGCGACGTCATCGAGCCGGATGGCGGAATTGCCGCCATCGGCAGCGGCGGCCCGTACGCGCAGGCCGCGGCGCAGGCATTGGCGGAGCATACCCAGCTTTCGGCCCGGCAAATTGCCGAAGAGGCAATGAAGATCGCCGGCAAAATGTGCATCTATACGAACGACAAGGTAACGATCGAGGAGTTGTGATGCACACGTAGGGACGGCCGCCCTCGGCCGTCCGTGTCGAGCGTAAGCTCGACGGAGACAGAAGGACTGCCGGGTCTCCGACCCGGCCTGGACGGGTGAGGGCGCCCGCCCCACACGAGCCTATGGCCATCTACCTACCCGGAACCGTTGACGAGGAGCAGATCGCACTGGACGAGCTCACGCCGCGTGAGATCGTCGCCGAGCTCGACAAGTACGTTGTCGGCCAGAAAGACGCCAAGCGCGCCGTCGCTATTGCTTTGCGCAACCGCATGCGGCGGCAAAAGCTTGCGCCCGATCTGGCCGAAGAAGTCATCCCCAAGAACATCATCATGATCGGCCCCACCGGCGTGGGAAAGACGGAGATCGCGCGCCGCCTAGCTAAACTAGCGAACTCTCCATTCCTGAAAGTGGAAGCTTCGAAATTCACCGAGGTCGGCTACGTCGGCCGTGACGTGGAGTCCATGGTCCGCGATCTTGTCGAAATCGCAATTGAGATGGTGCGTGAGGAAAAGCTCGAAGACGTCTCCGACAAGGCGGAACTGAACGCGGAAGAACGCCTGCTCGACATTCTCTTGCCGCCGACGGCGCCGCGGGCACCGGAGTCGACACAAGCCGGCTTCATATTGGAAGGCACTACGTCATCAGGTGATTCTCATTCCCGCACGCGTGAGAAGTTGCGCCAGCAATTGCGTGAAGGCAAGCTCGATGAACGCCTGGTCGAAATCGACGTACGCGAGCGCGCTTTCCCATCGTTCGAGATCATCTCCAACCA
>Ga0187817_10001387_pt1 | contig 11789 bp, 10 predicted proteins | sample NC_wetland_sal_i_17_FD_132431 | JGI IMG/M metagenome (GOLD analysis project Ga0187817, IMG submission 132431) | Wetland sediment microbial communities from Neuse River Estuary, North Carolina, USA - SO4_2 | ecosystem: Environmental > Aquatic > Freshwater > Wetlands > Sediment | place: USA...
ATGCGCTCGATCCCGGTTCGGCGCGCTTCAGGGTCGGCAGTGTATTGCGTCCCGGGCTGCAGCGGGCGCGAGGGAATCAACTGCGTCTTCACCACCGGCTTCGAGATTCGCCGCTGCTCCAGTTCCTTCTGTTGCCGCTTCTTGGCGCGCTCCTCCTGCCAATCCTTGTAACGGTTCCACAATGCCGTTACGAAAGCGAACCTGACCGGAGCCCAAAGTTGAATGGACGAGAACGAAAACGCCGTCGAGAGATACAGCGCGACCGCCAGAATGCTGCCGCAGACAATGTAGGCGCCCACGAGATTCAGGTAGTGAATGAGGAAGTCGCCCACCACGCGTCCCAGCAGGCCTTCGATGGGGATAACGTGCAACCAGCGCAACTGTCCCGGCAGAAGCGCTAGCAGAGCAGGAACGAACATCATCAGCCAGATTCCGCCCAGGCTCTTGGCGATGGGTGATTGCACCTTGATGGAGCGGAACCAGCGCAGGCCGAGGAGGGTGGGGAAGATCACCAGCAGAAAAGCGCCGACGCCGAAGAACTGCAGGATCGCGTCGGACACGTACGCGCCCACCACTCCGATCCAGTTGCGGGCGGCGTGCGAGCCGGTCAGCACCGAGGCGCTATTCCACGACGGATCAAGAGGCGAATACGAGGCCAGGGCGAGGAAGAGGAGGAGCGCGGAGACACACAACAAGAATCCGACCAGCTCGTTGAGCCGGCGGTTGCCCGTGGGCGAAAAAATGGTCGCCAGATAATCCATGAGGCCGGATTTACACACCGGGGAAGACTGCGACTTTCCGGTGCCGCAATCGGCCAGAGCTCTTACATTATGACAAGAAGGCGGGGGTTCGGGCAATGCGGAAATGGGAGCTAGTGTTCAGCTAGCTTCCCGTGGCGGGCCAGGTTTCAAAGTTTCAGAGTTTCAAGGTTTCAAAGACAGCGGGCATCCGGTGTTCACTTTGAAACTTTGTAACCTTGAAACCTTGGAACTTTGCCTTTACGCCAGCTTCGCTGCGAACACCAGCACCAGCGCTCCTACGATGATCCGGTAGACGGCAAATGGGGCGAATCCGCGCTTGCGCACGTAGGCCATGAACCAGGCCACCGAGGCATAAGCCACGATGAAGGAAACAATGAAGCCGATGGCGAGCACAATCCAGCCATGTGCGTCGATCTGCGAGACGCCGATGGGATTCTCGCCTTTTCCCCGAAGCGATTTGTACAGCGTGTACAGTGTGGCCGCGGCCATGGTGGGGATGGAGACGAAGAACGAAAACTCGAGGGCGGAGGCGCGCGACATGCCGGCGATCTGTCCAGCGGCGATGGTCGACATGGAGCGCGAGGTTCCGGGGAAGACAGCCGAGAAGATCTGGCAGAATCCGATCCAGACCGACTGGCCGAGGCTCATGTCCTCCATCTTCCAGGTATGAATGCGGCCGTTGCCGTTCGGGCCGGCGGCTTCCGCTTTGGCATGTGTTGCGTCGACGATCCACATGACGATGCCGCCAATCAGCAGCGCCCAGCCGATGATCGCGATGTTCTCCAGGTGCTTGCCGATCACTTTGGTCAGCAGAAACGATGGAATTGCCGTGACCACGAACGCAACCATGGTGAGGCCGAGCGGATGGGTCAAAGCGTTGCGGTTTCCACCGTCACCGCCAGGAAACGTCGACAGGAACTTGGTAATCCGGCTCCAGAAATAGACTGGAAGACACAGAATGGCGCCGAGCTGAATCACGATGGAATACATCTTCCAGTAACCATTGTCGAGAGTGAGATGCGGGGCTAGACCAGAGGCGTGCAGCAGCGCCTCAGAAAGCCGCAAGTGCGCGGTCGAGCTGACCGGCAGGAACTCCGTGAGACCTTCCACAATGCCCAGGACCATAGACAGCAGGTAGTCGTTCAATCATCCTCCCCAGAAAAGCAAGAAAGACAGTATCGCAGAAAAACTTCATGGCGGGAGTTTGCGGTTGGGGTCAAACCGATTTCTTCGCTCTTGCGGCAGTCTTTGCCCGGACGATTCTTGCTCGGACGATCAGTGCCCGAACGGCCGCGTAGAGTCCTGCATTCAGAATCCCAATGAGTGCCCAGAGGAAATAAAAGCCGTTCGAGCCGGCCTCGGCGTCGCTGAAAGGAAGCGACAGCAGGGAAGGCGGGCAAAGAACAACGAACGTAAGCATCACGGCAGGACTTGGGGAACGCGGAGACTGGAGGTCCGCGATCACCTGATATACGACGAACAAAGCCGTGACGGCCAGGCCCAGCATCGCAAAACGAAAATTGCCGCGGAAATGTGCCGCCATAGAAGTGCTCAATCGCTGGCGTTCCCCCAGGTTGGCACGCCCTGCTGCACGTAGAAAAGCAGCCTCTGGGCGCGCAACGACCAGTCGCTCTGCGGGTACTGACTGACGACCTTCTGCGCCAGCCCGAGAGCGCGGTTCTTCGACTCTTCTGATTTTTTCTGGTTGGCTTCGGTTTTGTAAATCTCGATCAGCGCCGAGCGGCGCCAGGCCGCCTGGTAAAGTGCCTCGGGCGCTGCCGGGGACTGCCCATGCTCATTGGCGTACTTCTCATAGATATCGGCTTCTTTTTCCGGACACTTCGATGCGCCCTGCCAGTCGCCGCAGAGTTTGTTTTCGATGAGATGGAAGGCGGCGAGATCAGCCCACTTCGTGCCGGGGAATTTCTTGATCACGAGCTTCATCCACTCTTCGTCAATCTGGCCGCGCATGTAGGGATCGCGCTCGCGGGCCGAAGGACGCGTCATCACGTCGGAGCGCTCAATCTGCCAGCGGATGTCAGCGGCGCGGTAGAGCCCCTCGCTCGCCAGCGGCGACGTCGGGAAGAGATCGTAAACGCGATAGTAAAGACGCATGGCGTCCTGGGCAGCGTCGCGGCGTCCGGGGCGGCGGCTGGCCTGATCTTCGGAATCGGCGGCTTCGCCGAAGACGATCTTATCGCCGTTCGGCGTGGTGCTGGTCACCAGCGCTTTGCCCGGTAGCCACCCGGTGATGGTTTTGCCCTCGGACTCAGGGTCATCTTCGTCCGCGTTTTTCTTCGGCTCCCGGATGATCGCTTCCACGTGGGCCCAGTCGCGGCTGGTGTCGAGAATCACGAGTTCGTGGCCGCGTCCAGCCTCGCCCAGTTTGGCCGCATCGGTGGCCGGAGAGACGCGAATGGCCTCTTCGTGAACCAGGGTTCCGCGCGGGGCCTGGGCAGAGGCTAGGGCTGCGGACAAGAGGAGAGTGGCGGCGATGAGCGTGACTCGCAGTTTCATATCTAGATTATTGGCCCCCGGAGGCATTACGTGCAACGTCCCGGCCCGGGGAAGTTTCCTGATGCGGGTGCCCCATCCATCCGAAGTCAAAATCCCCACCCTAACACCGCAGAAAACGCGGCGTTAGGATGGGGCACCCGTCACCGTCGTAACTCACTTAACATGCTCGGCTCGATGTTGCCGCCGCTCATGATTGCCACGTTCAGCTTTGCCTTGGGCAACTGGTCGCGATGAAACAGGAATCCCGCAGCGGCCACCGCACCGCTGGGTTCGGCCACGGTGGCGGGATTGGCGGCCAGCAGTTTCATCGCCTGGCGGATTTCGTCCTCGCTTACCGTGATGATGTCGTCGACGTAAATCCGCATGTGCTCGAAGTTGATAGGGCCAATGCTTTGCGTGCGGAGTCCGTCGGCGATGGTGCGCGACACCTGATCGGCAGGGAATTGGACGATCCTTCCCGAGCACAGGCTGGCTTGCGCGTCGGCGGCGAGTTCGGGCTCGACTCCGATGACTTTCACTTTTGGATCGGTCAATTTAATGGCGGTGGCGACGCCGCTGATGAGGCCCCCGCCGCCCACCGGCGAGAGGACGGTTTCGACTTCAGGCAGGTCTTCGAGAATTTCAAGGCCGATGGTACCCTGGCCGGCGATGATTCTTTCGTCGTTGTAAGGAGGCACGATGACGTATCCGTGCTGGGCGGCGAGTTCTTCGGCTTTGGCCTTGCGGTCGTCGCTGCCGGGGCCGACGAAGACGATCTCAGCGCCCAGTGCGGCCGTGGCCTCGCGCTTGATGCCGGGGGCGTTGTTGGGCATGACGATGACGGCCTTTACGCCGAGCGTGCGGGCGGCGTAGGCTACGCCCTGCGCGTGATTCCCGCTGGAATAGGAGATGACACCGCGCTTGCGTTCGTCTTCCGAGAGGGAAGCGATTTTGTTGTAAGCTCCGCGAAGTTTGAAAGCGCCGATGGGCTGCTGGTTTTCAGGCTTGAGGAAGAGCAGCCGGGCTTCGCCCGGCCGGACAGCCGAGGGCGGCTGTCCCCACATGATCGCCGGAAACTCGATCAGACGGGTGCGGACGGTGATGCCGTGGAGGCGGGATTGCGCGGAGTGGAGGTCGGAGAGGGCGATCATTTGTTTCAGTTGTTTCTACGGCACAGATGAGGATAATCGATCCGTCTCCCGCCACTGAAGTGGCGAGCTATTTTTGCTGGTCCCTTCGGGACCGTTCAGGACCGGCTTCGGGCATGCCTCAAGCGGCCACCGCTTACGTTTTCGCCCGGCAGGACACCCGAGGGCGTCCCCACATAACCAGTTCGAGCCCGATCCGTGGCAATCCGTGAAAATCCGTACCCGACTAGATCTCCAGTATCACCGGCATGATCAGCGGGCGCTTTTGGGTTTGCTTGGAGATATAGCGTTTGAGGTCGGCGCGGATTTTTTCCTTGATTACGCCGTAATCTCCTTTTTCTTCGTCGCTGGAATTCGCCAGCGTGTCTTCGACGATGCGCTTGGCGCCGTCCAGCAGGCCGTCATCGCCGGGGCTGAAGCCGCGGGTCACGATTTCCGGAGCCGACTCCGCCTCTCCCGACAGCTTGTTGATGGCGATAATGGGAAGTACGATGCCGTCTTCACTGAGATGCAGGCGGTCCTTGATGATGAGGTCTTCGACCACGTCGGTGCGATTGCCGGAGTCAATGCAGACGCGGCCCACCTTGACGCGGGCGGTTTTGCGCGCGCCCAGTTCGTCGAATTCGAGAGTGTCTCCGCTTTCGATCAGCATGACCTTGCCGACCGAATTGTGCATGGCGGCGGCCATTTCAGCGTGCAGCTTCAACTGCCGGTACTCGCCGTGGATCGGAATGAAGTAGCGCGGCTTGACCAGGTTGATGATGAGCTTGAGTTCTTCCTGGCTGGCGTGTCCGCTGACGTGGACCGGCGGCGAGGTTCCGTCTTCGTAAATGACGTGGGCCTCGCGGCGGAAAAGGTGATCGATCATGCGGTAAATCGTTTTCTCGTTGCCGGGGATGATGCGGCTCGAAAGCACGACCGTGTCGCCTTTTTCGATTTTGGCGTGCTTGTGGTTGTCCACCGCGGCACGCGACAGCGCCGACATGGGCTCGCCCTGCGTGCCGCTGATCAGCACGCAGACTTTTTCCGCAGGAAAATTCTTCATCTCACCGGGACTGATGACCAGCCCGTCGGGGACTTCAATGTAGCCGAGATCTTCGGCGATCTCGGCCGAGTTATTCATGGAGCGGCCGATGAACGCGACTTTGCGGCCATGTTCGTGGGCGAGTTCAACCGCCAGCTTGATGCGGTGAATCGAGGAAGAAAAGCAGGAGATGAAAAGGCGGCGCTGAGTGCGGGTGAAGACCTCGTCGAACTTTCTGCGCACGGCGCGCTCGCTGGGCGTATATCCCTTGCGCTCGACGTTGGTGGAGTCCTGAAACAGCGCCAGCACCCCGGCTTTGCCGTATTCGGCGAAAGAATGCAGATCGAAGAGGCGGTTGTCGGTGGGCGTGGGATCAACCTTGAAATCGCCGGTGTGAACAACGACCCCTAGCGGCATGTGGATGGCCAGCGCTACGCAGTCCACCAGGCTGTGCGTGACCTGAATGGGATGAATGGTGAAAGCTCCTACTTTGAAGCGCTCGTTGGGGCGCATCTCGCGCAGGTCGGCGTCATCGAGCAGGCCGTGCTCGTCAAGCTTGTCTTCGACATAGGCGAGCGTGAACTCCGTGCCCCATACGGGAACGTTGAGTTCGGAGAGTATCCAGGGCAGCGCGCCGATGTGGTCTTCGTGGCCGTGGGTGAGGATGATGCCGCGGATGCGCTGGCGGTTTTCGGTGAGATAAGAAATGTCAGGGACGACGATGTCAACGCCCAGCAGTTCGGCTTCGGGGAACATCAGGCCGGCGTCGATGACGATAATGTCGTCACCCCAGCGGACGGCCATGCAGTTCATACCGAACTCGCCCAGGCCGCCGAGAGGGACAATCTGCAATTTTCCGGTTGGCATTGAGTAAGGAGAATGCTAGCACATAGCTGGGAGCTTCGAGCTTCGAGCCAACGTCCACTGCCCGCTGGTGATAACTCGTAGCTCGTAGCTCGCGGCTCAAGGCTCACTGCTGCCTGATGGCTTTCTCACTCCGCGTGCGGTAAGGTGGAAGTCATGGCCGAGCAGCGCAAATCGTGGCTTCGGCGGCGGGTGGAAACGGCGCTGGTGAAAGGGCTGACCCGCGCCTACTCGACGGTGCGGGTGGATCCGGCGAGATTCCTGCTGCAGTTGCGCACAGCGTACCGGGTGCCCATCAGCGGATATCACGGAGTGTTCTCGCTGGAGATTGGAGAACTGGATGCGGTGGCGAACTCGGTCATTCGCAGCGGAATGAAGCTGGCGGCAGTGGAAGGAGCGGGATTGGGGCTGGGCGGGCTGATGACGATCGTGCCCGATTTGGGGATTCTGTCGGCGATCACCATGCGGACGATTCAGAAGCTGAGCCTACTCTATGGATTTGAATTCAATACCGACGACGAAATCGCGGAACTGTGGATTGCCGCGGCCAGCGCGGCCGGAGTGGACATCAGCCGCGAGCTGCTGGAAAAAGAGGTGGTCAATAAATTCGTTCCGCGCGTGATCCAGCGAATCGCGGCCAAGGCCAGCGCCGAGGTCGTGGAAAAGTGGGCGGGACGCGTGATTCCGCTGGCCAGCGCGGCTATCGGCGCCGGATTGAATTACTGGTTTGTGCGCGCTTGGGGGGAACGCGCCCGGGCGCACTTCCGCCAGCGACATCTGCTGCTGCGCCAGCGGGCGCTGGAGGCGGTCACCGATGCTTCTAGTCCGGCCAGTCTCCCTGGCGCAAGCGATTAGCACTCCTCGAGCCCCGAGCGTTTACCGCCCAGATCGCCGAGTACGCGGAGAAGTTGCTTCCATTTCATCCTCCGCGATCTCGGCGTGCTCGGCGGTGGAAGTTAATCTTGTGGTGGAACCTCAAAACATGCCGACCTTCACCTGCGCCGCCATCCTTTTTGACCTCGACGGAGTTCTCGTGGATTCGACCGGCTCGGTGGATCGGGAATGGCGCGAGTGGGCACGGCGCAAGGGCATTGACGAGGAGACGGTCATCGCCATCGCCCACGGAGTGCGCGCCATTGAAGTGGTCCAGCGGGTGGCGCCGCACCTGGACGCTGCAGCGGAAGTCCGCGACCTGGAAAGACGCGAGGCTGACCATCAGAAAGGTGGCGTGCGCGTGATGCCGGGCGCGGCCGAGCTGGTGCGCGCGATTCCCGAGGAACGCTGGGGCGTAGTCACGTCGGGAACGGGCTATCTGGCAAAGGCGCGGCTGCGCTTCTGTGGGCTGCCGGTGCCGAAGGTGCTGGTTACCGCGGATGACGTGATGAATGGGAAGCCGCATCCCGAGCCGTATTTGAAGGGGGCGGAGTTGCTGGGGGCGAGTCCAGCGGAGTGTCTGGTGATTGAGGACGCGCCCGCGGGAATTCAGTCGGCGCACGCAGGCGGGATGAAAGTGATTGGGATTACGAGCACGTATGCGGCGGAGGCCTTAGAGCATGCGGATGCTGTGATCGGCAGGCTGGGGCAGATTCGCGTTACGTCGAACGGGGCAGGGAAGTTGGAGGTAGAGGTTCGCTAGTCAGCGGGTCGTTAGCAGGGAATGACTGTTGGCGTCGTCCGATTTACGTTGTACATCTATGAGGCTCCTCCAGAAGATCCCTCAAGCCTTGATACCAGTTGATCAAAGAGTTTCGGTAGCTGGGCTAACGGATACCTGTCCCCGGTCGTCCGCGTGTCTGGCGAGAGCATCTTGATGAGACCGAGCCGGGTTTCTACGTCATATTCCCCCAGTGCTTCATCGAGCAACAGATAGCGTATTTGTTTCAAGGCGACATCATCCTCTCGAAATCCCGGAATAAACAAGTAGATGCCAGCCATCTTTCCATTGTCCAACAGTGAGAATTGAACATCCTTCGGATCGACACGCTTGTCTTCGATCTCGATCATCATAACCGTGGCGCGCCGCGGCCGAAACGCTGTGATCTGCCATCGGTCAAGAGCCGGTGCTGCTTCTGCCAGACGCACAACGGCGGGAAAAGCGTCTTTGATGCCAGCGGCGCTAATAACGAATTCTCTCGTTGGTCCCTTCGGACCGAATTCAAAAGTAAGATCTCGATTAACCTTCTGAAGCTCAGCCGCAAGCTGGTCGAACAATCTTTCCCTTTCGATCTCCTGACCAGGATCGAAACCAAAAAGCTCCGACTCATGCTGAATGAACCAATTCCAAAACGCGTCCTGTGGTGTTGTCACGGTCATTGGGAAACCTCTACCGTAACCAGTCTTCCAATTCAGTCCCGCGGTCGGTTTTTTCGTCGCGGTACTTCACGATGACCGGAGTGTAGAGGGAAAGATTCCATTCTGCGGCGGCGCCTTTTTTCACGGCGCGTGCGCTTACTGCGCGAGAACCCGGTACGACCACGGCGTTCTCCGGAACCTCAAGCGGTACGTCCGCGGTGGCGCGGTAGACTTCGCCGCGCACCAGGTCATACAGGGGAGTCGAACGCGTCAGGATCGTTCCAGCCCCCAGCACTGCCCGCGCCCGCACCAGCGTGCCTTCGAAGATGCCGCAGTGGCCTCCTACCAGCACGTCGTCTTCAATGATGACGGGCGCAGCGTTCACCGGTTCGAGCACGCCTCCGATCTGCGCGGCGGCGCTCAGGTGCACGCGTTTGCCGATCTGCGCGCAGGAGCCGACCAGCGCGTGCGAATCGATCATGGTGCCTTCGTCCACATAGGCACCCACGTTGATGAACATCGGCGGCATGCAGATGACCGAGGGCGCGACGTAGGCGCCCACCCGCACCGACGATCCTCCGGGAACCACGCGTACGCGATCGGCAATCGTGAACTGGCGGGCAGGGAAAGTGTCTTTATCCACGAACGATAGGCCAGCGTTCATTTCGGCGAGCGAGCCGAGGCAGAATCCCAGCAGGATGCCCTGTTTGACCCAGGCATTCACCACCCAGCAGCCCGGGTTTTCCGGATCGAGGCCTTTTTCTGCGGCGCGAATTTTGCCTTGCGTGAGCTGGTCGCGGAATTCGAGGAACGTCCGCTGCGCCTCGGGATCGTGCTCGACTTCACCCTGAGCGGCGAGGCGTTCGATGGAGGATTGCAAAAGGCGGACCTCAGGCGTCGGACCTCGGACGTCAGACATAGGCTTGTTTCTGTCTCGCGCTTTCTATGCGAATTCTGTAGTCCCCTTCAAGCAGACAAGAATAGCAGGACTGAAGCAGTTGAGGTCCGAAGTCCGAGGGCTGGGGTCTGACGCCTGCTTTCTTACACGCACTTGCACTCGCTGCGGATGAGCACGCCGGTCATGGCGTGGGCGGCGGCGCGGCCTTCGGCCAGGGTGGAGTAGGGGCCGTGCCAGCGGGCGTGATTGGCGTCGTGGCCGGCGGGGCGTCCTTTGCCGTGGCTGCATTGCCCGCAGGAGCCGCGATGCAAAACAATCTTGTGCGGTCCGGCAGCCCAGTTCTCGTAAATGAAGAACTCCGAAACCTCAGGCGCGGGGCCGGCGGGCTTCGAGATCAGGCCAACTTCGGCGACGACCTTCTGCAGCCGCGAGCGCGTGTCGCGCCGCATGGGCAGAAGCGGCAGGCGGTAGACTTCCTCGATTTTGCCCATCATGGCGAGCACCGCCTTGACCGGCAGCGGGCTGGACTCGATGAAGTTCGCCTGCATCAGCGGCAGATATTTGCGGTGCAGGCTGCGTGCCGTGGCCCAGTCGTTCGCCAGCGCGGCTCGGGTGAGCGACGCCATCTCGTGTGGAATCTCGTTCGATGCCACGGAGATAATTCCGACACCGCCGAGCGCGATCACCGGCAGCGTGTAAGTGTCGTCCCCGGAGAGGACCAGAAAAGTCTCAGGCACGGCGGTGATGGCCTCAGCGATCTGGGTCATATTGCCGCTGGCTTCTTTCACGCCCACGATGTTGGGAATCTCGGCCAGGCGCGACAGGGTGCTGGGTTCGAGATTGCTCCCGGTGCGGCCGGGCACGTTGTAGAGAATGACGGGCTTCTCGCCCACGGCCTCGGCGATCGCCTTGAAGTGGCGATACTGGCCCTCCTGCGTAGGTTTGTTGTAGTAGGGCGAGGCCGTGAGGATGGCATTGACTCCCGGGCGCGCGGCGACTTCCTTGGCTTTCTCCACTGCTTCGTGGGTCGAGTTTGAAGTCGCACCGGCAACGATGGGCACACGTCCGGCTGCGACCTCGATGGTCGTATCAATCACATGCAACCATTCGTCGTGATTGAGAGTAGGAGTCTCGCCGGTCGTGCCGCAGGGAACCAGAAAATCAATGCCGGATTCGACTTGCCATGAGACCAGATTGCGCAGGGCCGCGTCGTCAACCGAGCCGTCCTGATGGAACGGAGTTACGAGTGCAGTACCACATCCTCGGAGTTGCATGACTATAAGATAGCGCGAATGGGCGAACAAGGAAAATTATGGGCGGTCGAACGACGAGGCTTACCTTCGGTCATTGGCCTTGGGCAAATTGGTAAATGCTTTCCAACTCGCTCATTCGATCACGTAACAGTCTGAGATCACATTCGAGCTGAGTGACCCTTGCGCTCGCGCCTTCGCGGGACGTGTCGTAAGCGGTGGTACACTGCGCCTTAGCGTAGACTTGCCACGCCGATTCAACGGCATCGAACTCCTTAGCTCGCTCATCGGGACGGAGAGGACGTCCGAGTAGCGGTGCGGCCCCAGGTGCCTCTTCAGGGCTTGCTAGCGCCTCAGATGATCGAAGCGTTCCCACGTACGCCTCGTAATTTGCCTTTGTCTTTTCCACCTCGCGCTCCACGCACGCTTCCATTTCATACGTCGAAAAGGCGCGAGGGCACTGACGGTTTTTCTTTCGCACCATCTCTGCTGAATACGCGGATTTGGCGACCGCCTGGAGTCGTTGTATTTGATCGGACCACTCAGACCAACGACGATCTTCTTTGGAGGAATTCTGCGCCGCGCGAGTCTGCGCAAGGAGCGGTTGACAGAGTAGCAGCAGGAGAGCGACCAATGTCGGCTTTGGCATGGCAACAACATCATAGCTCCCGCCAGACATCCTTGAAATCGTAGAAGCCCTTCTTGCCGGCGAGCCACTCGGCGGCGCGGATGGCGCCCTCGGCAAAGCCGCGGCGAGACTTGGCGTCGTGACAGAGGTAGATGCGATCGTTGGGGGATTCGAGAACGATTTCGTGCAGGCCGACGACATCGCCTTCGCGAAAGGAAGTAATCTCGAGATTTTCGCTGTGGCCGCTGGCTTCGCGAATGACGTGCTGGATGGCCAACGCGGTGCCGGAGGGTGCGTCTTTCTTGGTGGCGTGGTGGCGCTCGAAAATCTGGCCGGAATAGCCCTGGCGCAGCGCTGCGGCGGTAGCGCGGGCGGCATCGAAGAACAGATTCACTCCCACGGAGAAATTGGCGGCGTAGACGAAACCC
>Ga0187817_10001388_pt1 | contig 11787 bp, 10 predicted proteins | sample NC_wetland_sal_i_17_FD_132431 | JGI IMG/M metagenome (GOLD analysis project Ga0187817, IMG submission 132431) | Wetland sediment microbial communities from Neuse River Estuary, North Carolina, USA - SO4_2 | ecosystem: Environmental > Aquatic > Freshwater > Wetlands > Sediment | place: USA...
GGCCGTGCCCAGAATCTCCACCACCGCACCCATCTGCGGGACACCGCCACCATTGCGTACATATCCGGAGATGGTGCCCGGCCGATCGGCAGACCACGCCGGAAGCACCAAGCCAACTACGATGGCGAAGAACGCGATCCTTCGGAACATCACCACCACCTCACCGGAGTCCAAACCTCGGAGTTACTCCACGGCAAAGGTTGCTGTAGGATCCACCGACTGTTTGGAGATGTTGTCGTTGACCTTGATCTGCAGGCGATAGACGCCGGGATCAAGGTTGGCGGCCGCGAGAGTTTTCTGCAGGGTCACCTGGTCGCCGATATTGCCCATCTGGTCCGTCGATTCCACCGTATGAATCACTTGCTTATTCGTCGTTGTGTTTACAACATTGTATTCGACTGTGGCCGAAGGCTTGTGAGTCTTCTCGTCCATACTCAGGTTGTAAACCTGCATCCAGAAGTTGAGCTTCTGCCCGCGTTTGAAAGTAACCGGTTTACCGTCCGAGGGCGGTACTCGCGGGCGCACTTTGGTCGCGCCAATTACGAAGCTTCCCGTTCCCACGTTCTTCGACGCCACCGGCTCCATCTGATCGGCCAAGATCAGCGAAGAAGTCTCCAGCTTGTCATCAGCGAAGTCCGGAACCTGAACGCCTTTGCTCCACGTACCCACCCGGTCCCCGTTGACGTCTTTGATCACCAGATCAATGCGGTATCGCCCGGGCCGTAATGGCAGCGCTTTCCAGTAAATCTGCGAATTCTCTGCGGCTTTGGCCAGCAGCTCCGCAGGAATGTCTGCCTGCACCGTGTCCTCGAAGGTCTGCGCCGTTCGTCCGGTTAAGGTCGTGACCCGGCCGAAAATGTTGACCGTGCCACGCTGCACCCCGTCTTTATTCTGGAATGTGATGTCGCGGTTCTTCATCTGCAGAGTGATCGGAACCAGGACGGTGTCGCCGGTTACCTTCACGAAGTCCATCAACACGTCAAACGGCATCAAGTTGACGCTGATCTTGTGCCGCACCACTTCCTCCAGGTCCTTGAACTTCACCGGCGGAGGTGCGTTGAGCTTGGCATATTCTGATAGCCGGTCAAACTCTTTGGTCTGCAGGTCCTGGCTCATCGGGCCCAGCCCCAGCTTTTCCAGGCCGCCACCACTGAAGCGCTGCGCCTTATTGGCCATCCCCATCTGCTCGTAGAGCGTTAGGCCGGCGTTGGACGTGTACAGCAGCGCATCCTTTTCCGAGCGGTCGATGGTCATGTGGTACTCGCCGCACATGCAGGTATCGACAAACTCGATGATGATCTCCTGCCCGATGCCCTCAATGTAACGATAGCGCCAATCCTCGAAAGGATACGTCGAGGTTTCGCCGCCGCCCTCTTCCATCGGGCGCTCGTAGCTTCCGCCCGAGGGATGCGACTCAATTTCATCCGCGGGGCCGTACATGATGTAAATTCGGCCACGGTCTGTTTTCCACCCCGGAACTCCGGCGGCGAAGTGCTCGTTGGCATACTCGATCCGGCGGTAGTGATCTTCCTTAAACTCGTTGTCTTCGGCGTCGGGATTGGGATTGCGCCGCTGCCAGAAAGCCTCGATAAACTGATCACGTTCTTCGTCGTTGGAGAGCTGCTTGAAGGCTTTGCGTTCTTCATCGCTAATGATGTAAATGACGTCTTCATCCAGCCACTTCTTGTAGGTCTTGCCCAGTTCCTGCTTCAGGGATTTCGCATTTTCGCGCTTCTGCTTGTCGCTGATGGGACGTTTCAGGGGGTCACCCTGCTGCTCCGGGGTCTGCTGACCCTGGGAGCTCGGGGATTCGGACGGGGTGCCGCCGGGCTTAGATTCTTGTTGGGCCACGGCCCACGGCCCAAGCCCGAGCAAACACAGAAACAGGAATGAATAAAAAATGTGCCGACGCACATCTACTCCTGGCATAGAAACGATACTCCTCGCAGACACACCTACGTGCTTTTTATTCTATGTCTTTTAGCCAATCGAAGGCAAGGTAAACGAACGGTTTAACCCCGGCTGTAGGATGCAGACAACCGCGCTCGGGGTGCCCGTGCCGCGGAAGATCCGCGACAATGCTGCCGGCCATCGAGTGTGTAGAATCGTTACGTGAATGAGCATCGCCATCACCCAACTGACCACTAGCCACTGGCCACTGACCACTGCCCACTGACTCTTGCCGCCGTTGTTATAATCACAGGTTGGGTTGTGAAACCTCTGCAATCCCGGCATTTACCAGCATTCCGTCTCTGGGAACTTTCAAGCTGGGGAAGTCGTACCTAAGGGTGTGCCCCGCTGTTCCCAGCTAGGTCCGTGGCCCTGAATGTGTCGGCGCAAACACTTAGGAGGCCTACGGGTTAAGGACTGAATTGGGGAGGCAATGAGTACCTGGAAAAAAATTGCGATCGGAGCTGGGGCGGCGGCAGTTCTGCTGGCCATCGTGGGGTTCACGGTTTACCAGAGCCACAAGAACGTGGTGGCAGTGCAGACCGGCAAGGCGCAACGGCAGGATCTGGCGGCAGTAGTCAGTGCCTCCGGTGAAATTAAGCCGAAGACTTATGTGAACGTGGGTGCCAACGCCTTCGGCAAGATCGTGAAGCTGTATGTCAAGGAAGGTGACCGTGTCACCAGAGGACAGATGCTGGCGCAACTCGAGAATGTCCAGCCGGAAGCCGATCTGAACGCGATGCAGGCAACGTTGGAAGCGGCTCGCACTGATGCCACGGCCGCCGAAGCCGGGCTGAACACCTCGCTGGCGGATCTGAATCGCGCCAAGTCGGATGCCGAACGTTCGGAACTGGACTGGAGCCGCGCTCAGGGTTTGTACAAGGACGCGCTAATCTCCAAGCAGGACTACGACAGCCAGACAGCCGCGCATCAAACCGCAGTGGCGGGATTAGCCCAAGCCCATGCGCGCGTGGCCCAGGCGAAAGCGCAGAAGGAGTCTGCCGACCGGCGTATCGGACAGGCGAATGCGAATTTGACCCACGCTGCGGATGTTTTGAAGAAGACCACCTACCAGGCGCCGTTTGATGGAGTCGTGACCAACCTGCCGGTGCGCGAAGGAGAGACGGTGGTTATCGGAATCCAGAACTCGCCGGGCAGCACGCTGATGACGATCGCGGACATGTCGGTGATCACGGCCGAAGTCAAGGTAGACGAGACCGACATCGTGACCGTGCAGCTGGGGCAGTCGGCGGATGTGACCATGGACGCCATCCCCAAGAAGACGTTTAAAGCTGTGGTGACACAGATCGGGGACAACGCGATTGTGCGCTCGACCGGAGTGTCCACGTCCCAGCAGACCTCCAGCAGCCAGGAAGCCAAGGACTTCAAAGTGGTAGTGACCTTGACCGAGCCGCCGCCCGATCTGCGGCCGGGACTTTCGGCGACCGCCAAGATCACGACGGCCACCCGCAGCAAGGTGGTGACGATTCCGATCCAGGCGTTGACAGTGCGCAAGCAGGAAGACCTTGTTGCCAAGAAGGAAAAAGATTCAGTCCAGGCTGCCGCGCCGCAGAAAGCCGTGTCTACTAACAAGGAAGAGGTTCAAGGAGTCTTCGTTTTGCGCAACCGCAAGGCCGAGTTTGTGCCGGTGGAGACGGGAATCGCGGGAACCACGGAGATTGAAGTGGTGAAAGGACTTATGGAAGGCGACGAGATCGTAACTGGAAGTTACAAGGTGTTGCGGACGCTGCGACCGGGAGCCAGTGTCAAGGTGGACAATACCGCTCCCAAGAAGGAAGAAGAAACCTAGGCTGTAACGTTATCCGGGATGGTTCGTCAAAGGGAAAGAGCCAACCCCATCGCCAGATCGAATGTAAGACTGGAGAGCCCGCAGGTGGCCGAACAGGACCAGGAGAGAAGAATGGCAACCGCTGAAGTAATCAACATTTCGGAGCCGGTAGTGTCGGCCCCGCCCGAATCCTGCATGATCAGCACGCTCGATCTTTGGAAGACCTACGACATGGGATCGGAGCAGCAGGTGCACGCGCTGCGCGGCGTGAACCTCAACATTCGCCGCAACGAATACGTCGCGATCATGGGGCCGTCGGGGTCGGGAAAATCGACGTTGATGAATCTGATCGGGTGTCTGGACTCGCCGAGCAAAGGGCAATACTGGTTGAACGCGCAACTGGTGAGCGAACTGGATGATGACGAGCTGGCGCGGATCCGCAACAAAGAAATCGGATTCGTGTTCCAGACCTTCAACCTGCTGGCGCGCGCGACCGCGCTGCACAACGTGGAGCTGCCGCTGATTTATGCCGGCGTACCTGCGGAAGAGCGAGCTGAACGCGCCAAGGAATCTTTGGCTGCGGTGGGGATGACAGAGCGCATGATGCACAAGCCCAACGAGCTCTCCGGAGGCCAGAGACAGAGAGTGGCAATTGCGCGGGCCCTGGTGAATCGTCCCTCGATCATTCTGGCCGATGAGCCGACCGGCAACCTGGACTCGCAAACCGGAACCGAGATCATGGCACTGTTCGATCGCCTGCAGGCGCAGGGCAACACCATTGTGCTGGTCACGCACGAGCATGACATCGCCGAATACGCCCACCGGATCGTCCATATTAAAGACGGTGTGGTGGCCAGGGATGAAATCAAGAAGTAGCCAGGAGCCAGGACGCCCAGCCGAATGGCTGGGCGTTCGTGTCTGCGGCCTCCCCGTCAAAACACGGGTTCTCCGTTCGCAAGCATCTTTTTCAAATTGAACTCCTGGCGTATTCGTTGCTCTCCGATCAGGGCGGTTCTGGGGTGAACAAATTCCACGCTGAGTTCCTCCTCCGGACGGAGCTGTTTCGGCCGAGGAAAGGTGAACTGAAACGTATCTTCCTTGAAGGTGTAGTTCAGCAAACTCAGCCTTTCTTTGCCGGCGTTCAAGTACGCCGTCATGCTGAGCTTCGCAAGGCTTTGGCTGCTCCAGTAGTTACGCAGCAAACTCTCATAGTTCAGGACGTTGGTGTGAAAGGTCACTGAGACCCCGACGCGGTCGGAGAACGTGACCCCCAGAAACTTGCCGGCACTGGCGTCAAAGGCCGCCTTCTGGTCCGGGCTCATGGAATCGTAATGCGAGCTCAGTTGGGAAGAGCGCACCTGTGCTTCTCGAATTGGCTCTGCCGAGCGAAATTGCAGCGTGTAGGTGATGGTGGGATCCGTCGTCATCTCGGTCCGAGGCCCCGTCTCAGTACCTCCTTGCTGGAGTACGGGCATATTGTTGATGGCCGTGCTCAGGGTGATGGTTTCGGCCCACGGGGACTCTTCCAACATGCGGCGCGTCTCTTCTGGTGACCCATGCTGGTAGGGTTTCTTGAGCCAGAAATCTCCGCCCATCGCCAGTGGCACAGCCAGGCAAATCAGCAGGACGGGAACAATCAGTCTTGCATGCATAGAATCTGGCCACCTCCCAGGGCAGCGAAGTTCTCCGGGAGATCTGGATCCCCGAGTTCGGCCCGACAAAGGCTGACATGCTACCACGAAGATTACACACACTAAAGAAAGTGTGTTTTGTGTTACGAAAACGGAACCGGGCTGACGGGCGAGGACGCCCGCGTCCTCCCTCGTCGAATAGCGTGGAGTTTTCTGGCAGTTTCTCCCCAAAGGGAATACGATTTGTGTGCATCGGCGGGAGGCCCGCCACCAGCGTGGGGAATTGGAGGTACACCATGCGAGATCGCAAGCTTAGTCTGTGGATCGGGGTTATCTGTCTGGCCAGTTGCGGGATGGCTGTGCGACTGGCGTTCAGCCCCGCGGCGGTGCAAGCGCAAGAGCCCGCAGCGTCCAATGATGCCGGGACGATCCGGGCAGAATCGCGATTGGTGCTGGTGGACACCGTGGTTGCGGACAAGAAAGGCGAGTATGTGCGCGACCTCACCGCCAAGGAATTCAAGGTTTGGGAAGACAACAAGGAACAAGCCATCACCAGCTTCTCCTTCGAGGATGCGATATCCTCGGGTCCGAATGCGCCCAAGCGCTACCTGGTGCTTTTTTTCGATAATTCCACGATGGACTTTGGTGACCAGGCAAAGGCACGGGATGCGGCGGCAAAGTTTGTCAACGCCAACGCCGCTCCCAACCGATTGATGGCGGTGGTGAATTTTGGCGGCACCGTCCAGATTGCACAGAATTTCACAGCAGACGCGGCACGCCTGCAGCGAGCCGTGAGCGGGTTGAAATCGTCGGCAGTTAATCCCAATGCCCAAGAGCCAGTGGAACTTGCATCGCTGAATGCGCCCCCAGGATTGAATATGCCGACATTGGGCAATGCCGAAGCCGATTTCGGGGTGCGCAGCGTCATGCTGGCATTACGCAGCATGGCCAAGAATCTGATGGCGGTGCCTGGCCGTAAGACGCTCATCATGTTAACCGCGGGTTTCCCGCTCACCTCGGAATTTGAGTCGGAACTGACGGCAGTCATCGACGCGTGCAACAAGGCCAACGTCGCGATTTATCCGATTGACGTGCGCGGGCTGACAGCGCCGGGCATCGACATGACGCCGCCGGGGCCACATGGCGCTGGTTTGACCATTCCGGTCTCTCCGGCCCAACCCCGGCTGGTTCCAGCAACTTTTCATTACCGCGATGCGTCCAGCTACCCGCAGTTGGAGCTTGCAGCCTTCCTGGGTTTCGCTCCTGATCCGCAGCATGGTGGCGGACCTCCCGGGGGAGGAGGTGGTGGACCGGGCGGTGGTCACGCAGGTGGAGCGCCCGGCGGCGGAGGTACTAGTGGGGGAGGCGGCAAAGGCGGCACAACTGGGGGAGGCGGCACCAGTGGTGGCGGAGGCAAGGGTGGAACTTCTGGAGGTGGAACTTCCGGTGGAGGGCGCGCCGGAGGTGTGGGGCTTAACCCCAACCAATACAACGGAACCCAGGGCTACAACGATCCGAGGCAGATCGTTCCACCGTTCCCGCCCAGTTCAACGACTAATCAGCAGGCTCTTTACGCCCTGGCGGATGGCACAGGGGGCTTAGTCATCATCAACACCAATGATCTGCTCGGGGGCTTGGAGAAAATTGGCCGGGAGCAATCCCAGTATTATGTGCTGGGTTATGTGCCGGCGCAGTCCACGGAAGGGAGTTGCCATTCGTTGAAGGTCAAAGTGGAGCGTGAAGGAACGACGGTTCGTGCCCGCAGCGGGTATTGCAACATCCGGCCGAGGGATCTACTGGCCGGAAATCCAATCGAGAAAACCCTCGAGAGTCACGCCAGCGCGGAAATGCCCGGCAACGTTACGGCTCTAATGGTAGCCCCGTTCTTCTACACTTCTCCGAATACGGCGCGAATCAACTTGGCGATCGACATTCCCTCAAACTCGATCAAGTTCGAGAAGGTAAAAGGGAAGCAACACTCCTCCGTCAATGTGCTCGGCATCGCCTACAAACCAGATAGCTCGATTGCCGCCAGGTTCAGCGACACCGTGAACTTTGATCTGGACGGGAAGAAAGAAGTGGAGGAATTTCAGAAGCTGCCGTTCCACTACGAAAACCAGTTTGAAGTCGCATCAGGACAATACAAGCTAACGGTGGTGTTCAGTTCGGGCAACGAATCCTTCGGCAGAGTGGAGTTGCCGCTGACCATCGACACTTACGATGGCAAACAATTCACTTTGAGCGGCCTAGCCCTCAGCAACGATATTCGCCGGGCGTCCGAGATGTCCACCACTCTCGATGCGGTTTTGCTGGAGGGTAAGACGCCCTTGATGGTGCAGGGGATGCAGCTTACTCCTTCGGCCTCCAACCATTTTAAGAAGACGGAGAAAGCAGCGATTTACGCGGAGGTCTACGACCCGGCGCTGAAGGATCCCAATCCTCCGGATGTGGCGTTTGAGTTGATCATCGTGGATCGCAAAACCGGGGAACAAAAACAGGATGTCAAGGTGAGGAATCCACCGTTACAGACGGCAAATCCTGTCTTGCCGATCGGAATGAAGCTGCCCGTGGCTACGCTGCAACCAGGTTTGTATCGGGTGGATTTGCGAGCTTTTGATGCGGCGGGCCATACCAGCAAGACTCGTTCGGCTGAGTTTGAGGTCGAGTAGTTTAGTCGAGCAAGCAAGTGAGTCCATCGATCCCCCACCTTTGCAAAAGGCGCATAAGGTGGGCCACGCCGCCGAACAAGAGACGGGCGGGGGACGCCCGTCCCCCACAAGCGACGGCTATTGTTTCAGCGATGCGTTCTTAAGGCCGCTGCTGCAGTTGGGATCCTGGTTGCACGTGCGGAAGGCAGGCACAACCAACGCCTGTTCCAGGCTCGGGTCGTTCAAGTTTGCCAGGGTCTCGTTGGTACGTTGCGCGTTGGCGTTGTCACCGATCCTCTGGTAAGCGACCGCAAGCAGCCGCAGTGACAGAGGATTGTTTGGATCTTCTTCCAGGTGGGAGACCGCGTCGGCATATTTGTGTTCGGAAAACCGCACTGCCCCCGCTGCTCCGTGGTAAGCGGTGTCGATCAACTTGTCATCGGAGCCTTGTGACATTCGCTCCAACTGGCGGAGAGCCGAGCCGGCCAGTCTCTTGTTCCCCAGGTTGAGGTCAGCTTCGACGCGGGCACGCAGGATTTGCGCCAGTTCCTGCTGGAGCGCAGCTGGCATGGTGTTTTTGCCTTGGTCCATGGCGGCTTCGGCCTTGGCCAGGAACGCGAGCGCCTGTTTCGGGTGCCGCTGGTACATTGCCATCTGGCGGTAGGTGTCGGCTTCGACCTGGCTCATCTGTTTCGAGTGAGCGTGGTTTGCGATCGCCTGGAATGCATGATCCGCGGCGCTGAAATTACCCTCGCGGATGAAGGTGATGGCTTCGCGCGTCTGCCACTGAATGCGGTGCAGTTCGGGCAGGGGAAACTTGTGGAACCCGATGGCGTATTCCTTGCGGGCCCGATTTTGATCACCCATCAGCGAGTAGGTATCGGCAATGCCAAACTGAGAGGAATAAAACTCAGGATCAGTGGCCAGGGCTGCGCGGTAACGCTGGATAGCCTGATCGAAGTGGCCAGCCATGCGGAGGATTTCGGCATAAGAATCCTGAGGATTGGCGTCGGTGGGCATCGCCGCAACATACTTATCCATCAAAGCGAAGGCTTTGTCGAACTGGCGCAAGAAAGCATAGGTGTATGCGGTGTTGTTCAGCAGCCCCGGAGAATCAAGGCCGGAGTGCTCAAAGACCACAGTGGCACGTTCGTACTGGGTTTGCTGGGTCAGCCATAAGTTGGACAGGAAAACAACCCACTTGTCCTGGGGGTACTGGCTGAGCACCGTATTCATTGCGGTGATGGCGGGAATCAATTTGTGATCGGCAGAGTCCTGGAACCATTCGATAACGAGTTGCTCGGCCGGCGTGGCGTGGGTTCGAGTGGCGAAAGCCTTGCGCTGTTCGCGAACCTGCTCGGCGGGGTCGAGGCTGGTCTGTGCCAGCAACTGGTGGCCCATGGCGAAGTTCGGATCGATATTGACTGCCTGTCGCAGAACTACGATTGCTTTTGCCTGTTCCACCTGATCGAGGGCCAGGTTCCAGACCTGGTCCATCAAGGAGCGGACCTTGGCAGACCGCGTGGTCAGAGGCAACACGGCGGTCGGCGCGTTCGATTGCTGTGCGATGGACACGACTGGCGTCAGGAGCAGCGCCATCATCGATACTGAGACCAAGGTTGGTGTTCTGCGGATCATGTCAGGTAGTCCTCTCAATCAGTTTCCTCTTAGGATGTAACCCTGCTCGACCGGTAGCTTGCCGTCAATCTTCACGACCTTCACGTCCTTAGTGAGCGAATACAAATCGATGACGCCGATGGCACCGTGAGTGCCGGACACAAAACGGATCACAGCTTCGTCGGAATCAGCGACTACGATGGAACCCTTGTGGGCCTGGATGATTTCCTGCAGTTGGTCGGCGGTCATATTCAACAGCTTGTGCAGAACCATTTGTATGTCGGCGGACGAAGGGTCGCGAACCACCACGGTGACCGGCTTGCCGTCCGGCCAGGTACGGGTATGCGCGCTGAAGATCTTTACCAGCTCGGCGGCGCTGAAGTTCGTGGCTGGATTGGAAGGGTCGGCGACGATCGCCAATTGCTTCGCCTGAGCCAGGCAGCAAAATGCGACCATGCACACGAAAACCTGGAAGAGGCAGCGTTTCATGGCTCAATTATTTTCAAGCCGACGGCGGCTGGGCGGAAAGTTACCGCGGTAACGGCGAGTAGAAAGCAAAATGTCGGGGGCCGCGGCTGTTGTTTAGTCGATGGAACGTCGGGCGGTAGCCTGTTGAAAACAGATCCGCCACCGCGAGCCGTCGCTGACCCAAACGTCGGCATGGCGCTGGTAGCGGGGCGCGTCACCATCATCGCCTTCAGGCATGCGAATAATGGCATTGTAGGTGACTATAGCGACCTTTTCATCGACAGACAGCACCTTGAAATCGTAAAAGCTGTAATCCTTCAAGTTGCCCTCCTCGGAGTCGTCGAGGAAATCGTCTTTCCCGTGTAATGAGCCATCACTGCCGACTTGGTGGAAATCGTCGGCCAGGAGGCGCTTCAGGCTTGGGAGATCCTTGGATTTCCTGGCTTCCGCGATGCTTTGGGACAGCCCCATCAGCGTGCGCTCCAACGCGGTCAGGGGTTTGGATGCGTCGGCGTTGCCAGCCTCCTGGGCAAAGCCGGTGACAGAAAAGCAAAGGACCAGTGCGAGAACAAAGTTTTTCATTTTCACCTTTTGCCCGGTGGTAGTACCGCCGGGTGATTTAGTTATGGTAGAGGAAAGCCTGGAGGGAGAGAAGAGCGCCGGCAAGGAGGATTGGCTGCCCGGGGCTGACCTCTCAAGGTCTGTTCGGAATTCGTAACAAGAAGAAAGTAATCGCTTAATTCTCGGCTGGTGGGTGTAAAAGGACGAATTTTCCCAAGACGGGGGCCTTCGCCTGCGAACCCCCTCATGCAGGTTAGGAAGGCCCCTGATTTTTCGCCTCCGACTAGCTCGCTCTCGTAACCTTTCTGACCCCGAACAGTTTATAAATCTAGAGGAGCAATGGTCAGAGGCCCGGCAATCAGGCGGTCCCCGGAGCAGACCGACGAGCGTCTGCTGGTGGAGGCTGCCCAGAAGGACCCGGCGCAATTTGGCGACCTGTACGAGCTTCACTTCGAGCGGGTGTATGGGTTCATCGTGCGTCGCGTGGGCGAACGCGATCTGGCGGAAGACCTAACCTCCGACGTATTTCACAAAGCCCTGGAGAACCTCAGACGGTTCGAGTGGCGGGGTGTGCCGTTCGGCGCCTGGCTTCTGAAAATCGCCGCGAATGCGATTACGGATCGTGCAAAAAAGAGCGGCCGAGAACTGACGTTGGACGATCCCCCGGAGATCGCCACCAAGCCATGCATGGAACTGGGCGATGACCGCGCCCGGGTGTACCGGCTGGTGGACGAGCTTCCAGCGGATCAGAAGCATGTGGTGGTGTTGCGCTTTGCAGAAGAGAAGAGCATCCGCGATATCGCCCAGCAACTCGGGCGCAGCGAGGGTGCGGTGAAACAGCTTCAGTTCCGGGCCCTGGAAAGCCTGAGAGCGCGGCTCGAAGCTGGAACAGCCAAACCACAAGGGACGGGAAGTAAGACGAAGGAGACCACAACCGACATGAAGGGAAGCAAGAAGTCCGGTGGCAGGAATGGCTAAGCGCAGTTTGGCCGAACAACTCGACGCAACGGTGCAGGGGATTCTGAAGAATCCTCGCGCTCGCTTGCTGCAGGCAGATGCGGAAGTGTCTGCGCTGGCAGGCATCGCCGCTGAGTTGCGCGGTCTGCCCCGGCCGGAGTTTAGA
>Ga0187817_10001389_pt1 | contig 11783 bp, 5 predicted proteins | sample NC_wetland_sal_i_17_FD_132431 | JGI IMG/M metagenome (GOLD analysis project Ga0187817, IMG submission 132431) | Wetland sediment microbial communities from Neuse River Estuary, North Carolina, USA - SO4_2 | ecosystem: Environmental > Aquatic > Freshwater > Wetlands > Sediment | place: USA: North...
CACACGAGTGCAAGGCGACCGTTGGATATAATGCGGGAAAGATAGAACACTTCCCACTCATCGTGTTCGCATACCCTCTCAGGCTCGCCTGTTTCCTCGCGGTGATCGTCACTCTGAACTGCGCATCATCGGCACAGACAGCGACTGCTCCCGCCAAACCTCCTGCGCGGCTGGCGTTGCAGCGTGGGCAAGAAGCGGTCAAGAGCGGGGACATCGCGCGGGCGCGGGCGGAGTTTGAGAAGGCCGTGCGGTTGGCTGCGAATGATGCGCAAGCCCAGTCGGCGTTGGGCTGGGTGCTGGCTCAGCAGGGGGAGGCAGACGCGGCGGTGGCACACTTGCGAATCGCGATTAAAGCCGCACCTCAGTTTGCAGAGGCACGACTGACGCTGGCGGGTGTGCTGTCGCAACAGGGGAAGTCTGCTGAGGCCGAGCAGGAGTTGCGCGCGGCAGCCAGAATTGCGCCGGGTAACGCCGAGACGCATCGCATGCTGGCCCGGATTCTAAGCCAGCGGCCGGGTGATGAGGCTCTGTCAGAGATGCGGCGCGCCGTCGAACTCGCTCCCGGGCGCGCCGATTTGCAGGACGACCTCGGCAACCTTCTGGCGCAGCGAAATCAGGATGCCGAAGCCGAAGCCGCGTTCAAAGAAGCATTGCGCTTGCAACCGGATCTCGAGCCGGCACACTTTCATCTGGGCGTGGTGCGCTTGCAGGCGCAGCAACTGGATGACGCCGCCAGAGAACTCGGAAGGGCGATCGAGTTGGCGCCGCAGGATGCCGTTGCTCACTACTACCTCGCAAAAACCTTGACTGCGCAGTCCAAGAGTTCCGACGCTCTGCAGGAACTGCGGAAGGCGGCTACGCTGCGTCCGGATTGGTTTGCGTTGCAGATTGATCTGGGCCTTGCCTGCCAGCATGCCGCGGAGGTCGACTGCGCGGTTGCAGCGTTCGGCGAGGCAGTGAAATTACGTCCGCAGGACGCGGACGCCTACAACGATCTCGGTCTTGCCTTGGTGCAAAAGGGCGACGCAGGGGAAGCCATTCCCAAGTTCAAGACTGCGACCCAACTACGGCCCGAAGACGGCACTCTGCGCGGAAATTTGGCGATCGGGTACATGCAGCGGGCGGATTTCGACGCGGCAATCACCGAACTGGAGGCCGCCATTAAATTGGCGCCCGACAATGCCTCGCTACACTACAACCTCGGACTGGCTTACAAACTGAAGGACCAACTCGACAAGGCGGTACCTGAATTCCAGAACGCGATCCGGTTGCAGCCGGATCTGGCGGACGCCCACTACACGCTCGGAGTCCTGTTCTGGCAACGGGGAGATTTCGATAAGGCTACTGCCGAACTGCAGAAGGCGATTCAGAATCAGCCGAACTACGCGGAAGCACACTACACGCTGGGCACGGTTTTCAAGCAGCAGGGAAAACTTCCCGAGGCCGCGGCGTCGCTGCGGGAGGCAATCCGGTTGCAGCCAGATTTTGCGGGAGCGCATACCACGCTGGCCGCGGTGCTGCGGCAAATGGGCGACGCTCAGGGCGCGGCCGAGGAAGCGAAAGCGGGAGCGAGCATCTCAGCGTCCAGCAATAGTCTGCAAACGGCAACCTTCGCGACGAATTCGGGGAGGAGGCTGTTGGGTGCGGGAGACCTGGATGGAGCGATCGCCCAGTTTCGGTCGGCCATTGGTTCAGACCCGAAATATGCAGCGGCTCATTATCAACTCGGGCTGGCGTTGCGGCAGCAAGGCCAGAAAGACGAGGCGAAGAAAGAATTTCAGAAGGCCGCGGAGTTAGACCCGCACTTGACCGTGCCGGAATAGACGATCTCTAGTTGCCGCGGCTGCGGACCGATACCAGATCCGTCATCACCGGAACCCCATGCGCGATCTTTACGTGCAGCAACGCTTCGAAGGGCTTCAGTTCGGATGGTTTCGTCACCTTCAGACGCTGTAGCAGTTCCTTGACGGAGTCTTCCCGGCATACATACTCAACCGCTGCTTGTGTCCCGAAGGTCGAGTTGCCGGCAAGGATCAGGATGGAGCGAGAAGGATCCAGACCTGGGAGCAAGCTGACGACTGCGTAGTCTTCGGTGGTCGGTTGATTTGCGGGGGTGGCGAGGAATACGGCCGGCTCACCGGCCAGCGGATGCACGTTCAGCACAGCGAGGTCTCCCTTGCGCGGGCCGGAATCGAGGCGGCGGAAGACAAATTCCTGAGTGCCGGGAATGTCGAGCAAGCTCAGATTCTCTGAAGGCGATCCGACAAAAATCAGATCGTTGTTCTTGGCGTCATCGAGCGAGAACAACGCGCCGCGCTTGACGCGAATCGGGCGATTGAGGAGAGCGAAGACATGGTCCAGTTCGTGGATGGCCAGCACCTCTCCCACGCCCGTGTAGTGATCGAGAATGAAGGCCCGCGTGTCGATTGAGGGATTGAAGTAGCGCATCCCGGTTTCCGGACGTCCGACAAAGCTGCCGTTGCTGAAAATTACCCACGGTTGCTGGGGACCAATCACGTAACGATTCCAGAAAATCTGGTACGCGGCAGGAGCCGGTTGGACGGCAACCGCCGGGCTGCGCCCGCGCTGCGATAGAAGGACAGCAGTTGTCGACAATGAAACTGCGAGCAGAACGGAAAAAGCCGCAACCCCAATGACCCACCCGCGCGTGAAACGAGGAGGTTGTGGGAGTTTTTCGGATTCAAGAATGAGAGTCGTTAACGGTTGAGCTCCAGCCTTCGCAGTTCGCAGGTGGAACGTCAGCGCGTACGATCCCTTGGGGACTTCGACGACGATGGCATCATCTGGGCCCTCCTGCGCGTAATACTCGGCGAGTTTGACCCGCAACCGTCCGGCTTGCACGCGGACTGTCGAGTCACTTTGGGGATCGAACCCCACCGGGCGACCCAAGACCTCAGTCGCAATCTGGTACTCCTTGAGCGCGATTCCGGGGTGATCGAGAGAGTGTTCAGCTAGGTACCGCAGGAGCTTGCACAGAGATTCTGAGCTGTGCAGGCTATGACTTTTAATAAGTTTATCTATTTGCTGGAAGCATTGCTCCCGACCGATCGCGAAAGTGTGCGTGACAGCCATATCACAGGGAGGTAACGGACCCGCGTATCTTACTGCAGTGTTAGCACTTTACACCTGTAACGGTATCAAACCTAGTGAAACTTATTCCAGATAATAGTTTTGTACTACGACTGCACCCAGCGTGGTCAAGTCTCCCTTCTGCATTTCCGGGGCACATTGGTTGGGCAAAGTCTGAGGAGGAAGTTCATGAAAAGGTCAGCATGGGTCGCGGTAGCGGCACTGAGTCTACTGTGCAGTCTGTGGGTGCCTGGCGCATTCGGTCAGGCCGTGTACGGCAGCATCCTGGGTACCGTAACGGATCCGTCGGGGGCGGCAGTGACTGGAGCGAAGATCACAGTCACCAGCCAGACGAAGAATGTGTCGACCGAAGCTCTGAGCAATGAGAGCGGCAACTACGCCGTAACGCACTTGATCCCTGACATCTATGTTGTCCGGATTGAAGGCACCGGCTTCAAGAGCCTGGAGTACAAGAACGTGCAGGTGTCCGCAGATACGGGCACGAAGATCGACGGGCAGTTCCAGGTGGGCTCGACCAGCGAGCAGGTGGAAGTGACCGCGGAAGCCCCGCAGTTGAAGACGGACCGCGAGGATGTAGCCGTCGAATTCAACTCGAAGCAGTTGCAGGAACTGCCTATCTTCAATCGAAACTTCCAGAGTCTTGAGTTGCTTACGCCCGGGACGCAGGTGATTGAAGGCTGGAGCCATGCCGCCACGGAAAATCCCCAAGGCAGCAAGCAAATCTACGTCAACGGCCAGCACTTCAGCGGTACAGGATACGAACTGGATGGTACCGACAACCAGGATGCAATTCTGGGCATCATCATCGTCAACCCGAGTCTCGATTCGGTCACTGAGACGAAGATGACGACGCAGAACTATGACGCTGAGTTCGGGAAAGCGATTGCAGGAATCCTGACGGCGCAGACCAAGTCAGGCAGCAACGACATCCATGGCAGCGGCTACTTCTATGACTTGGATCCGGTGAGTGCAGCGGTCAATCCGTTCACCGGAACTCCTGCGCCAAACAACTGGAAGCAGTACGGCGGCTCGGTGGGCGGGCGCATCATCAAGAATAAGTTGTTCTACTTTGGCAACATCGAGGCGACGCGACGCACGCAGGGCAGCAGTTTTCTGGTGACGGTTCCGACGAATCTGGTGCGCTCAACCTGTTTGACGGCGGGCAGCGCGACCTGCAACCTGAGCGAATACCTGACCGCAGGTCTGAGCGGCGGAGCGGGGCAGGTGTTTAACCCCTATAATGCGCAAGGATCGCGGACGGAGTACGCCGGCAACATTATTCCGATGTCCGTGCTGCAGCAGTACGATCCCGCCGGCGTGGCGGAGCACATCTTGTCTTTGTTGCCGGCACCGAACGCTCCTGGTATCAACGGCGGCACAATCGACAATTATTCAGCGAACGGAAGCGGCAGCTTTAATGACTACCAGTATACGATCCGCATCGACGACTCTGTGAACCAAAAGCTGAATGTCTTTGGCCGCTATACGCACGCACATTTCAAACTCTCCGGCGCTCCGGTGTTTGGCGACGCGATTGGCGGACCCGGTCTGGGGCCCATCGGTCTCGCCGGGCAGTCTGTCATTCAAAACTACAGCTTGGCGACGGGTTTCGACTACACTCTGAGCACTAGCCTGCTGACGGATTTCCGATTCGGATACTTCCGCTACAATCCGCACTCCACCAAGTTCGATCAGGGCAATTCCAGCGCCGCAACGTCTCTGGGGTTGGCTGGTCTGAACACGTCGGATCCCAACACGAACGGCCTGCCCGCCATGGTCTTCGAGCAGACGATCGGTACTAACACGCTCGGCAACAATGGCATAGGCGAAGGTCTCGGCATCGGGCGCTGCAATTGCCCGCTCCTCGAGCGAGAGCAAGGGATTCAGTTCGTGAACAATTGGACCAAGATGTTGGGCAACCACCAGTTCAAATTCGGCACCGACTTGCGCCACGCGAACAATTTAAGGGTTCCCTCGGACAACAACCGTACAGGTGTCCTGAACTTCAGTCATTTGGGAACGTCGGACAATAACACCGGCGGTCTGGATCTGGCGACCTTCCTTTTCGGAGAAGTGACCTCTTTCAACCGGTATGTCGGCTCGCCCACGGAGGGATCGGCGATGGAGTCGCAGAGCCGGTTCTTCTTCTACGGACAGGACACTTGGCGCGTAACCCCGAAATTCACAGTCAACTATGGTCTGCGCTGGGAGTTCTACACTCCGGAGAAAGTCAACGGCGCAGGGAATGGCGGTTTCGCTGTGCTGCCTGAAGGGGTAATTCGGGTTGCGGGCTACGGCGGCATCGGCATGAACGGAAACACCGCGGACAACTTCAAGCAATTCGCTCCGCGGCTGGGAATCGCTTATCAGGTCACTCCCAAGACAGTGGTGCGGATGGGGTATGGACGTAGCTATGACATCGGCGTCTTCGGATCCCTGTTCGGTCACACGGTCACGCAGAACCTGCCAGTCTTGGCCAATCAGCAGTTGAACTCACCGACCAACGACAACAAGACTGCCGCCTTCAATTTCACGGGAACTTGCTTGCCTGCGTCGGGAGGTTACAACCCAACGATTTGTGGCCCGGCTCCGAATCAGTTTCCGGTCATTCCCTCCAGCGGCATCCTTCCTCTGTTTGGGCCAACCGGAACGGTGTCGCCCCGCATCCGGCCGGACCGTCTGATTGCGCCCACCCTGGATGCTTGGAATGCAACCGTGCAGCGTCAACTGACCAATAAAACAAGCCTTGAAATCGCTTACGTGGGCAACCATGGCACGCACGTATTCAAGGGCGACAGCAACACCTACAACGCGAACCAAGCGACAATAACGGGTTTCAACGTACCCAACCCTGCCAATCCCATCGATCCCAAGACCGGGCTGCCGGGAGTTTGGACCTATAACCAGAGGTCACCCTACAACACTGCTTTCACGACAAGCTACACCAACGCAAGCGGTGTAACCACTGCAGTCGTTTGCTGCTCGGGACAGGGATTCAATTACAACGGTAACGACGGAGTCAACTCGTACAAAGCGCTGAATATCAAGGTCGACCACCGGACTTCCAACGGCTTGACCCTGACAGCGTTCTGGAGCTACTCCCGGGCCTACGACAACGACGGCAGCTACCAGCCGGATCTGCGTCAGGGCACCGGACGTGGGGACTACAACCGCGACAGCGTTTTCGTTTTGACCTCGCTCTACGAACTGCCGGTTGGCCGGGGCAAGCACTTCCTGGGCAACATCGGACGTGGAGCCGACATGGTGTTGGGCGGATGGCAATGGAACACCACGTTCACCTTGGCCAGCGGTCTGCCGTTCTCGCCCAGCTATTCCAATTGCAATCAGGACCGGGACACAGGACCGTGCCGGCCCAGCCTCAATGGCAGCTTCCACTTGGGTTCCTCCGGCTTCAACAATCAGACTCGGTCGGTGACGTACTTCACTCCCGAGTCCACCCAGCTTTGTGATAACCCGGCGGACTGCACCCCGGTAGTCACGCAAAGCGGCCCATTTACGGCGCCGGGAATTGGCCAGTTTGGCAACATTCGACGCAACCAGTTCACCGGACCGGGCGAGTTGATGTCTGACATGTCCATCTTTAAGAATTTCACCATCACTGAGCGCGTGAAGGCTCAGTTCCAGGCGGAGTTCTTCAACATCTTCAACCATCCGGTCTATGCGCTTCCGGGCAACAATTGCATTGACTGCTCCGGAGCCGGGGTCATCACAGGGTTGCAGGCCGACAGCCAGATGCGGCAAATGCAATTGGGCTTCCGAGTTACCTTCTAAGCGCAGCGGTCAACCACGAACGTAATCTGGGGGAGCCAAAGGCTCCCCCAGATTTTCTGATACCCATGTTTACTTTTTCCCCCGTCGTGTCCCGGAGCCGCCGGGAACGCTCTTCAGAACGAACACCGCCGGGAATCGAACGATGAAAAAGAAAGTGGTCGGCCTCGGGGAAGTGCTGTGGGACCTTTTGCCGGAGCGAACCTGTCTAGGTGGGGCGCCGGCGAACTTTGCCTACATTACAACGCTGATGGGCGATCACGGAATTGTGTCCAGCCGCGTCGGGGAAGACTCTCGCGGCTTGGAAGCACTGCGCCGAATGGAGGAACTGGGACTCGACATCGACCATGTCCAGACCGACCGGGAGCATCCGACTGGGACGGTCAAAGTAGAACTCGACAGCAAAGGCCTCGCGCGATTTGAGATCGCGCATCCCGTAGCCTGGGATTCCCTGGAGTGGACTCTGGACTGGCAGAACCTCGCCGAAGAAGCGGATGCAGTTTGTTTTGGATCGCTGGCTCAGCGCTCGGAGGCTAGCCGTGAAACCATCCGGCATTTTCTTCGCGCCACATCCCCGGGCACCGTCAAAGTCTTCGATGTCAACCTGCGGCAGTCGTACTACTCGCAGGAAGTTCTCGCGGAGTCGATGAGGCTGGCGGACATCGTTAAGTTGAATGACGAGGAACTGCCGAAGATCATGACCCTTGGCAAGTTTCCCCACAAGGATGAATTGTCGTCGGCACGGCTTCTGCTCGCTGCGTATGACTTGAAGTTGGTGTGCATTACGCGGGGAGGGAAGGGAAGCCTGTTGGTGCGTAGCAAAGATGCGAGCGAGCATCCGGGCTTTCGAGTTAGGGTGGCCGATACGGTGGGCTCGGGCGACGCCTTTACGGCTGGATTGCTTCATGAGTATCTGCACGGCGCCTCGCTGGATCTGATGAACGAAGTGGCGAATCTCGTGGGAGCCTGGGTCACGAGCGAGGTGGGCGCAATGCCCACACCGAAGCGCGGCGCGCTGGAGCACTCGCTGGCCGAGATTCGTTGACTGAAAAAGCGCAGAAACTCGCAGGTTGTTGTATAGTTACGAAAGATTGTGTTTACTTTCGTATGCAGCAGACCAGTGAGAGGGAACCATGAAGCGCATCAGGCGGGGCAGCCTTTCTCAGTTGTATCCCTTCATTCTTGCCGTTACGTTGGCCGGAGTTGGCAGCGTGACACTCAGTTGCAGTAAGCCTCCCGCGCAGCCAAAGGCGCCCCCGTCGCGGCCCTCCGACATCAAGGTCGAGGTGCGGGATGGAGGGCCCGTGGTTCTGACCACCAGTGCAGCGGAGTTTCAGATTCTTCCTTCCGGTTTCCTGCAGGCGACGCTGTTAAAAGATGGCAAGCGGTTGACGCTCGACGAACCCAATGTGGGATCGACGGGTGGTAGCGATTCAATCGTGCATGAGGGAAAAGAACTGGACTTCGTGCCGGATTTTTCGCAAGCCAAAGTTCTGGAAGGCGCCGGCAAACTCGGCCGCGGCAAGCGGGTGGAGATCCCAGCGCGTCCGCTGGCGCCGGCAGGGGTAAATATCGAGCGCCAGCTCGTCGTGGAAGTGTACGACGACTTTCCCAACATTGCTCTGGTTAGCACGGCGTACAAGAACGCCGGAACCACCGACTTCCAACTTGATCAAGTGCTGATGCAGCAACACCGCTTCAACGCGAACGAGCAGGGCGCGAAGGGACGGCCGCATCCCTACGACATGTGGTCGTTTCAGGGATCGAGCTACGACTGGGGCAAGGATGATGTGCAGAGACTGACGCGAACTTCCTCTCAGCCGAACATGATGGGCGAGGCGGTGAAAGGCGGCTACGGAGGCGGGATTCCGGTAGTTGCTTTCTGGACCGCGTCGGTGGGTGAAGCGATCGGCCATGTAGAGACGCTGCCCTGGACGCTTTCAATGCCTATCAAGGTTGAGCAGAACGGGCGAGTGGCAGCGCAGATCACGATTCCCGTGAATGCAGCGTTAAAGCCGGGAGAGAGTTATTCCTCACCGCGGAGTTTCGTCGCGGTGTACAGCGGAGATTTCTACGAGCCGCTGCGCATGTGGTCCAGCGTGCTCCAGAAAGAAGGATGGGAGATCCCGAAGCCGTCGAGCGAAGCCTACAACGTGAGTTGGTGCGGATGGGGCTACGAGTTCAACGTGACGCCGGCGCAGATGCTGGGCACGGTGCCCAAGTTGAAAGAACTCGGGATCAAGTGGGCGACGCTGGATGATCGCTGGTTCGATACCTATGGCGACTGGAACCCGCGGACCGAGACGTTTCCCGGCGACTCGATCAAGCGGATGGTGGACGACTTCCATAAGCAAGGGATCCTCGCGCAACTGTGGTGGCTGCCCTTGGGCGCGGAGGACGGGCAGGGCAGGTGGGAGTCGCATAAATATATCGTTTCGAAAGTGGCGCAGGAGCATCCCGACTGGTTCATTCTCGACAAGAATGGCAAGCATGCGCGGATGACGCGCGATCTGGCGGCGCTGTGTCCGGCGGTTCCCGAGGTGCAGAGCTACTACAAACAACTCACCGAGAAATTCATTCGCGACTGGGGATTCGACGGATCGAAGCTCGACAACATCTACAGCGTGCCCGCGTGCTACAACCCGGCGCATCATCACAAGTCACCGCAGGATTCCGTCAACGCGATGGGCGAGGTGTATAAGACGATCTTCCAGACGACGCGCGCCATCAAGCCGGAGAGCGTGACGCAAGCGTGTCCGTGCGGAACGCCGCCATCACTCGCGTGGCTGCCATTTATCGACCAGGCAGTGACGGCCGATCCAGTGGGCGCGGTGCAGGTGCGGCGGCGCATCAAGATGTACAAAGCGCTGCTGGGGCCGCAGGCAGCGGTTTACGGGGATCACGTCGAACTTTCTGCGATGACGCCCGTGGGCAAGGGCGGCTGGAGCGAGCATGGGGCCGACTTCGCTTCGACATTGGGAACCGGTGGCGTGCCAGGCACAAAATTTGTGTGGCCGGACCCGGGACCGAAGTTCAAGCCAGTCGCTCTGACCAGCGAGAAGGAAGAACACTGGAAGAAGTGGATCGGACTGTACAACGAGAAGATGCTGTCGAAGGGCGAGTTCCGCGATCTCTATGTATACGGGTACGACGTGCCTGAGGCGTATGCCATTGAGAAAGACGGGAAGATGTATTACGCGTTTTTCGCTGACAAAGAAAATGGCACGTTCACCGGTGAAGTGGAACTGCGCGGCTTGAAGCCGGGAAACTATCACGTCGTGGATTATGTGGACGGAAAAGACATGGGCACGGTGCAGGCCGAGGCAGGGAAGTCTCCCAAGCTGAAGACCGACTTCAAAGAACATTTGCTGCTGGAAGTAAGCGCACAGTAGCCAGATTGCTCATGTGGGGACGGCCGCCTCGGCCGTCCCGCCAGAGCGAAGGTCGGCGGACATAGATTTCAGCCTGCTTTTTCGCAGTGGGTTAAGGCTTGCGAAAGAATTTCTCGCGATGCGCTGCGTCGCGGAAGGCTTCGGTCCCTCCGGGACGCGTCGTCGAAAGGGCGCCAGCCCGGTTTCCACTGGCCAGGCACGTGGGCAGGTCCGATCCCTTTACGTACTCGTGGAGGAACCCGGCGTCGAAGCTGTCACCGGCGCCCACTGTGTCGATCGCCACGACCTCTTGCGACGGACTGTTGAATCGTTCACTGCCGCGCTGAGCCGCGGCTCCTTTGCGCCCCAGCTTCACAATAACCAGCGGCACCAGTTGGGAAAGCTTGTGGATCGCCTCTTCCAGGTCTTCCGTCCCCGCCGCTTTGCAGGCTTCGCGCTCGTTGGGCAGAAAAACATCTACATGACGCAAGACTTCGTGCAGTCCGCCCTCCCACCGGTCGTCAGGATCATCGTTGGTGTCGAGAGAAATCGTGAGGCCCTTCGATTTCAAATGTTGAAAGAGTCTTCCGATGCATGGACGCAGGCCTCGCTGCAAGTAATACGACGAAAAATGAAAGTGGCGCGAGTCGCAGAGATAATCGAGGTCGAGATCTTCCCAGGATGTTTCTGCAATCGTTCCGGCGTAGGTGAGAATGTTGCGCCACGCTTCGTGGTGCAGGATCACAGTGAGGCCCGTCGTGGTTGAGCCGGAAACGCGGCGCACGCGCGACACGTCAACACCACCTTGCTGCAGCCTTTCGATCGCGATTTGTCCGAGCGGATCGTCGCCGATACGCGACTGAAATCCAACGCGGCTGCCGAGCGCGGCCAGGTTATGCGCCACAATCGCGGACGAAGAGCCGAGCGTGAGCATCATGCGGTCGGCAAGCAGTTCGCGCTCCGGCGGGAGTTGTTCGGGCAGGCCGTAGAGAATGAGATCGAGGTTCAGTTCGCCGGCGATGGTGACGTCAAAGCGGGGCATAATTCTTTCGTGGAAGCTCGTAGGGATCTTTCGACTGCATGACTGCTCCGCTTCGCGGACCAGTCACTCGCTCAGGATGACAATGTCGTGTTAAATCACACCAGAGTGACTTCAATTCCCGCCTGCTTCAGCGCGCGCAGATCAGACTTGGGAACGCCGCGGTCGGTAATGACTTCCTGCAGCGCCGATGGCGGGGCGATCAACGACAGGCTGCGGCGGCCGAATTTGCTGGAGTCGCACACCGCCACGGTTTTCTTGGCGACCTCGACCATTATGCGGTTGACTTTCGCTTCCAGCAGATTGGGCGTGCTCAATCCGAAGTGAGTGTCGAATCCATCGACGCCCAGAAATAACAGATCGGCGCTGAGGCGGCGCAGCGTCTCTTCGGCGATGGGCCCAACCAGCGAAAAGGAATTCTTGCGCAGCGTGCCGCCAGTCAGGATCACTTCCACCGCCGTCCCCGACAATTC
>Ga0187817_10001391_pt1 | contig 11781 bp, 19 predicted proteins | sample NC_wetland_sal_i_17_FD_132431 | JGI IMG/M metagenome (GOLD analysis project Ga0187817, IMG submission 132431) | Wetland sediment microbial communities from Neuse River Estuary, North Carolina, USA - SO4_2 | ecosystem: Environmental > Aquatic > Freshwater > Wetlands > Sediment | place: USA...
GAATACCTGGTTGAGGGCAGGGGAGATGTAGATGCCCGCGCCTTCTCCCGACACTTTGGGCACCGATCCCAGCATGCGCTCTGCTTCGAGCACCACGGCGTCCGGATGGACGTCGCATTTCTCAAGCACCGGACGCACGATGCCTTCCCGTTCGCTGGCCAGGGCGATCAGCAGATGCAGCGGCGTCAGCGCCTGGTGCTGATGTTTCTCCGCGATGGCTTGGGATTGCTGAACAGCTTCTTGAGCTTTTTGAGTCAATTTGTCAAATCGAAACAATGGAACCTGCTTTCTACACGACAAGCCGGGGCGAGGGCTTGTTCCCTCGATCCCCGGCAAAACCTACTCCCTTGTCTTAGATGCCTGATTACTGCTTGACGGCCACTTTTACTTGTTTCGGCTTGGCGGCTTCTTTCTTGGGCAGAGTCACAGTCAGGACTCCGTTCTTATAATCCGCCGAAACCTTCTCCGTGTCCACGGAACTGGGAACGGTGAAACTGCGCACGAAGCTTCCGTAGCTGCGCTCGATGCGGTGGTAACCCTTGCCGGCGAAGTCCTTTTCGAACTTGCGCTCGCCTTTGAGCGAAAGGGTGCCGTTTTCGACTCGGACGTCAATGTCTTCGAGCTGAACGTCCGGCAGGTCGGCTTTAACGACCAGTTCGTTTTCCGTTTCTAGAATGTCCACGGCAGGCGACCATGGCCGGCTGGTCCGCGGCTCGCTCAGCATCCGGGTCACAGTGTCTTCGAAAAGCCGAAGGCTGTTGAAAGGGTCGTGTGTGAGTGACATGGTGTTTCGAAATCTCCTTGCAAGTGATATCTGACTACAATGCCATCATAAAATATTAGCCTTTAATTGTCAAGTTCCTGGACCATAAAAAAGCCGCCTGGACCGTGGGTCCGAGGCGGCTAAAAGATTGGGTTTGTTGGGCGAAATTACTCTTCGCTTTGCTCCTCTTCGGGTTCGCGGCCTTCACGCTGGGCTTTGAGGCGCTCTTCGCGGCGTTTGGCTCGCTCCGCGGCGCGTTTGACCAGTTCGGAGCCAACCAGTTCAATCATGGCCTGTTCGGCACCGTCGCCCTTGCGGAAACCCAGGCGCACGATGCGGGTATAGCCGCCGGAGCGCTGGCCGAAGCGGGCGCCGAGGGTCTCGAACAGCTTTTTTACCGACGCCGGGGTTTCGAGAAATGCCGCCGCCTGGCGGCGGGTGTGGAGAGTGTCGCGCTTGGCGAGGGTGATCATGCGATCGACCAAAGGCTTGATGGCCTTGGCTTTAGGAACGGTGGTGATGACGCGCTCCTGTTCGATGACGCTGGTCACCAGTCCTTTCAGCAGGGAATTGCGGGCACCGATGTCCCGCTTCAGCTTGTATCCGCCTCGTCTATGTCTCATTGTGCTATTCCATGGGCTGATCAGAGGACTGGCCGAAGACCTCTTCGTCGGGCAGCGGTTCCGGCAGCGAGCCGGGCGCCGGAGGAGGCGGTGCTACGAGGTGGCCCTGTGCGTCCAGTTTCATGCCCAGCGAGAGCCCCATACTGGCGAGGATCTCCTTGATCTCATTGAGCGACTTGCGGCCGAAATTCTTCGTCCGGAGCATCTCGGCTTCGGTCTTCTGGACCAGCTCGCCAATGGTCTGGATGTTGGCATTCTTGAGGCAGTTGTAAGAGCGGACGCTTAGTTCCAATTCTTCGACCGAGCGGTTCAGTTGTTCGCCCATCTTATCGAGGGATCGCTCGGCGGACTCCTCGGGGGCCTCGGGCAGCTCTTCGAAGTTGATGAAGATCGACATGTGATCTTTGAGCAGCTTGGCCGCGTAGCCGATGGCGTCCTGCGGAGAGACGGCGCCGTTGGTCCAGACCTCGAGGGTGAGCTTATCGTAGTCGGTCATCTGGCCGAGGCGAGCGGCCTCCACGGTGAAGTTGACCTTGCGCACGGGGGAGTGGACGGAATCGATGGGGATGTAGCCCAGGGCCAGGTCCTCATCGAAGTTCTTGTCGGCGCTGACGTAGCCGCTGCCGGTTTTGAGGCGCATCTCGATGTTGAGTTTGCCGCCCTCGCCGACGGTGGCGATGTGCAGGTTGCGATCGAGCACTTCGACGTCCTGGTCGGTTTGAATCTGGCCGCTGAAGACTTCGCCCGGCTGTTCCACGGACAGGCGCACGGTTTTGATTCCTTCGCCCATGATCTTGAACGGGATCTGCTTGAGGTTGAGGATGATATCGGTGGCATCTTCAACGACTCCCGGAATCGGACTGAATTCGTGTTCCACGCCTTCAATGCGGACTGCGGTGATGGCGGCTCCTTCGATGGAACTGAGGAGCACGCGCCGCAGGCCATTGCCGATGGTGGTACCGAAGCCGCGCTGAAAAGGCTGCGCGGTGAACATGCCATACCGCTCGGTGAGAGTTTCGGTATTGGCGACTAGCCGTTTGGGTTTTTGGAAACCTTTGAACATTGTTTAAACCTCTTTCACCGCAGAGACGCCGAGGCGCGGAGAAGACATTCTAACTCTGCGTCTTCGTGTCTCCGCGGTCCAAAATCACTTCGAATACAATTCCACAATGAGCTGCTCGTTGATGGGAATCTGGATCAGCTCATCCCGCTTGGGCAGACCGGTGATTTTGCCTCGCAAGTTTTCCCGGTCGACTTCCATCCAGCCAGGTGATGGCGCATGCGCGGTGGCATCACGAGCGGCCAGAATAGTTGGATTGTTCTTGCTGGGCTCGCGCACGGCCACCTCGTCGCCGACCTTGACCTGGAAGGACGGGATATTGACCTTGCGGCCATTGACCTGAATGTGGCCGTGGCGCACGACCTGGCGCGCCTGGGCGCGGCTGGTACCAAGGCCCATGCGATAGATGACATTGTCGAGCCGGCGTTCCAGATTCGCGAACAGGTTTTCGCCGGTGATCCCTTTCTGGTGCGCGGCCTTTTCGAACCCATTGCGGAATTGGGTTTCGAGCAGGCCGTAGACGCGGCGCATCTTCTGCTTCTCGCGGAGCTGGAGGCCATAGCCTACCAGTTTGGATTTTCGGTCTTTGCCATGCTGTCCGGGAACGAAGTTGCGCTTTTCGATGGCGCACTTCTCACTGTGACAGCGCTCGCCCTTCAAAAACAGTTTCATGCCCTCGCGCCGGCAGAGCCGGCAGACGGCGCTTCGATAACGTGCCAAAGTTTCTCTCCTTACCTTGCCTTCTTCACTTCAGGTGCAGTTTACAATCCGGCACTCGGATCTTCGTCCTGCTTCCGTTTGGGATTCAGGATTTGGGATTTAGGATTTGGTTCCATCCCCAGATCCCAAACCCCAACCCCCAAATCCTGCATTTCACACTCTTCGCTTCTTCGGCGGGCGGCAGCCGTTGTGCGGAATGGGCGTGGAGTCTTTGATGCTGCGGACCTCCAGACCTGCGGTCGAGAGGGCGCGCACCGCCGATTCGCGGCCCGACCCGGGACCGCTCACGCGTACTTCAACCGTCCGCATGCCGCTTTCCGAGGCTTTATTGGCCGCAGTCAGCGCGGCCTGCTGGGCGGCAAAGGGCGTGCCCTTGCGCGACCCGCGAAAACCCAACGACCCGGCGCTCGACCAGGAGATGGTTTGACCTTCCTGATCGGCGATGGTGACGATGGTATTGTTGAACGTCGCCTGGATATGCACGATGCCCGAATGGACGACGCGCTTTTCCTTCTTCTTGAATGTTTTCTTCTTGACTGGTTTGGCTGGAGCTTTGGCCATAGGTTTATGTCTTCGCCGCCGATTTCTTCTTATTGGCCACGGTGCCGCGGCGCGGTCCTTTGCGCGTCCGGGCGTTGGTGTGGGTTCGCTGGCCGCGCACGGGCAGACCTCGCCGGTGCCGCAAGCCGCGATAGGAGCCCATCTCGATGTGCCGCTTGATATTCATCGAGACTTCCTTGCGCAGGTCGCCTTCGACGGCGCCCTCCTCCTCGAGGATCTGGCGCACGCGGTTGACTTCGTCCTCAGCGAGGTCGCCGATCTTCTTGTCAAAATCGATCCCGGCCCGGTGGAGCAGGGAACGCGCACGGCTGCGGCCCACGCCGTAGATGTAGGTGAGGCCGACTTCCGCTCTCTTTTTGGGCGGCAGATCCACGCCCGCAATACGTGCCATGATTCTCTCCTATCCCTGACGCTGCTTATGTTTCGGATTCGGGCAGATGACCCGCACCACGCCGTGGCGATGGATCACCTTGCACTTGTCGCAAATTTTCTTGACGGATGCGCGTACTTTCATAAACTTATAGGTGTCAGGTGCCAGGTGTCAGGGAAAACCTAACACCTGGCACCTAGCACCTGCTTCACAATTTCTTCAAAATCCGGCCGCGGGTATCGTCCTGCGCGGCCAGCTCAATTTCTACTTTGTCGCCGGGTAACAGACGAACAAAGTTTCGTTCCTTCATTCCGACCGGGTGGGCCAGAATCTGGTGTCCTTTGCCCAGATCGACCCGAAACACCAGTTGCGGCAACTCTTCAACCACCGAACCCTGACACCTAAAACCTGGCACCTAGCACCTGTTAGGGTCTTGTTAAGACCCAAGGGCCGTTCGACGTCACGGCCACGCAGTGCTCGAAGTGCGCCGAGTTGGATCCGTCCTTGGTGACGGCGGTCCACTTGTCGGGCAGCACCTTGGCATCGGCTTTACCCGCGTTCACCATGGGCTCAATGGCGAGCACCATGCCTTCTTTCAGGCGCGGGTTTTCATTCTTGCGGTCCACGTAATTGGGAATCTGCGGCTCCTCGTGAAGCTGGGTGCCGATGCCGTGTCCCACATACTCACGCACTACGGAAAATCCATTTGCCACCACATGGCGCTCGACGGTGCCGCATACGTCAAACAAGCGGTTGCCGGAGCGCACCTGCTGGATGGCCAGTTCGAGAGACTCCTCAGTCACCTTGAGCAGCCGTTTGGTTTCTTCAGCGAGCTCGCCCACACCGACGGTGATGGCGGAATCGCCAAAATAGCCATTCAACTCGGCCCCAGTATCGATCGAAACAATATCGCCCTTCTTCAAAATCCGCTTTGGCGACGGAATGCCGTGCACGATCTCGCTATTGACCGAAGTGCACAGCACGTATTTATATCGTTCTCCAGCCGCCGGAACAAAGTAACCCTTGAAAGCCGGGCGCGCGCCCGCATCCGCGATCATACGGTCCGCCGCCACTTCCAGATCGTAGGTACTGACCCCCTCTTCCACCATGTCGCTCAGCTTCTTCAGGACCATGTAGACCAGAAGCCCGCTGCGCCGCATTTTTTCCAGTTCCGCGGCTGTCTTTCGAATAATCATTGCTCCCGGATCAACGCCTCGATTTTTCGGAAGACCCCCTCCGGAGGATCGTGGCTGGCATCCACATCGTAAACTCTTTTGCCCTTTTCGCGAAAATAATCCAGAATGGGCCGCGTCTCACGGCCGTACGCTTCCAGGCGTTCCCGGATCACAGGTTCGCGATCATCTTCCCGAACGATCAGCTTGGCGCCCTCGAGGTCACACACACCCGGCACCTTAGGAGCTTTGGAAACCAGGTTATACAAGGTGCCGCACACAGGACACTGCCGGCGTCCGGTCAGGCGAGCAATAATTACATTGTAATCGACAACCAGGTGAATCACCAACTCCTGCACGCCTCGGGCCGCCAGCATGGCACACAGCTTGTCGGCCTGGGCCACGGTTCGCGGATATCCGTCCAGGATGAAACCGCGCGCGGTATCCGGCTGGGCCAGCCGCTGTTCCACAAGGCTGTTGACCACCTCATCCTTAACCAGAATTCCCGCTTTCAATTTGGCCTCGACGGCCGTGCCCACTCCGTCGTGCTGGCGAACATGTTCGCGGAGCATGTCGCCGGTAGAAATCTGTGGAATCCCCAGGAGCCGTACCAGCAATTTCGCTTGCGTGCCCTTTCCGGATCCCGGCGAGCCAAACAGGACGAGAGCCAGGGGCCTGTGGGGCGGTGTGTCGACCCGCCCGGCTCCGGTTTCCGTATTTGGCACGCTCACCTGTCAATTTCCAAAGTTCCTAAAAGCTGGGTCTGCGGCCGCGTATCCGGCCGGCGCGCGGCGTAAAGCCTTCATAATGGCGCATGATCAACTGCGCCTCAATCTGGTTGATAGTATCCATGGCCACGCCAACGACAATGAGAAGAGAAGTGCCGCCGAAATAGAATTGCACGTTGAGCCCGTCCAGCAGAAATCGCGGGAAATACTGGTCGATCCAGTTGCCGATCAGCGGCAGATGCTGCAAGTGGATGCCGGAGATCATGATGTCCGGGATGATGCACAGAATCGAGAGATAGATGCCGCCGACCACGGTGATCTTGGTGAGGATGGCGTTCATGTAATCGGCGGTATTGCGTCCGGGCCGGATGCCGGGAATGAAGCCGCCGTATTTGCGCATGTTGTCGGCCGCCTCGTTGGGATTGAAAATGATCGAGACGTAAAAGAAGCAGAAGAACACGATGCCGAGCACGAACAGGACTACGTAGAGCGGCTCGCCATGCCGGATGGACTGCAACATCCCGCTGAGGTATTTGCTGTTCTGAACGAAAGGCAACTGGGCGAGGGTTTGCGGAAACGCCAGAATGGACGAGGCGAAGATGACCGGAATCACGCCGCCGGCATTCACCTTGAGCGGCATGTGAGTGGATTGCCCGCCCATGACGCGGCGGCCCACCACGCGCTTGGCGTACTGCACGGGAATGCGGCGCTCGCCGCGCTCCACGAGAACAATGAAGGCCACCACCGCGATCATCATGACCAGAATGACGGCCAGGGTGATGAAGCCCCATTCCTTGGTCACGAAGACGTTGGTGTAGATATTCTGAATGGCGTTGGGCAGACCGACGACAATGCCGGCGAAAATGATGAGGGACATGCCGTTGCCGATGCCGCGGTCGCTGATCTGTTCGCCCAGCCACATGATGAATGCCGTGCCGGTGGTGAGCGAGATGATGGTCATGAGCACGAAGCCGATGCCGGGGTTGATGACGATGTTGCCCTGCATGGCCTGCAAGCCGGTGGCGATGCCGAATGACTGCACCAGGGCCAGGACTACGGTGAGGTAGCGGGTCCATTGCGTGATCTTGCGGCGGCCCAGTTCCCCTTCTTTTTGGAGCTTTTCGAGCGTGGGGATGACCACGGTGAGCAACTGGAGGATGATGGACGCCGTGATGTAGGGCATGATGCCCAGGGCGAAGATGGTTAGCCTACGGATGTTGCCGCCCGCAAACAGGTCGAAGAAGCCGAAGATGGTGCCCTGGTTGCGCGAAAAGAAGTCTTGCCAGCGGTGGATATCAATTCCGGGAGTGGGGATGTGCCCGCCGAGCCGGTAGACGGCCAGAAGCCCGAGCGTGAACAAGACGCGCTTGCGCAGGTCGGGGATACGGAAAACGTTGGCAATGGCTTCAAAGAATTTCATGATCTAGCCTTGGCCCGTCTACTCCTTGGGGACAGCTGCTCCAATGACCACGGCCTCGCCGCCGGCTTTCTGGATTTTGTCGGCCGCGGAGCGTGAAAACAGGTGCGCCTCGACACGGATCTTGCGGGTCAGTTCGCCCGATCCCAGCACCTTGAGACCGTCGCGCAAGTTCCGAACCACGCCTAGTTCAGCCAGCCGCTCGGGATTGAAGCTGTCACCTTCGAGCTTGTCCAGCCGACCCAGGTTCACTAAAGCATACTGCTTCTTAAAGATGTTGGTGAAGCCACGCTTGGGAAGGCGGCGATGAAGGGGCATCTGGCCGCCCTCGAACCCGCGCATGATGCTGTAGCCGGAGACCGAGCGAGCGCCTTTGCTGCCGCGTGTGGCGGTTTTGCCGAGACCGGAACCCATGCCGCGCCCGATGCGTTTGCGGCTGTGTTTTTGGCCTGCGGGGGGTTTGAGGTTGCTGAGATTCATAAGGCCTAATTCTCCACGAAAGTCCCAACGCGGCGACGCGGCGACACGGCGACACGGCGAAAAACCGATACGGCGGTGCGGCGATTCATTCGACTACCTCCAACAGGTGCGGGATCTTCTTTACCATGCCGCGGAAGGCGGGGGTGTCGGGGCGCTCGACCACCTGATTCAGTTTTCGCAGGCCCAGGCCGCGCACGATTTTCTTGTGCTTCTCGGGCGTGCAGATGGGGCTGTGTACGAGTTTGATTTTGATCTTACCGTCCATAGATTTTCACCGCCGAGACGCAGAGACGCCGAGAAGGAGCCAAATCCCAAATCCTAAATCCCAAATCCGTTTCTCGCCGCATTTTACATTTTCTCCACGGTCAGGCCGCGCATTTCGGCCACCGCGGCCTTGTCGCGCAACTGCTCGAGTGCGTCGATGGTGGCCTTCACCACGTTGTGAGGATTATGCGAGCCGATGGATTTGGTCAGCACGTTGGGGATGCCGGCGGCCTGCACCACGGCGCGCACGGGGCCGCCGGCGATGACGCCGGTGCCTTCCGGAGCCGGCTTCAACAAGACCAGCCCGCTGCCGTAGCGGCCGAGCACCTGATGCGGAATGGTGGTATCGAGCAGATGGATCTTACGCAGGTTCTTCTTAGCAGCCTCGATGCCCTTGCGGATGGCCGAGGGCACTTCCTTGGCTTTACCGACGCCAAAGCCGACCACCTTGGCGGAGGAATCGCCGACCACGACCAATGCGGAAAAGCTGAGGTTTTTTCCGCCCTTGACGACCTTGGTCACCCGGTTGATGGATACCACCTGCTCTTTGAGGTTGAGGGTCTGCGGATCGATTCGTTTGACTACGATGGAAGCCATTAAAACTCCAGTCCCGCCTGGCGGGCGGCGTCCGCCAGAGCTTTGACGCGCCCGTGATAAATGTATCCGCCGCGATCAAACACTACGGCTTTGATGCCTTTTTCTTTGGCGCGCTGGGCGATGGTGGCGCCGATGAGCCTGGCGCCGGCAACATTGCCGCCGCGGGCCTTGGCGGGCGGAGCGGCAGGAGCAGGAGCGGCTTTCTTGGCGCCCTTCTTCTCGCCCTTTTCGCCCTTTTCGGCCTTGGGGGCCTCGGATTTGGGAGCAGCGGCGGGAGCAGGTACGGCGGCTCCGTCCCGAAGCCCCTCTTCGGTGGAGGATGCGGCGACCAGCGTCTGGCTCTTGGTGTCGTCGATAATCTGGGCGTAGATATGCGAGATGCTGCGGAACACGGCCAGGCGCGGCCGGTCGGGGGTGCCCCGCACTTTGCTGCGGATGCGCTCGTGAATGCGCTCGCGGATCTCTTTCTTGTTGGTTCTCTGGATCATGCCTTGGCTCCCGTGGCGCCGGTCTTACCGACCTTCTTGCGCAGCACTTCGCCTGTGTAGCGGATGCCTTTGTTCTTGTAGGGGTCGGGTTTGCGCAGCGCGCGGATGTTGGCCGCCACCTGGCCCAGGAGCTGCTTGTCGAAACTGGTGAGCACCAGGTGCGTCTGTTTATCGATCTTCAGGTCGACGCCGTCGGGGAGCAGCACCTCGATGGGATGTGAGTAGCCCAGGGTGAAGGTGGCGATGCGGCCCTTGACGTCGGCGCGGTAGCCGATGCCCACGATGTCCAGCTCCTTGGTGAAGCCGGCGGCCACGCCGTTGACGGCGTTGGCGGCGAGGGCGCGCGTCAGGCCGTGCAGCGCGGCCTGTTCGTCGCTCTCGCGGGTAATCTGCACGTTGCCGTTCTCCTGCTTGATTTTGATGCCCGGCGGGATGGGTACGGACAGTTTACCCTTGGGCCCTTCGACCTGCAATTGTTCGCCGACATTAATTTTCACGCCTTTGGGCAGTGGGATCGGCTTGTTTCCAACTCGTGACATAAGATTAAAACCTTTTACCGCGGAGGCGCGAAGACGCGAAGAAATCCGATGGGGGATTTTCTCTGCGCCCCTGCGTCTCTGCGGTGAGCCATCGCATTACCAAATCTGGCACAGCAACTCGCCGCCGACGCCTTCTCTGTGCGCGGTGCGGCCGGTCATGACGCCGCGCGGCGTGGTCAGAATGTTGATGCCGAGACCGCCCTGCACGCGGGGGATGTCGTCCCGGCCAACGTAGACGCGGCAGCCCGGGCGCGACACGCGTTCGATGCGCGTAATCACGGGCGCATTGTTCGGCGAGTATTTCAAATAGATCTTGATGACCTTCTTGACGCCCTCCTCAGCCACCTTGAAATTGGCGATGTAGCCCTCTTCTTTGAGGATGCGCGCGATTTCGGTCTTGAGCCTGGAAGCAGGCACGTCCACCTTGGGATGCCGGGAGGCGATGGCATTGCGCACCCGGGTGAGCATGTCGGCAATGGGATCGCTAGTCATGACGTCCTCCTACCAACTGGCCTTGATCACGCCGGGAACCTCGCCGTTGAGCGCGAGTTGGCGGAAGCACAGGCGGCAAATGCCGAATTTTCGAAGAAACGCCCGGGGGCGGCCGCATCGCCAGCAGCGGTTGCGCCGCCGGATTTTGAATTTCGGCTTCTTCTGCAGATCTTTTGCAATCTTGGCGGTTGTTGCCATTCGTTTCGCTCTTCTCCTCGTTCCGTTATTGGCGGAACGGCATTCCCATAGCCCTCAGCAGCGCCACGCCCTCGGCGTCGGTGCGCGCGCTGGTGGTGATCGAAATATTCATTCCCTTGGTCTTTTCGACTTTGGCGTAGTCGATCTCCGGGAAGATCAACTGGTCGCGGATGCCGAGAGTGTAGTTGCCGCGGCCGTCGAAGGATTTGGTGGAAACGCCGCGGAAGTCGCGCACACGCGGGAGCGCCACGTTCACCAGGCGATCGAAAAACTCGTACATGCGGTCGCCCCGCAGGGTCACCATGCAGCCGATGGACATGCCCTCACGCAGCTTGAACGCGGCGATGGATTTGCGGGCCTTAGTCACCACCGGCTTCTGGCCGGCGATTTGAGCCAGCTCGTTGACCGCGCCGTCCATGAGCTTGGCGTTTTGCGTGGCCTCGCCCATGCCGATATTGACGGAGATCTTCTCCAGCTTGGGGACGGCCATCACGTTCTTGTAACCGAACTCTTTGCTGAGAGCCGGAACGACCGTTTTGGTGTAGTGTTGTCGAAGTCGTGCTGCCATGGCTACTTTTTATCCAATGTCTGCCCGCATTTTCGGCAGACGCGCGAGCGCCGCACTCTTCCGCCGGGGAGGGTCTCGACGTGATGTGCGATGCGCACGGGCCCGCACTGCGGGCACAGAATCATCAAATTCGATACGGCGATGGGACTTTCGCGCTCGGCGATGCCGCCTTTGATCTGCTTGCCGGGATTGGGCCGGGTGTGCCGCTTGATCATGCCGATATGCTCGATCAGCGCCTTGTTGGTGAAAGGATCGACACTGAGGACGCGGCCGGTTTTCCCTTTGTCGCGGCCCGCGATCACCCGGACCTGATCGTTCTTCTTGAGTTGAATGCGTATTTTTTCCGTGGGCTTATGCTTGACGACGGCCATCAGATCACCTCCGGGGCGAGGGAAACGATTTTCATAAATTTCTTGTCGCGCAGCTCGCGAGCCACCGGGCCGAATACGCGCGTTCCGACGGGATCATTGGTTTCGTTGATGAGCACGGCGGCGTTGGAATCGAAGCGGATATAGGTGCCGTCGCGGCGGCGGGTCTCTTTTCGCATGCGGACGATGACGCAGCGCACGACTTTGCCCTTTTTGATGGCCGAATCGGGAGCGGCCTCTTTGACGCTGGCGGTGATGACGTCGCCCAAGCCGGCGCGCAATCCGAGATCGCCGCCGCGCGGAAGAATACACTGCAGCCGCCGCGCGCCGCTGTTATCGGCCACCTCGAGAATGGTTCGCATGCCAATCATAA
>Ga0187817_10001392_pt1 | contig 11778 bp, 6 predicted proteins | sample NC_wetland_sal_i_17_FD_132431 | JGI IMG/M metagenome (GOLD analysis project Ga0187817, IMG submission 132431) | Wetland sediment microbial communities from Neuse River Estuary, North Carolina, USA - SO4_2 | ecosystem: Environmental > Aquatic > Freshwater > Wetlands > Sediment | place: USA: North...
CCAACTGGAACCTTTTGAATAACAGGCCAGCGCTGCAGTGGGATTTGCCCCACGAAGGTGCCATCAAGTGAAAAAAGAGTTCAAGACGAAAGGTCAGTCTCACTAACCGCCCAGCCAGTAAGGCAACCCGGCTTCGACTACCACCATCGAAGAGCGCCTAGTGGACACAAAGGGGGCAAGTCTATGCCTAGGCCACGGGTAGGTGCCGTCGTTTGCTGTTTGAGTTCGATACTGCTTGTTCTTTGCGGTTGCGGCGGAGGGAGAAGCAGTTTCAGTTTCCCGACTGGCTCGGTCCAACTCAGTGTCAAGGCAGCGGGTGCTGGCGCGGGGACCGTCAGCAGTAATCCCGCGGGCATCAATTGTGGTCAGGCCTGTACCGCGAGTTTTTCCAGCGGAACCCAGGTGTCGCTGACTGCATCTCCGACGGCGAATTCCTTTTTTGCGGGCTGGTCAGGCGCCTGCAGTGGCACCGGTGTGTGCAATGTGACCTTGATGCAAAACATCTCTGTCATGGCCAGCTTCAGCACTTCGCCTGTTCTGACTGTGGCCCTGGGCGGCACAGGCAAGGGCAGCGTCACGAGCAGTCCCTCCGGCATCAATTGCGGACAGACCTGCAGCGCGAGCTTCGCCCCCAACGCTCTGGTGACTCTGACTGCGACTGCCGCCGCTAATTCGTCGTTCGCGGGATGGACAGGAGGCAGCTGCGGCAGCGGTCCGACTTGTGTAGTGACGCTCAGCGCGAGCGAGAAAGTAACTGCGATCTTTGATCCTGTGCAAAGCGCGCCTGTCTTGACCGTGGGACTTTCGGGAAATGGCACAGGTATCGTCAGCAGCCAGCCTTCTGGGATTAATTGTGGAACAACCTGCAGTGCGAGCTTCGGCGCCGGGACTCAGGTAACCCTCACCGCGACCGCCGGCGCGAACTCAACGTTTGTGGCCTGGACCGGCGGCGGCTGCGGTACCAGCACAACTTGCGTAGTGACGCTCAGTGCGAGCGAGAAGGTGAGCGCAACTTTTAACCTGATTCAAAGCGAGCCTGTATTAAGCGTGATCCTTGAGGGAAGCGGTTCGGGTACGGTGACCAGTGTCCCTGCAGGAATTAATTGTCCACAAACCTGCAGCTGGAGCTTTACCGCTGGAACTCAGGTGACGCTTACCGAGACCCCGGCGGCGAACTCGTCCTTCGCTGGATGGGGCGGAGTGTGCAACGGCAACAATTCCACTTGCGTAGTGACGCTCGGGTCGAGCCAGCAGGTGACCGCGACCTTTAACATCAACCAAGGTGGACCTCAGTTAACCGTGACCCTTGCGGGAAACAGCACGGGTACGGTCGCCAGTAACCCTCCCGGAATTAATTGTCCGCAAACCTGCAGTGCCACCTTTAGCGCCGGCACCCAGGTGACGCTCACCGAGACTCCGGAGAACGCAAATTTCGTGGGATGGGGGGGCGCGTGTAACGGATATGCGTCCACCTGCCCGGTGACCATGAATGCGAACCAGCAGGCGACGGCCACGTTTAATGCGCAGAACGTCACTGCCATCAACCACATCATTTACCTGGCGCAGGAGAATCGCTCTTTCGATCACTACTTTGGCGCATTGCGGGAATACTGGGCGCAGAACGGATATCCGGACCAATCGTTTGACGGCTTGCCGCAATTCAATCCCACGTCCGGGCCACCGCCGCTGTATGGGCCTCCGCCGACGAACCCGGGCTGCAATCCCAGTTCGCAGAAATTGAAGTGCGAGTTCGATCCGAATAATCTGATTACTTCCTACCATTTGATCACCCAGTGTACGGAAAACCAACCCCCCAATTGGGATGAGAGTCATGTGGATTGGGATTATTACGATCCAACTGGTGAGCAGCCTGCCACCTTGAACGGATTCGTGTGGAGCGCCGGCACCCTAGCCAGGGACTTGGGGTTCAATGATAGAGATGGGATCCGGGCAATGGGTTATTACGACGGGGGCGACCTCAACTACTACTATTTCATGGCCTCGAACTTCGCCACGTCGGATCGATGGTTCAGCCCGGTCATGACGCGCACGTCTGCGAATCGCGACTATCTTGTCGCCAGCACCTCGCAGGGGATTGTGTATCCGGTCGGTTTTGACAAAGGAGATGATCACCTGTTGACGGCAACGACAATCTTTCAGGAGCTTCAGGCGGCAGGCATCAGTTGGAAGATCTATGTGGATCCCGTGGGAAGCACGTGCACCGGGCCTCCCTATGAGCCGGCCTGCCTGCTCACCTTGAGCTACATGCGAGATTTCGTGTGGGGCCAGACTATTCCGACGCAATATCCGAACAACATCGGAACCATCGGCTTCGAAGGCTCTGATTACTCCAACGACTTGCAGAACGGAACCTTGCCGCAAGTCGCTCAGATTGAGGCTGCAACGTTTGCGGGTTATGATGAGCATCCATCGGACTATGAGAGCCGGCCGAATCACCTCCAATATGGGGCTCATTACGTCTCCGAGCTCATCAATGGGCTGATGGCAAGCAGTTCGTGGAAGGATTCGGCGTTTATTCTGACTTACGATGAAGATGGAGGTCTCTACGACCATATTGCTCCCCAACCGACTGTTAGTCCGGACGGTATCAAGCCTGTAGATCTGCTTCCGGGAGATATTTGCACGCAAACAACGGGGCCGACTTGCGACTTCGTTTACACCGGTTACCGGGTGCCTCTTGTCGTGGTGTCGCCATATACGCAGAAGAACTACGTCTCTCACACCATGGCCGACACGACCGCAATTTTGAAGTTCATTGAAACTCGCTTCAACGTGTCCGCTCTGACCAAGAGGGATGCCGCTCAAATGGACATGACTGAATTCTTTGATTTCAGCGAGCCGGTTTGGTTGATTCCTCCAAGCCCACCGGCCCAAAATACCGACAATCCTTGCTATTTGGATCATTTACCTTAGAGTGGCCACATTCTCGTGGGTCAACAGGACGCGTCATAGGGCTTCTTGTCGTTGCCTCGTCCCCGAGCCAACGACACCGAAGGGTTCGCAGTTTATTAAACTGCAGGTTATAAGGAATTACGCCTGCTCTTCTTGCGATCTACGGTGTATGTTGAAGATAATATTGACGTTTAACAGCGGTGTTGAGTGTGGAGGTTTTTTGGAGCCTTTAGTCACTAGGCCCTTTTACCACTTGCAGGATCTTGCACGGTCGGGTACGCTTGCACCACTTTCGGGCGAATGACGCAGCCGTACGTCGCCTAGTTTATTAACCGCATAGTTTATAAAGGTTTGCAACTTAAATCCCCCCGCACCCAAGATGATTCTGGCCACGTAGAATTTAACGAACCGCTTAACGTAGCCTAGGGTGTCATCTAACTCGTCGACGACATGATTTGCGGGTCACGGATGTGACTCAGAGGGCGAAGCTGTAGTTACGGTCCGGAGTTCATCCGGCTAAAGGTTGGAACACAGCGGCTCGGATCTGCCTGACTTCGTGAAAATGCGCATCGCGGACACGTTTCCCACCTCTCCATTGAATAAGAAAGTCACGCTCCCGAATTACCTTCGGGCCAATCAAACGCGATGAACGAACTCACTCCAAAAGGCGAGCGCGCGGAGCAGAGCAGTGCCGAGCCGGGTGGAAAACGCCAGGCCAGGAACCGGCTCGCGCAGACATCTGCTTCGGGTGCGCCAAGCTCGCCACAATTTGCACTGCGCCTTCTGCGCGCCAAGGCTGAGATCGACGCCATCAGCCAGGCGCTCAAGCAAACTGGATGGAATCGTCGACGAGCGGCGGATCTCCTCAGCATTAGCTATCGTGGACTGCTCTACAAGATTCGCCAGTATGATATTACTGCTTCGACAACGGCATCACAGTGAGCGGGGATGGAGGCCGTCAAAGTCAAGTAACAATGGATCTTATACTGAATCATCCCCACTTCCTTCGTAGAGGAAACAGGAACTGTGACTGGACAGGAAAATTATTATGAAAAACTGGTTATTTCCCCTTTGCGTAGTGTTAATAGCGTTGGCCGGGCAAGTTAGATCTGCGGGGCAGTCGGAACCGCAGCAAACCACGGCTATGACCAATCCGAGTCCAGCGGTTAGCCCGACGGCCCCTACTTCCACGGCGACGAACGAGCCGCAGTTTCAGACCCGTGACACGCGTTACAAAATCGCGCCCGGCGATTCCTTCGACATCACCTTCGACTTAAGTCCCGAATTCAATCAGACCGGGGTCTCCGTCCAGCCGGACGGTTTCGTTACGCTTCATGGAGTTGGCGACATTAAGGTGCAAGGGCAAACTGTGCCCCAATTGACCGCGACTCTTCGTAAAGCGTATGGCAAGATCCTGAATGATCCCGCGATTTCAGTTGTACTTAAGGATTTCCAGAAGCCATATTTTATTGCCGATGGCCAGGTGGCCCGTCCGGGGAAGTATGAACTCCGGGCTGACACGACTCTGACCGAAGCGATTGCCATGGCAGGTGGATTCTTGGAAAGTGCCAAGCACTCGCAGGTCGTGCTATACCGTCGCGTGGACGAAAACTGGACCTCAGCTCAGCTCATCAATGTGAAAAAGATGGAAGCGGAACACAGCCTGCGGGAGGATCCTTTCCTGCATCCGGGCGATATGCTTTTCGTTCCCAAGAACCGTCTCTCGAAAGTCAGACCGTTCTTGCCGACTGCCAATATGGGTACTTACCTTCCAATTCCGTAGTCCAGGACACTTATGAACAATCGTGATGTGATGCCCGTGTACGAGGGGGGAAGCTTCAGCTTCTCGTTGCGCGACCTTGTGGCCATTGGTTTCCGCCACAAGCGGATAGCGATGCTTTGCTTTTTCGGGTTGCTGCTAGGTGCGGTGCTGGCAGCTCTTTTTCAGCCCGCGCAATATCGGGCAACGACCAAGTTTCTGGTGGACCGGGAACGTCAGGACCCCATCGTAAGCCCGGAACAAAATGCCTCGGTGGTGATGCGCAGCGAAGTCACGGAAGAAGAACTCAACTCCGAGATCGAACTGCTGCAGAGCGGGGACGTATTGCGGCAGGTTGTAACTTCCTGCGGACTCGATCAGGTGAAATCGCTTAGGGAATATATTTTGGGGCCCATGACGCCGGAGAAGAGAATTGCGAAAGCGACGGAACGGTTGCAAAACACGCTGCAAATCGAGCTGCTTAAAAAGAGCGACTTAATCAGCGTCAGCTACGCGTCCCCGGATCCGCAGCTGGCTGCGCGTGTCCTTAGAGCTCTGGGCGATGCGTACATTCAAAAGCACGTGGACGTGCACACCGCCCCGGGGCAGGTCAAATTCTTTGATGAGGAGACCGAGCGTTACAAGAAGGATCTGAACGACGCAGAAACACAACTCAAGGTGTTCTCCGAGCAGCCGGATGGTGTTGCCCCCCAGATGACCAGGGACATTACTTTGCAGAAATTGAGCGAATTTCGTTCCAGTTTGCAACAAACCCGGGCGGAAATGGCGGCCACCGAGCAGCGGATTAGTACCTTACAGAAGCAAGCCGGAATCACGCCGGAGCGTCTCACCACTTCCATGCGGCAGCAAGATGACGCGCAGGTTTTGCAAGGGCTCAAGAACACCCTGATGAACCTGGAACTTAAGCGCACCGAGTTGCTGACAAAATATCAGCCGACCTACCCGCTGGTGCAGGAAGCGGACAAGCAGATTGCCGACACAAAGGCTTCCATTGCCGTGGAAGAAGCCAAGCCCCTGAAGGAAGAAACTACTGATCGCAACCCTACCTATTCCTGGATCAACGAAGAGCTAGCCAAAGCAAAAGCTGAGTACAGCGGGCTGCAAGCGCGGGCGGCGGCTCAACAGGCGATCGTTGAAAGATACGAGGTCGAAGCCCGGGATCTGGAGAAAAAGGGGCTCATGGAGCAAGACTTGCTGCGTACAGTGAAGACGGACGAAGAGAACTACCTCTTATATCAGCGCAAGCGAGAGCAGGCACGCATGACGGAAGCCTTGGACCGAACGCGCATAGTTAATGTCGCCGTTGCCGAACAACCGGTTGTACCGAGTTTACCGTCGAATTCTCCCGCTGTGGTGATTCTGATCGGCATCTTGCTTGCGACCGTGGTGACGCTGGGCGCTGTGTTCATCCAGGAATATCTGGATCGATCCTTCCGGACGCCGGCGGAAGTCTCGGCGGAACTGAACATCCCGGTGTTGGCTGCGGTGCCACAACACTTCGAGGATTTCCGGGGCAACGGAACCGACGGAAAGTACTCGCCATCAATCCCCCTAACTTCCACGGTTGGTGAACGAAGCGGGAACTGAACCAGGAAAGGGATCAAAGGGGATCATGAGTAGAAACTTCGAGCTGTTGGACCAGTTGCGCAAGACGCAAGAGATGCTGCAAACGGATTCCGAGCCTGTAGCGGGGACAGTTCTTCCCCCGGAAGCATTCACCGCTGCAGTTCCTGCCCTGGAAATTGATGAAGTAACGCGAGAAGAGGTGGGCAAGTTGGTGCAGCGACTTTTCCTGCTTCCGGGTACCGACGCCGTCCACCACGTGGTCTTCAGCGGCACGGAGTCGGGAGACGGATGCAGCTGGATTTGCACCCGTGTGGGCGAGATCCTGGCTTCGCAGGTTACCAGTTCGGTGTGCATTGTGGACTGTAGTTTACGTGCTCCTTCTTTGCATGACCAATTCAAAGTTGAGAACGTCTACGGACTGACCGATGCTCTGATTGGGGACGGTCCCATTCGTCAATACGCGCAACAGCTGTCCCGTCCGAATCTGTGGCTGGTCAGTTCCGGCGCCGACCACAACAGTTCACAGGAGTTGCTGAGTTCGGGGCGGATGCGCATGCGCATAGCTGAATTGCGTAGTGAGTTCAATTATGTCCTCATGGATGTGGCGCCTTTCAATGTCTGCAATCACGCCATGGTTTTCGGTGGACAGTCGGATGGCCTGGTTCTTGTGCTGAAGGCGAACTCCACCCGTCGGGACGCAACCCGAGAAATTACGCAGCAGCTACAGGCTGCAAATATCCGGATGCTTGGGGCGGTTCTGAATCAGCGAACCTTCCCGATTCCTGAAAATATCTACAACCGACTGTAGTCTCCGGCTGGCGACGCGCTGGAGTTCTGCAAGACCTAGTGCGGAGCCGGTCAGCCGCAAGTTTCACTCGCCGTTATTAATCCCATGTCCAATAAAGACGCTCAATCCAAACTCTCAGGGTTTCGGGATAATCCCGGTTTTCATCACCTCGAATTACAGAAGAGGCCGGAAGTATTTGAAGGGCTGAACCTTTCCGTGAGGAGATGCAGTGATGTATAGCGTGGGACGCCGCACTCTAACAAAATTCATCAGAGGGTTTGACCTGCTTCTGTTGGTCGCATCTTTCGGAGTGGCCGCGTTGCCCGTGGCCAGGGCGCAAGGGTTGATGTCATTTGGCGAATTTCTGTCGCTCAAAATCAAGGTGCAGAATTTCGTGGTTTTTTTCGTGCTGTTGTGGGTTTGGAACAGCATTTTCATGATGCTTGGTTTGTACAACTCCAAGCGCCTGGCCGGGCGCAAAGCCGAAGCCATTGACCTGGTGAAGGCGACGTCGCTGTCGGCACTGGTATTGGGTCTAGCCTCGGTGCTGGTCGGGTTCCACATGGTGAACGCCACCTTCGTGGCATATTTTTGGGGCTGTAGTACCAGCGTCATCGTGTTCAGCCGGCTTGCTATTCGCACCTACCTGCGGCAATTGCGCAAGCATGGGCGCAATTTGCGAAACCTGCTGATTGTGGGGACGAATCGCCGAGCCATTGAGTTTGCCGAGAGCATCCAGTCCAAACCAGAAATGGGCTACCGCATCCTCGGCTTCGCCGATGACGAGTGGGCGGGAGCCGAAGACCTGCGGAAGAGCGGTTGGTCTTTGATGTGTAACTTAGACAATCTGCAAAGTTTTTTGCGGCGTAGCGTGGTGGATGAGGTGATAATTGCCGTGCCTTTGCGCTCGTTCCACAACGACGCTTCCGAAATCGCGGCTATGTGCGAGCAGCAGGGGATCATGCTTCACGTGCTGTCAGACCTGTTCAATCTGAAAAATCGCGTCCCCGGAGCGGAAGACGTCGAAGATTCTCACTTGATTACCCATTCCAGCGGCATGGAAAAGGGCTGGGCCACGGTGGTCAAGCGGGTGCTCGACTTCTCTGTATCGCTGATACTGCTCGTTGTCCTTGCTCCTTTGTTGTTGCTGACGGCCGTCCTGATCAAACTTACCTCGCCCGGCCCGGTCTTCTTCGTACAGAAAAGGATTGGTTTTAACAAGCGACCTTTTGTGATTTATAAGTTCCGGACCATGGTCATGGACGCGGAGCAGAAGCTGCGGGATATCGAATATTTGAACGAGGTCTCTGGGCCGGTGTTCAAGATCAAGAACGATCCGCGCCTCACGCCCATTGGCAAATTCCTTCGCAAGACCAGCATTGATGAACTGCCCCAGCTCTTTAATGTACTCAGCGGGGACATGAGTCTGGTGGGCCCTCGTCCGCTGCAGTTGCGCGATTACGAGTTGTTCACCGAAGCTGGTGAAGATTGGCAGCGCTGCCGATTCAGCGTCCTGCCCGGCATCACGTGTCTGTGGCAGGTGAACGGCCGGAGTTCGTTGCCTTTTCACAGATGGATGGAACTCGACCTCCAGTATGTGCGCAGTTGGTCGCTGTGGCTTGATCTGCAGATTCTGGCTAAGACCATCCCCGCAGTCCTTCGTGGATCCGGTGCTGCCTGATTCAGGCTGGCAGCGGACCGTACCTGCCTACAGACCAGATTGACCTGCTCCGACCCCAGCCTTTTCTCGAATCTTCGCCCATGAGTGAGATTACAATCGGCACTTCCGTGCCATCAGAAACCAGCCCGGCGGGAATGGGCGGCCGCAGGGCAAAGATGGAGGCCTTCGGAATCCGCGGCGAAAGCCGCTCCGCTTACTGGCAGCGTGAGCTGTCCGGAGTGCCGGTCTTGTCTCTCTCCACTCCCAAGCCCAGGTCGGCGATACGCAGCGGCCAGCTTGCCGCACGGTCACGGCGGATCGGAGAGAATCACACAGAGCAGCTTCGGCGGTTTTCCCAACGAGAAAGCGCGCCGCTTTCTGTCGTGCTCTTGAGCGCGTTCGAGGCGTTGGTCTCGCGCTACACCTCCCAAGAGGATTTTGTAATCGGCTGTAGGCTTGCGGATCTGGGGGGCGCGATCAACGTCGTTCCATCTTCCGGGCACAATGCACTTCTGTTGCGCGTCGATCTTTCCGGCGATCCCATGTTCCGCGACCTCGTGTCCCGCTGCTACGCCGCCGCGCTAGAGTCGAGGATGCAAGGAACATCCACATTGGCCGACTTGATGGAAGAACTCACGGCGGAGCTGGGTGTCCAATCTCCGACCTTCCAGATTTCGTTTTCTTATGAGAACGGCAATTTAGCAGCGGAACGGGAGCCAGGCGCGGTAGAAAGCGCGTCCCCAACCCCTGATGTGCCGGTCGATTTGCATTTGAATGTGAAGGACGGTGGGGAAGAGCTCTCTCTGTGTGCGTTTTATAGCCAGGAACTCTTCGACGCGGATGGCATCGAACGCCTCTTGAATCATCTGGAGGTATTACTGCGCGGTGTTGGGCAGAATCCTGAGCAGCGCCTTTCAAACCTTCCCCTTCTGACGGAGGAGGAAAAACATCAAGTCCTGATCGAGTGGAACCAAAATGTAAGGGATTATCCGCGCGACAAGTGCTTGCATGAACTGGTGGAGGCGCAAGCAGAGCGAATACCCGAAAAATTCGCAGTGGCGCAGGCGGAAAGGCAACTGTCGTATCGCGAGTTCAATGAGCAAGCGAATCAGCTAGCCCATTATCTGCGAAGCCTGGGCGTGGGTAACCACACAAAGGTCGGAGTCTGCCTTCGTCCCGAGGTCGAATTTGCGGTGGCAGTACTAGCGGTGATGAAGGCGCGCGGGGCGTGCGTTCCCCTTGATCCCAATTACCCGCAAGAGCGCCTCGCTTATATGCTGCAAGATGCCCAGGCGCGTGTGCTCATCACGCAAGAGGGCATTTTTCAGGCTGAACTTCCAGCCGGCTGTCGAACTCTAATCTTATCCCGCCTCACGGAAGTGCTGTCCGGCCAACCGCGAACGAATCCAGAAAGCGAAGCCCATCCCAACCCCACGGCGTACGTTATCTATACTTCGGGTTCCACCGGGAAACCCCGAGGTGTCCTTCTTTCGCATGCGGGCCTGGTGAACTACCTCACCGCCGCCTCCGAGATGTTCGGTGTTGGCCAAAGCGATCGGATGCTGCAATTCTGTTCAGTAAGTTTCGATATCGCGATCGAGGAGATGTTCACAACCTGGATTGGCGGTGGCACACTCGTATTCCGCACTGCAGAAATGTCGTTGGTGGTGCCCGAGTTCCTGGCGTGGGTGGAAAGGCAGAAGATTACGATTCTCGATCTGCCCACCGCTTATTGGCACGAGTGGGTCCATAATTTCGCTGAGCTGAAACGACCGGTCCCAGCAGATGTTCGGCTCGTCATCGTCGGAGGCGAGAAAGCCTCGGCGAAATCCTTCGCGACGTGGTCCAATGCGGTGAGAGGCCGCGTGCGTTGGATCAACACTTATGGTCCCACGGAAGCCAGCATTTGCGTTACCGCATTCGAACCGAAATTTAGTGCCAGGGACGATATGCCGGAAAACCTCCCTGTCGGACGGCCGGTCGCCAACTGCCGTATCTTTCTGCTCGACCAACGACTCAATGCGGTACCCGTAGGCGTTCCCGGGGAACTCTACATAGGGGGAGTATGTGTGGCGCAGGGCTATCACAATCGCCCCGAGCTGACCGCGGAAAAATTTATTCTAGATCCGTTCTCCAACGATTCCAGTGCGCGCCTCTACAAGACGGGCGATATGGCGCGATATCTTCCCTCGGGCGAGATCGAGTTTTTGGGACGTCGCGATGATCAAGTCAAGATTCGAGGCTTTCGCGTCGAACTGGGAGAGATCGAAGCGGCGCTGGCCAAACATCCTCACGTATCGGAAGTCGCCGTTGTGGCGAGGGAGGACGTACCTGGAAACAAGCTGCTGGTCGCCTATGTGGTACCCGTGAGGAACTCCCGGCCCATTCCGACCGAATTACGCCACTACCTGCAACAGGCACTGCCGGACTACATGGTGCCCTCGATCTTCGTTCTGATGCAGGCCATGCCGTTGACGCCGAACGGTAAGATCAACCGTCGAGGATTGCCCGTTCCCGATGTTGAAGTTCATTTCGACGCAATCGCCCCCGCCACCGACCCGTTTCAGTCGCAATTGGTCAGAATCTGGGAAGAGGTGTTGGGCAAGAAGCCGATCGGAATTCGAGATAATTTTTTCGAGTTAGGTGGACACTCGCTGCTAGCGGCCAGACTGATGCACCGCATCGGCCAGGCTGTGAGCAAAACTGTGCCGTTGGCGATGCTTCTCGAAGCGCCTACGATCGAGCGCCTGGCTGCGACACTGCGCCAGGACGGGTGGTCCCACCATTGGTCTTCGCTGGTACCCATCCAGCCGACCGGTTCCCATTCGCCTTTTTTCTGTATCCATGGTGTAGGTGGAAACGTGGTCGGCTTCCACGAGTTAGCCCGGCATATGAAGCCCGACTACCCGTTTTACGGATTGCAGTCCCAAGGACTGGACGGGAAACGCGCCGGCCATACGCGCATTGAAGACATGGCCGCGCATTACATCAATGAGATCCGCACCGTCCAGGCAAAGGGCCCGTACCAACTGGGTGGGTTTTCGTTAGGTGGGCTGGTGGCGTACGAAATGG
>Ga0187817_10001393_pt1 | contig 11778 bp, 10 predicted proteins | sample NC_wetland_sal_i_17_FD_132431 | JGI IMG/M metagenome (GOLD analysis project Ga0187817, IMG submission 132431) | Wetland sediment microbial communities from Neuse River Estuary, North Carolina, USA - SO4_2 | ecosystem: Environmental > Aquatic > Freshwater > Wetlands > Sediment | place: USA...
ACCAGGAAGTGCAAGCTTGGCGACGATTTTGCGGCGGGCAGGTTAATGTTAATTAATCGCTTGGTGGTCCAGATTCCCCGGACTCTGAGCCGCCAGGAGGCGGTTCGACTTTCGCGATTTCGATGCGGCCGCTGTAGAAGGCTTGATCAATGGTGCTCTCTCAACCCCATGCTCGTGCCACTGCATCGGCGGCGTCCGATTGCCATCACCGATTACCCGCTAAACGCCTTGTGGCGAGGAATCGCACCAGTTTTCGGACAGCCGGCGACTTCCTTCATAAGGCATGGGCCGTTAGCGAAGCGAGATCGCCAAAAAGGCTCTCCCATGTCCCTTCCCTGTCAATCTCGGGCAAACCCAGTTGTCGTTCCACCCGCGCCTCCATCTCGCGCAACTGCGCCTCAGGCGCTTTCCCCGCAAGATGCTGGAACAGCAACCTGTGCGCGCCTTTGCGCTGCATAACCTCCAGCCCATCCAGCATCTGGCGATGCGATGTCCCTTCCCAGATGGCAAGGATCATCGCCTCGCGCAGCCAGCGCTCCACGCGATATTCTCGCAGTGTCCCCACCCCTCCGTGCACTTCCATCGCCCATTTGCCAGTCTGCACAGCGAACTCTGCTGTCCAGTACTTGGCCAGGTGAGCGACCAGGCGGAACAGGTGATAGCTCTCCGAGTACGGCGGCTTCTCCTGCCATACCTTGTCGAGTAAGCGCACCGCTTCCCAAGCCAGCCGGGAAGCTGCGCGTAGCCTCTGCACACGCTCCTCGAACTGCCGCCGAAGTAACGGATGTTCGATGATCGGTTTACCGAAGGCCCTGCGCCGTTCCGCGAAAGAATAGGCATTGGCTATGGCCCTTTGTGCCAGCGCTACGCTACCTACGCTGTTGGCCACGCGCGACAGGTTCAGCACCTCGAGAATCAAATAGATTCCCTGCTCCTCTCGCCCCAGAAGCCAACCCTCACTGTGACGAAGTTCGATCTCACCGGTTGGTACTGAGCGAGTGGCGATCTTGTCCTTCAGGCGGCGTATGAAATAGTTCAGCTGTCCGTCTTCACCGCGACGGGGGACCAGGTACAGACTTAGCCCGCGCACGTTCTCGAGTGCGCCCTCAGGCCGAGCCGCGACCACCGCCAATTCGGCTCCGGCATTACTCGCGAAGTATTTGTCGCCGGTTAGCCGCCACTTATTCCCTTCCCATCTCGCCACGGTCTCTACCGCCGCGCCCAGGTCTGACCCGCCCTTGATCTCCGTCATCCAGGTTGCTCCCTGCCAGACGCCGTCATCGCGCTGCAGCATCTTGGGCAAGAACCGTGTCTTCAACTCTGCCTCTCCATATTTGGAGAGCGGGGAAACCGTGGACAGAGATACGGTATACGGACATGCCAAGCCCGGGTCATAGAAACCCGTTACGTAGAGAAGAAGGTAAGCGGGGATCAGTGAATTCTGCTCAAACACTCGCCAGAGCACGCCGGCCCGGTATCCATGTCTCAGCATGTGCCAGTATTCAGGTGGGTAAAGGATCTCATCCACACGCGCGCCGGACAGATCAAACATCCGTAACCACGGTGTGCCGGCATGGTCCACCGCGTCTGAGATTCCTTGACCCTCGCGCTCGAACCACGTCTCGTATTCTCGCAGCCAGTCTTGATCCGCAGCGATCCCGGCCTGCTGCAGAAACTGCAGCGGAGAGCGCAAAGCATCGATGCTCATAGCCAGAGTTCTCTCATCCCACCATCGAATTTTGCAATAAGTTGCCGAAAATGTCCCTCCCTGCGAGCAGGTGGCCGTCGTTCAAGACAAGGCGAGAAGGGCAGGATTCCGGTGTGACGCCGGCGTCGACCGCTGATGCCCACTCCCCAGTTGTCGGGCAATCCGGACACGATCCCAGTTGCAATACTCGCTAGTCGCTCACCCATAACGTGTGCCCGTCGGGGCTTTGTTACAGGCCCTTAGCGTAGGAGATAGCAGAACTTGACGGGCCAGAAGCTTAGCTGTAAGGAGAGGCAATGCTCATTTTTCATCACAATTCGGTATCCAAGAAAATCGTAGGGTGCGACAGAATCACGAGGCCGTCTGCCCGCGGGAGAAGCTCACGTCGTCGGGGGCGTCTGACCATGACGCCGCGACATAATGTAGAGGACTAGCTCGGTACGACTCGATATTCCCAGTTTCTCATAGATCTTAAAAAGATAATTACTTACCGTGTGCTGACTGATATGGAGATGTTTTGCTATCGCTTTGTTTGTAAGGCCCTCAGCAACAAGATTGACGACGTCGTCTTCCCGTTTTGTTAACAAATAGCGACCTTGAGCGCTGACCGCGCGAATGGGCATCGCGCTGATGAAAGCCTCGAGAATCAGGCGGAGCTGTTTAGTGTTGGCCCAAATTTGTCCTTGATGAACTGAGCGAATGCACTTCCAAAGGCCCGGCAGAGGATCCTGTCGGCAGAAAACGCCTTTTGCTCCGCTTCGGAAGGCAGCCACAATCATTTCGTCGGGCGGCGACTTGAGTATGAGCACGACAGGCGTCTTTGGAAATGCGGCTCTGACCTCGCGAACGGCTTCGAAACCGGCCAAAGGTCCGTCGACCAAGTCTGCGCTCACAAGCGCGACATCCACCTGGTGTTTATTCAAAGAGTCAAGGATCTCGGAACGGGTGGTCGCGCAGGCAATAACATGAAAGCCGAAACGTGATCGAGTGATCGCAGCCTTGAGGAGGTAGCAACCCATTTGACTATCGTCGGCGATGAGGAGTCGGATTCTATGAGACTGACCTGCAGACACCTCTTTCGCAGGCGTGGCCGAAGTCGCTGTCCCCATCGAAGTGGATAGCATTCCACACCAACTCCCTAAACGCTCTAAAGAATTAAGTGATTCCCACCCCGAGAAACGTGGGATCAGATCGTACGCAGCCGGCTCCATTCGAGTCAAGCCAAATTGACAACAATTTCCACAGACTCACAGAGACCTGTGGAAGGTAATAGGAACGACCTGATGAATGCAGTACCCCCCGTGATCTCCTCCCTATCAGGGCTCCGGTTTTTCACTGTTCATGTTCCTGGACTAGTTTGAACAACCATGAGAAACAACTCCACCTACACCAGAACTGGCGACGGACGGCTTAGGCAGGATGAACATATGCAAGTCGCCCCCTCTACTCCAGTGAGTGGAGAGGATTTTCTGATTGGATTGCTCCCCTTGCCCCGTTAGGTTTCTACCTAAGATCGAAGCAACAACCGGCCCACGGCGGTCGGGGAGACAGGCATGTCGATCGTGCTGCTGTTTGAGAAGGAAGTTCTGCATCTTGTGTCTTCGGATTCTTGCGAATAGATTGCCCACGGACTGAAGAGAGCCACCAGACACGATGGCAATTGGCCTTGAATGACAGGTTGCCTGAAGTTCTGAAGTGGCCTACAGTACTAGAGGTAATGGACCGCCGACGAGCAAATCGTTATCAGTTGGAGGCCCCAGTAGAATTTTCCTGGACGGATCTTGAAGGAAATCGCCACCGAGAACAGGGTCTTACCCGCAACATTTCTGAGTTCGGGATATTCGTAGTGACGAAGTACCGCCCCGCTCTTGGAACGCCGATGTCGTTCGAAGTCTCGTTCCCCTCGGAAACCGGCCAAAGGGTGCGCATACAGGCGTCGGGGCCGGTCGTTCGCCTCGAAACGCCGAATGAGCCGAAAGGACAATGCGGTTTCGCTGCAGCTATAAGCGAGACAAGAGTTTTCGGCGAGGAATTGCGAAAACCGCTGCCCTGGCCAAACAGATAGCAACGAGCCAACGGAACAGACAACAAGAGGGGGGCCCTTAAGAAAAGTTCGGTGGATGAGATTATGAAGACCGAAAATGCCCTAACTTCAGGCGGAACTTTCATGGTTCCCGACGCCTCATCGCCACCAGCGGAGGTGATTTTTGGCAAATCTCCGGCCATGGAGGCGGTGCGGCTGATTGTTGATGTCGCCGCAGGTCCGAATGTTCCAATCCTTCTGCAGGGACCAAGCGGCAGCGGAAAGGAAATCCTCGCCCGCTTCATCCATCGGCATTCTTTGTGGGGATACGGCCCTTTCGTGAAGGTCAGCTGCCCAGCGATCCCGGGCACCTTGTTCGAAAGCGAATTGTTCGGATATCAGAAGGGTGCCTTCACAGGTGCTTATGCTTCGAAGCCCGGACGGATTGAGCTCGCACACCGTGGCACGCTCTTCTTGGACGAGATTAGCGAGCTCGAACCAGGTCTCCAGGCAAAACTCTTGCAGTTTCTGCAAGACGGGCAGTTTTGCCGAATTGGGGGGCAGCAAGAACGGGAAGTCGAAGTACGCCTTATTTGCGCAACGAATCGTCAGCTGGAAAAGGAAATCAAGACAGGAACGTTTCGGCAGGATCTCTTTTACCGAATTAACGTTATGTCTATTGAGTTGCCCAGTTTACAGCAGCGTATTTGCGACATTCCTGTTCTCACAGACTACCTTGTCGCAAAGTACGCAAGAAAATTCAATCGGCCGGCCCATACCCTATCCAGCCAAGCCATCAAAAGCCTGCAAGAATATAGCTGGCCTGGAAACATTCGGGAACTAGAAAATATCATCAAGCGCTACGTTATTACGGGCAGTGAAGAGACCCTTAGCATGGCCATAGAGAATGGCCATGGGCACGCGCCGGGGGCCCAGAGTCCAAGCGAGGACGTCATAGACCTGAAAGAGGTAACCCGAAAGGCTGCCAAGGATCTCGAACGAAAGATCATCTTGAAGACGCTCGAAGCTCACGGATGGAATCGTCGGGCGACCGCTCGCGTCCTCAGCATCAGCTACGCCGCACTGCTATACAAATTGAGGGAAGCTGGAATCCGGCCAAGGAGACCTCGGGAAAGGCTGCAGACTGGAACTTCCCCCATTGCGGAAGTCGCCTCGGCCCCCATCGAGAAGTTGGGCCGAGAAGAACGCCTTGCTCAACGCTAGTCAACCGACTGTCTCCAGCAAGGATCGACTGCGGCGGACCTCGCTCGGCCACCACCAGAAGGAGACCTGCCGCCACCTCTGCTCCGCTGAGCGAAGCGCCTGCCAGTTCGCATGAACTGACGCCGTCAGCACGCGGAATGTTCTCCCGTCCGTCAACGAATCATGGATGAAGTCCGTACTGCATCTTGGTTCAGAGACCACTCGCGATTGCTTACGAAACGCGGGACGGCTCGCGGCCTTCATCCGCTTCTTGGTCCGCACCACCAGTCCTATGCTGGCAGTAGAGACGATAGATGCGCTTGGCATTCGTCTTTCAGCTTTCCCATCTCAGCAATATGTGGTAAGCGCCGATAGGTGTATCGAACGCGGCTCCCGTCCAGCTTCCGCAGCCGCTGCCGCAGCGGGCATCCCTCGTGCTGCGAGGACGAAAACGTCGATCGCGGCAGGAATCAGCCCGCATCCGTCAAACTCTCCTTGGCTCAGCTTCCCGGTTTTGGGTCGATATTGATTCAGCTACATTCTGGGAATCACCGTCAGGCAAAACGTGAGATGTATAAAAACGTTCAAACAATTGTTGTATTCAAGCAGATGATTTTTCTAGATCGCTTTGCTGCGCCCTGTTGATCTTCCAATAATTCAAGTGCTTGAGTAGGTTCAAGAAATGGCCCTGTTGTTGCACTGTGAACCAGGAAGCTACCAAGGATGTGACGAATGTGGCGGTAGCTTGTTCAAGTGCTTGGCCGATGATTTCTCAATCGGGGATCCTAAGGGGTTCAAGGGTTGGTAGCCTTTTAATTTGATGGGGAACACTTTGAATCCACCAAGCTGGTTCGCTCTGCAAGTTCGATCCCGTTCCGAAAGCGTCGTCGCAGCTTTCCTACGAGGAAACGGATATGAGTGGTTTTTGCCTACCTACCAGTGTCGGCGGCGGTGGTCAGATCGAATTAGGGAGCTAGAAATTCCTCTGTTCCCCGGCTACCTCTTTTGCCGGTTCAGTCCGCAACATCGACTTCCCATACTGAAGACGCCCGGTGTGATTTCAATCGTTGGTATGGCCAAGACCCCCATGCCGGTTGACGAAGGTGAAATTACGGCTCTTCGCGCGCTGGTGAATTCTAGGGTCGACCGTCAACCTTGGCCGTACTTGCAGATCGGTCAGTGGGTAACAATTGATCACGGCGCTCTTTGCGGCCTCGAGGGAATCTTGTTAGATGTTAAAGGGCGCCATCGCGTTGTGTTGTCGGTGACGCTTCTTCAGCGTTCTGTCGCCGCCGAAATTGATAGCGCTTGGGTCACCCCGATTCGGCACCTCTGGACCGGCTCCTCGATGGGGGCCGATAGGCCAATGCTCCGTCAATCGCTCGTTAGTTGAACTTGTCGAAATCCTGCCCTTCGACCAAACCCTCCCGGGCGGTAGGGCTGCATAGAGGAGCTCCTATGGCAGACTACGACGCAATGTCCGAAATCCGGAGCAATTGGAGCGATGAATCACGCTGGGCTGAAACGAAGCGTCCCTATGCGGCCGCCGATGTCCTCCGGCTTCGCGGCTCCTTACAGATTGAGTACACGCTGGCCCGCAAGGGAGCTTGGCGGCTCTGGAACTTGCTCCAAAACCAACCTTATGTGGCTGCTCTTGGAGCGGCGACAGGAAACCAAGCGATTGAGCAGGTTCGCGCCGGTCTATCCGCTGTCTACGCTTGCGGTTGGCAGTCCGCTGCTGACGGCAACCAAGCCAGTGAAATGTACCCTCACGAAAGCCTTTCCCCCTCCAACAGCGTCCCCAATCTGGTACGAAACATCAATAAATCGTTGCAGCGCGCGGATCAGATCCACCATGCCGAGGGCAAGGCCGACATTCACTGGTTCGCACCAATCGTGGCAGATGCAGAATCGGGTCCTGGCGGCAACCTCAATTCCTTTGAACTGATGAAAGCCATGATCGAAGCTGGTGCAGCGGCCGTACATTTCGCAGATCAACTCTCCGCCACTAACAAGTGTGGCCCCGTGGGAGGAAAGGTCGTCGTCCCCACTCACGAATTTATCGAGAAACTAATTGCCGCGCGTTTGGCCGCCGATGTGATGGGTGTCCCGACCTTGTTGATCGCCCGTACCGAAAGCAGCACCGCTCGGTGGATCACCTACGATTCAGACTCGAGTGATCGCAAGTTCATCACGGGAGAACGAACGACGGAAGGCTATTTCGGGTTCCGCGGCGGCCTCGAAGCCGCGATCGCTCGCGGATTAGCTTATGCTCCCTATGCTGATCTGCTTTGGTGCGAGACCTCGGCGCCTGATCTCAAGGAAGCCCAGAGGTTCGCAGCTCGAATCCACGAACGTTTTCCGGGCAAGTTGCTTGCTTACAACTGCTCGTCTTCTTTCAATTGGGTCAAACAGCTCGATGCCACGACCATCCGCAACTTCCAGGTAGCACTCGGTGCCATGGGCTATAAGTTTCAGTTCGTCAATCACGCTGGCTTTCACTCTCTAAATCTTGGCATGTTCGACCTAGCCCGGGGCTACCGCGACACCGGCATGGCCGCTTACGTCCGCTTGCAAAAGAGCGAGTTCGATCTCGCGGAAAGTTACGGCTATGAGGCGGTAAGAAACCAGCAATTCGTGGGTGCTGGCTACTTCGACGACGTCGCCCAAACGATTGCAGGGGGCATGTCTTCGACGATGCCCTCGGCGGGGTCTGCCGAAGAGACGCAACTCCCCTCACCATCTTCACGTCTGCGGTCTCAAAAACCGAGAAGCTCCGTGAAAAAGCGAGAGGCGATTCGAACATCCGGTGGGGATGGATTCAATAGCAGCGGGGGGATTAATTGAGTTCGATTGGATCGGATTCTGGTCGGACAGGAACGGACGCTGAAAATGTTCGGTAGGGAGGGTGTCATGACAATCGCTTTGAAGAGACTTTCGCCTGGAAACAAGTGGTGCATGCTGCCGGCTTGCATCTTGGTCTTCGGTTTGCCGTGTTGGGGCCAAGCACGGGACGGCAGCCTCAAATCAAGGGCCGGAACGGGAGTGCCACTTGAAATTTCGGTTCACAAGGATGCAGCCGCATCGACGCTGGCCTCGCGACCTAAGTCACGCGATGACAGCTTTGTGATTGGTCCCGATGATGTGCTCGCGGTCAACGTATTCAAAGAAGAAGACATCTCTCGTACGGTTACCGTCAGGCCGGATGGAAAAATCTCCCTTCCACTAGTTGGTGAACTGCAAGCGAGTCGTAAAACACCGAAGCAACTCGAGGACGAGATTACGAATGAGTTGTCGGCCTATATTCCCGATCCGGCGGTGACCGTAATCGTGCAGGAAATTCGGAGCCAGCGCTTTATCATCTTGGGGCGGGTGCAGCATCCTGGATCGTTTCCAGTCACCAACTCGCCAACTGTTCTGGATGCGATCGCTCTCGCTGGAGGCTTTCTTGATTTTGCAAAGCAAAAATCCATCTATATCCTTCGACCCAACGCCGACGGAACCCAGAGGCGAATGGCCTTCAACTACAAAGAAGTAATCAAAGGCACACATCCGGAACAAAACGTGAAGCTCGAGTCGCACGATACGATTGTCGTTCCTTGAATTTATCAATGAACATGCAAAACAAGATTGTTCTTCTCCTTTTCTTGGCTCTGCTGCCGGTCGAACTGCGGGCCCAGCAGGACTCGCAGTCGACGGAGGACTCGGCAGTCATGTCCCCACTCACTCCTAACGGTCAAGCGCCGTCCCTAGCCTTCAAATCGGAGGCGCTTCGCGTCAACTATCTCTCGGCCGGCGTCAGTTTTACTACCGCGTTCACGGACAATGCGTTGTTGTCGCCCACTGCTCCGATTAGCGATTTCAACTATCTCCTTCAGCCCTACCTGACCTTCTCGCTAGCGACGCCCCGGATTGATTGGTATCTCGACCTCGGAGCAGGGTTAATGGCCGACCAACGCTTAAACGAAAACAATCTGGTAGCCAAAACCCTGGGGCTGGATCTTACCTACCGATTTAGTGAGCACGTCAGCCTGCGACTGAGTGATACCTTTAGAGACACAACGGGGCTTTATTCCGGGGTCACCCCTCCAGCCGCGTCCGGTATCGGCGTGGTCGGGCAGCCGGCCAGTTCGCTGATCATTCCCTCCGTTCAGCGAACGCAGACAAACGCAAGCCTCGCTGAGTTGCGCTATCAGTTTAGCCCAAATAGCGTGGCTGGAGTACGTGGGACCTTTTCGCTTCTGGACTATCCCGGTTCAGCGAAGGATACTCAATTCGGCACGCTATATGACAGCCGAACATATTCGGGCGAGGCCTTCTACAATTACCATCTATCGATCCGGCAATGGGTGGAAGTAACGTTGGGGGCGGAGAAATTTCAGGTTCAACCATCCGTTTTCACAACCGACAGCGGCAGCTTGCTGCTCGATTACATCGTTAAACCCATTCCCAGCGTCACACTATCACTTTTTGCTGGCCCTGAGTATTTTGACGCTCATCAAAATTCGGTTATCGGAAACGCAGCAGGATTATTTGCGGAGCGCCAGTGGACTTCGGCAGAGGGAGCGACCCTCGATTGGCAGGGCGGCCACACGAGAGTCGCGGCCTCATTCTCTCGGCAACTCGGCGGCGGCGCGGGGCTTTCATCGGGAGTGACGACCCAGGCCGTTAGTGTCTGGTTGCGGCATCAATTAGGCAGCCGTCAAGAGTTGAATAGCAGTTTCACCTATGCAGAGAACATTCCTCTCGTATCGAGTCCAAGCATTCATGGCTTCTCCGGTCTCGTCCAGTTTCAACGGCGCCTGGCCAGCACTCTCATCGTTCTGATGGGGTATGCCCGCGACCACCAGGAACTGCCCAGTAGCCTGAAGGTAGCAAACGCGAACCGCGCGTGGGTGTCTGTGTCCTACGATTTCCTCCATTCTTTCGGAAGGTAGCATCTTTCGAAGAGCTGCGCGCCGGCCTTGAACCCGAAGATAGAACTGGGCCGGGTGCAAGAGCTTTTCCGTCGCCTCGCTAACTCATGTACAAAAGCTTTTTTCAGTTAAATCGCAATCCGTTTGACCTTTCGCCAGATCCTTCCTTCTATGTGTTGATCGAGCAAAATCGAGAGATTCTTGCATCGATTGCCCACGCTGTCGTCCGGCGCAAAGGGTTTGTCGTTCTAACCGGCGAGGTCGGGACCGGAAAGACGCTGGCAGTGCGCTTCCTATGCGAATTGTGGAAAACGCAACATATCCCGTTCGCCAACCTTGTTGCCCCAAGGTTGTCCGTCATCGACTTTTTGAGCTACATAACCTTTAATTTGGGTATCCAGGTTAAAGAGGCCAGCAAGGGAAGCTTGCTTCGTGCTTTGTACGTGTTTCTGCTAGCTCAGCTTGAAAAGGGTGTCACCACCGTTCTGATAATTGACGAAGCCCAGCAATTACCGCCACAAGTGCTCGAAGAAATCAGATTGCTAACGAACTTTGAAACGGCTCAGCAAAAGCTGTTGCAAGTCCTTTTGGTGGGGCAGCCTGAGCTTGACGCGAAATTGGATTCATTTGAACTGCGTCCATTGAAGCAACGCATCGCGATCCGTTGCCGGCTAGAGCCCCTTAGTCAGGAAGAAACTCGTCGCTACATTCAACGTCGCCTTATGCTCTCGGGGTCAAACTTAAAGGCGAATCCTATCTTCCCTGATGAAACAGTGGGAGCCATATTCCGCTATGCGTCGGGCATCCCAAGGTTGATCAACAACATTTGCGAGCAAGCCTTGGTGGCCGCGTATGCGCGTCAGGTTCGCGCCGTTCCTGTTGAAATCATCGACGAGGTAGCATCTTATTTTCGCCTTGAGCCCATGGCCAATTTCGGGCGAACAAGAACTTCTTCCTCGCTGGCGGAGCACGGTGGAAACTCCTTTCGGGAAATATCCTGCCAGCCCGAGGACACTGTAGATGCGGCGGCCGAAGAAGCGCTTGATTCGAATTCGCTTTCGAGCCAAACGGAAGTGCCTACCTCGCCGCCAGCCGAGGCGACTCCGCCCGGCAAGCCAGAAGCTTCGCTTATCGCCATCGGCTCAAAGGAACAGGAAGGCGTTGCGCCGGTAACCACGGCGAGCACGGCTCCAACCATCGAGGCCGAAAGGCACAGCCCGCCAACAGCAGTGTCAAGTAGCGGAGCGAATTTCTCACCAACTCGACTCGTTACGCGCGAGCCCTCCCGATCCACCACGGAATCGCGCGGAGAGGCGCAGGCGGCCTCAGACGAGGCTTTTGCCATCGCTCGTACGTCTGAGCGCGCACAGAATCCTGTCATCCCCGCAGGAACACCCGCAAAGGAATCGAGCGACGCGGAAAGGCGGTTGACCACAGACACCATGCTCCACCCTCCCGGTGCACCATGGTGGCAAGTCTTTCGCGCTCGTTTCGAGCCTGCCTTGGAGGCAGGAGCCAAGCGGGGTTCGACCCCAGGGCAGAAGTGGAGGATGATCGCCGCCGGCATAGTCCTGTTGTCTGTCTTAGCGGGAGGCGGGTTTTTTCTGCTCCGTTCAGGGGTCACCGGAAATGCCGCCGCGAAGTCTGCGCACGAGCGAGCGGCACCGCCTATGGCGACTAGCATCGCCGAAGGTTTGCATCAAGCAGCACAATCGACTCTGCCTTCGGCAAGGCAGCCGAGCGCGAAACGGAATTCGGCACGAGCGGCCCGAGAGACCCGAATTACAGTCACCGGCGAACCGGCGAAGGAAACGGCCCGCGCTGGCGAACAGCCGGAACAATTCGAGCCAAGCGCTCCAGCCAAGCAGTCTGTTCCGATCGTGCTTGAGACGTTGAATGCGCACCCCGTTTTGCCACGATACACATCG
>Ga0187817_10001395_pt1 | contig 11763 bp, 16 predicted proteins | sample NC_wetland_sal_i_17_FD_132431 | JGI IMG/M metagenome (GOLD analysis project Ga0187817, IMG submission 132431) | Wetland sediment microbial communities from Neuse River Estuary, North Carolina, USA - SO4_2 | ecosystem: Environmental > Aquatic > Freshwater > Wetlands > Sediment | place: USA...
CCGCAGCGCGTCCTCCGGCGTGATCAGGTCCCAGACCGCCGGGATCGCCCGGGCGACGAAGGCGGGGGCGAAGTTGAAGAACGAGGCGGTCACCACCGCGGCTCCGGCCGGTCCGAGCGGCGCAGACCGGCCGGCGAAGTAGCCGCGCCAGAACCCGCGCAGCCCCGCATCCTCGAAGGCCCCGCGGGCCTCCGGTGCGAAGTAGGTCACGTCGTGGATGGGCTCGAACAAGGTCCACATCGCACGAGCCGTATGTGCCGCGTCAGCCACGGCCGCTCCCTTCCCTGGTTCCGTCTCGCAGGATAACGCCCGGGCGGCCTGGTGCGGGCCAGGCCACGTACTGGCCGGGGCGCCGTCGGCCTGGGTTAGGTCGGCGCGACCCGGAACCGGCCCTCGGCCACGATCAGGGCCGCGCCGCCGACCTCGACCGAGTCGATCCTGTCGCCCTCGCCGGTGACCGTCGCGTACAGCACCGATGGCCGGCCGATCTCCGCGCCCTGGCGTATCTCGATCTGCTCGCCGAACCCGATCCGGCCGTGCCGGGCCAGGTGGATGGCCAGCGGGCCCGCGGCCGAGCCGGTGGCCGGATCCTCCGGTATGCCGGCGGACGGGTAGAACATCCTGGTCTTCCACCCGCGCCCGCGGCCGGCGAAGCAGTTGACGGCCACCTCCAGGTCGGCGAGGGCAGCCAGGTCCGGCCGGACCGCGGCGACCGCCTCCTCGCTGGCCAGCTGGACGTAGACGTGCGGCGGGCCGTTGCGGTACAGCTCGACCGGTAGCTGAAACTCCTCGGCGCCCAGGGCGGCGAGCAGTTCGCCCGCCCGCTCGTACGGCTCCCAGGTCGGGATCGGCTGCCGCATCCGTCCGAACACGAGCCGGTCACCATCGCGTTCCAAGGCGATCGGCACCAGGCCCGCGCCCGTCTCCAGGGTCACGGAGTCGATGCCCAGGGCCGCGGCCACCACGAACGCCGTGCCGAGGACCGGATGCCCGGCGAAGGGCAGTTCGGTAGCCGGTGTGAAGATCCGGACCCGGACGTCGCCGCCTTCGGCCGGCGGGAAGAGGAAGACGGTCTCGGCGACGTTCAGCTCTCGCGCCAGCCGCTGCATCTGAGCCGGACCGAAGGGCCGGCCGTCGATGAACACGCCGAGCTGGTTTCCCTGCAGCGGCTCGCAGGTGAAGACATCGCACACGAAGTACGGATGAAGTTCCGCCGATCCGGGCCAGCCCGCGGGGCTCGGGATCACTCTCGCCTGAGCCGTCATGCAGTACACTCCAGATTAGTAAGAAATATAGTTAATCCACTATATGATCTCGCCTAGGGCGGTGCGATGACAACCCCCGTTCCCGTCGCGGCCGTCGCCGGCGTGTTCCGGGCCCTGGCCAGCCCCAAGCGCCTGCAGATCCTCGAGTGGCTCCGTGACCCCGTCGCGCACTTCCCGCCGCAGCGCGACGGAGACCTCGTCGACGACGGCGTCTGCGTGATCTTCATCGCCGACAAGCTGGGTGTCACCCAGCCCACCGCCACCACGCATCTGCAAGCGCTCGCACGGGCCGGGCTGGTCACCTCCAAGCGGGTCGGGCAGTGGACGTTCTACAAGCGTGACGAGGCAGCCATCCGCGCCTTCACGCGCCAGCTCCGCGACGAACTCTGAGATCTGCGCTGCCCCCGGCCCACGCCTGAGCCCGGGTGCCGATCACATAGACATAGAAACTTAGCTATATTATTAGCAATCTCATCGAGGCAGCCTGGCGCCGCGCAGGAGGGAGCACCCCCGGTGAAGGAACTCGTCAGTGCCGCCGGGGCTCCGGCGCCGGCCGGCCCGTATTCACCCGGGCTGATCGTCGGCGACTGGATCTTCCTGTCGGGCCAGGGCGGATTCGATCCCGCGACCGGCCAGCTGGTCAGCGATGACATAGCCGGCCAGACCGCGCAGGTGTTCCGCAACATCGATGCCCTGCTGCGCGCGGCCGGAGCCGGTCTGGATGACGTCGTGTCGTGTCTCGTGCACATCACCGATCTCGCCCTGTTCGAAGCGTTCAACGCCGCTTACGAAGGCGCGTTTCCCGGCCCGGGAAAGCCGGTACGCACGACAGTCCGGGCCGGGCTGGTGGCCGGCATGCTCGTCGAGGTGACCGTCATCGCCAGCAAGCCCCGTCCATGCCCCGAGGGAAGGGACGGAACATGATCAACAAGTCCATCGCGCCGCGGACTGTGTGGGAGGCCGGCGAGAGCTGGACGCTGACCGACCAGCCGCACCTGCACGTGCTGCAGGAGCGCATGCCGCCGGGCAGCGCGGAGCGCAGGCACCTGCACAGCGCCGTCGAGCAGCTCTACTACGTCCTGGAGGGCGTCGCCACGGTCCGGTTCGACGATCACGAGGAGACGCTCCGACCCGGGGAGGCCGTGCCCGTCCCCGCGGCCGCACCCCACCAGCTGCGCAACGACTCGGCCGACGCGCTCGAGTTCCTGGTCATCTCGTCGTCCGCGCCGCGCCTGGACCGAGTCGACCTCGATCACCCGTGACCGGGCCGGGTGCGGCGGACCTCGGGCTGCATAACGGGTAGGCGCGCGCCTGCAGCTCGTGGAGCTCGGCGTAGAGGCCGCCAGCCCGGATCAGCGAGGCGTGATCGCCGGTGGCCGCGATCCGGCCCTGGTCCAGGACGATGATCAGGTCAGCCATCCGGACCGTGGAGAACCGATGCGACGCGAGCAGCGTGATCGCGCCCGACTGGCTGGCCAGCGTGCGCGCCGACAGGTAGCGCCCGCATAGCGCTGCCCTGGGCCAGGGCCAGGTCATCGAGCACCTTCGGTCCTCCAGGTGCGCGATGCCGGCCGGCCCGGACACGGCCGCGATCAGCCGCTCTTCGGTGCGGTAGACGAGCCGCTACTTCACCACCGAGCTGAGCGAGGACTGCACCGGTCCCAGGCTCCGAAATCAGACGAACCACCGCACCAGGCTACAGCGAACCGAATTATCTAAAATTTCTTTTGTTCCCACCCATCCGATCCCGCTTCGGCCCCGAAGGTGCCATATGAACCCGAACGATTCGGACGCGTCCCGGTTCAGATCGGCGACCGCGGATAGGAGGGGAGAGCGGGACCTAGACGACCTGCTCATCCACGTGGCACGTGGCGACCAGGTCGCGTTCGAGGCGCTGTATGACCGGATGGCCGGCCCGGTGTACGGCGTCATCCGCAGGGTTCTCCGCGATCCGTCGCAGTCCGAGGAGGTCGCCCAAGAGGTCCTCCTCGAGGTGTGGCGGACCGCCGCGCGGTTCGACCCGGCCATGGGTGGCGCGGCGACGTGGGTGACGACCATCGCCCACCGCCGCGCCATCGACCGTATCCGTTCCACGACGGCAGCGGCCGACCGCGAGCACAAGACAGCCGACGTCAGCCCGCCACACGATGAGGTCGCCGAGGCCGTGGAAGCAAGCCTGGACCGGGAACGGGTCCGGCGCTGCCTGGAAAGCCTCACCGAGATCCAGCGTGAGTCGATCACCCTGGCCTACTACGGCGGGCACAGCTACCGCCAGGTGGCCGAGCTGCTGAACGTCACGCTGGGCGCCATCAAGACCAGGATCCGTGACGGGCTGATCCGCATGCGCGATTGCCTGGGGGTGAGCTGATGAGGTTCTTCCGCCAGGACCTGCACACGCTCACCGGTGCCTACGCGCTCGACGCGCTGGAGCCGGGCAACGAGCTCACCCGGTTCAACCGCCACCTGAGCCGCTGCCAGTCGTGCGCCAGCGAGGTACGCGGGTTCCGTGAGGTGGCGACGGCCATGGCGTTCGCGGCCACCACCGACCCGCCGACCGAGATGCGCGACCAGGTGATGGCGGCCGTCGCCCGCACGCGCCAGCTGCCGCCGGAGGTCAGGACCCACGTCCGCCCGCGGCGCACCCGCAGCGCCGCGCCGTGGATACCGTGGCTGTCCGGGGCCATCGCGACGGCCGGGATCGTGCTCGCTGTCCTGTTCGGCTTCGCGCAGGCCCACACCCAGAACGAGCTCAACCAGGCCCGGGCCCAGAACCAGGCGCTGGCTGCGGCCCAGGCCCGCGTCGAGGCCGCACTCAACCAGGCCAGGGAACACGACCAGGCCCTGGCCGAGATCCTGGGCGCACCGCACGTCACGCTGCTCTCGCAGCGGACCAGCAAGGGCGGCGTGGCTGTCGTGGTGCTGGACGCGGCTAAGCGCCAGCTGGTCGTGGCCACGTCCGGGTTGCCGGCCCTGCCCGCGGGTAAGGTCTACCAGCTGTGGCTGATCGGCCCGGTGAAGATCGTCTCGGCCGGCCTGCTGCCTACGGCCCAGGCCGGGGTGACCACGCCCGTGGTGGCGACCGGGATCGTCAAGGGCGACAAGCTCGGCCTGACCGTCGAGCCCGCCGGCGGCTCGAAACAGCCCACCACCGTCCCGATCCTCGCCTTGCCGCTGCCGGTCTGAGCTTGTAAAACCATGGCCCGCCCTGGCCGGCCACGAGCAGCCAGGGCGGGTTGAGGCCAGCCACGGGAGGGGTTCAGGCCGGCCAGCTCCAGTTGGTGACCCGGCCGCCGGCGATGACGACGCTGCCCGCCGGGCGCTGCTCGTCGGCCCAGATCGTGTACGTCCCCGCGGGCAGGTCCGGGTAGACGGCGGCGTACCTGGTCACCCTCACCACGTGCCGCGGCCGAACCTGCGAATGCGTGCGCCGGGCCATCCGATCCTCGTCCCGGCTGATCTCGATCTCCCGGCCGTCCAGCTCGGCCGGCGTGAACAGGACTAGGGCGCCAACGTCGGCGCCCAGTTCCAGGACCACGGTTCCCGGGCCTGACGGCCCGGCGACTGGTTCGGTCATGTGATCAAACCCCCAGGGTCAGCAAAGAACCCCCGGCCGGGCCCGTGCGGAGGCCCGGCCGGGGAGTCTCGCGGTCAGGACGGCTCGTTGTAGCCGCTGTACGGAAGCCCCAGGTAGGGGAAGTGGCCGAGCGGGGAGGCGCTGACGTCGGCCGGCGTCAGCCCGTCGGTCAGCAGGCCCGCGGCCGCGTCCGGCTTGAAGTGCTTGTCGATCAGCGGGTAGGTCACCCCGGCGATCGCCCGCAGCTCGATCGCGACCACGTCGTCGGCTATCCGGCGGCCGTTCGGGAAGCCGGCCGGGTCGCCGCCCAGCAGCCCGTAGATGCTCGGGTTCTTGGCCGGCGGGATCTTGGTGTTCAGCCGCAGCATGTCGGCCGCCACCGACCCGGTAAGGTTGGTGAACCCCGGGATGATGCCCGCCGGTATGCCGGTGAGCAGGATTGCCTCCAGGTCGACCCGCGGCTTGCCGGACTTGACCAGCGCGGCCAGGTTGGGGAAGACGCCCGGATACAGCACCGGCAGCAGGGCGGCCAGGCCCGGCTGAGCGACGAAGCCGGCGAACTGCTTGTCGTCGGCGGGCGGCAGCGAGTTCCACAGGTCCTTCTTGCCGAGCGGGATGAGCACCTCGTTGACCAGCGGGTTACCCAGCCGCGACACCTGCCGCCACGGCCCGGCGCTCACGCTCTCGCCGTTGTCGGCGTCCCAGACGGTCACCCGCTGGCGGCTCGCCGTGGTCCACACGCCGATGGTCGGGTGACCGCTGATGGTCACCACGGAGATCGGCACCTGGATCGCGATGGAGTGCACGTTCAGGTTGTTGGTGGCGTTGACCCCGGGCGCCTTGGCCAGGCCGGGTAGCCCGAACGTGGCGTGCAGGTTCTGGAACGGCCGCAGGTTGCCCAGGTCGAAGATCGAGCCCAGGTCGACGTAGAAGGCCTCGGCCCGCTGTCCGGCGAAGACGCTGATCCCGCCGCCCAGCCCGTGCACCGCCGACGCCGCGATGCCCGGGTAGAACGTCTCCGGCGTCGACAGCGGCCCGATGTTGCACGGCGGGCAGGCCAGGCCCGAGCCCAGCCCCTCTGCCCCGCCACCGGTCACCACGGTGACGTCGTAGAACTGGCGGCGGTTCCAGCTGGGGCTGTTGATGGACTCGATCGGGCCAGTGTTGTACAGGAAGGTGTCCGGGTCGGACACCTGGGTGCTGAACCGGAACTGGTAGGAGATCTCGGCCTGGCCGTCTCCGTTGTTGTCGACGTGGATCTCGTACAGGACGTCGTCCCCGAACTCGTAGAAGTTCGGCCCGCCTGAGGGCAGCTGCAGCGGCACGTAGTTGGCGATCAGGGTGACCGTGTCCGGCTGGTCCGGGCTCACGAACGCGTAGACGTCGGTGCTGTCGGCCACCGGGTCCTTGGAGATTTCCGGTGCCTCGCGGTGCGATGACATTCAATTACCTCACTGTGTATTGGGCAATAGTTCGCGTTAGGCAAAGAACCCGCTGTGGTTGCTGGCCGCTCACCTGCACCGATCGTTCGCGCAGGCCCCAAAGGCCTGCACTCGCGAGTCGGTTTTGCCTAATGCTCACGGGCTCGAAAGGGATGGCGGGGCGGGGTCAGCCGATAGCCCGGGCGATCCGGGCGGCCAGCTCCTTGTCCCGCAGCCGGGTCTGGCTGGTCCCGGAGAACACCTCGATGTCGCCGGATTTCGCATTGCGTACGTGCACCACGATGGGGCCCGCTGGCGCCTTCACGTCACCGCCGGCTGGCGCCCCGGTGCTAGACGCAGCCCGGGTGCTGGCCGCGGCCGCCGGGCTCAGGGCTCCACCGAGGGCCGTGGCGGCGAGTCCCGCGGCACCCGCGGTCGCGGCTCCCCGGATGACCGAACGCCGGGAAACTCGCATGGCCGAGGAAGACTGTGTGTCGTCACTGGGCATGTCGATCCTTTCGGTGACTGGTCGGCATGCACGTCGCCGCAGGCGAAGGCCACGCCGGAAGAGGGGAGTGGGAGCGGGACGGCGACCCGGTGGCGGCCCCGGGGCGCGCCGGTGCCCACATCGGCTCGCAGCTCGGGTGGCCATCGTTGGCCACCGGATCGCCTGTCACGTGCTTTGTTCGCCACGGCCGGGACGGTGGATGGGTCGGTCCCGCAAGAATTCTGTAACATTCCGGCTTCGTCCCGGTTCAGGCCAGGCCTTTGCCGCTCGGTCCTCGGCCAGGCCCGGCGGCTCAGTCCTTGCGGCCGGTCGCCGCGAGGCTGACGCCGAGCCCGATCATCACCAGGCCGCCGGTCCCGCCGATCAGCGCCAGCCGCCGCGGCGACCCCACCAGCCACTGCCGGACCGTGCCCGCGACGGCCGCCCAGCCGCTGTCCAGGACCAGCGCGATGGCGGGGAACAGCGACCCGAGGATGAGCATCTGCACCGGCAGGGGCAGATGCCCGGGCGCGGTGGTGGTGAACTCCGGCAGGCCGACGACGAAGAACACGATGGTCTTCGGGTTGGCCGCCCCGACCACGAACCCGTCCCTGATGGCCCGCAGCGGCCGGACCGGTGTCACCCGCGCGGCCAGCGCGTCGGCCATCGACCGCCGGTGCCGGATCGCCTGCACGCCCAGGAACACCAGGTACACGGCGCCCGCCAGCTTCACCACGGTGATGACCTCGGCGGACCGCTCCACGACCGCCCCCACCCCGAACGCCACCGCGACCACCTGCACGCACAGGCCCAGCTCGTTCCCTATGACGGTGAGCAGCGCGGCGCGCCGGCCGACGGTCAGCGCCCGGCTGATGGTGAACAGCACGCTCGGGCCGGGGACAGCGATCAGCACGGTCACCACGGCCGCGAACGCCAGCACATGACTGACCGGGACCATGGCCCTAGGCTAGGCGGCCACCTCCCTCTCCTGAAACCCTCTTCTACCGAACGGAACGTGGTTCGTGCTCTGCTTTCCCTGCTCGCCGACACCCGCGCGTCACCTGCGCCCCGTAGCATCCCGAGGGTGACCGAAGCAGGCTTGGTGCTGGTGCTCAACTCGGGCAGCGCGACGGTGAAGTTCGCCCTGATCGACCCCGGCAGCGGGCGGCGCGTGCTCGGCGGGCTGGCCGACAAGGCCGGCACGCCCGAGGCCGTGCTGCACACCCAGCGGGAGGACGGCGAGCCCGTCACCGAACCGCTCACTGACGGCAGCTACCAGGCCGTCATCTCTCGGATCCTCGCCGACCTGCCCGGGTCCAGCTCCGGGCCCGGCCTGGTCGGCGCCGGCCACCGGGTGGTGCACGGGGGCGAGCGGTTCACCGCGTCCACCCTGGTGGACGACGACGTGATCGCCGCTATCCGCTCGGTCAGCCCGCTCGCGCCGCTGCACGATCCGGTCGAGTTGGCCGGGATCGAGGCGGTCCGCGCGGTCCGGCCGGATCTGCCGCAGGTGGCGGTGTTCGACACCGCGTTCCACCAGACCATGCCACCGACCGCGTTCCGGTACGCGGTGCCGGAGGAGTGGTACACCCGGTACCGGATACGCCGGTATGGCTTCCACGGGACTAGCCATCGGTTCGTGAGCGGGCGGGCCGCCGCCCTGCTAGGCCGCCCGCTCGGCGACCTGCGCCTGGTCACCGCCCATCTAGGCAACGGGTGCAGCCTGGCCGCGGTCCGCGACGGCGTGTCGGTGGACACCACCATGGGCTTGACCCCGCTGGAGGGGCTGGTCATGGGGACCCGCTCCGGCGATGTCGATCCGAGCATCTTCGGCTACCTGGCCGGCCAGGCTGGCCTGAGCGTCAACCAGGTCACCGACGCGCTGAATACCGCCAGCGGCCTGGCGGCTCTGTCCGGCGTAGGCAGCGACATGCGCGCCGTCGAGTCCGCGGCCGCCGCCGGGGACGAACGGGCCAGGCTCGCCCTCGAGGTCTTCGTGTACCGGCTGGCCAAGGCGGTCGCCGCCATGGTGGTCAGCCTGGGACGCCTGGACGCGTTGGTGTTCACCGCTGGCATCGGCGAGAACAGCGCCGAGGTCCGCCGCCTGGTGCTGGCCCGCCTGGCCTTCCTCGGCCTGGCCGAGGACCCCGCGGCCAACGCCCGGCATGGCCGGGCGACCGGCGGGCGCATCAGCCTGGACGGCCCGGTGCTGGCCCTGGTCGTGCCGACGGACGAGGAGCTGATGATCGCCCGCGACACCGCCCGTCTCATCGCTGGCACCTGACCCCCGGCTCCCCAGGTCGGCGTACCGTCTGCTTGTGGTCCGCTACCGCGTCCTGGTCTCCGGCCGGGTCCAGGGCGTCTTCTTCCGCGACACCTGCCGGCGGCTCGCCGTGCAACACGGCGTGGCCGGGTGGATCCGCAACCTGCCCGACGGCCGGGTCGAAGCCGTCTTCGAGGGATCGGCCGAGGGTGTCGGCCGCCTGGTGGAGTGGTCCCGCCACGGCCCCCGTTACGCCGCGGTCGACCACATCGAAGTCCAGGCCGAACGACCCGAAGGGCTCGACACGTTCCGGATCACGTAGCCGGCTCCCCGGCCGCCTGCGCCGCGCTGGTGTACTCCGCCACCGCAGCCTCATTGAAGAGCTCCTCGTAGTCGTAGGCGATCGCCTCGGTGAAGCCGCGCACGGCGAACTTGGCCGTGCTGTAGGCGGTGTTCGGAAGGCCCTGGCCGAGCGCGGCCCAGAACCCGTTCACGCTGCTGGTGTTGACCAGGACGCCATCGCCGCTCGCGATCAGCAGCGGCAGGAACGCGCGGGCGCAGTAGTACACGCCGCACCAGTCGATGGCGAAGGTCCGCTCCCACTGCTCCCTCGGATCCTTGGCGAAACTGCCCGCCCCGCCGACGCCGGCGTTGGCGAAGACCAGGTCGACGTGATCCCGGGCGTGCTCGGCCAGTAGCTCGTCGCGGAACCGCAGCAGCTGTGCCTCCTCGGCCACGTCGCAGGCATGGCCGGTGACCAGTACTCCGGGCCCGGTGCCGGCCAGGGCCAAGGCAACGGTCTCCGCCATGGTGTCCGGGTTGAAGTCGCACGCGGCGACCGAGCATCCGGCCGCCGCGAGCTGGATGACCAGCTCGCGGCCCATGCCCGAGCCGCCGCCGGTCACCACGGCGAGCTTCCCGGTGAACGAGTCCATCGCCGTCACCTCAGACCGTGACGCGACGGACGGTGCTGAGCCCCCCGGCCAGCAGGACCGCGGCCAGGGCGGCCAGCAGGCCGGTGAGCCCGGTCGCGCTCAACGTGATGAGGAAGCGGCCTATGGTCGGCCAGGCGTGCACCTGGCTGGCGATGATCACGCCGCCGGTCACCACGATGATCTGGGCGGCGCCGAAGGCCAGCAGGCCGACCAGGTTCCAGCGCCGGTAGGCCAGCCCCCACCACATGCCGTAGATGAACATCAGGCTCAGGCCCACGAACGAGGTCAGCCAGGTCAGGTACCACGGCCCGTCGAGGACGTAGGGGATACGGAAGAAGTGCAGGTCCATGCCCCAGCCGCCGGTGGCCCGTTCGATGGCCTGCAGCACGGTCAGCGCCAGCCCGTACACCGCGGCCAAGGCGACGGCCAGGGCCGCCGTCCCGGCGTAGTAGGAGCGCCGGCTCACGTCCATGGCCAGCCCGAACGGCAGCGACCGCACGATGGCCAGCAGGCCGAGGATCATGAAGCATACGTAGATGACCACGAGGTTGAACGCCTGGTCATGCAGGACCCCGCCGGGCGCGTCCATGGTGGGCCCGGCCATCTTGAAGATGGCCACGATCAGCGCGAAGTGGAACGCCAGCAGGCAGCAGGGCGCTGCCGTGTAGCTGAGTCGGTCGACCAGGTGGTAGCGGGCGACCTTGATCCAGGTAGTCATGCGGCTATCCTTTCCCTTTGCGGTCGGCTGGCGTCGACCACGATTTGCTGCAGCGTCTGCAGTCCGCGCAGGTCCTCGGCGGCCGCGTCGAGCACGATCCGGCCGCGGTCGATGACCACCACGCGCTGCAGCAGTCCGGCGGCCTCGTCGATCAGGTGAGTGGAGAGCAGCACCGTGCGGGGATGCTCGGCCTGCTCGGTGACCAGCCGGTCGTAGAACACCTGACGGGCCACCGCGTCCAGGCCGGCGTAAGGCTCGTCGAACAGCGTCACCTCGGCCCGGGCGGCCAGGCCGATCACGATGCCGACCGCCGAGCGCATCCCGCGGGAGAGCTTCTTGATCCTCCGGTTCAGCGGCAGGGCGAAGTCGGCGACCAGCGCGCCGGCCAGCTCATGGTTCCAGTTCGGGTAGAACCAGGAGGCCACCCGCAGCGCGTGCCGGACCCTGAGGTCCGGATAGGCCTGGTCTTCCCGGATGAACACCATCTGGCGCAGCACCGCCTCGTCCTTGACCGGGCTCGCATCCAGGACGGCGACGCGGCCGGCCGAGGCGAACTCATGGCCGGCGATGATGCGCAGGAGCGTGGTCTTGCCCGCGCCGTTGCGGCCGAGCAGTCCGGTGATCGATGCGCCCTGGACGTCGAAGGTGACGTCGTCGAGGGCGAGCTGGCCGCGGTAGCGGCGGGTGAGCCCGCCCACCGAGATGGTTGGTGTCATGGCTTTGTGCCTCCGCAACTTCCAACTTCCTTGCCGCCACGCCGGCGGTGGTAGTTGCTCTCAAAAACTGATATCAGTATGCTAGACGTGTAATATCAAGGCGTCAAGCGGAGGTGGTAAAGGATGACGACTCAGGCTCCGGCCAGGACAGCTCAGCCGCCGGCCCCGGCCCAGGTGGCCGAGCAGAAGGCGTGGTCAACGCCCGGCATCAAGGTCCTGGTGGCCGGCATCGTCGGGGTACTCGCGGCCGTGGCGCTGCTCGTGTTTGCGGGCAGGCACACCGGTGGCACCAGGACCGCCCTGACCTGGGTGGGCGTCGTCGTGCTGATCGCCTCTGCGCTGCCGCTGGGTGGCCTGACCCCGGTCGTCCCGGGACAGGCGCGC
>Ga0187817_10001396_pt1 | contig 11757 bp, 10 predicted proteins | sample NC_wetland_sal_i_17_FD_132431 | JGI IMG/M metagenome (GOLD analysis project Ga0187817, IMG submission 132431) | Wetland sediment microbial communities from Neuse River Estuary, North Carolina, USA - SO4_2 | ecosystem: Environmental > Aquatic > Freshwater > Wetlands > Sediment | place: USA...
AATGCCTATCTTTCCGAGTTGGACCGCTCAACCAAGCGCCACGTTTCCATTTGGCAATCGAACGGCGGCTACATCACGGCAGCCGAATCGCGCCGGCATGCCGTGCGTACCATTCTTTCCGGACCCGCCGGCGGCGTCGTGGGAGCGGGCGCCGCGGCGCGCTGGAGCGGCTTCGAGCGCGCTCTCACCTTCGACATGGGCGGCACTTCCACCGACGTCAGCCTGTGGGAAGGCGAACTGCGCCTGGCCATGGATGCGTCGGTCGACGGAATGCCGGTGCGCGTCCCTATGCTCGACATTCACACCGTGGGCGCGGGCGGCGGTTCGATCGCGCGTGTCGACGAGGGCGGCCTGCTGCGCGTGGGACCGGAAAGCGCGGGAGCCGATCCCGGTCCGGCATGTTACGGCGCCGGCGAGCGGGCCACCGTGACCGACGCGCACGTGGTGCTGGGCCGCATTGCGCCCGATCAGTTCTTGGGCGGCGAGATGAAAATCGATGCTGCCCGGGCGGCCGCGGCCGTGGATCAGATTGCGCGTCTTGTTCGGCGGGACCGTGTGGCCGCGGCGCAAGGGATTATTCGCGTTGCCAATGCCAATATGGAGCGGGCCATACGCGTGGTTTCGGTCGAGCGCGGTCGCGATCCGCGCGATTTCGCGCTGATTGCCTTCGGCGGCTGCGGCGGATTGCACGCCTGCGAAATGGCGGAGGAGCTGGGCATTCGAACGGTGATTGTGCCGCCATTGGCCGGCGCTCTGTCGGCGCTTGGCATGCTCCTGGCCGATCGCATGCGCGACTACTCGGCGGGTGTGCTCAATCCGTCACAAATCGAAAAGCGATTCGCGCAACTTGAACGTACCGCGCGCCATGACATGCCCGGCGCCAAGCTGGAGCGCATGGCGGACATCCGCTACGTCGGCCAGAGTTATGAACTCACGATTCCTTGGGACGGCTCGTTTCATGAGGAGCACCAGCGGATTTATGGTTACTGCGACCCCGCGCGGCCGACGGAGATCGTGACCATCAGAGTGCGCGCCAGGATAGCTGTCGCCAAGCCCAAGCCGGCGAGACTGGCGCGCGCAGGGCTTGGCAGCAAGCCGGAATCACGCCGCGTATTCGCCGGCGGTAATTTCCGCATGCTCCCCGTGTTTACGCGAGAACAGGTGCATGAGCGTGGCGAAAAGGGCCCGGCACTGGTAGTGGACTACGGCGCGACTACGCTCATCCCGCCCGGTTGGAAGTTTGCCGTCGATCGGGTGGGAAATTTGATTGCGCGACGATAACACGGTGCATGTCATCTCACGCTTAATACCAGTACTTCGTCTTGCGCGCCCACTCGGAATTCGGGTACTTCTGGTGCAGCAATTGAAACGCTTCCCTGGATGCGCCCTTCTTTGCGCCGCAACCATAGCGCACCGCGCGGACTGCCAGATGCAGAGCTTCGGCTGCCCGCGGATCATCGGGATGGCTCTTCACCCACTCGACAGCCTGGTTCGCCAGATATTCCGGTGCCGGCGGCATTTCGGAAAGCCGGGCCCATTCACTCTGCGCCCGCGCCTGCTGATCGGGCGACAGGAATTGCGCCTTGGGTCCTCCGTCCGGATAGAGCAGGTGCAGTGGCTCGGGCATCATCGACGAATTGCGATAGTAGTCAGGCGCGTCCTGTCCGCCCTTAAACGGGCACCACCAATTGTCGCGATAGTCGTCCAGCTTCTCCACCGGAGTCAGCCGGCCGAAGCCCACTTCCACATATGGCCGCAGTCCCGGATATCGCAGCATCAGGAAAACGGCGGCGAACCGTCTCGCGGCAGGATCGGATGCCTTCAGATAACTCTCGAGCGGTTCCTTCAGTTCCGGCGCGAGATCCTGCAAGAGTGGCGTAACCAACTTCGCCGAACTCGCATCTTCGAACAGTATGGCTCTGACCCATGCGGATGTCGCAACCTCGCGTCGCATGGGCCGAGGTAAAACATCGCGCCGGGCCGCATCCAGCAGCAGATCGAGCGGCGCCTGTTCGTTCAGGATCTTCGCCGCATCCACATCGAACGCAGGCTGATGCGGCTTGACGCCTTCTGGAACTGACGCATCCTCGCCTTCAATGTCCGCGTTCCCGTACTGCTCGAATCCGGTAAAGGTGCCCGCCGGAATGCGGACCGAGTACTTGAGGAACTCGTCCCAGTTCGCGGCAATTTTCATTCGCTCCGCGCGGAACATATTCAACGCGGACTCAGGCAAAGAGCCTGCATCCGCAGCCAGCAACTTGTCAAGCCGGCTCCGTGCTTCGGCCGTTTGTTTCGATTCAAGCAGCAGCCGGATGGAGTGGAATGCCGCCGTCGCATAAGCCGGAGAATCGCGCCCTACCTTTTCACCCGCGGCAATAAGTTCGTTCACGCCTGGTTGGGTGCCATCCGCTTTCACCAGCGCAGCCAGCAGCCACGGCAGCGAGTGTTTTTCGCGCCACTGGCTGGCGGCAGCCGCTGTGTCCGCCGTCTGAAACGCGAAAACCCAGGCGGTCAGGTCGTCCTCGGCCGGCAGAGCCTTCATGCCGCCGAAGTCTCCCCGTTCAAATGCGTCGTAGAGGTACCGGTAATCCAATGAGTTCTGCTCAATGGTGGCCTGGGAGTCCTTGCGGATCAGCGATGCCGCCAGATCGTGCATCCTTGGGCCAGGAGCCAGCCGCACGCGAACATAATCCAGAAGCTTCCTTGCTGCGGGGTGCATGGCGCTTTGGGCCGGATCATTCAGAATGCTCTGCAACTGAGCCTCGGCAGCCACGAGCTTTTCCCGGTCAGCACCCACACCTTTCACACTGAGCGTCGCCTGGCGAATGAGCGAGCGCGCTACCAGGTAGGGCGCCATCCGGCTCCAGGGTGAGTCATGGTCTCGGGCGATATCCCGGAACATCCGCTCGGCGACGTCGGTATTGCCCGCGTAGAAATTTGCCGCCCCAATCTGATAGGCGCGATCAGCGCGCATGAGCGGAGTCGCGGTGTCATCCAGCGGCGCTGGAATCGAGGGCCCTGCGGAGCAATTGGCAAAGACCTGGTCCTGAGCCGTAACCCAGGTCTTCACTGCCGGGCTCTCGAGACCAAGCTGGCGAACGCGATCGTCCAGGGTCTTGGTAGCCGTGGAAAACGCATCGTCGCCGCAGTTCAAATAAACGAGGAAGTAATCGTTGCCGCTGATGACCTTAGAGGTGTTGATATTCGGCGGCACCCCTTTTCCGGCGATGCGCGCCCGCTCTCTGAGCCATACTCGCATGGCATCCGGCGGCGGAGCCGACGGGTTCTGCGCAGTAGGCTCCCCACCAAAGAGCGCCTTGCGCTCTTCCGCGTTTAATCCCACACCAATGAGATAGCGGTAAGCAATGATCAAATAAAATCGCGGAAACCTTGGCTGCAAGATGCCCAACTGCCCGCGTGCGAACCGGCCGGCCGGGTCTTCCGGCATTCTCCAGAACGTAAATGCGGCGCTGGGAAGAAACGGGCCGCAACTCGAAAGATCCGGCGGATTGGACAGCAGCCCCGCAAACAAAACGAGCAACAGTAGCGCGCTTGAAATTCTTATTGCCATCGCCGCACCTCCTGCACTGCCGCGCGCAGCTCCACGGCAGACCAGCTTCGCGGATGGAAGATATAGACGCGTCTGCCGCGCGGAATCGCCGGCAGCGGCTCATCCGTGGAGATGCCCACGCTCGAGCGGCATACGCCCGGCCGGAACTCCTCGCCCGGATGGTAACCTTCCCCCGCGCCCATCCGGAACAGCATGGGCACAGCCTCCGTCACCGGAAGTCCTGAAATCCAGTTGTCGGATTCACACCACGAGGCCAGGGCCGTGATGGAAAGCGGCATCAATGACGGCAGCACTCGATGCAGATCCAAAAGGAGAGCGCGATAGAATTCCCGCTCCGAAGCGCGCGCGTCGTAATCAATTTGCAGCGCGCGAACGCCGCGAAACTCAGTGGCATCGAGGATCGCGTGCTCAACCTCCGCGCGCGAAGCGGATTCAACACCCTGCGACTCGATGCGCACCACCGCCATGAGCGCGGTGCCCGGCGCCACCACCAGCGGCTGCATCCGCGGCCGAACCGTAACCACTCCGCCGCGGATGTAAATTGTTCGCGCAAGAAACGCCACGCCCACTTCGTGCGGGTCGATAAAATCGAGTTTCTCCGGCCGTTCCCAGGCCCACACGATGGTGCGGGGGAATTGCGGCAACGGATCACGCTGCTGGCGGTAAGCTAAAGCCGCAAGCGCCGTGAATGCAAGAATGACCAGCGCGGTTTTCATTCCGAGCCCCTTATCTTTCGTAGATCTCGACCCACTGGCCGCGGCGTGTCCAACGTGCCACAGGTCGTGCGCCCAGCAACACGCGCAACTCGTTCGAGCCCACCGGCGGCTCGTAATCGTAATAGCGCCGCAGGAAATCCGTCCACGCCCTGTTTTGCATTAAGCCCATCGGGTCCCACGCCTCGGAGTAGAGCACGAGCACTTCCACATTTTCGTGCGCAAGCGGAGCCACATTGGCTGCGCGGAAATTGGAAATTTCACGAATGTTCAGCGGATGCCGGACGTAGCCGAACTCCGGCCGCCGAAAAGCGGAGGCCAGCGGAAACACGGTGGCGATTTTTGCTTTTGGGAAATGCGCCTCCAGATATTCCGCTGCCTGCACGTCGAGCGTGACGAAGTCGGTGAAGGCCAGGTTGTTTTCCAAGGGGAACGGATACGGCGGGTTCACGAAGTTGGCAGCCACCAGAGCCGCGGCCAGCAACCCGGCGTTCACGATTCGCCAGCGCCGCGCGTATTGCCAGATTGCGGCGGCGAAACCGATATAGAGGAGTGGCAGTACGGGAACCAGATAACGCTCCAACACCGCGCCGCCCAACACACTCACCAGCAGCACGTGCGCCGCTGCCAGTCCCGCGGTGATCCGGAACGGACGCGTGCGGAACATGGTGCTCCGGCGCATCGCGATGCCCAGAGCGACGGTGCCAATCCAGTGGCCGCTCCCGGCGAACAGGTAATACAGACGACGCAGCAGCGCCATGGAAAGACGCACGGGGTGCAATGGATACCAGACGTTGTACTGAGTGAAGGCAGCATTGCCGAACAGGTGCCCGGTTGCGCGATCGAGTGCCATGAGCCAGATAACCAGCGGCGCAACCGGCAGCAGGAACCAGAGCGCTTCGCGCCGCCGCCGCTCGAGCCACAGCCAGGCGCCGAACCACGCCGGCGCCACCAGACCTGTCTCCTTCACCATCACCAGCACCGTACAGGCGAGGGCGGCGGCGGGGATGCGGTCCTCCAAAAACAGCAGCAGTGCCAGCGCAAGGAAAGCCATGGCCGGCGCATCCAGAGTGACCATCATCGACTGCGCGAAGAACAACGGAGAGATCGTGAGCAAGCCGGCCGCCAGAATGGCTGGGCTCCGCGGAAGGCCCATGCGGCTGGCAAGCAGGAACACGAGGATCGCCCCTGCGGTTGCGAGCGCCAGCATGGCCGTGCGCGTCGCCGCGATCGAATATCCCGTGACCGACCAAACACCCGCGAGGTACGCCATGACACCCGGCGGATGCACATTCGCCACGGTCGAGTGAGGAATCCAGGCGAAGCTTCGAAACAGGTCGAGCGACGCCGGAACGAACTGACCCAGCTCATCCCAGTAAAACGGCAGCTTGAGAAAAGCCAGATGACTCAGGAAAACGAACAGCGCAATCGCCGTGGAAACCAGTAAGGAATTTCGAGGCCCGATGCGCGCTTCCGCCGGCGCTGCCGTCATTCGCCGTTACTGCACAAAGCCCGCGCCGGCGCGCGGCTCGAGCTTGATCTCTCCGAAAGCAGCCTCATACTGGCTCACGTTCTGCTGCAGCACATTCAACAGCGCTTTGGCCTGCTGCGGGCTGAGGTAGACGCCCTGAAAATTGTGGATATTGACGTTGTCCGGCGCCGTCTGATTGATGACGCCGAACAGCAGCAGAAAGTCCCACAGATTCACGCGAATCTGCACGCTGTTGGCATACCCTTCGCGGTAATCGGGCGAATTGATCAATTGGACTTTGGGCTGCTGCGGTGGCGGGTTCATAGAACTTACATGGTGAATCACGCCGCGCGGCGCGTCAACCAGGAGTCCATGGCGTCCGCACCAAATCCCAAATCCTAGCTCCCAAATCCTTTACGATTTATCGCAGCCTTCGCCCGCTCCTGTATCCTTTACTCATGTCCCGCATGTTGGAAGAGATCCGGCAGCAGCCGGACGCCCTCGAGCGCACGCTGCGCCGTGAACTGAAACGCATTGAGCGTTTCAAGACCCTGGTCGGGAAGCGGCGGCCGCATCTGATCGTGCTGGCCGCGCGCGGCACCTCGGATAACGCCGCACAGTTTGGACGTTATTTGCTCGAGATCACCACCGGCATCCCGGTGTCGCTCGCCGCGCCGGCCATCCAGACGGTGTATCACGCGCGGATCAACTTCCATGACGCGCTGATCGTGGCGATTTCTCAATCCGGCGAATCTACAGATACGAATTTCGTGCTCGCCGAGGCGCGCAAACAGGGCGCTCTGACCATCGGCATCACCAACGAAGCTTCCAGCTCGATGGCGAAACTCGCGGACCAGGTGTTCTTCGTCCATGCAGGACACGAGAAGAGCGTCGCCGCCACCAAAACCTACACCGGGCAGGTCCTCATGCTCTATTTGCTGGCCTACGCGCTCGGCGCCAAGATCCGCCCCGACGATCTCGCACGCCTGCCGGAACGTGCGCATCTGGCGCTGCGGCTTGAGCCGGAGATCAATGCCTTATCGGAGCGCTACCGCTTCATGGATCATGCCATCGTGATGGGACGGGGCTTGAATTATGCCAACGCCTTCGAGTTCGCACTCAAACTGATGGAGACTTGTTACGTCGTCGCCGAGCGATTCTCTTCAGCCGATTTCCTCCACGGCCCCATCGCCATGGTCGAACCCAATTTTCCCGTCTTCTTGTTTGCGCCGTCCGGCGTCACCTGGCCGCCCGTCCGGGAAACCGTTGACAAGCTGAACCAGCTCAAAGCTGAGACCGTCGTGATTACCGATGCCTCCAATCGCGATGCAGCCCGCACGCCTACGCGGCTCATCCGCCTGCCGCAGCGCATCGGCGAACTGTACACGCCGATTCCCTACATCATTCCTGCGCAGATGTTTGCGGCGTGTCTCGCCGCTCAGAAAGGGCTCAATCCGGATCGTCCACGCACCATTACCAAAGTGACGCGGACGTTATGATGCGCGCAGCAGGTCCCCGGCCAGCCTCCCCAGCGTCACCAGAGCGCGGTCGATGGAATCCGACCAGCGGTATCCACAACTGATGCGGATGCAGTGGTCGAACCGGCCGGTGGCCGAGAAGATCGTGCCCGGCACGATACTGATATTGGCGGCCAGCGCCGCGCGAAACAACTTCACCGAGTCCAGCTTCTTGGGCAGCTCAACCCAGAGCAGGTATCCGGCATCGGGCCGCGTGATGCGCGTGCCTTCCGGAAAATACTTCGCTGCGGCCTGGCTCATCATGCGAACATTTTCCGCTAGCGCGATGCGCAGCCGCGCCAGATAGCGCTCGTATCCGCCCGATGCCAGATATTCCGCTATCACGTACTGCGGCAAGGAGGGTGTGGCCACCGTATTGATAAACTTGAGCCGCTCCACCTCCGCCTGATAGCGGCCCGGCTGCACCCATCCCACGCGAAAACCGGGCGCCAGCACTTTCGAGAACGACGAGCAAACCAGCACCGTGTCCTTGCGATCAAACGCTTTTGCCAGTTTCGGCTGCCGGGCGCTAAATACCAGGTCACCGTAAATGTTGTCTTCAATGAGAGCCACCTCGTGCCGTGCCGTCAGGTCCACCAACCGCTTTTTGGCGTCGTCAGAAAGCACGTAACCCAGGGGATTGTGACCGTTGGCCATGACCACACAAGCTTTGATGCGATGCTTGCGGATGGCATCCTCCAGCATCTCGCAGCTCATGCCCTCGCTCGGATGCGTAGGAATCTCGATGGCCCGCATGCCGAGCGACTGAATGGCTTCGAGCACGCCAAAATACGTCGGGCTCTCCAGCGCGATCACGTCGCCCGGCCTGGCTACCGCGCGCAGGCTCAGATTCAGAGCCTCCATGGCGCCGTTGGTGGTCACAATTTCGGCCGGCGAGAAATTGCAGCCGTATTCCAGGGAGCGCCGGGCGATCTGACGCCGCAGCGCCTCTACGCCGGGCGAGAATTCGTAGCCGCTGCTGTGCGATGGATTGTTCCGGATGATGCTGCGAAGTATCTGGTTCAGCTTGTGGTTGGGCAGAAGCGCCGGATCGGGTAAGGCGGCGCCTAGAGGGACGGTCGCCGGATTGTGAGCAGCATGCACCACTTCGGCCACTGTGCTTCCGGCGCTGTAGCAGGCCAGGCGTGGGGACGGCGACAAAAACCGGGGCTCGGGAACGGATTTGGCAAAGGGTAACCGCACGAAAAATCCGGATTTGGGCCGCGATTCGATGGCGCCGCGGTTCTCCAGCCACATATAGGCTTCGAGAACCGTGGAAATGCTCACCCCCTGCCGGCGGCTGAGCCAGCGTACCGACGGAATCCGGTCGCCGGGACCGAGAGCGCCGCGCTCAATCTGCTCCTCGAGCTGATGGGCCAGTCTCAAATAAAGAGGCGATTTGACCACCGCCAGGGTACGCATCAGATCTCCAAGAATACAACTGTACTGGTTACATTGCAAGCAATCTGCATCTGTACTTACCTGGCGGAAATCTTTAATATGGGCTGCATGACGGTCAGGCTGAAAGCCAAGGATTTTCAGTTCGTCAGCCGGCTCTCTGTGACTCACATCGACCAGTTGTGGCGCTTGTATCAGAATGAATGGTGGAGCCGCGGCCGGCGTCTCGATGACGTCCGCCGCGCCGTCGAGCACTCCGACCTGATCTTCGCGTACGCCAACTGCGCCAGCGGCCGCCTGTCTGCCTTTGCCCGCGTGCTCACCGATTTTGTTTACAAGGCGGTCCTGTTCGACGTGATTGTCGACCCACAGTACCGGGAACTCGGACTGGGCCGCGCGTTGCTCGAGGCGGTGACGTGCCACCCGGCCCTGCTGTTCGTCGAGCACATCGAACTCTACTGCCGGCCGGAACTGACCCGCTTCTATGAGAAGTGGGGATTCACCACAGACCTGCAAGCACTCCGCTTTATGCGGAGAACGCAGCAACCGCTGAGCTCGACCGTCGGCGCTCGCAGGGCATCATGATCCATCTAGACGTATAATGATCATGTGAGCGTGAAGTATCAAATCACCTTACCCGAACCCCTGGCCGACGAAATGCGCGCCGCCGCCGCCCGGCTCAAGGTCCCCCTGGCCCAGTTCATCCGCGAAACCATGGAGGATAAGCTGCGAGACATGAAATCCCGCAAGCACAAAGACAGACCGTTGGAATGGATGAAGGGAATGGCGAAAGGGATCAAAGATACAGATCTGGCCGCGCGAATTGACGAGATTCTTTATAAGTGACCGTTTTTCTCGACACGGGTTACTTCATCGCCATGCAGGTCGAAACCGATCAGTGGCACACCATGGCTGCTGCGGCGATGGAACCCGGTCTCCGGCTTATTACCTCGTCGCTCGTGATCAGTGAGACCGCCAGCCTGCTCCAAGCAAGACGCCAATTATCTACGGCGCTAGATTTTCTGCAGCGGATTCGCGCGGATCCCAACACGCAGATCGTCTATGTCGACCCTGTTCTTCAGACCGAAGCCTGGGACCTGTTCCATCGCTGGGGTGGCTCGGGGGCAAATCCAGTCGATTGCGCCAGTTTCGCCATCATGCGGCGCCTGAACATCAAGAAAGCCTTCACGTTTGATCAGCACTTCCGAACCGCCGGGTTCGAAATTCTGCGATAAAACTTGGTTTGCGTCTGCCAGTCCAAAATGGTATGCTCGATGCGGAGTGATTCCTAAGCCTCAACTCGACCCTCAATCTGAGGTGCCGCTGTATCAGCAACTGCATAGGCATTTCACTGGACTTATTCAGTCCGGCTCGCTCAAGCGCGGAGAACGGCTGCCGCCAACCAGGGAATTGGCTGGCCTGCTTGGCCTGAACCGAACTACGGTGTCAGCCGCCTATGAGCTGCTGGAGGCGGAGGGGCTGATCACGGGACAAGTGGGCCGCGGAAGTTTTGTCACCGGTAGGGATGCGGCACCCGTCGCGGGGCTGAACTGGGAGGCGATTTTGGAAGCAAGCCATGTCACTCCGGCTCAGTCCGCTTTGAAGCCCGGGGCCGACACGATTAGCTTTGCCGTTTCGCGGCCGTGCGAAGAGCTGTTCCCGCTGGAGGATTTTCGCGCGAGCTGTGAAGAGGTAATGGCCGGTCCGGATTTTGCGTCCGTGCTGCAGCTTGGCTCGCCGGGCGGGTACGAGCCGCTGCGCCAGTATTTGATCGAGGGCTCGCGGCGCGAGGGCGTGCTGCGGCCGGGCGACGACGTCATGATCACCACCGGATGCCAGCAGGCCCTCGATCTGGTGCGGCGAGTTGTGATGCAACCCGGAGACAAGGTGCTGGTGGAGGAGCCCGTCTATCCGGGTGTGAAGAATCTGTTCCTCGAGTCCGGCGCCGAGCTCACGGGAATCGCCGTCCAGGCCAACGGGATGGATGTCGCGCAGCTAGAACGGGCGCTGGCCAAAGCCCGCTTCAAGGCGCTGGTGCTGACGCCCAACTTCCAGAACCCGACCGGCGCCACCATGGACCGCGAGGGCCGGGAGGCGATTCTGCGCCTGGCGCATAACGCCGGCATGGTGGTGATCGAAAACGATATCTACGGCCAGTTGCGATACGAGGGAGAGGCGCTGCCGACTCTCAAGCAATTGGATTCAACGGGCGATAGCCTTCTGCTGCGGAGCATCTCCAAGATTTCGTTCCCAGGCTTGCGTGTGGGTTGGGGCATCGGGCCCCGCCCGCTGATTGCCCGCATGATGGAGGCCAAGCAACTCTCTGACCTGCACAGCGACCAGCTCTCACAGGCGACGCTGCTGCATTTCGCCCTCTCGGGCCGTATCGAGACGCATCTGGCTCGGATTCTGGAGGCGGGGGCGTCGCGTTTGAAAGCCGCCCTCACGGCGTGTGAGCGCTACTTACCCGCCGGATCGCGATTCACTCGCCCGCAAGGGGGAATGAATCTTTGGGTGCGTCTGCCCGAGCCGCTGGATGCGAGCGAGCTGCTGGGGCGTGCGCATCGGGAGGGCGTCAGCTACCTGCCGGGAAAATATTTTGCCATCCACCGGGCGGAGCCCGGCTCGCTCCGGCTCAGCTTTGCCGGCGTCGATCCGGGCAGAATCGAAAAGGGCATCGAAATTCTGGGAGAAATTTTTTCAACAGAGCTGGAACGGCAGCGGGCTTCCCGTGACCGGGAGCCTGCGCCAGCGATGGTTTGAGATCGAGGAGATTCTATGTATCTTGACGACACATTTCGAGTGAAAGTGGGGCTGGCGGAGATGCTCAAAGGCGGCGTCATCATGGACGTCACCAATGCCGAGCAGGCGCTCATCGCCGAGAAAGCCGGAGCGACAGCCGTGATGGCGCTGGAACGCGTGCCCGCCGATATCCGGAAAGAAGGCGGCGTGGCTCGCATGGCGCCCATCAGCAAGATCCGCGAGATTATGCAGGCCGTCAGCATTCCGGTGATGGCCAAAGCGCGAATCGGCCATTTCATGGAGGCGCGCATTCTGGAAGTGCTGGGAGTCGATTACGTGGATGAG
>Ga0187817_10001397_pt1 | contig 11754 bp, 9 predicted proteins | sample NC_wetland_sal_i_17_FD_132431 | JGI IMG/M metagenome (GOLD analysis project Ga0187817, IMG submission 132431) | Wetland sediment microbial communities from Neuse River Estuary, North Carolina, USA - SO4_2 | ecosystem: Environmental > Aquatic > Freshwater > Wetlands > Sediment | place: USA: North...
GAAGCGGAGAAGACCATCGCTCGCCAGATGGCGCTGGCCTCCGATTCCACGCTGGTGCCAGGCACACAGGCTTTCCTTAATAAGGTAACGGCGATCATGGGAGCGCAATCGCCGGAGTTATTGCACAAGGCTCACGATCTGTTAAATGCGCCTCATCTTTTCGGCTATGAGATCGGCGTCAATGTGCCGGCCTTCGTGATCGCTCTGGTGATCACCGCCATCCTGGTGGTTGGCATCAAGGAGAGCGCCCGCTTCAACGCCACCATCGTTACCATCAAGGTCGCAGTTGTCCTTTTTGTTATCGGCCTCGGCATCCGCTACATAAGCGCCAGCAACTGGGGATCGGACTGGGCAAGTTTCGCGCCCTTCGGATTCTCCGGAATCGGGGCCGGAGCAGCCTACATTTTCTTCGCCTATATCGGATTCGACGCAGTTTCCACCACTGCCCAGGAGGCAAAAAATCCGCAGCGCGATCTTCCCATCGGCATCATTGCTTCCCTTTTGGTGTGCACCGTGTTGTATATCGCGGTCGCGGCGGTTCTGACCGGCATGGTGCCGTGGAGAGAAGTCAACATCGAGGCGCCCATTGCGCGCGCTTTCCTCGACCGTGACCTTGCCGGCGCGTCCCACATTATTACGCTTGGAGCGCTGGCCGGGCTCACCAGCGTCATGCTCGTCATGCTCATAGGCCAGACTCGCGTCTTGTATTCGATGGCCTACGACGGGCTTTTGCCCAAGAAATTCTTCGCCGATATTCACCCGCGCTTCCGGACGCCATGGAAGAACACTATGCTCGTTGGGCTGCTCGCGGCGGTCGTGGGCAGCCTGACGCCGATCGAGGATATCGGAAAAATGGTGAACATCGGAACCCTGCTGGCATTCGTGATTGTCTGTATCGCGGTAATGGCCTTGCGCCGCACCAACCCTGGCCAACCGCGACCCTTCCGGACGCCCTGGGTGCCGTTCGTGCCGGTCATGGGCATCCTGTTCAACGGCTACATGATGTACAAGCTCGGCTGGATCAACTGGGCCCGATTGATTGTCTGGTTGATCATCGGCATGGTGGTCTATTTCAACTACAGCCGGAAACACAGCCGAGTGCAGGCAGCGCTGGAAGCCAGTAAGACAACTCAAGAAACCTTCCACTAGAGTCGCGGCTTGCCGCGTCTCGTCGATCGTCGAGCGACGGGCGTCACCGCCCGTCCGCCGAGATGTCCCTCCATCACCTATCGCTGCTCTCCTGCAGCTTCCGCGCCATCGCCGTCACCATTCGCCGTGGCGCGAAGCGCACCGATTGCGCCACCAGCCAATTTCTGAATCCGGAAATCACCGTAGGTTTGCCAGCCATCAACGCGCGATAACCGTCCTCTGCCACAGTGCAGGCATCCATGGCTCCATACTTTGTGAGCCGAATGCCCGCAATGTTCGCGCGCTTTTGAAACTCGGTGGCCGTTGGACCCGGGCACAGGCAGGTGACAGTAACGCCCGTCCCTTGGAGTTCATTGGCAATGGCTTCGGAGAAGTGCAGCACGTAGGCCTTAGTGGCGTAGTACACCGCCATCAGCGGCCCCGGCTGAAACGCCGCGGTGGATGCGACATTCAGGATGCGTCCGCTCTGGCGCTCAATCATCGGCAGGAGATACAGCCGCGTGAGGTGCGTAAGAGTCGTGACGTTGAGCTGGATCTGGCGCAGACATTCTTCCAGGTCATTCTGGGCGAACATCCCATACTGTCCAAATCCCGCGTTATTGACCAGCACATCCACTTGAATGTCCGCGCGCGTGGTCTGATCCAGCACATATGCCGGAGCTCCGGGTTCGCTCAAGTCGGCTGCCAGAATCAGCGAACGCGTGCCGTGGGCCTTCTCGAGTTCAGATGCGAGTTGCCGGAGTTTATCCGCGCTGCGAGCGACGAGAACCAGGTTGTAGTCTTCGCGCGCGAAGATGCGAGCGAGTTCCAGTCCGATGCCGAACGAGGCGCCAGTGATCAGAGCGGTTTTGCGGTCAGCATTCAGCATTCAGCACGCAGCAATCTTGTTTGTGGAGCGCCGGGCGTCCCCGCCCGGCCGCGAAAATGTTGGACGGGCGAGACGCCCGTCGCTCCACCGTGTAGTAACAAACAAAGGCGGGTCCGAAGACCCGCCTCTGCGCTCGGGAAACGGTTTTACCTACACATGCGCCAGTGCCGGTTCCACGCCGTAGATCGAATGCCACGAAGTTGCGGCTTTCAGGCGGTCGTTTACGTTATTGATATTCCTCACGCCTTCATTTTCCAGCCACTTCCGGAAAGCCGCAGCGCCCTGTTTCGCATAGACGGGAATACCATCTTTCCAAGTGGCGCGTCCGCAGAGCACGCCGTTGAACTTCACGCCCGCTTCGCCCGCGAGTTCCAGCGACTCGGTGAACTCGGAATTGCTCACGCCCGCCGACAAATAGATAAACGGCTTGGTCGCAACCGCGGCCGCGTCACGGAACAGCTTCATCGCTTCCTGTTTCGAGTAGGCCTTTTCGCCGTTGAAGGACTTGGTCCCCTCCACATGCTTCATGTTGACCGGGACTTCCACCTTCATTACGTCGACGCCATAGCGCTCTTTGGTGAACTCGCGCATGGCTTCGATGACCGCCTTCGGCTTCTTCCTCGCGAAGTCCAAGCCTTTCTCGTCCACGCCTTCCTCGTAAGTGACGAACTCCAGGAAGAACGGAATGTCATTGGCGCGGCATTCATCGCCCAACCGCTCGACCCAGGCGTGCTTCTTGTCGTTAGTTTCCTTTGGATCAAACGGCGTGTAGTAGAGCAGAATCTTGATGCAATTCGCGCCCGCTTCCTTCAAGCGCCGCACCGACCAATGATCCAGCAGATCGCCCATGCGTCCGGGCCCGGTCTTGTCGTAGCCGGTCTTCTCATACGCCAGCAGCAGGCCAGCATTTTTCGCCCGCCGCTTCGAAGCCGGCAGCCCCCACTCGGGGTCAAGCAGGATGGCGCTGGCATGGGGCGTCAGCACTTCGCTCACCAGTATCTTGAATTCTTCCATCATTTCATCGGAGACCGTCGAGCCCTTTTCCTTGGCGAGAGACTTCTGCAGCGAGCCGCGTTGGTCCATGGCGGCGGCGGCGATTACGCCGCGTTCATTCGATACAGCCTTCATTCCAGCAAGTTTGCCCGGGGTAAGCTTCATAACTCCTCCTAGCAGTGCGATACGACAGGTAATTCTAAACCACAGACGCTACCAAGAGCACACCCACCACAGAGACACAGAGCCACAGAGGAATTCAAAAGATGAGAAAAACCTGATTTTTTATAGATTCGAAGGTTTTCTCTGTGCCTCTGTGTCTCTGTGGTTAAGGCTCTCGGCCTTACTGCCGCAGAGCCAGCGTCCCGAGCAACGTCTGCTGCTTGGCAATTAGCGACCGTATACCCTGCCGCGCGAGCGACATCATCTTTGCCAGTTGAGCGTCGTCGAATACCTGGTGCTCCGCGGTGGCCTGCAGTTCGACAATTTTGTTGCCTGCCGTCATGACGAAGTTCATGTCCACGTCGGCGCGTGAGTCCTCTTCGTAGTTAAGATCGAGCAGAACTTCGCCGTCCACGATACCGACACTGATCGCCGCCACAAAATCCTTGATCGGCGCCGAACTCAATGTTCCCGCATCGATCAGCCGCTGCAGAGCCAGTCCGAGCGCGACGAATGCCCCGGTAATTGAAGCCGTTCGCGTGCCTCCGTCCGCCTGGATCACGTCGCAATCGATCCAGATGGTCCGCTCGCCCAGGCGTTTCAAATCGGCCACCGCGCGCAACGAGCGTCCGATAAGCCGCTGAATCTCCTGCGTGCGCCCGCTTGGCCGTCCCTTGGCCGATTCGCGCGCAGTGCGCGTCAGCGTGGAACGCGGCAGCATTCCGTACTCGCCGGAAATCCATCCCTTGCCCGAATTGCGCAAGAACGCAGGCACCGTCTCCTCGACCGACGCGGTGCAGATGACACGAGTGTTGCCCATTTCAATCAGCGCCGAGCCTTCCGCGGTCGAGATGAAGTCGGGGACGATGTTGACGGGACGAATCTGCTCGGCAGTGCGATTGTCGCTGCGAAAGATCATGAAAAGGAATTCTAACAGGGCAGCGCAGCCAACTAATTCCCTAACCGCCAGACCAGCCCGGTAGAGACGCTCACATGGTTTTGACCCGTACCCTCGCCTGTCAGGTAGTCCGACTCAAGCCGCCACGCCAGATTGTGTTTGATGGAGTAATTCACTCCGCCGCCAATAGCCATGGCAAACTCGTTGCCCCCTCAGACACGGGAAGAGCGGACTGATCGCGTTCGCGAGCACTTCACTTCCGCGATCCACCCCCTCCAAGTTGTCATCCTTGCCATGGAAACAGGCGAGAAAACGGCTGGGAAAAACTCCCAGCCGTTTCAAAAGGACGTGCAACAGATTTATCCCAACGAAGAGCCTTGCCTTACGGCCCTTCAAACCGAAAGCCTAGAAGTCGTAGTCTTCCGGCGTGCAGGGGCAGCTGCCGTAGCCGCTGCCAATCGTTAACCCATAGGAGCACAGAGCCCCCAGATTAGCGAGTTCAGTTCCCGAGAGGTTCGAATCGGCTAGCGCGGTTTCGGTAACGAACCACGGACCCTTCTCCACGGCGTTTGCATCGTTGCCCGCGCCAGAAGGAAACGTCGTCGTCGTTGCCTGGATGTGCGTCATCCATCCACGCAGTCCAGTAAGGGGAGACGGGGTGGCCGGGTACGGGACCGCAGACGAAATGACCTTGATAACGCCACGGGTCATTTCTCCCCTGCCGGTGAATTCGTCGGCCGTGAGCTCTTTATTCACGGATTCGGAAAGCAGGCCGTCGGATGTGATTAAGCAGGCGCAGCACGACCTCATCTCCTGGCTGTCATCGAAGACGTAGATCGCAGCCCACAGCTGTCCGTTTTCGACTCCCTCTGGGGCTGTGGTTGCCTGGTCGCCATCGTTGATGATGCGCAAGGTTCCATCCGGAGCCCCGCTGGTATTTGCATTGGAATAGTAGGTGACGAAATAGTAGCTGCCGTCACCACCCTCTATAACGGTTGCGAAGGCATTGCCTCCCAGCATCAGAGTGATGGCCAGTATCGGAAGAAATAACAATCCGAACTTTTTCATTTTTTGGATCCTCCTGTTGTTTGTGTAGCGCACGGCGCTATGGGAGAGAGGGTCAGCTATCGGCGCCTACGCAACTCTTGGCCTTTTGTGAGTGCTTTGCAACTACCCACCTGGCTTAGTCAAACGCACTAAGGTCCGAAAATTACTACTTATGGAGTAGTTCCCCCAGCCGGGTGCGCTACGTCTCGCGGTTGTGAGACGTGCGTGCGGTGGAAGCGCAAAAAAAAACGGCCGGGAAAAATTCCCTGCCGTTTCAGGAGGAAATGCGGCAACAGCCTTATCCCCACCCAAGCTTTTACAGCCCTGTCTTACCCCCTCAAGCTCGGAGGACTAGAAGTCGTAGTCTTCCAGCGTGCAGGGGCAGAGTCCGTAGCCGCTGCCAATCGTCAACCCATAAGAACACAGGGTCCCCAGGTTATACGCTTCGAGCCCCGTGAGGTTCGAATCGGCCAACAGGGTTTCGGTAACGAACCACGGCCCCTTCTCCACGGCGTTCACAGCGTGGCCTGGGCCGGGAGCGGGAAATGTGGTCGTCGTTGCCTGGATGTGCGTCATCCATCCCCGCAGTCCGGGACCCAGGCTCACCTCGACGTTGCAGGTCGGGTCAGGGTTATAAGACGAAATGACCTTGATAACGCCACGCGCTATCTGTCCTCTGCCAGTGAATTCGTTGGCCGTGAGCTCTTTATTCACGGATTCCGAAAGCAGGCCGTCTGCCGTGATTGGGCAGGAGCAGCACGACCTCATCTCCTGGCTGTCATCGAACACGTAGATGTGCGCCCACAGGGTTCCGTTTTCGACTCCCTCGTAAGCTGTGGTTGCCCAGTCGCCATCGTTAATGATGCGCAAGGTTCCATCTGGAGCCCCGCTGGTATTTGCATTGGAATAGTAGGTGACGAAATAGCCGCTGTTGTCACCTTGAGCGAAGGCATTGCCCCCCAGCATGAGGGTGATTGCCAGTATCGGAAGAAACAACAATCCGAGTTTTTTCATTTTTGGATTCCTCCTAGTTTTTGTAGCGCACGGCGCTAGGGGAGAGAGAGGTCAGTATCGGCGCTTAAGCAACTCTTGACCTTGGGTGAGTTCTTTACAAGTCCCTAGGTGGCTTAGCCAAAACCACTAAGTTCTCGAAACTACTACTTTTGGTTAGTTCCCCAACCCGACACATAGGGGAGAGAACCGCCCAGACGAGTCCAGCATTCTCGGCTGGCCGCCGTTTGTTCGCCAAACAGGCGAAAGGAAAGCGCAAGCTTGTGCTAAGGCGATGTTACGCCAACCATCCTTTTGAGATGGCGCCAACTATGCGGCTTTCGTTGGCTTTGCCCAGCTTCACGGACGTGGGATTCAGCTGCACTAACTGTTTTGCCACCGGAAGTGAAAAAGAAAACGGCTGGGAAAAAACTCCCAGCCGTTTCAGGAGGACTGCTTGCAACAGCTCGGAAGTTGCAACAGATCCCAACGAAGCTATTTCAGTCCTGCCCTAGCGCCCCTCAAGTCGGAAAACTAGAAGTCGTAGTCTTCCGGCGTGCAGGGGCACCAGCCGTAACCGCTGCCTATTGACTCTAACCCGAAAGAACACACGGCCCCCAGGTTAGTATATTCAAGCTGCGTGAGGTTCGAGTCGGCCAACGGGGTTTCGGTAACGAACCACGGTCCCTTGCTGGTTCCTGGCCCGCCAGATGTTGCTGGGAAATTGTTCGTCGTTGCCTGGATGTGCGTCATCCATCCCCGCAGTCCGGGAGTCGGCACTGGGGTCTCCGGGTTAGAGCTCGAAGACGAGATGACCTTGATAACGCCACGCTGTAGTTCTCCTCTGGCGGTGAAGTCGTTGGATGTGAGCTCTTTATTCACGGATTCCGAAAGCAGACCGTCTGACGAGATATAGCAGGCGCAGCACGACCTCATCTCCTGGCTGTCATCGAACACGTAGATTGCCGCATACAGGCCTCCGTTTTCGACTCCCTCTGGGGCTGTGGTTGCCTGGTCGCCATCGTTGATGATCCGCAAGGTTCCATCCGGAGCGCCACTGGTATTTGCATTGGAATAGTAGGTGACAAAATAGACGCTATTGTCTCCCACGTTTTGAGCGAAGGCATTCCCCCCCAACATCAGGGTGATTGCCAGTATCGGAAGCAGCAACAATCCTAGCTTCTTCATTTCTTGGATCCTCCCCGTGTACGGAACTCTAACCTTTGGCGAGTTCTTTACAACTACCCAGGTGGCCTAGCCCACCCACTCGGCTACTACTTATGGAGTAGTTCCACAACCGGGCACATACGGCAGAGAACCGCCCAGACCTGGTCCAGCCTTTTCGGCTTGCCGCCGTCATGTGACTAATCCCCGATAGCTGACGCAACCCGGCGATAGCGCTCACTGGGAATTGGCGGCACCCGCCGGTCTCAGACTTACTGACTGCCCGCCTGCTCAATCGTCATCACATCGAACGACTCGCTCAGGTCGGCGTGTCCCGCGAGCGTCTCGCGCGTTTTGCCCTCGACCAGGATGTTGACCCGGCTTATCCCGGGAACGTTGCGGGCCAGCGTTTCCACCAGCGAATTCACGGTGAGTTGCTCGCTGAGAATGCCGGAGCGGTGCTGATCGGCGAAGGCAGCATTCAGATCAATGACGGCCGCGCCCGGATCGACCAGGTAGATGGCGCGGACGTCCGCCGCCGCCGGCAGAGGATGCGGAGCACCCGGTTGCTGGTAGATGCGCAGCAACGCGCGCAACAACTCCTCGGCCCGCTGCTGGCGTCCTCCGGGAAGAGGAATCAGCGCCGACCGCAGGCGCAGTATGCCGGCGTCGTCATCCGCCACATAGAGAGTCACCGCCTCCGTCGGACCGGAGGCTGGGGGAGCCACAGGCAACGCGCTGGCTGCCGGAGACTCCAATTGCTGTCGCCGCATGTGGTGAAGGTAGATTGCCATCGCCATCACCAGCACAAGCAGCGCAGCCACACCGATCAGAAGATGGCGCGGGATCATGGTTGCACCCTTGGATCGGGTGATCGGGTGATCGGGTCATCGGGCCATCTAAAGTCGAAAGCCTTTGAACCTCGATCACCCGATGGCCCGATGACCCGATGACCCGATTTTTCTATGATGGTGCCCATCATGGCTGCGCTCCCAGGCGGTCGCGGACAGAAACGACAGCATCGGCAATCGCCGCCGCCGCCCGTTGTTGATAATTGGCCGAGGTCAAGTCGGCGACGCCATCGGCTCCGGGCGCCAGTTCCACCGCGACCGCGGGCATGAACACATTGTTCAGCGGGCGCAGCGAGGCGGAAGAAGATCGCACCGGGAATTCTCTCTTCTGCATCTCGGAAACGATGGCCGCCGCCGCGATCCGGCTGACCGGCAAAGCCGGTGCCTGGGCCGCATTCCACGCATGAAAAACTCCGTTGCTCGTTCCTTCCACCGGAAGCAGCGCGGTGTACACCTGCGCGCCGCTGCCTTGCGAAACCGCGTGCAGGCTGATGTAGATTCCGGCGCGGGCAACGTTGGCGGTCGCGGCGCGCTGATCCAGAGTCAAACTGGTATCGGCGTCGCGCAACAATAAAACCGCGAACCCGCGAATCTCCAGTTCATGGCGCAGCAGCCGGGCAAATCCCAGCGTGACGTCTTTCTCGGCCAGCGTATCCGTCAAGGCCGCACCGCGTTCATCGCTACCGTGTGCGGGATCGACTACGGCCAGAACGCGATGGACATTGATATTGGTATTGCCTGATGCGTTGTTGGCAGCCGGTCGGGCCTGCGCAGGATTTTGCGACCCGGTTCCAGCGACACTCGGGGCTGCCGGCGTTTGTTGGACCGCCGGAACCACGACCGCCGAAATCACGATCGTCTTTCTGTCGTTGCTGAAGCTGGCCATCAGCGGCTCGTTTGCGACCACGTCTATTTCGGCGTCGCCGTTGTTCTCGGAGTAACTGGCGTGGGTGATGACCTTGTTGTCAAAAGAAATCGACTGGCTTCCCGGGGAGACGACCGGGTCGCGCTTAAAGACCATCCGCAACCTGCCCGGTTCCGTGGAAATCGTGGGATTCACCGGAGCGCTAAAGTTCAGCAGCAGCCGCGGAGGGTTGCCCGCGTCCAGCCGGAAACTGGGTTGTATGCCCTCAGTGCCGATGAACAGGCGGCGCGCGCTTTCGCGAAAATTCACCGGCGTTCCCAGAAAGCGGGGCAGCAACGCGCTCAGCGAACTTAGCGGAACCAATCCGCGCGAGTTCTCAATGAGGAAGGGAGCGCCGAAATCAAAATCGCGCCCATGAATTTTGGCCCGCGTCTTGCCCGCGAAGAAGTCCGCATCGATAGCGTTATATCGCAGTCGCAAATGCCGCCCATCGGACTGTGAGCTGACTCGGCCAAGCGGCTCCAGAAGTTCGAGCAGGCCGACATACTCGCGGCCCGTGCGATCCAGAACCGGAAGCGTGTAGCTGGCGACCGGAGAATAGACGGAGATGTGCTTTTCATCCGCGGAGAGCGGCGCGGAGGGCAGCCCAGAGGGCGGCGCAGAGGGCGCCGCGGCCAGAAGCATCAAGGTGGCCAAGAGGACGGCCAAAGTCTTTTTCGTCAAAGTCTTGATTGTCGTGGTGGAGAGCACTTTCGCTAAGCCCTAAACGTGCCGGTGGAGAGCCGGGCGTCCCGCCCGGCCGGACGAGCGAGACGCCCGTCTATCCACAACCTTTTATTACTCCAGAGCATAAATCGTGAGCCCGCTCAGCAACTTGGGATAGAAATCGGTGGACTTCTGGGGCAACACTTCGCCGGCAAAGGCGATCTCTCTGATCTGCTCCATGCGCACCGGATTCATCAGGAACGCCACCTGGGCCTTTCCACTCCGCACCCGCAGCAGCGCATCCGCGGCCTCGCGGCAATAGGAAACTTTCTCCTGGTTGCGAATGGCTTCCTCGGAGATCTTCAGCACGCCTTCCAGCAGGCACTTGTGCAATTGCACGACGTCGAGCGCCTGCTGGCGGAGAGAAACCTTACCGAAAAAGCGGGCGCCCATAGCATTCGGCGTGTGCAGCAGAAAGGCACGCCCGGCGGTGACCGCGAGGAGCGCCGTTCCCGCGTGCCCTGCCTGCTGCAGAATGGCGATGGCGCGCGCCGCATCGATTCCGGTGTCGACCTCTTCGAGGCCGAAGAATTTCCGCGCCTCCGCCTGAAATTGTGCGGCCGAAAAAGATGGCAGGCCAAACACGAGCCGGTGCGTCGGCAGAATGACCAGGCCGGGGCGAGCCATGTCGACGAAGGTCATCATCACCGAGTCGTAAGGAGCGGGAAGGCCCGTCCCCGTATCGGCCTCGGCTCGCCGATCGTTGCGATAAGCCAAGGCCGTCTCATAGCGGTGATGGCCATCGGCGATAATCAGCTTCCTATCCCGCATCTGTCCCTGCACGGAGACAATGACCGAAGGATCGGAGATCTTCCAGAGGCGGTGTACGACGTCGTATTCGTCAGTGACCTCGGTAGCAACGTCTTTGTCTTTGGCGGCCGCCGAATCGAGCAGGGCATCCACCTTGCCCGCCCCGCTGTATAGCATGAAGATTTGGCCGAAGTGGGCTCGAGTCGCGCGCAGCAGGTCCAGCCGGTCGGCCTTCGGCTTGGCCAGCGTCTGCTCGTGACGGAATACGACGCCGGCGGAATACTCTTCGATCCGGCCGAGTGCGATGAAACCCCGCCGCTCGATCGGCGACTGACTTCCCGGCACGTTTACCGGAACGTCTCCCGGAACGTCTCCCGGCAGCCGGAACGTCTGGGAATAGAGATAGATTGAAGGTTCGGGATCGCGTCGCAAAATCCCCGTCTGGCGCCAGTTGTGGAAGGATGCCGCCGCCCGGGTATAGACGTTTTCGGTGTCGCCGTCGGTCGGCAGGCGTTTTCCGAGAATAATCCGCACCAGGTTGTAAGTATTGGCCTGATAGTAGCGTTCCTGCATGGCAGGGGTAATTTTGTCGTAGGGCTGGGTCACAGCTTGCGGGAGCGGGACGCGCTCAGGGTCGTAGCGCCAAGCCCGGAATGGGGAAATAATTGCCATAATGGGAAGGCAGAATTGTAGCAGGCACAGTCTGGACCGGGCGGCAAAGAAGCGAAAGGAGGGAAAAATGCACAGAGTCAGTAGCCACCTTTTAGCTCGGTGCAGAATCAAAGGGGGGCGTCCGAAAAAGTGACAACACTTTTTCGGGATTGTGCTAATATCCGCGCAGCAGAGCTTGTTGTGGCCCGCCTTCTGGGGATGCGCGCGGGTCGCCTCCCTTCACGGCGCGGTTCGAGTGGGGCCTATGTTGTACCGCAAACAGTCCTCGGCCGGGGTCTTCTGTGCTGTTCTCCTGGCGCTTGCTGTGTGCAGCGCCCTCCCGCTTCTCGCGCAGAATTCGACTGAGGATGTCCACATCCAGCCCCGCGTCCCGCCTCCGGCTCCAAAGGATCTCGACATTGATCCGGCGCTCAAGACTCACACCAAGCCCTTCAAGAAAAACGTGGACATGGTTCTGGTGCCGGTCACTATCACGGATCCCCTGAACCGGTTCGTAACCGGCCTGGACCGGCAGAACTTCAATCTTTTCGAAGGCAAAGACCAGCAGGAGATCAAGACTTTCTCCAGCGAAGACGCTCCC
>Ga0187817_10001398_pt1 | contig 11748 bp, 12 predicted proteins | sample NC_wetland_sal_i_17_FD_132431 | JGI IMG/M metagenome (GOLD analysis project Ga0187817, IMG submission 132431) | Wetland sediment microbial communities from Neuse River Estuary, North Carolina, USA - SO4_2 | ecosystem: Environmental > Aquatic > Freshwater > Wetlands > Sediment | place: USA...
GCGCCTTTGGCAGCGCCATTCGCAACTGTTCTACTACCTTGGTTACTTTCGGCCTGCACAACGCGTCGCTAGCATTGGTTAGATCGACATTTCTTTTCCGATGGGCTGTTAGGGATGCCGCCGAATAGGAGCAGAATCAGGCGGGAGAAGCCCGGCAAGTCTGGGGGGCCTGCGAGAATCCTTCGCTCGACCAGAAACAGCCCACCGCTCTTCTGAGCGTGTTCACAGAGCGGATCGCGTGATCGCCAATCCATCTCCTGTTCCGCCGCTACCTTACTTTAGCCCGGCAAGCAACCCCCGAGGCGAGCGACTGGTCTGCTATGATCGTCAGCCGAGGGGGAAACCATGGCGAACCTAAAGGGATTGGTGTCTATCGTGTCGGAGTTGCGGGCGGAGAGAACGAACCTAGTGAATCAGCTTAGGCATGTAGACGCGGCGCTTGCAGTTCTTGGCAAATTGAACGGTGGCAGTTCCTATACGAAACCGAGGCACACGATGTCAGCATCAGCCCGGAGGAAGATCGGTCTTGCGCAGAAGGCACGATGGGCGAAGCGAGCGGAGAACGGTCAAACTGGACCAGTGAAACCCAAGCGCACAATGTCCGCAGCCGCTCGTCGCAAGATTGGGGCGTTTCAGCGGGCACGGTGGGCGAAGTTAAAGGCGGGTAAGAAGGCTGCCTAGGTCGCGAGTGCGCTAAGGAGCTGCAAGTCCCACGGAATGACCCGGCACGGGGAGGGTTTAATCATGACGTTTGTGACGTTGTTCCCGCCACAAGGAAAAACGCTCAATTTTGAAAACGTAACCAACATGGCAGTCGAAAATGGCGTTCTTACTTTTTACGCTAAGAAAGATCAGCGTTCACCGGAGAGTCAAAAGATCGTCACTAACCTGCCGTTCATGTGTACGGAGAATGTTGGGAGGGGTGCGCCAATCACGGGCATAACGCCCTGATGAACTGTTCGCGGTTCTTTCCCCGAGGATCAATGCCTATTGTCGGCAACGACGGTCACGATTCGCTCACTTATCTCTGTTGCTTCTGGGTTGCATAGTCGCTTCCGCCCATCAGATGCAACGACACATAGGACTCTTCGCCAACAACCCAGCTATCATGGCCGGGCGCAACGTAGAAGATGTCGCCTGCTTTCATTTCGACTATGCGGTCATCGTCCATGGCGGCAGTAGCTCGCCTGAGATAACTTCCATACGTCAAGCGCACGCAGATTGAGAATGCTCTTCAGCTTGTCGGGACTTCACCTGTGCTATAAACCTGCTCTCCTAGGTCAATCCCATTTGGACCGACACAGATTTTACAGTTGTTTCAGTGACCGACGTGTTGAATCCCTCAAACATGAAGGCCAAATCGAGTCATCATTTCACGTCGCCCAAGATTTGTGACGCTTAAGGCTCGACTGTCGAGATCCTGGAGCATCCATTTTCTTCTCAGCGCGACTCTTAGGAGGGCCGCCGCCAGCGCTCCGCCGAGATGAGGTCGTCGCTCACTCCAGTCCACACAGGCGTATGCGAAGCGACGGCGCAGTGTTCGTGTTGCTTCGATGTCAATGCCAAGAGCTTCAAACGCCTTCTTTCCGCTCGGGGTGAGGTCGCATAGATTATGACCGGTCGTTGAATCGGCCGAGAGCCAGCCCAATGTCTGGAAGCGGTCATGCAGGGAAACGCCCAGGGTGCCTGCGATGTGATCGTAGCAAGTTCGTGCAACGCGCAGCCGGTTTGGCGTAGTCGGGACGAACGGGGCGCGGGATCCGCCGGCGAGCACACTCAAGGCTTCGAGCGCCGCGGCCACATTGGCTCCTTCCAGACTGTAGTAGCGATGCTTCCCCTGGGCGAACACCTTCACCAATCGCTGCGTCTTCAGCCGCTGCAAGTGCACGCTGGCGGTTGACGGGGTTACGTCAGCGGCCACCGCGAGTTCGGTGCTGGTTCGTGCGCGACCATCCACCAAGCAGTAGAGCATGCGGGCACGTGCTGGCTCACCGATGGCCGCTGCAATTCTGGAGACCGCAGCGTCAGCGTCATGCTCGACATTCATAGTTTGATCATAGACGAAGTGTCAATGTGCGGCAACTGGCATATTGCCGAATGTGCATCCAAGGGAACCCTCAACCGCGCAGACAAGCCGTCGCGAAGCAATGAGGGGGCATCGTGGCGACTGGTGTGGCGCTGACCCTTGGCTGCGGTGATTCATCGACCACACCGGCCGCTGATAATAAGAGGACACCAATGACGATTACCTGCTTCATCCGCTACCAGATCGATCCGTTCCAGCGAGACGAGTTCAAGAAATATGCTGAGAATTGGGGCCGCATTATTCCTCGATGCGGCGGCCAACTGGTCGGGTATTTCCTTCCTCATGAAGGCACGAATGATGTGGCCTGGGGATTGATCGCATTCGATAGTCTCTCCTCCTATGAGGCCTACCGAGCACGCTTGCGGTCAGATCCGGAAGCGCGCGAGAATTTCGCCATGGCACAGACCAAGCGACTCATCCTCCGCGAAGAAAGAACCTTCGTGGAAGTAGTTGATGGAACCTTCAACCTTCCCTCGACACTCGTAGGACCGAGGTGAATCCCCCATGACGCTGGCTGAAAAAGGACGGGCCTTTCGCGCGCTCCAATTCGGAAGATGAAAGTTATGAATGCAATGAAGAAAATTGGCATCGTGGGAGGTGTGGCTTGGTTATCTACGGTGGATTACTACTCAGAGATCTGTCGCCGAAGCGAACGATGGCACCTCGCCAGGAACCCGCAAGCTGTGCCCTCGACACCAGAGATGAGCATTGAATCATTAGACCTGAAAAAGGCCATTTCCTACCTCGGCACCGATGACGACGAGGAATCCTGGTCGCAATTCGACGACTACCATCGCGCAGCCCTCCAACGTTTAGAAACAAGCGGTGCCGACTTTGCACTCATGGCAAGTAACACTCCTCACCACCGCTTCGCGACCATCGTGCGCGGAATTGGGATTCCCGTAATTAGTATTCTTGACGCTGTGGCAAAGGAAAGCGCTCGAATCGGGGCGGGCGCGGTCTTGATCCTGGGAACTGCCCTGACGATGAAATCGCCAAGATTCCGCGAGGGGTTTGCGAAGTATGGAGTTGAAGCGGCTGGCCCGCACGACGAGGTGGCGAGGGCCATGACGCTCGACCTGATAACAGAGTTACAACTTGGCAAGCTGGAGGGGGCGGCGGAACGACTCGGAAGGATCGCGAGAATGTCGTTCGAACGGCAGTTCGGGGCGCAGCCTGCGGTGTGTTTAGCCTGCACGGAGTTGCCGCTTGCATTTCAGGAGCAGAAGATGCTTACAACCTTTGAGCACGATGGCGTCTTGTATATCAATGCCACCGCCGTACACATAAACGCCGCCTTCGATTTAGCCGTCAACCAAGCGAGCAAATGACATTGGGCTTCGCCTGCCGGGCTGGGGCAATGCTGCTCCGTTGTGAGATGAGGTCTGTGAGGGAGTATCGCTGAGGGCAGTGCCCATTCGCGTTCGGGCCGACACTCGACACGAGCCCCATCGCAAGCGTCGGAAGGGTTGGCCACCCGCTCAAACGAAAACTTTAGCCCGCCCTTCTGCGTTGCTGGACCAGGGAAGCGGGTCTCTCAACCGAAATCGGCTTGCTCGATCGGGCCGGGGAACGATGCCGCTGCTCCAGCGCAGCGACTGGTGCTTCAGCGGGTTCCAGTTTAGACGACTGGCCGGACGTGCTCATGCTCAGAAGAGTCTTAGCCCGCTTGCCGGAGCTGTTCATAATCGAATTGACAATCTTTCTAACCCTGCTCAGATCAGCCAGAATCGCCTTCCATCGCGATTCCTTAATTGGTTCGGCGGTTTCGATCGCAGCCCTGAACTTCTCGATCCACTCTTGTTCTTTGTCAGCCAAGCTAACCCTCCCGTGCTCTTGTGAGCTGGCCAGAGGTCGCCTCATCGATTCTTGACTAGGCGTTATACGCTGGAACGAAAAACCGGGCAATGCACCCGAATGGAGTAATCAATTGGTTTAGCGGTTCTGGAGAGGTCTCTCAGTCGCAAATCTTCCGCGTGCGGACCCTCTTGAAGCGTCGTAATTCAGTTAACAAGAAAGCTCATGGGTTCCTGACTGAGTGCAAGTTCAAGAAGTAGGTTTTCGAATCCGGATCGAAGAGCAAACGCCAATAGAGCTTGCGACCTGTAGATGCCAAGGCGCTGGTAAGCAGTGTTCGAGCAGGCGATGCCGTTCCTCCTGCTGTCACCTTCGGGAAATCCAGCAGTCGCCTGGGATAGATTCCAAGATTGACACTTATGTGGCTCCGCTCGGCAATCTTTTCACAGATCAGCGCGATGGTATCGGACGCGCTCCTCTGCAGAATCGGAACAGTGATGGGCAAGTCGAGAAGAACTTCTTGGCGGGAAAGACGGCCTTGTCTGTCGTGGGCGGAAATCCCTACAACATCGAAATTCTGCTCCGCAATCTTTCGCAGCTCAAATTGGCCCGGATTCTTACTTCGATTGTATGAATCTATGATTACGCTGAGGGCTTTCTCTTCCTCGGGTAAGGCACTTGGACCGATCACAAAATCCACGTTAAAAGCTCCGCCACTCGGCACCCGAGTTCGGCCCTCGGGATGGGACGGGTCCGGGACCTCCACGACGTCCACCTCAGAAATATACTGGGGATCTTCGTAATCAACCTGCCAGCCATACCTTTGTTGTAAGGCATCCAGCGCTTGCTGCAATGGACGCGGGGCATTCGCGGAAAGATGAACAGTCGGTCCGGTCTGGGAAATAAGGGCTTGTTTTAGAGGCGAACTTTGTCCGTGCCCTCCTTGTAAAGGGCCGTTTGAAATTGCTAGCACGGCCAGACAACAAAGTGACCACTTGCTCATTCTCATGGGAAGATCATTGAAGCCCTTGGACTGAGAGATCGACTCAGGAGGAACCAGCCACACGCACAGGCTCACCCGGACTCCGCGTACCATTGTGGCATTCTTTGCCGATACTTTGTGCGTCGAGTCAGAGTTTGGTCAGGTAGTGCCCCAACCGTCGTTAGAACACTACCTGCGATTGGGGGGAGGAACTAAGCGAAAATCATAGACCATGTGCACACGCGCCACAATCCGACGTTCGGGCGCGGCACAACGTATTAGCCCTTTTTATTTAATCTCGGACGAGCTTGTCGAGCAGATTTAGCTGGTCCACGGCGGTTGTCCCGGATACGGGTTTTCCGCCAGGCTCGTCCCGTTTTCGCCTTAGCCTTCTCGTGTAGCTCGATTACCACCCAAGTGCCATTTACCTTCCGGTAGGAGAAACGTACTCTTCCACCGAACATTTTTCCTGGGGGAGGGATGTTCACCTAGTGTCCCAGATACCAACAGTGTCTGGGACACTTTGTTTGAGGACAAGAATAAAACGGCCTTATCGCAGGGTGATCCTAATGCTGTTGAAGAACATCCAGCAAACAATCCTCTAGATAGGCGTAGCTACTGTAGCTTGGAGTATTCCGCCTTGGCTTCGTTCAGGATGGGAACGTCGGCATCGGCGTCTTTCCAGAGCGTGAAGAAAGTCTGGTAAGCAGCTTTGGCTTTGGCTGTGTCTCCGGAGATGGTAGACGCGCGGCCGAGCTGTAGGTGGGCCAACGAGCCGAGTAGAACGTTCTGCACGATTCCGGGATGATCGAGGAGCTTCTGGAATTCAGCAGCCGCAGCCGCGCCGTTGTTCTGGGCAAGATAAGCCAAACCACGAAGGTACGCAGGATGTAGCGTACCGTTGCTTTCGGGAGGAGGGTTCCCGAGTTCGTAAGGCACGGCGGGCTCGAGAGCGATGATCGCGCGGTCGGGTGCATGCTGCGCAATAGCCATCGATGCTTCGAGCACGGGCAGCCAGTAAACCTTGAGAAAAGTGTTGCTGCTTTCCGATTTTTTCAGCGCCTCCATGATGGCTTTCGATTGGGGAGATTCGCCAGAGCGGGCTAACGCCAGAGCGGAGAGGATTTTGACATCGCGCCCGGGGGCGAGCGCCAACGCGCGGGCGACGGCTTGCCGCGCAGCGCTCGCGTTGCCAACTTCGACTTCGCGGACGGCCTGAAGAGCGAACCATTGCGCCGCAGTTTCCTTAGCTTCCGCGCGCATAGCCGAATCGGCGGCCTGGCGCGCGAGGTCACGCGCTTTAACCATGCGTCCGTAGTAGGCTTGAGTATCGGCGTGGGTGTTGAGCATCTGATCTTCCTCGCCGGGCCGTCCAGCCGCCCAAGCGACCTGGCGCTCCATCTCGGCGGTATCCCCGGCCAAGAATGCGAGGGCATACAGATTGCCCCGTATAAACAAACCATCAAAGTGGTTTTGCTGTGCTTCCTGGAGCGTAAGCCGCGCATCCTTGAGGCGATTGACCGAGATATAGTTGCTGGCGAGGTTGGCGTAGTCGGTGATCGTCGGTTCCAGGCGCTGCGCCGCCTCGGTTTCCGCAATGGCTTTGTCGTATTGGCCCATGGAAGCGTAGAGGCTGCCGACATTGCCGTGAGGCACCGCATCGCGCGGGTAGTTTCTCGCCCACAGTTCGTAGGCCTCGGTGGCTTTATCCATTTCGCCGGTGACGTACTGAAAGTAGAAAGCGGAGATGCGAAACCGCTCGCGGTCGCTGACGCGGTCCCGCAAGTTGTAGGCCTTCCTGGCATAGTCCGCGGCGAGACTACCTTGTCCAAGATTCGAGTACTCGATACCCAGACCGACATAGGCCATGGCAAAGTTGGGGTCGAGTTCAATGGCGCGCTTCATGAACGGAACGGCTTCGGAATCGCCCTTGGTGCGGCCGGTTGTGATGCCCATGCTGTAGGCCTTCAGAGCTTCGAGGGAAGGCGTAGTGGCTTCCATGGGCACATCGAATTTTTGCACGGAAGCAAGCGATTCGCCGAGTCGCGCGCGGAGGGCAGCGGTGGCGGTATCGAGCGCCTTGAGCACGCCTTCTTTGCTGGCCGCATCGGCGCGTTCTTTGGCGAGGCTATCGCCATTGTTGCAGGCGACGGCATCGACCGCGACCACATACTGGCTGCCGAGATTGGTGATGGAACCCGAAACCACGGCCTGGCTGCCAGTGCGCAAGCAGAGTTCGGTAGCGACCTCGGCGGTGACACGCTCGGAGGACGTACGGCCCATAAGCTTTAGAGTTTCGCCAGCCTTGCTGTCGGAAAGAATATTGAGAAAGGGAGATTGCTCCAGATCGACGGCGAGCGCCTGCTTCAGAGTGCCGTCGAAGACCGGATCGCCGGTGGAGTTGATGAAATCTGCCAGGACGAGAGTGTCTTTCTCGGTGAGCGGGGTTGTGGTGGGACGCGCCGAGCGGGAACGGAGGTAAATTCCGCCAGCGACGAGGGCGACGAGAGCAGCGGCCAGGATGTATCCGCCGAGCTTTTGTCGTCTGGCAACGGCGGGATCGCCCGTCTCCATACGGCCACTGGCGCTGGATGCAGCCGATGACGAGTGGGAGTCGGTATCCCGTTTCAGGCGCTGCAAATCGGTCCGCATGTCAGCGGCATTCTGGTAGCGCAAATTGCGGTTTTTCTCCAGAGCCTTGTTGACGATGCGTTCTAGTTCAGCGGGCACGTCAGGATTCAGCCGAACTGCGGGCGTCGGAATGCCGTCGAGAATGGCCTGGAATATAACTGCGGAACTCTCGCCGCGGAACGGCAGCACACCCGTCGCCATCTCGTACATGACAGCGCCGAAGGAGAACAAATCGCTCCGCGCGTCCAACTCTTTCGCGCGCGCCTGCTCGGGCGACATGTAAGAGACTGTGCCCAGTGCAGTGCCGGGACTGGTCAGGTGAGGCTCGTCCGGTAAGGTCACCGCATTCGCCAGCGCAACCGCGCGTGAGGAATCGACTACAGGCCCGACCTTGGCCAGTCCGAAATCGAGAACCTTGGCGTGGCCCCGCTTAGTGACGAAGATGTTGGAAGGCTTGATATCACGATGCACGATTCCTTGAGCGTGCGCGGCGTCGAGAGCGTCGGCGACTTCCATGCTTAAGGACAGGACGGTCTCCAGATCGAGGGGCCGGCCAGCGATGCGGTGCTTCAGAGTCATCCCCTCAAGAAATTCCATGGCGATGAACGCCTTGCCATCTTCCTCGCCAATATCGTGAATAGTGCAGATATTCGGGTGATTCAACGCGGATGCCGCCTGGGCTTCGCGTTGAAAACGAGCGAGGGCCTGAGGATCGCGGGCGACGTCGTCGGGCAGGAATTTCAGGGCGACAAAACGGTGCAGCCGAGTGTCTTCGGCCTTGTACACGACGCCCATGCCCCCGCCACCGAGCTTCTCGACGATGCGGTAGTGCGAGATGGTTTGGCCGATCACTGGCGCATATCTTACGGAGGTGGAATGGGTGAGTCAATGAAACGCGGGGGATAGCTATAGAGGGCGGGAAAATCCGCACACTCGTGGCGGGAGAGCGCGGAGCGGGACCGGGGCGCGAGACTCCGGTCTGACGGTCTGAACTGTAGTAGCTTGAACTCGACCTTGCGGACAGCGTTGCAAGGCTCCTTACCAGCAGCGACGAAAGGCTTCCTGCCAATGACAATCACACCGCGCCTGTTTGAAGCTTATCTCGAATGTCCGACGAAATGCTGGCTCAAATCAATCAACGAGAGTCCCACAGGGAACACATATGCGGAGTGGGTTGAAACTCAAACCGAGTCTTACTTAGCTGACGGGATGAACCGATTGCGGTCAGGAGCACTCGTACGCGGATGTACTGTTGTTCCAGAAATCAAGAGTCTGAAGGGAGCCGATCGGCTGCTCGCGGTGGACGTGCCCAGTCAGACGCGCAAATTCCCCTCCGCAGAAGTTTGCAACCGAACTACGGAGACTCCAGCCCGATCCGAAGCTTCAAATTCAGCTTCTAAAATCAATGGGAGTGTCGTAACGTCGATCTCTAACGTGAATGTTGAGTCTCGTCTCCACGCGGTGGAGCGCATACCAGAGAAGGGACCGGGGAACCCAGCGCAGTTCCTACCTATCCGCTTCGTCTTCAAGAATAAGCTTGCCAAGAACAGCAAGCTGTTGCTGGCACTTGATGCACTCGTCCTGTCGGAAACACTCGGACGAAAGATCAGCCTGGGCAAGATTATCCACGGCGACCACCACTCTATGCGGAGAGTAAAGATTGTGGGTCTCCTCAGCCAAGTTCGAAAGCACATTGAGAAAATTGCTGCACTCCTCTCCAGCTCTTCGCCACCCGAACTAGTGCTGAACCGGCACTGCATCGAGTGCGAATTCCAACTTCGTTGTAGGCAAAAGGCGATCGAGAAGGATGACCTCAGCCTGCTTTCGGGCATGAGTGATAAAGAGCGCAAAAAACACCACAGCGAAGGTACCTTTACCGTCACCCAGCTCTCCTACAGGTTTCGGCCTCGTAGACGGCCGAAGAAATTCAGAGATAAAAGGGAAAAGTGCCATCACTCGCTCAAGGCGCTGGCCGTTCGTGAGAAGAAAATTTACGTCGTCGGCGGCCCCGAACTGAAGGTCGAAGGCACGCCCGTTTATCTGGATGTCGAGGGATTACCAGACCGCGATTTCTACTACCTCATCGGAGTACGAATCGGAAAAGGAAAGTCGGCTGTTCAGCATAGCTTGTGGGCTGACAGCGTCGAGGACGAGGGAAGAATCTGGAATGAATTCCTAGATATTGTTGCAGGCACTGAGAATCCGGTGCTCATTCATTATGGCAGCTACGAGGTGAAGTTCTTTGAACAAATGGACAAGCGTTACAGCTCTCAGGCAGAGCAAGGATCGGCGGGTATAAGAAAGCGAGAGACTGTCAACATTTTGCAGGTATTGCTCGGACAGGTCTATTTCCCGACCTATTCCAACAGCCTGAAAGACATCGCGACATGGTTGGGCTTTGCTTGGTCTCATACGTCGGTAGTCGGAGCAAAGTCCGTGGCCTGCCGCTGCGAATGGGAGCGAACGCAGAGTCCTTCGATGGAGGCCGAGTTGATCGCTTACAACGCGGAAGACTGCCAGGCGGTGGAGATTGTTACAGAGGCACTGCTTAGGCTGCGCGCTCCCGAGTTATGGGGCGGCTCGGTAGAGGATCGTCCTACTGAGACTGTTTACGTTCAATCACTGAAGGCTCCATGGAAAAAATTTGGGTACTTCGAGAGCCCGGTCCAAGAATTCGAAGGAATCAACCACGCGGCGCAGTGGGACTATCAGCGCGACAGGATTTACGTCAAGTCTAGTCTGGCAAAGCAAGCAGCTCGTCGTCCCACACGTAATCGATCAGGCTCTTCGAAACGCTACCCTGCCAACAAAGTGGTTGAATGTTCCGCTCTTGTGTCTTGCCCATTCTGTGGCGGTGAAACCATACCTCGCGGTCGAGTCCGACGTACTCTTCACGACCTCTCGATTGGAACCTCTTCCATTAAGAGATGGATTGTGGAATATCGCTTCCGCAATTACTGGTGTCCTAATTGCCGAAGAAGATTAGGTACGCCGAAGGAATTTTGGCCACAAAGCAAGTTCGGTCGGAATCTGGTTGCATACATGCTATATGAAAACTTCGATTCGCGAATCCCCCTCCAGGTAGTTGTTAAGACGATGGCCCGTTTCTTTGGTTTGGAAATGCCACCCCGCACCTTTTACGCGCTGAGGGATAACGCTGCCAAATATTACAAGACTACCTACGAGACTATTTTGAGTAACCTTGCGAGTGGGAGTCTGCTGCATGCCGATGAGACTCAAGTGAGCGTGGAAGGAAAGTCCGCATACGTTTGGGTCTTCAGCAACTTAGAGGAAGCCGCATATCTCTATGCAGAATCGCGTGACGGCAGTTTCTTGCAAGAGATGCTCAAAGACTTTAGGGGTGTTCTTGTCTCAGATTTCTACGGAGCCTACGACTCTCTGCCCTGCTGCCAGCAAAAGTGTCTTGTTCACTTAATGCGGGACTTGAATGACGAAGTTCTCTGCCACCCATACGACGATGGACTAAAAGGAATCGTTAAAGAATTTGCTGAATTGCTCAAGGGAATCGTTGAAACGGTTGACCGGCATGGTCTCAAGGCGCGCTTTCTCAGGAGGCACCGCCGGTCGGTGAAACATTTCTACAACCGGCTACTCAAGCTACCTTGCCAAAGCGAGGAGGCATTGAAATGCAGACAACGGTTTGAGAAGAATCGCGACAAGCTATTCACGTTCCTCAACTACGATAGTGTTCCCTGGAATAACAACAACGCCGAGCATGCGGTCAAGGCGTTCGCAAAGCTCAGGAATGTTGTCCGAGGGAGCTTTACTCCAAATACGCTCCAAAAGCAACTCATGCTGCTCAGCGTGTGTCAGACCTGCAAATATATGGGCGTAGACTTTCTCGATTTCCTCCGTTCAGGGGAGAAGGACATTCGCGCCTTCGCGGAGAGTCGGCGAGGGCGATGGCGACGGTCGCAAATCAGCTCGACGACCAAGTTTCAGGCATGCGCAGCGTCAGACAGCTGCGAGAGATGACGTTGTGCTGGTCTGATCCCTTGAAATATAAGTCAATTGGCGCTATCAGGCGTTAGCACTTATTGAGCGCCTACGCACTAGGATGATGAGTGCTATGGCGATTTTTCGCCAATCATCCTCTTGAGCCACCCGAACCCCATCGCTTTCATTGACTTGCCCGTTTCGCAGACGTAAGATTCCCGCCAATGATCGACCAGACCATCTCGCACTACCGCATCGTCGAAAAACTCGGCGGCGGGGGTATGGGTGTCGTCTA
>Ga0187817_10001399_pt1 | contig 11748 bp, 9 predicted proteins | sample NC_wetland_sal_i_17_FD_132431 | JGI IMG/M metagenome (GOLD analysis project Ga0187817, IMG submission 132431) | Wetland sediment microbial communities from Neuse River Estuary, North Carolina, USA - SO4_2 | ecosystem: Environmental > Aquatic > Freshwater > Wetlands > Sediment | place: USA: North...
GGGCCGGAGACCGGGATGCAGGCCGCATCGTAAGCGCCGCCAAAGCCGCCGGCCTCAAGCAAATCGACTACGTCGTGATCACCCACTACCATGTCGACCATGTGGGCGGAGTTCCCGACCTCACCAGCCGCATGAAGATCGCGACATTTGTGGATCACGGCGCCGCGACCGAGGACTCTAACCAGGTCCGGGAGCAATACGCCGCCTACCGGAAGGCGGTCGGGGACGGCCCGCGAGCGGTCGTGAAACCCAGTGAGGGCCTCCCGTTTCCTGACATCAAGCTGGAATTCGTGGCGGCAGCGGGCGAGTCGATCACCGGCCCTTTGCCGGGCGCGGGGGAAGCGAATCCTTACTGTTATTCAGAAGCGCCACCACCCCCGGATGCCACCGAAAACTCACAGTCGCTCGGCCTGCTGATTACCTACGGCAAGTTCACATTTCTGGACCTGGGTGATTTGACCAAAAGCAAAGATCTCGGTTTGATCTGCCCTAACAATCTCCTGGGAACGGTCAGCCTCTACTTGACCACTCATCATGGAGGGTATCCCGACAATCCCCGGGCGCTGGTGTGGGCCCTGCATCCGCAGGTGGCGATCATGAATAACGGCGCGCACAAAGGCGGTAACCCTGACGCTTGGCAGATTGTGCATGATTCCCCCGGGCTCGCGGATTTGTGGCAATTGCACTATGCCGCGGATTCTGACCCGAGACACAACGTGGCGGAGAGTAACATCGCCAATCTGGATGAAAAGTCGGACGGGCATTCCTTCGAGGTGAAAGCGAAGCCGGATGGAAGGTTCAGCGTCACCAACTCGAGAAACGGATATTCGAAGAGATATCCGCAGTAGCCGGGACGCTCGCGCCTACATTGAATGCTTCTGCCTTTGGCCATGATTGTTTACAATAGAGACTTTCCTGGCCTGCTGAGTCGAGTCGTGTGCCTGTAAACGCAGGGCCGTAAAGCACTTTGAATCCTTCACCGCAAAATTGCGACGCCACCCGCCCGGATGCGCCCGTGTATTGGCGCGCGGAGGGCAGTCTTCTGGAACTGACCACCGTCCGGTCGATCGCGTTCTTCACCTGGAATTCACAGACTTTCACGGCGCGCTGGCTGCGACGGGGGTCGGTGTTCCTGATGGCCCTGCTGCGTCCGTTCCTGTACGCCGCCAACCGGGTTTTTGCCACGCGGGTGGTGCACAGCGTTTTGCGCGGCGTGAGCCGCGACCGGTTAGACCTGCTCGGGGAGGAGTATTTCCAATACAAGCTGAGACCTCAGATCAAGCCTGACGGCGCACAACAGATCAAAGCGTTGATCGACAGTGGGCAGCAAGTTGTCCTGGTCAGCCAGGGATTGGATCACGTCATGCGCCCACTGGCCCGGCATTTGGGGGCAAAGTGGGTGATCGCGAACCGTTTGGAGTTTCGCGACGGGATCGCGACCGGCAGGCTGCTCGAGCCGGTGATCCGCCCACGCGGGGCCTTGGCACGAATCACCGGCACGGGGCCGGACGGCCAGCGCGGTGCGACGCAACTGGTCCGCGATCTCAGTCTGTCGGGCCCGGAGATGCTGCAGTCGGCAGTGGTGCCTGCGCAGCGGCAAATCCCCGTTCTGGAACGTCCCATCGTTCATTTCGACCGCGCCCCGGGATCAAAGCCGTTGTCGGTGCGCGCGGCGCTGTCCGGCAAGCACGTCATGCTAATTGGTGTGACTGGGTTCATCGGCAAAGTCTGGCTGGTGAACACCTTGATGGATGTGCCGAGCATCGGCCAAATCTATCTCTTAGTGCGGGCTCAAAAGTCGAACCCGGCGCAGCGTCGCTTCGAAAAGCTGGTGGAAGACTCTCCCGTCTTTGATCCCCTTTACGCGCGCTACGGAGCGGGCTTGGCGAGGTTCCTGGCCGAGCGGGTGCAAGTGATTGAGGGAGATGTTTCCCGGCCGGATCTCGGCCTGGCTCTGGAAACCGGTGAATTCCTCAAAAGAAATCTCGACTTGATCATCAACAGCTCCGGGCTGACCGATTTCAATCCCGATCTACGCGATGCCCTGTTGACCAATGTTGACGCGGCTGTGAACGTCGTCAACTTTGTCCGGAAATCAGACCATGCCGGTTTGCTGCATCTTTCCACCTGTTATGTGGCCGGGACGCGCGATGGACGGGTCGCGGAGAGAGTGCGTCCCAACTATACGCCGGCCGGAGTAGCAGACTTCGACGCGGAGCGGGAATGGCAGTCCCTGCACGGATTCATCCGCCAGGCGGAACAGAAGGCGGAAAGCGCAGAGGTCACGGGGGAACTCCGGCGGCAGGCATTGCAGAAGGAACATGCGGCCAAGGACCTGCACGGCGCGGCGCTGGACAACCAGATTCGCAAAAACCGCGTCCGCTGGTTGCGCAACCACTTGACGGAGGCGGGTACTCGACGTGCGATTGAACTGGGATGGCCCAACACCTACACCCTGACCAAGAGTCTGGCGGAGTCGCTGATTATCAAGTACGGCACCGGTTTGCCGATCGCCGTGGTGCGGCCAGCCATCGTGGAAACCTCGGTGGAAAAGCCGTTTCGGGGATGGAATGAAGGGATCAATACTTCGGCATCGCTTTCCTACTTGCTGGGAACATATTTCCGCCAGCTTCCCAGCAACGAGCGCAAGCGCCTGGACGTGATTCCCGTGGACTCGGTTTGCCGGGGCATGACCTTGATTGCGGCCGCGATCGTCGAACGGCGAAACGCTTCCGTGTATCAACTGGCCACGTCCGTCACCAATCCCTGCGACATGCGCCGTTCCATCGAACTGACTTCGCTGGCACACCGCAAGCATTACCGTGCTCAAGAGGGGCTGGAGTACTGGCTGCGGTTGCGTTTCGACGCTATTCCGGTTTCGAAAGAACGTTATCAGCGCATGTCGGCGCCGGCGCAGCGCGCGATCATCAATTCGATTCAACGGGTTATGTCGGCGCTCCCGCTGAAGAAAACGCCGCTGGCGCGGGCTCAGCGTAGCTTGGAGAAAGTGGAAAAACTGATCGAATTGTTCGAGCCATTCATTCTGTTCAATGAACAGGACTTCGTCGCCGAGAACGTGGAGAAGTTGGCGCATGCCCTGCGGCCGGAAGAGCAGGCGGATTTCGGGTACGACACGCGCTCGATTGACTGGTGGGAGTACTGGATCAACGTGCACATTCCGGCTCTGCGCCGGTGGACCTATCCGCTGATCGAAGGGCGGCCGCTTGAGGCACGGCCTCCGCGCCACTTCCAGCTTGCCGCGGCTGAAATCGACGGCGAGACTATCAGAACAGGGACGAATGGGGCAACGTGGCGATATTCCTGACCGGATCAACCGGATACATCGGCGCACACGTCGCCGCTAATCTTCTGGAAGAGCATGGAGCTTCGCTGAACCTGCTCATCCGCGCGCGCGATGCTCACGAAGCCGAGGTGCGGCTCTGGCAGGCGTTGCAGTTGCATCTCGACTTCCCGCGGTTTTATGAACACTTGCAGACGCGGGTGCGAATTTTTCGCGGGGACCTGACCGCTCCGCAATTCGGGCTCGCGCGGGATGACTATGATCGCTTGCTGCACACCACCGACTCGGTGATTCACTGTGCGGCATCGTTGAATCGCAAGTCGGAGAAAAGCTGCCTGAACGTCAACCTGCGCGGCACCTTGGAGGTTGTCGAACTCGCCATGCGCGCCCATTACTACCACGGCATGCGGCGGTTCAGCCATGTAAGCACGGTAGCGGTGGCGGGAAAACGGCATAATGAGGTCGTCACCGAGGATAAGTCGATCGATTGGAACCGGTCAGATTACGATCCCTATGCGCGCACCAAGAAATTCTGCGAACACATGATCCGTAAGCTGCTGCCGGAAGTGCCCATTACGATATTCCGCCCCAGCATTGTTCTGGGAGACAGTCGGCGCGCTGAGACAACGCAATTCGACATGGTCCGGTCTTTTGTTTTTCTGGCCGGCCTGCCAGTGCTGCCGTTTCGCCCAAATGACAAGATCGACATCGTAAACGTGGATTTTGTGGCGGGTGCGATCGCCACACTCCACCAGAAAGAGCGGCCGCAGTACGATACCTATCATCTCTCCTCCGGAAGAGAGTCGCAGACTTTTCGCCAGTTGACCACGGCTCTCGCTTTGGCGCGCCAGAAGCGTGGCCCGGTCTTCTTGCCACTGCTGGAGCAGCCGTTTTCCGCCAGTGTGAACACACTCTCAAATTACAAAAGCAAGCTGGCATACGGCGCGTCGCTGATGAAGGTTTTCATGCCCTACCTGGTGTGGAATACCGTGTTCGACAACACGCGAGTGACCAGCGAACTGGGACGCAAACCTGTGCCATTTTCCCAATACAGCTATCCCTTACTGAAATTCAGCCGGGAGACCAACTTTACCTACCGTTATCAGGATTGGCCGGCGCAGGCGGGAGGTTCCGCAGCATGATGGATCTAATGCTTGAGGCCTGGGTGAGCGCATCGATTGAGAAATCCAGAGCGGCTTGGGTGCTGGGCAGAAGCAGGCCGTGGCTCCGCGGCGAGAAGCTCAAGCTGTTGTTTGCCGGGTATAACGGCACGCGCAACATGGGGTCAGACGTTCGGGTGCAAGAGATGTTGCGGCAGATTCGCTATATCTTGGGCACGGAGAACGTGGATTTCAGCGTGATGTCGATGAATTTCAAATTTTCAGAGGGCTATTTCGAAGGCACGCGGCAGGTTCATCTTCCGGATATTTTCCCGCCGTTTTTGGCGGATGAGGTGCCGCGGCATCACGGGGTGGTGGCCTGCGAAGGCTCCATGTTCAAGAGCAAGTTCGCCAATGCGCTGACCACGATGATGATCGGGTCACTGGGTATCGCGGCCGCGGAGAACAAGCTCTCGGTGGGTTACGGCGCGGAGGCGGGACACATGGATCCGCTCATCCGCAAGATGTGCGCGCGTTTTTGCAAGAATTCCCTGATCATCACGCGCAACGAGGAATCGCGCAGTGTGCTGCGCGAGCTGGGAGTGCCGACCGAGCTTGGGACCGATACTGCATGGACGTTCGAGCCGCATCCCGCGGAATTCGGGCACAAAACCTTGCGGCAGGTCGGCTGGGACGGCAAGACGCCGGTGCTGGTGGTTTGCCCCATCAATCCCTTCGAGTGGCCCGTGAAAGCGTCGGTGGCCAAGCTGGCTTTGCGCAGCCTGACCGGTGCGTACCAGGACAGTCACTACCGCGGGCCGTACTTCCATAATTCCGGCGCGGAGGCAGATCGGGCTTACGAGCATTATTTGACGTCCATCGCGAATGCGGTAGATGCATTCCGCAAGCAGCGGAAGGTATTCGTCATCATGGTGGCGACCGAGCGCCTCGATGCCCGACCGGCGAATCGTATTTCCGAGAAACTCGGCGGCGTGCCAGTGCTGACTTCCGAGGAATACAACATCTACGAAATAGTGAGCATTTTGCGGGCCTGCCATATGATGGCGTCGTCGCGCTATCACGGAATTGTGACCTCGATGCCGGCGCTGGTGCCGTCGGCGGGTATCACCATGGACGAACGCATCCGCAACCTCATGCGCGAGCGCGGTCACGAAAGTTTGCTGATGAACGTGGACGACGCTGACCTCGAACCCAAGCTGCTGGCGGCTTTGGAGGAGCTGGCCACGAATGGGGAGGCAATCGCGGACGGGATTGCGCGAACAGTCGTGCGTAATCTCCGAGTCATGGCGCGGATGGGCGTGTACTTCGAAGAAGAATTGCAGCGGCGTTATCCTGACTTTCCCACGCGCAAGGGCGAGTGGAGTTGGGAAGGCTACTTGCCGCCCATGAGCTCGGGCTTGCATAGTTTGGTCGAAGCGTATAGCTGAAGCACAAGCCACGTAGCTCCAGACGTCCCCGACCGGGCCGGCCCCGCCGGAGGACTTCGGATTCGGACAGCGATGAGTTTTCTGGAAAATATTTTCGCGAAGCTTGCGTCGGCAGGCGACCTGGTCGTCTTGCAAGAGCTGCGCAGCGAAACCATTGTCTCCGCGACTGGCCGCGATCTACTGGAACGGACCACGAAGGCACGAACCTTTCTTGCCGGCAAGGGTTTGCGAAAAGGGGACCGCGTTGCGCTGCTCGCGCACAACAGCATCGACTGGGTGGCTACGGACCTGGCCATCATGGCTGAGGGGCTGATCGTGGTTAAGCTTTATGCGCGTCAGGCTCGTGCTGAGCTAGTGTCTATGATGAAGGATTGTTCTCCTTCTCTCATTTGTTGCGGTGATGCAGCGCTGCGCGATGGGATCGTCGAGAACTGGCCGGACGCTCCGCCGCAATGTTTGTTCGAAGAAATCTTCCGGGAAAGCGCCGATAGCCGGGAAACGCCGCAACTCACGGATTCCGATCCGGTGACGATCATCTACACCTCGGGCACCTCGGGCGAGGCCAAAGGTGTTGTGTTGAACGCAGGAAACATTGGTCACATGCTGGGCTGCACCTCGGGACGACTGGATCTCCTGACAAGAAAACAGACCGGGCAGGACCAAGTGTTTCATTACTTGCCATTCTGCTTTGCCGGCTCCTGGATCATGCTGCTGACATGCCTCTTGCGCGGCAGCCGGCTGACGATGAACACCGATCTGGGCAAACTTGCCGCCGACATGCGCGGCGCAGCTCCCGACTATTTTTTGAACGTTCCTGCGCTGCTCGAGCGCATGCGCAAAGCAGTGGACGAACAGCTGTGGAAGACCGGCGGGCTGCCGCGCGGCATTTATAGCCATGCCAAGGCGGCGTGGATGAGAAAGCAAGAAGGTCACACCAGTCTCGTGGATCGGATATGGCTCAACTTAGCAAACGCACTGGTGTTTCCCGCCATTCGCAAAAAGATGATCGGCTCCAACCTGAAGGCGCTCATCTGCGGCTCCGCGCCGCTCGGCGTCGAAACGCAGCTCTTTTTCATGATGCTGGGCATACCCGTTTTGCAGGTATATGGGCTTACCGAAACGACCGCGATTTGCACCATGGACGATCCACGCTGTGTCGAACCTGGACTCGTGGGCCCCGCCATCAATGGGGTTGAAATGAAACTTGGCGAGAACGACGAGATCATCGTGCGTGGGTCGAATATCTTTCCCGGCTATTGGAATCGTCCTCAGGAAACCACCAAAGCCTTGCGCGACGGTTGGTTTCATACCGGAGATCAGGGCGAGGTCAATGCGGCGGGAAACTGGCGGATCAGCGGGCGGATCAAGAATCTGATTATTTTGTCTTCCGGCCACAACGTTGCTCCGGAACCGATTGAAGACGAGCTGCTGCGGCAAATGCCGGGCGCACAGCAGGTCGTTCTGGTGGGCAACGGGCGCGGTTATTTGTCAGCAATTGTGACTGGGAGCATTCGCGCGCAACAGGCGCAAGGCGCGGTGGATGCGGTGAATCTGGGATTACCGCACTACAAGCAGATTCGCGCGTTCCATCTCCACGACCAACCTTTTTCGATTGAGAATGGGCTGTTGACCGCAAACGGAAAGCTGAAGCGCGATGTGATCGCCGCCCGCCTGAAGAATAAGATTGAAGACATGTATCCGGCGAAGCAGGCAGTGTAGCGAGCGCTACTTCAAAAACCGCATGAAGCAATTCAAGGGTCAGGCACTCTCGTGGTCGCTGCAGGACGGTGTGGTTGAACTGAGCCTCCACCGCGAACCCTGCAATGAACTGGGTTCTCTGGCCCTCCAAGAGCTGGAAAATTTTGCCGATGCTTTGCAAATCCTGAAAGCCGAGGCCCACGCGCTCATTCTTTTTAGTGAACTGAAGTCTGGTTTTTGCGCCGGAGCAGATCTGAAAGAGCTATATTTCCGCTCGCAGGAGATGGAGCGGCCGGAAGCGGTGAAAGGCGTGCGCAGTTTTCTGGAGCGCATTCACCGGGTGATGGACGCGATTGATGCATCGCCTCTGACCACCATTGCTGCTGTGCACGGAGTCACCTTTGGCGGGGGATTTGAACTCGCGCTGGTCTGCGATCTCATCATCGCCGACAAAATGGCACGCTTCTGCTTTCCGGAACTGCGTTTGGGGTTGATCCCCGGGTTCGGCGGGATTCCCCGCCTAAAGCGTGATTTGGGGAACGCCGTGGTCCGCGATCTGCTGTTGACCGGCCGCAGTTTCAATGCCAGCAAGGCGCAGCAAATTGGACTGGTGAGCCAGGTGGTTGGGGAAGGCCAGGCGCTGCGAGTGGCACGCTCCACGGCGGCTCAGCTGGGCAAGTTCGACCGGAGAACTGCGGCAGCGGCCAAGGAATTTATCAAGCCGATTCCCTACGAAGAGTTGCAGCGTGAGATTGACATCTTCTGCGATCTGTTCACACGACCGGCCGTCGAAGCAGGCTTACGCAAGTTTGCGGAGAGCACGGACGCGCAGCCGTACCTGCCGTGAGGGATGTTCATCGGGGAGGCGGTGGAAATGTTCATAACATTGTTGGCCGTCACTTTTGTGATTTCTCTTGCGGTCTCACTGACTGTTGTCGCAATGTTTGCGAAACCTATTGATGGCATCTTGCAAAGGATCATTTCTGACCCCATCAGCGAGGCTTGGGTAAAGTACGTTAAATTCGCGATTTGCGTCGTGGGCATCTCCAGCGGAGTGCGGGTTCGGGAACTGGAAAGATACATCACGCCCGCGCAGTTTCAGAATGCGCAGGTGCTTACTCTAACCAGAGCCCGGTGGGTACTGGAGATTTACAGGACGATTATCGAAAGCCTGCAAGGCATCGCGTGGTTACTCCTTGTCTTCTTTGCCGTTGCTCTCGTAGCATTTGTGATTGTTCGTGTGTTCGAACCGAGGAAGCCAAGAAGCACCGCGGTACCCTCATAACACGTATGTCAACGCCTGATCAGACACTCGAAGAAATTCTCGGTCTCGCCGCCGCCCATTTCAAAGTTCCGCGGGAAAAACTCGCTCCCGACGACGATTTTTTCAAGAGTCTGGGCATCGACAGCCTGCAAACGTTGGATCTCCTCACCAAGCTGGAGAATCATTTTCACGTCGAGTTACCAGACTATGAGCTGCAGGGAGTCTCGGATTTCCGCACGCTTGCCGGCCGGATTCAGGCGAGATTGTGAGGCGAGGTTCAGTTCCCGGTACTCAGTTCCTGGTGTGGTGAAATAGCTCGTTCATGCTCAATCTCGATCAATACAGCTCTCTCGGCGCGGCTTTGCGGGATGCGCTGGATCGCTGGCCGAATGAAACCTGCCTGATCGAATCGGATCGCAATCGCGAGAAAATTCGGCTCACCTACTCCGATTTCAAAGACTTGGCCTTGCCGCTGGCACGCGCGCTGCAGGATGCCGAATTCGCCGCCGGAGACCGGGCCGCGATCATCATGACCAATCAGTCGAAGTGGCTGATTTCGGCTTATGCCCTTTTTCATGCGGGTGGAGTTTTGGTTCCGCTGGATTACAAGCTAAGCGCTGCCGAGCATCTGCAGCTGCTGGCCCATTGCCAGGCAAAGTTTCTCATCGTCGAGTACCACCTGTGGCGTGCCATTATGCAAGCGCCCGGGTTCGAGAATCGCAAACTCAAAACTGTGCTGGTAACGGAGGTGCCCCTGCGGGCCGATCTCGCCGGCGCGTATCGCTGGGAAGAATTTCGGCGCAAAGGCGATCCGGTATTTGTGCCGCGCAACCGCGACGACGCAGCCTGCATTGTGTATTCCTCCGGCACCGGAGGGCGTCCGAAGGGCTGCGTTCTGACCCATGAAAACTATCTGGAGCAGTGCAAATCATTAACGGCCTGGTATCCGTTCTGGCCGGGGGTGCGTTACCTGAGCATTCTCCCGACTAATCATGCCATCGATTTCATGGTCGGTTTCATTGGGCCATTCGTGTGCGGGGCGTGCGTGGTGCACCTGCGCACCCTGCGGCCGGAGTTTGTGCGCGACGCCTTCGTTCGCTACAAGATCACCTATGTCAGCCTGGTTCCTTTGATCCTGAAGAATCTGGAACGCGGCCTGCGCACCAAGTTCGCGGAACTCTCCTCCGCAAAGCGTTTTCTCTTGAATCGCATGATCGCGGCGAACAAGCTACTCACCAGAAACCGTCCGCACGTGAAGCTGAGCCGCCGACTGCTATCTCAGGTGCACGGTGCCTTTGGAGGAGAGCTGCTGGCCCTGATTACCGGAGGCGCATTTGTTGATCCTTCCACCCTGCAGTTTTTTTACGATCTGGGCATACCGGTCGTCAACGGATACGGTCTTACCGAGGCTGGCACCGCGCTCACCCTGAACGATCTCAAGCCATTTCGCGCGGACACGGTCGGCAAGCCGCTGCCTGGAGTCGACCTTCGCATTCTCAATCCCGACGCCGACGGCATCGGCGAGGTCGCCGCGAACAGCAAGTCGGTGATGTCGCACTACCTCGACGATCCGGAATTGACTGCTCAAACCATCGCGGACGGTTGGTTGCTCACCGGAGATTTGGGGCGCTTCGATGAAACCGGGCATCTGCAACTGTTTGGACGCAAGAAGAACATGATTGTGACCGAAGGCGGCAAGAATATTTATCCTGAAGATATTGAAACTGTCTTCGACGGGTTGCCGGTGAAAGAATACTGCGTCTTTGCGGCGAACTATCTTTGGCCGGCCAAGAGTCTCGGCCAGGAGGTGCTGGTGCTCGTGCTGCGACTGGAGCAGAATCAGGAGTTCAATGAAGCGCTGAAAGCGGATATAGTTGCCCGCAACCGGCGGCTTCCCGATTTCAAGCGGGTGACTGGTCACATCCTCTGGAACCAGGATTTCCCCCGGACTGCATCGATGAAAATCAAACGCACGGTTCTTGCCGAAGAGATCGGTAAAACTCTCGACCGTGCCACCGCCGTGGTTGAACTGTGACTGGCGAATTCCTGGCGGTTGTAAACCCGGCGGCTGGCGGCGGGCGCTCGCGGAAACTCGTGGGGCCTGCCCTGGACCGTTTGCGGGCAGGTGGAATCAGCGTCGATGTCATCGAAACCAGCGGCCCTGGACAAGCTTCCCAGATTGCGCGGGATGCGTGGGGCCGCGGCTACCGCAAATTTGTCGCCGTCGGAGGCGATGGCACGTCTTATGAGATCCTGAACGGGCTTTTTCCGCGGGATCCTTCCGAAGAAACTCCAACCCTGGCATTTCTTCCGGTTGGGACGGGAAACTCATTCCTGCGCGAGTTTACCGATCGCGGTGCGGAACATGCGCTGGAAGCATTGCTCGCCCGGCGGTCTCAACCGTGCGATGTGCTGCGGTTGCGGCACCCGCAAGGCGTGATTCACTACATCAATTTGCTGGCCCTGGGATTCGCTGCCGATGTTGCGGCGCTCCGTGCGCGTCGCTTCAGTGGGTGGGGAGAACTCGGATATCAATCGTCCATTCTCATTTCGCTGGCTCGTTTGCGTCGTCGTCCTTTTCCTTTGCAGGTTGATGGGCAGGGACAGATCGATCGCAGGCCCTCGCTGTTCCTGACGTTCAGTAACAGCAAGTACACCGGCGGGACCATGCTGATTGCCCCCAAAGCCGAGGTGAATGACGGCCTGGTCGAGTACGTGCGCTGGGGGCCGATTGGACGGATCGGGCTGATTCGCAACTTACCCACTCTTTATGACGGCACCCACATTCATCACCCGCTGGCGGAGCGGCGCGGCGCGAAACGGATTGATTTTCACTTGGACGGACCGGTGGACCTTATGGTGGACGGCGAGGTCCTCACCTTGCAATGTCAAACCCTGGACGTGCTGCAGTCTGCCTTGAAGGTCGTGGTATAAAAA
>Ga0187817_10001401_pt1 | contig 11745 bp, 7 predicted proteins | sample NC_wetland_sal_i_17_FD_132431 | JGI IMG/M metagenome (GOLD analysis project Ga0187817, IMG submission 132431) | Wetland sediment microbial communities from Neuse River Estuary, North Carolina, USA - SO4_2 | ecosystem: Environmental > Aquatic > Freshwater > Wetlands > Sediment | place: USA: North...
CCGTGGATACGATTCAGCGGGTATCGCCGTAGTTACGCAAAACGGGAAACTCGAGATTCGCCGCGCCGCGGGCAAACTTCGCAATCTCGAAGAATCGATTCGTTCGACCCCCATGGACGGCCTCTACGGTGTCGGCCACACGCGCTGGGCGACTCACGGGCGCCCGACAGAAGAAAACGCGCATCCGCACCGCGACTGCACGGGCGAAATCGTGGTCGTTCACAACGGCATTATCGAGAACTACCTCGAATTGAAACTTCAGCTTGCGCAGGAGGGTCACAAGTTCCAAACAGAAACCGATACTGAAGTTATCGCTCACCTCATCGAGAAATTCTCGAATGGTGTTCCGCTCGAGGAAGCAGTCCTGAAGGCCGTCAAAATCATGGGCGGAGCTTACGCGCTGGTGGTCGTTTCCGCGCGCGATCCGCACAAGATCGTGGCTGCTCGCATGGGCCCGCCGATCGTCGTCGGCCTGGGCGATCAGGAATTTTTCGTGGCCAGCGACACTCCTGCTCTTCTCGAACATACACGGCGCGTTTTCTTCCTCGGCGACGGCGAGATCGCCGTCCTTACGCCCCAAGGTGTCCGTCTGCTCGATTTTGAAAGTCGCGAGATCAAACGCCCTCCGCAGCACATCTCCTGGGACCCGATCATGGCGGAAAAGGGCGGCTTCAAGCACTTTATGCAGAAAGAGATTTTCGAGCAGCCGCGCGCGGTTCGCGACACGTTGCTCGGACGAATTTCGCAAGTTTCCGGCAAAGTTTTCCTCGACCAGATGGACATTACCGAAGACGAATTCCAGAATTTCCGCGACGTCAAAATCGTCGCGTGCGGCACCAGTTGGCACGCGGGCCTCGCCGGAAAGTTCATGATCGAGCGGCTGGCGCAACTGCCCGTGGAAGTGGATTACGGCAGCGAGTTTCGCTATCGCGATCCTATTCTCGACGAGCACACCCTGGTGATCGCCATCAGCCAGTCGGGAGAGACGGCCGACACGCTTGCCGCGGAGCGTGAAGCGCGCCTGAAAGGCGCGAAAATCCTGGCGATTTGCAACGTGGTCGGTTCCATGCTGACGCGCGAGGCGAACGGCACGATCTACACGCACGCGGGCCCGGAAATTGGCGTAGCGTCTACAAAAGCGTTCACCGGCCAGCTTACGGCTCTTTTGCTTACCGCTCTGCACCTGGGTCAAGCGCGCGGAAAGCTTACTCCGGCAGCATCGCAGCACCTCATGCAGGAACTCACGCGCCTTCCGCACAAGATCGAAAGTATTCTGCAGCGCAACGCACAATTCGAGGATCTCGCAAGGCAGTTCTTCCGTCACACCGATTTTCTCTATCTCGGCCGCGGCATTCATTACCCCATCGCTCTCGAAGGCGCGCTCAAGCTTAAGGAAATTTCCTACATTCACGCCGAAGGATACCCTGCGGGCGAGATGAAGCATGGTCCTAACGCTTTGATCGACGAGAACCTTCCCGTCGTGGTGATCGCCACACGCGACGAATCCGATCCGTCATCGATGACCCGCTACGAGAAGACTGTCTCGAACTTGCAGGAAGTGAAGGCGCGCGACGGCATCGTGATCGCCATCGTCACGGAGGGCGACTGCCTGGCCCGCGAGAGTGCAAAACATTCGATCGAAATTCCCTCCGCGCTTGATCTGACCTCGCCCATTCTCGAAATCATTCCTCTGCAGTTGCTCGCGTACCACATCGCCGTCCGCCGCGGGTGCGACGTCGATCAGCCACGCAACCTGGCCAAATCAGTCACCGTTGAATAGCCGATTTTGCTTCCAAGTTGTACGGGCTTAGAATACCCGCATGAGATGCGGATTTTTGTTCCACCGCCGCGGCAAACCACTGCCCGCGGTTCTGCTGATCTGCGCGACCGCTCTTATCCTCGCCTCCTCGTCGCACGCGCAAAACGAGCAGTCGGGTTCGGGGCAACTCGCCTCGATCACAATCACCGGCTCGACAAAGTATCATTCGGATCAGATTGCGCCTGTAACAGGACTGCACGTGGGTGATCAAATCACTCGCGACGATATCCAGAAGGGCGCCGATTCGCTCGCGAATCTCGGCCTATTCAACAAGGTCCAGTTTCGCTTTGCCACTGTAACCTCAGGGGTTGAGGTTCAGTACGAAGTCGCCGACGCGCCCACGATTCCGGTCCTCTTCGACAATTTTCCGTGGTTGAGCGATGCGGATCTGATTGCCGGCATCCAGACTTCCGTGCACCTGTTCGACGGCACCGCTCCTGATCATGGCACGATTCTGGATGATATTTCGAACGCGCTGGCGCGGCAGCTTCAAGCCCACGCCATAACGGTGAATGTCACGTACGAAGTCGTCACCCTGCGATGGAATGAGGAGAAAGTTGTGCGGCTGCGCGCGGAGGGCGCAATTCCTACCATTCAGAGCATCGTCTTCGGCGATGCGCTCGCGAGCAGCGATCATGCGATTGCCGATCGTCTGCCCGATCTCGTCGGCAAACCGTATTCGCGCAGCGCTATTGAAACCTTCGAATTCGAGCAGGTTCGCCCGATTTATCTCTCCCATGCGTTTTTGCAAGTGAAATTCGAGGAGCCCACGCCTCGCGTGGAAGCCAACCATGTTGTCGTTCGCGCCCCCATCGTTCCAGGCCCTGCCTTCGTCTGGAATGGCGTGACGTGGTTCGGGAATCAGGCCATTTCCTCCGCTGATCTCACGAAGCTTGTTAACGTGAATCTGGGCGGTCCCGCCGACGGCATGAAAATCCAGAGCACCTGGGAAAGCGTTCGCAGCGCTTACTCACGCCTCGGCTATCTGGACATGGCCCTCAATCTTTTTCCGAATTTCAACGTCGAGACGAAGCGCGTCAGCTACACGGTGAAGATCGCCGAAGGTCCTCAATATCACATGGGCAAGCTCGTCCTTACCGGCCTCTCCATGGAAGGCGAACGCCGCGTACGGTCGGGATGGAGAATTCCTGCGGGCGCGGTGTTCGACGATAGTTTCTATCAGGAGTTCGTCGAGGACGGAATCAAACAGGCTCTCGCCGGTCTCCCCGTTCACTACTTAAGAATCGGCCGGTACCTGGATAAAGATCAAGCTGCTGCCACAATCAATGTCATGCTCGATTTCCAGTAAACGAACCTGAGCTATACTGGAAACTGCATTTATGGCTGCTCCCATTTCAATTCAAAACCTCTCGAATCCGATTTCTCCTACTCCGGAATCTGCCGCTCTTGAAAAAGAAACGAGACTCATCGCATCTCTTGGGCAGCTCGATTCTGTTTTGGTGGCGTTCTCCGGGGGCGCGGATTCCGCCTATTTGGCGTGGGCCGCGCATTCGGCAATCGGTGACCGCGCCCTGGCGATTACTGCGCTTTCGGCGAGCTTCTCGTCCCACGATCGCGGACAGGCGGAGCAGTTCGTGCGCGCCACGGGCATTCGCCACGAATTCATCTGCACTAGCGAATTCGATAATCCCCTGTACGTCGCCAACAACGCCGACCGCTGCTATTTCTGCAAAGATGAGCTCTTCGAACGCATGGAAGCCGTCGCGCGCGAAAAGAGTTTCCACGCCATCGCCTATGGCGTTAACGCCGACGACACGCGCGATTTTCGCCCCGGTCATCGCGCGGCTTACGAGCACCGCGTCCTCGCGCCGTTGCTTGACGCCGGCTTGCACAAGGACGAAATTCGCCTTCTATCGTGTCGCGCTGGCTTGCAGACCTGGGACCGGCCCGCATCCGCATGCCTGTCTTCGCGCGTCCCGTATGGCACGCCAGTAACTCCTGAACTGCTGCGCAAGATTGAAGAAGGCGAGGCGGCCTTGCGCGAACTCGGATTTCGGCAATTTCGCGTTCGCGCACACGGTGAACTGGCTCGTATCGAACTGGCGCCGGAGGAATTCGCGCGCGGACTCAGTCCGGACTTGGCCCGCCAAATCGCTGCGCGCCTGAAAGCCGTCGGTTTCGCCTTCGTCGCGCTTGACCTCGAGGGTTACCGCCAGGGTTCCCTCAATTCCCTGCTGAAGTCTAAGTAGGCGCTTTGCTTTGCCTGAACACTCGCACACGACGCTCCCGCTATGGAACTTCCGCTTGCCACTTTTCGTACATTTCTGATAGGAAAGCTCACGAGATGAAGAACAGCAAGGAGCGCTTTCCTCACTTAAGAATGATTCAACCCAGCCACCGCAACTCCATACTCCTCGCATTTGTTGTCTTCGCCGCCGCCCTCGTCGCGGGCTGCATGTCCGAACCGGGCGCCCAAGGGACATTTGACCGCGCGCTAAAGGTCGCTGGTCCCGTTCAGCTTGAAGTCTCGACCGGCAGCGGCGACGTGCACGTCTCTCAAGGCTCAACGGGCGAGGTACACGTTCACGGCACGATTCACGCGAACGGGTGGTCGTTGGAAGACGCCCGGGACAAGATCAACGACGTCGTATCGAACCCGCCCATTTCGCAGGACAACAACCTGATTCGCGTTGGGGGCGTGGGCCGTCATTCCAACGTCTCGATTGATTACACCATCGAGGTTCCGGGCAACACGGAGCTTCACTGCGTAACCGGTTCTGGCGATGTGGACGTCAAAGGAATTCAAGGACCCGCGAATTTTACTTCCGGCTCAGGAAACGTTTCGGGCTCGGACATCGGCAATGACGTGCAAGCGCTGGCGGGCAGCGGCGATATCGGGTTCTCGAACATTCAAGGACAGGTTCAAGTGACTACCGGCTCGGGCGATATCGAACTCGACACCGCGCAACGTGCGGTTCGTCTCCGGGCCGGTTCCGGCGACATTGAAGTCAGCCACCCCAACGACAATCTCGTCGCCGAAACGGGCAGTGGCAACATTGCCGTCAACGGCGCTCACGCGGACCTGCGCGTCCACACTGGCTCCGGCGAGATCACCATTGACGGCAATCCCGGCGCTTCGAATTACTGGGACCTGCGCGCCAGTTCGGGGGATGTCACGCTCCGCGTCCCCTCGGACGCCAGTTTCAGGCTCTACGCCCACAGCAGCTCGGGCGATATCGACGCCAGCATTCCCATCGTCATGGAGGGAACCTCCGCCAAACACGAATTGCGCGCACGCATCGGCGACGGCAAAGCTCGTGTCGAAGTAGAGACTTCCTCCGGCAAAATCACCCTGCACTAACCGCGCAGGATTCTGCCCATTCCTCGATCTGTTGCGATTCGCAACGGAATTCGTCCTGTCGCCCGGCCAGCGCGATAGAATGGGGCCTCATGCGAGCAACACCCTTCTGGTTATTCGCCGTGCTCATCGCGTGTGGCTCCGCCGCAGCCCAGACATCCACAGTCCCGCCCAGAACAGAATCGCCTCCGGGGAACGCGTCTAAGGCGGACGCTACCGCCGAGGCTGCGCTCGAGAGAGCCCTAGCTGAATCCGGAAGTGATCGCGCCGCCCTGGTGCGCAACCTCCAGCAGTATCTTCTGCAATATCCGGACTCTCCACGCAAAGCTGGTGTGTATCGAGCCCTCGTCGAGGCGTGCGAACGGCTTCAGAATAGCGCCTGCGCATTGAATTATGCCGAGCGCTTTATTGCCCTGCAGCCGGACAACTCCGACATGATGCTGCTGGCCGTCGGTTATCTGCAGCGCCAGGGCGACGACGCCAGCTTAACCCGCGCCGCTGGTTACGTGACGCGCGTGCTCGATCGCGTCGAGAAAACGACGCCGGATCAGCGCTCGCCTCACGAATCAGTCGCCGAGTGGCAGGCCAGACAAGATACTTTGCGCGGCGTTTTGTACTATCTTCGCGGACAGGTTGAGAACTCGCAGCACGGTTACGATGCTGCCGCCAAGGATCTTCAGACCAGCTACTCCATTCGTCCTACTGCCGTCGCCGCCGAAATGCTCGGCGAGATTGCCGAACTAAAGGGCGATCGCAACAAGGCCATTCAGGAGTACACCCTGGCTTTCGTTCTTCCCGACACGGGCCCGGGACCACGGCCCGACCGGCGCGAAATCCGCGAAAAACTCGGCAATGTTTGGCGCACCGTCCACGGGAGTGAACAGGGCCTCGGCGACGCGATTCTTGCCGCATACGATCGCGTGGCGCCGCAGCCCAGCGTTCCCGTCGCCAGTTCGCGCAATAAAGACGCGAAGGACACCTATGCGTTCGTATTGCGCCGGTTGGACGGGACGCCCATGTCGATGACAACCCTGAAGCGAAAAGTCGTCGTGCTGAGTTTCTGGGCCACCTGGTGCGGGCCCTGCGCTGAGCTCGAGCCTTTGCTTGATGAAGTCGCTAAGGCCTGGGCGGTTGAAGCGAACGTAGCGTTCTTTGCGGTGAACACAGACGAAGATGAGACGCGCGTCGCACCCTTCCTCCAAAGCGCGAAGTGGGCTATCCCGGTTGTTTTTGCCGATGGCCTCGACGGCTTCATGAAGGTCGGAACGTTACCGACGGTGATCGTGCTCGACGAGAATGGGAAGATCGCCTACCGCGTCGAAGGCTTTTCGGCGCGCGGTTTCGCAGTTTCCATCAGCGCCGCCGTCCAGAAAGCCCTCTCGCCTTCATGAGTGGCGGATAGCTAAGACATCAGTGCGTCGATGTTTCTGCTGCGGCCTGTTTCTGCGCGGCGTCCCGCGCCGCTACGATCGTGTTGATATGAATCCGCACCGTGTCCGCCACTCGCTGCGCGTATCCTCCCGCCAACGTGATCGCCACCGGCACCTTGTGGCGCTTCGCGTAGTCGAAGACCAGCGCGTCCCGCTGCGCTAGGCCTTCCATGGTCAACGAAAGGCCGCCAAGCTGATCTTCGCGGTAAGGATCGGCGCCGCCAATGTAAAACAGGATCTGCGGCGAAAAGTCGTGAAACGCCTTGTGCAGGTTCTTCTCGAGTATGGCCAGATAATCGTGATCGTTGGTTCCATCGGGCAAATGGATGTCAATCGTGGAGGGCGGCTTGGGATACGGATAATTATTCTCTTGATGGATCGACAGAGTGAAAACCGTCCCATCGCCCGCAAAGATAGCGGCAGTTCCGTTTCCGTGATGCACGTCCGTATCGACCACCATGGCGGTTTCGATGGCGCGGTCAAACTGAAGCCGCCGGGTCGCGACAGCGACGTCGTGGATCACGCAAAACCCTTCGCCGTGATCCGGATACGCGTGATGGAACCCCCCGCCGATATTCGCCGCCCAACCGACTTCCAGAGCGCGCTCGCCGGCGAGGATGGAGCCGCCTGCCGCCAGCCAGCACGCCTCCATGAGTTCCTTCGAGTACGGAACCTCCATGCGCATGATTTCCGTGTGACTCAGCGTGCCGGTCTTGAGTTTGTACACGTATTCCTGCGAATGGACACGCAGGATGTCGTCATCCGTGGCTGGCTGCGGAACCAGAAAATCCTCCGGAGCCGCAATGCCTTCCGCGAGAAGCTGCTCGCGAACCAGCCTGTATTTCTGCGATGGAAAGACGTGCGCACCGAGGTGCAAATCATAGTGGTCGTGGTAGATCAATTTGAAGGGCAGCACGAACCGAGCCTATCGCGAACGTTCCCTCAACGCAAATTCCCACGCCGCCAATCCATTTGCTTTTGGCTGGCGTACTGCTTACAGCCGAGCCTGTGGTAGTCTAATTCGCAGCGGTATGCGTCGTGCCCAAGCCATCCTCGTGCTGGTTGCGCTGGTTTCCCTGCCTCTCGTGCTGCTGGGGCATCCGGAGGCTCCGTCTGCCTGCGACTGCAAATACTGTATTCGGCATTCCGCTGCGCATTCCGGAGGTTCTTCGCACGAGGGAATGTCCTGCCACCGTGGTCTCACCGCGCATTCGTGCCAGTGCGAAATGAAGTCGAAGCCCGGCGCGCAGCCTGCGCTTTTCGCGCCGTTGCCGCCGACCTTGCTTTCCGGCTCGCTCGCCGTTCCGGTTCCACTTCTCACCTGGCGAGCCGCTGTTCAAAAGTCGCAAGCTGCATTTTCCGGATTCCTTCCCGCTCCTTTCGAGCCTCCGCGCGCCTAGCCCGCAGTCCTGCTGCCTCAAGAATCCAAATTCCCTCGGGGAGACACTCATGCGGAAGCTCGACTTCTTGTGCCTCGCGGCCGTTCTGCTTTTATGCGGGAGCGTCGCCCAAGCTACCATTTTCGGCAGCATTCGAGGCATCGTTCACGATCCTCAGCATCGTCCCATCAGCGGTGCGGCCGTGGTGCTGCAGTCGAAAACGTCCGCCTGGTCGCAGTCCACGCAAACCAACGCGAATGGCGAGTTCAGTTTCCCTGCAGTAGCGATTGGCGATTATTCGATTACCGTGAGCGCATCCGGCTTCGATACATCCCAGGAGAACCTTACCGTCATCGCAGGATCATCGCCTGTTCTTCACTTGCCGTTGAAGCTCGCATCCATAAACCAGACGGCTACCGTGTCAGCTCAGGCCGAAGTCGCAAACGTTGACTCCGCGACGCCAACGAGCCTCGTCGACCGGAACGACATCCAGCAGACGCCCGGCGCCGATCGCACCAACAGCCTGCAAATGATCACCGACTATGTTCCCGGTGCGTACTTCACGCACGACCAGCTTCACATTCGCGGCGGTCATCAGCTGAGTTGGTTGATCGACGGCGTGCCCATTCCCAACACCAATATTGCCAGCAATGTTGGCCCGCAGATCGACCCCAAAGATATCGACTACCTCGAATCCCAGCGGGGCAGCTACGATGCCGCGTACGGCGACCGCACGTATGGGGTCTTCGAAGTAGTCCCTCGCAACGGTTTCGAGCGCAACAATGACGCCGAGCTGGTCGCAAGCGTCGGGAATTTCTACCAGACGAACGACGATCTCAGTTTCGGCGGGCACACCAGCCGCTTCGCCTACTACGCCAGCGCCAACGCAAACCGCAGCAACCTGGGGCTCGAAACTCCCATAGGCCAGATTTATCACGACGCCGAAAACGGGTTCGGCGGCTTCGGCTCATTCATCTTCAACGCTGATCCGGCAGACCAGTTCCGCATCGTAACCTCGCTGCGCCGCGACCATTACCAGATTCCCTACGATCCCAACGATCCGTCGACGGCGGGTTTGCGCGATGCCGAGTACGAAGTTGACGGCTACGCGATCTTCTCGTGGGTGCGCACGATCAATCCCAACACGGTGCTAACCGTTTCGCCCTTCTACCATTACAACAGCGCAAATTACGACAGCCCATCGAGCGATACGCCTATTGCCGCCACAGACCATCGCGCATCGAACTACGCGGGTCTGCAGTCCACTCTCAGTGCCGCGCTGCCGAAGAACAACCTCCAGGTTGGCGTCTACGGCTTCGGGCAACACGACAACCAGCTCTTCCGCCTGCTGTTCAATCCCGTAAACCAGTGTCCGGGAAATCCTGGCGCGGTGTGCCAGCCAATCAACGAAACGGTGCCGGCGACTGGCGGGGTTGTCGCAGGCTTTATCGACGACAAGTTCAACGTGACGCCGTGGCTCACGCTAATCGCTGGCATTCGGCCCACGCACTACTCGGGTCCGATCTCGGAGGACGCGATCAGCCCGCGTGTTGGCGCCGCATTACAGATTCCGCATCTGCATTGGGTGTTTCGCACGTTCTATGGCCACTACTATCAGGCGCCGCCGCTCGTGTCGATTTCAGGGCCGCTTCTTGGCTACGCCAACACGGCGCTGCCCACGGCATTCGTCCCGCTTCATGGTGAGCGCAACGAAGAGCACCAGTTCGGCGTCACCATTCCTGTTCGCGGCTGGGCGCTCGATGCCGACACTTTCGAAACTCGCGCCCACAATTTCTTCGATCACAACAACGTGGGCGAATCCAACATCTTCATTCCAGTGACGATCGACGGCGCGCTCATTCAGGGTTGGGAACTCACTTTGCGGTCGCCGCGTATCCGGAATCGCGGCGTTCATCTCGCGTATTCGAATCAGCTTGCGCAGGCGCGAGGCGCGCTGACTGGCGGCCTCGTCTGCTTCCCGCCGAGCAGTCCGCTGTGCGAAGCGCCGCCGGGTTATTCTCCACTCGACCACGATCAGCGAAACACGCTGAACGTGGGGTTCGACGCCAGGCTTCCGTGGCGAACCTACGCGTCGACAAACGTCTACTACGGATCCGGCTTCACGAACGGAAGTCCGCCGCCAGATTATCTTCCGGGCCACACGACGGTCGATTTGACGCTGGGGAAGGAATTCGGCGAACGCTTTGCCGTTTCGCTGACAGCGCTGAACATTGCGAATCGCCATCTGCTGATCGACAATAGCCTGACCTTCGGCGGGTTCCATTACAATGATCCGCGGCAGATTTATGTCGAGTTTCGGTACCGGTTCCACTACTGAATTCGGGCGGACTCTGGGTATGTGTCCTGTGTCACCGGAAAAAGGCCGGGTTTTTGTGCCGGGAGAAATTTGCATGTTGCTGATTCTACATGGCTTGCTACGACGTGTCCCGGCAAATGGTGCCGGGAACATTTTGTTACATGCCCGATTTCATTACTGATCTGGAGGGTTATGTCGAAGCACTCGAATCAGTCAATTCTCGAAGGTCGTGGGAGGTTTTTCGGGGGCACGGCTGTCATGGTCGCGGTAATTTTTGTTTTGGCGGCGTGCGGTTCGAAGCCGACTGAGCCGGGACGCCGATTTCACCTTCACGGAAAAGTCGCAGCTGTACACGTGAATGAGGGCTACGCCGAAATCGATCACGACGCGATACCCGGGTTCATGGACGCGATGACCATGCCGTATCACGTCCCGGATTCACGGGCGCTTGCCAGCCTGGCGCCGGGCGACGAGATTACCGCCGACGTCGTTGTCACCGACACGGACACGCATCTGGAAAATATTGTCACCGTCAAGCGCGCGACCAAACCTGATCCGGCGGCTTCCTCAGACTTCCACATGCCACAGCGCGGCGACACCGTTCCCGATTTCGTGCTCGTCGATCAAAACGGAAGGCAAATCCATCTGCGATCGTTTCGAGGGAAGCTCCTGTTTCTGACTTTCATTTACACGCGCTGCCCTTTCGCCGATTTTTGTCCGAAGGTGTCCAACAGTTTTGCGCAAATTTACGCGGCGGTGTCCAAGCAGCCGGAGCTGGCCTCGAAAATCCGGCTATTGAGCGTCAGCTTCGATCCAGCGCACGACACGCCGAGCGTGCTGCGCACCTACGCCGCGTCATTTCAAGGCGTGACGGGAACAGCGCGGCCTTTCAACCGATGGGATTTTGCGACGGCACCGCGGAAGGAATTGCCCGCAATGGCCAAGTTCTTCGGCCTCTACTACAACGCGCAGAACGGCCAGATCATTCATTCGATGAGCACCAGCCTGATCTCGCCAGACGGCAAAATCCTCTACTGGTTTCACGATAACGACTGGCAGCCATCCGAACTGGTCAGCGACGCCGCGAAGGCCTTGGCCGATGCGCAGCAAGTTAGCAGATCGAAGGCAAGGGCATGACACCGAATGTGCCCGCCGAGCTCGCCCCGAAGGCCTCCCTTGGGACCACGACCCTCAAGTTCAGAAAGCGTTGACCCGTGTCCAGGAAACATAGCTTCTGGAATTCCCGTCATCCACTTGGACGCGCCACTTAGGATGAGGCCCAGAAGGATTGGCACGTTCAGCCAGTGGCTGCACCGCACCAGCAGGTGGTGCCTGCGAACTACAAGCACGCCGGCTTGACACTCCGGCGTGCTTGTAGCTATTCGCTCCTTATCGAGCTGCTTGTAATGTGGCACAAGAATTCTCCACGCTAGTTTCGAGAGGTCATGCTGTTAGCTGGCGCGGGCGCGAAATGCGCTCGC
>Ga0187817_10001402_pt1 | contig 11741 bp, 5 predicted proteins | sample NC_wetland_sal_i_17_FD_132431 | JGI IMG/M metagenome (GOLD analysis project Ga0187817, IMG submission 132431) | Wetland sediment microbial communities from Neuse River Estuary, North Carolina, USA - SO4_2 | ecosystem: Environmental > Aquatic > Freshwater > Wetlands > Sediment | place: USA: North...
ATTTACGATGATCGTGTCCTTGGCGGGCGGGGGATATGCTCCGAGAGCCCAGACCCCCCGCTGTGAGCCTCCATTGATCTCAATTTTCGGCAGCATGGAACCGCCGGTTTTCACCTGCACTGCCGCCTGGCCTAGCCCCGGCGCCGCTCCTATGTCCACGTTGGTGAATTTGTATCCCGGAATATTGGAAGCAGAGATGACGATGCCGTACTGTACGGTGTCCAGATCGATGTCGCTTCCCGTTCCGTATCCGCAAGTAATGCCTTGCGAGGTGTCGCTCGAATCGGTCAGCAGGATGCCGGTGAAACGGGAGAATACGAAGAAATCGTGCATCTCGAGGCTGTCCATACGGTCCACCACTAAGCCGATCCCGTTGTTCAACACCCAAGTGTCGATGGGGCGCGGATATTGCGCTCCCTCCAACACGTCCCAGAAGACCTGGTTGAAAAGATTGCGCAGCGAGACATAGGCCTCGGTGTGATCAATGTGGACTCCCGTATTGAAGGCTCCTATGAACAGATCCTGGACCGTGGTGCGGCCGAGTTCGATGTCCAGGAAGTTGTAGGCGTTGGTCACGGTGGAGCGCTCGATCCTCGTACCTGGGCCGGCCACCGCGATGGTGTAGGGGTAGGGCGTGGGCATGGAAGCGCTGGAGGCCACTTGGTTGGGGTAGTGGAAAAGCAGATCTGTGACTCCGGCGCCAATGCCTTTCAAAGTAAGGAAAGGGCTGCTGGTATTGGTAATCAATAGCGTGGGGGCGATGGTAGTGAGCGCGGGATTGATTCCTGCGACATCGAATGGACCTTCGACCGCTCCGCACAGGACAACGCCCTGCGGCACAACGAACGTACCGCTGGTGTAGTAGCGGGCGACATTGAACACGACCGACCCGCCACCGGCAGACCCGGCGGCGTTGATTGCTTTTTGGATAGCGGCTGTGTCGTCGGTGTGACCGTCGCCTTTGGCCCCGAACGAATTCACTGATGCGCCGACACACACGGCTCGCGCGATGGGGACGGCGCAGAGAGTCCAAAACAAAATGATTACAAGCGTGGTCTTCACTGTCATCCTCCTCAGCAGAGCGTTGCGGCTTCGCTCAAATACCTGTGGAGTATACGATGGCCGGGTCAATAACATCAGGGCAGCAGCCCCGCCGTGTTCCGCGCTGCGGTTTGCCCGGGACGAAGATCGGGACGGTCTCTCGAAAGACTCGGGCTGGCTACCTGAGCCCATCCGCGAGTCCTTGGTCCCGTGATGCGTGTGCCCTGCTGGCGCTTGACCCCGCCGCTGCTTGGCAGAACGAACCGCCCGCTCCGGCCGTGCATGCGAATCCAGAGCAACAGGGTGTAGAGTCGGTTCCGCCACACTGCTGTCCTTGCACCGAGCAGCTCACGACAGCACTGGTTGCTTGGCAAAAGCCTCCCACTCTGAATCCCGGGAGACTGCACTGGGTCGAGAGATCGACGATGGGGGTCCCTGCGCACGCGGCGGCCCCTTCAGTTATCGGGTTCACCGCTGGCTGCCCAACAGGACATTGCGCGCCGTCCTCAGATGCCTCACACAACTTTCCTACCATATTGTTTGCAGGGCTAACGCATACGCCGGTCAGGGTGCTGGGCGTCACAGCCGTGCCACTGAGGGAGACCGTCTGCGGGCTGTCAGCCGCGTTGTCGGTAAATGTTACTGTGCCCTTCACGTTGCCCGTAGTGCTAGGCGCGAGAGTCACATTGATAGCGCAGTTCGCGCCGGCGGCGAGCGTTGAGCCACAGTTATTGGTCTCGCCAAAGTTCGCGCTGGCCGCAATACTCGTAATCGTCAGCGGGGCCGTGCCGCTATTAGTAAGAGTGATGAGCAGGGGTTCGCTGGTTGAGCCTTGCTCCTCGTCGCCAAAAGTCAGGCTGCTCGCTGAGAAAGACACGCTTGGTGATCCGCCGCTGCCGCCTCCGCAACCACCGAGTGCGCAGGCTCCGAGAAGTACCAGAGCGATGATGCATAGCGTTTTGGAATTCATGGTTTCTCTCCTTCGCTTATTGGCGTTGGCTCGCCGAACTATCTGACGGGGGCGTCCAGTCCAGGGAGGTGGTACCGGTTCGTCCGCCGCCACTGCGACGAACGTTGCATTCCGCTGGGAACATAGCGAGGCGCCGGACTTTGTGTCGCGGTGGTCGCGTCCACCAGGCCGTAGTCGCAGCCCTCGATGCCGGGATGATTCTCGTCGCAGGGAATCAGCAGACAGGCGTGCTCCTCCGTGTCGCCCGGATCGAAGCCACGGCAGGCGATGTCGCCACCATCGTTGATGAGCAGCGCAGCGGCAACGTAGGTAATCGAGCCAGGAACAATCAGCGTGTTCAGATCGACGGGGGATCCGCCGTTCTCCCAGAGAAATCCCCGCAGATCAATGCCGTCGTCGGTAAACGTCTCCCCAGCCACCTGCCCCTGGGAATTGATGCTGACCGATTCACTCTGCGGGTCCGTTCCCAAGGTGCCTAGATCAGTCATTTTTCCGTTCCGCCAGAGAAACGCGTGGCCGGCTTGGTCACCCAAAGTTGTCGCGTATCCCACCACTTCTCCGGCGTCGTTGATCGAGTCCGGATGTCCGAAAGTCCCTCCCAGCGTTCCGAGGTCTCTCAGGCCTTCCGACCTACTCCAAATGAACGGGTGTTCCGTCGTGTCTCCGGGCGGGTTCGAAACACCGACGACCTGCCCGCGTCCATTGATAAACACTGGTGCGCCAAAGGTCCCGCCGAGACCACCCAGATCAATCATCTTTCTTTCATTTGGATCCCAGAAAAAGGGGTCGATGGTCGGAACACCGCTCGACGGATTTGCAGTAAAGCTAGTAAAGGACTCGCCGGCAATCTGCCCGCGATCGTTGATGATCCAGGCAGCACTGTCGGGTCCGCCCAATGTACCCAGATCTTGCATGCCTTGCGCTTTGGTCCAGACGAACGCATGCGTTTGGGTAGTGGCGGGAGCACTGAAGAGGAAGGTCTCGGTGTAGGTATAGCACCCAACGGGAGGGAAGAGGACGCACGAAAGCAATTGGTTGCCGGCAAAAGGGTCGGAAATTCCGTTTAATGCGGCACCCACGGCCTGACCTTCGTCATTCACGTCGTTCGCGATGCTTTGGGATCCGCCGAGTGTTTCCAGATTAGTTACGTCGCCGTCCTGCCAGAGAACGGCGTCGGTTTCCGGCCATCCAGTGGACGGATCGACGGCCCCATTTTGCGAGATTCCAGCGATCTGCCCGCGCGCGTTAATCGCGGCCGCAAAGGTGCTTGCGCCACCCGGAAGTGGACTCAAGGGCGTCACAACACCGTTCTGCAATACCCAGCTCTGGTCAAGGTAGCAGTCCAGGAAACAGTTTGGGCTGAAAGGATCGGAAGCGGCGGTGTCAGATATGCCAACGAGCATTCCACGGTTGTTTAGAGCAGGCGAGGAAGGCTGTGAAATGTAACCTGCCGGGCCGCCGAACGTGCCTACGTCGATGAGTTTGTAATGGTGATGCTTTGGCGGTTCCTGTGCGGATAGTGGTAGTTGACTCGCGAGTACAATCCCCAGAACCACTGCAATCGTTATCGCAAATTTCTTGAGATTCATATTTTCCTCACGGCCTGCTCCTATAGGCGCGAATTCGAGGAAATAACTGGCATGCGGAAACTGTTTCGGGCTGATGGAGCCGATGGAGCACGGGAGAGAGTTGTGATAAGCTCACTGGCCAAGACGCCTAAGTTTAGGCGTTTGAATAAGTTGCATGACGACGCGCTCCACCCACGACGTAACCCTCCTTCTGCAGGCCTGGAGCCAGGGTGACGAAGAAGCGTTGCAGAAACTGATACCTCTGGTATACCGGGAGCTGCGCCAGGCCGCCCGGCGCTACATGGCCGGAGAGAGATCCGGTCATATTCTCCAAACGACTGCCCTGGTTAACGAAGCCTATCTACGTTTGGTCGATGTACAGAAAGTCAGTTGGAGAAATCGCGCTCACTTTCTCGCCATGTGCGCGCAGTTGATGCGCCGAATACTGACCGACTTCGCGCGCTCCCGCGGTTACCAGAAACGCAGCGGGAAAATGAATCGCGTGACATTCACGGAAGCCCTTTGGGTTGCCCCGCAATCGGATACCGACCTGGCCGCGCTCGACGCGGCGATGAAGAAGTTGGCGGCCGTTGATGAGAGGAAGAGCCGAGTGGTGGAAATGCGCTTCTTTGGCGGCCTTACGGTCCAAGAGTCGGCCGAGGTACTGAAGGTTTCGCAGGACACCGTCATGCGCGACTGGAAGTTCGCGAAGGTGTGGCTCTTGCGAGAGCTCAATGGGGAACAACATGGCGGAGCCTGAACGCTTGCGCCGGGTCGAGGAGTTGTATCACTCCGCATTGCAAATTGCGGCGGACCAGCGCTCCGCGTTTCTAAAGAACGCGTGTCAAGAAGATGCGAAGCTTTGCGAAGAGGTTGAGTCTCTCCTGGCGTATGAAAGCTCGGCCGAGGAGTTCATGGGGACGCCGGCATTCGAAGTTGCCGCAAAGCTCGTGGCCGCGGATCAAGCCAGTGAGAATCAGGCTGATCCTGTGCCCATTGGAGTGACACTCCAGCGTTTCCGTATTCTGGAGAAACTAGGCGGCGGCGGTATGGGAGTCGTTTACAAGGCTGAAGACACACGGCTACTTCGCACCGTCGCCCTGAAATTCTTGCCCAGGCAGCTCGCGCGCGATCCAGCTTCACTCGAACGCTTTGAAAGAGAAGCTCGTGCTGCATCGGCGCTAAACCACCCCAACATTTGTACCGTTTATGACGTCAGCGACTACGAAGGGCAGCCCTTCATCGCCATGGAGCTGCTGGAGGGACAAACTCTTGACCACCGAATCGGGGGATGCGTTCTGCCAATAGAGGAATGCGTCAGAATTGGCATCGAGATCACGGAGGGTCTGCACGCCGCACATCAGAAAGGAATCATCCATCGCGACATCAAGCCAGCAAACATCTTCGTGACCGGTCAGGGCCAAGCGAAGATCTTGGATTTCGGATTGGCGAAACTCGCGTCCGCTGTGACGGCCGGGGGCGAGGAGTTGGAACAGGAACCTCGCGAGCGCCGCGACGTGGATCTTCTCCTCAGCCGCACCGGAGTCGCGATGGGGACCGCGGGTTACATGTCGCCGGAGCAAGTGCGCGGCGAAAAATTGGACGCGCGAACGGACCTGTTTTCTTTTGGCCTCGTGCTTTATGAGATGGCGACTGGGCATCGCGCGTTTGAAGGCGACACTGGGCCGGCGCTCCACAATGCCATTCTCACACAAGCACCTGTTCCAGCACGGCAACTGAACCCCCAACTTCCCGCCAAGCTCGGGCACATCATCAGCAAAGCACTGGAAAAGAATCGCGACGCCCGCTACCAGACTGTGTCGGACATGCGTTTCGACTTGGAGGCTCTGAATCAGGAGATCGAGCTGAAACGTCCCGCCAGATGGAGGGAGGTAGCCGTCGGTGTTGTCCTCATCGGAATGATTGCGAGTGCGACTCTCTGGTTTGCCAAGCGCCAGTCGTCTTCCCTTCAAGCTCTGCCCGATCTGAAGCTGCGCCAACTCACAACCAATTCCCCTGAGAACCCGGTGATCACCGGGACGATTTCGCCCGATGGCAAGTACCTGGCCTACAGCGATCCGAAGGGGATTTACGTCAAACTTATTCAAACCGGCGAGACACAGGCCATCCCTCAGCCGGATGTGTTCAAGGATGGGAAGGTGGACTGGGAGCTCTCCTCGTGGTTTCCGGATGGCACAAGGTTCCTCGCCAATGCCCATCCGCCCGGAGGGGACCCGCACGTATGGTCTTCGCGGGGCACTAGCATTTGGACCGTTTCAATCTTGAATGGAGTGGCCCGCAAACTTCGCGATGAGGCCTTCGTCTATTCCATTTCTCGGGATGGTTCCACCATTGTTTTCGGAACAAACAAGGGCAGGTTTGGCGATCGCGACGTCTGGCAGATGCAGTCTGATGGGGATCATGCGCGTAAGCTTTATGAGACAGGCGAAAACAGCGCGATTTGCTGCGTTCAATTCTCGCCGACCGGGGAGAGCGTCGCTTACGTCACAACCGACGACTCCGGGGATACCCTCGTAAGTCGCAAATTGAATGGCGGACCCGTCACCACATTGCTTCCAACTTCAGTTACGAACGGTACGACTGATTCTTTGTGGCTGCCTGACGGCCGGTTGATTTACTCTCTGCGCGAGCCCCAAGCCGTTGGCAGCAGCAGTTGCAACTACTGGGTTATGCGGGTTGACGCACGTACCGGTGTACCTTCCGAGAAACCGAGGCGGCTGACGAACTGGGGCGGATCTTGCATGGACAGCACGAGCGTGACAGCGGACGCCAAGAGGCTGACATTCAAAAAATGGACGGACGGCGCCACGGTGTATGTAGCTGATCTGGATGCAGGCGGGTCGCGCATCATTAACCCTCGGCATTTCACCTTGGATGAGGGTTTTGACCAGCCGCTGGACTGGACCGCCGATGGCAAGACCGTTCTTTTCGCATCCAATCGAGATGGTGAGTTCGGGATTTACAAACAGTCTCTCAACGAGGATGCGCCGAAAGTTATCTTCGCCGGGACAGCGAATGACCGAGAGACGCGGGTGAGCCCGGATGGGAACTGGGTCATCAGCCTTGTCCTTCCGAAATCTGGAGGTCCATCCGAGCCGGAAAAAATCATGCGGGTTCCCATCACCGGGGGATCGCCGGAGTTGATATTTCCGACGCAGGCACATTCGGTGCACATTTCCTGCGCCAGAATCCCATCTAATTTTTGTGTGGTTGCTGAGACGACCGAGGATCGCAAACAGGTGACCATCACCTCCTTCGACCCAGTTAAAGGTCGAGGCGGGGAGTTCGCTCGATTTGATCTTGATCCCGATATGAATGGGAACGGCTGGCTCTGCGACGTTTCACCCGACGGCACACGTCTGGCCTTAAGTCCCCGCCCCGAGGGCCCTATCCGCATTCTCTCGCTGCGAGGCCAGCCCACGCAGGTCATCCGGGTGAAGGGTTTGGATAGGATGATGGATGTGTACTGGGCAGCGGACGGGAAGGGGCTATATGTTTCCAATGGCATCAGCGGTGGAACGCTCTCACATGTGGACCTGCAAGGCCACGCACGCCTCCTGTGGGAGTCTCACGGAGGTGTCCCGACTTTTGGAATACCCTCGAGAGATGGCCGCCACTTGGCGATTCAGGGCTCGACCTTGAGCACCAACATATGGATGCTGGAGAACTTCTGAAGCCATCATAGACCACTTGTTGGCCGGAGCGCCTAGGGGCCATATTTCCGGGGTAGAATCTTAACGCTCGACCTGCAACGAATGGCGTTCTATGGGCAACTCCAGGCAACTCGTCGTGATAGCGGCGTCGGCCATGCTTTTTGCCTTGGCCTCGCCCAGCGGAGCGCAGTCCTCGAGCGCGTCTGTGAGTGGAACGATTGTTGATCCCAAAGACGCCGTGGTTTCACAGGCGGAAGTGACGATCGAAAATCCCAGCACGGGGTTTTCTCGGACGGTGAAAACCAACGATCAAGGTGTTTATCAGTTTCTTGAGATCCCACCCAGCACTTATAGCTTGACCATCAAAGCGCCGGGGTTTGCTACCGTGCGAATTGAAGACGTTCGGCTGATGGTCAACACCCCAGCCGCCATCGACGAAATGCTGAAAGTACAGGGTGGAACCACGATCATCCGGGTGATGGATGCCGCGCCTCTCGTGAACACACAGGATGCCACGCAGGGTCACGCATTCGACGTCACGCAAATCGAAACCCTGCCCTCCGAAGGCAGAAACCCGATCGCAATTCTCAGTCTGCAACCAGGCGTCGTATTTACCGGTAACAGCGACAGCATCAATCCCGACGTTGACAGCCGGAGCGGCGCGGTCAGCGGCGCGCGCAGCGACCAAACGAACGTGACCATTGATGGAATCGATGACAACGACCAGATCCGCGGCTACGCATTTCAGGGAGCACTGCGTGCGACCCTCGACTCGCTTCAGGAGTTCCGGGTCATTAGCAGCAATGGCAATGTGGAAGCGGGTCGTTCCAGTGGGGCGCAGGTCACGCTGGTGACCAAGAGTGGAACCAACAAGTTCCACGGCTCGCTTTACGAATACAACCGGTCGAGTTTGGGCGAGGCCAATGACTGGTTCCTTGAGCAGGCAGAACTCAAAGCAGGTCAGCCGAACTTAGCTCCACACCTCGTCCGCAACACTTTCGGCACGGCTATCGGTGGTCCGATTAAGAAAGATCGCCTGTTCTTTTTCGCAACTTATGAAGGCCAGCGGACGCGAGAGAACACTATCGTGGACCGATACGTACCCACGGCCAATTTTCGCCAGGGTCTGTTGAGCTATTGTGAAACTAATAAAACCCCCTGTCCGCCAACCGAAGTCTTCACACTTAGCAAAGCCGATCTCGCAGCTCTCGATCCCAATTGCTCGAAGCAGGCGGGCTTTCCCGGCGGTACCTGTCCTCTGGGCCCGGGTGCGAACCCTGCACTATTGCCTATCTTTCAGAGTGATCCGCTGCCCGACTCAAACATCTTCGGTGACGGCCTAAATGGCGCAGCCTTCACCTTTTCCGCTCCCGCTCCCGCGAAGCTCGATACCTACATCGTTAAACTGGATTACCTCAGCGGCAACGGCAATCATCAACTGTTCCTTCGGGGCAATCTGCAAAACGATCATGCCGCCGGCTTACAGGGCACCGGCCCGCAATTCCCAGGAGACCCTCCCAATGTGGTCAACGTCGATAACAACAAAGGGATTGCTGGCGGCTACTCGGCCGTCCTGCGGAAAGACCTGATCAATGATTTTCGCTATGGATTTGTCCGGCAAGGACTGGGTAGGATCGGGCTTTACGACGCACCGCAGGTCAATATTGGGTTTGATGCTCCTGGCACTAATTACTTTCCCACCACCGATACCATCATTCCGGTGCACAATTGGGTCGAGAATCTCAGCTGGGCGAAGGGTAAACATACCCTTCAATTTGGGACAAACATTCGCCGCATCGATAATGCCCGCCAATCGAATAGCCAGTCGTTTTTCTTTACCCAACCTAACTGGTCATGGCTGAGTTTGGCCGGGATCGCCGGCACGGGTTCAAGCCTCGATCCAAGCGCGCCGCAGTTTTCCAATTTGGGGTTCCCAGCCGTTGCGCCTGGATTCCAAACTTTCTACGACGCGGCGGTAATGTCGCTTACCGGAATCCTTCCTCAAGTCGTAGCGGTTTACAACCAGACGAAGAACCTTTCCGTGCTTCCGCAGGGATCGTACGTTCCCCGCCATTTCAGAGCAACCGAAACCGAGTGGTATGCACAGGATTCGTGGAGGGCCGCGCCGAATCTCACCTTGACCTTTGGTGCTCGATACACGCTCTTGCAGCCTCCTTACGAAACAACCGGTACCCAAGTCGCTCCTACCTTCAGTCTCAACGAATTCTTCAAAAAGCGTGCGCAGGCCATGCTAAATGGTCAAAGCTACACACCGCTGATAAGCCTCAGCCTCGCCGGTCAAGCCAATGGCAAGCAGCCCTACTGGGCGTGGGACTACGGCAATATCGCACCCAGGTTCGCTTTCGCCTGGTCACCGAAAGCCACAGGTGGTTTTTGGAAGAAGCTATGGGGCGGGACGGATAAGAGTTCTGTACGCGGCGGATATGGAATGTATTACGACCACTTCGGCGAAGGCGTCGTCAACAGCTTTGACCGCAATGGATCATTGGGACTGACGACCTCGATCGGCAATCCAGCCGGCATATTGAGTGTTGACAACGCCCCGCGTTTCAGCAACTTGAGCACCATCCCAGCTTTCGCCGCAGGAGGGTGTGCAACGCCTCCGTGTGCCTTGTACGGGCCGCCGCCACAATCCTTCCCAGTCGCCCTGCCTATCGGAGAATTTGCGCTCTCTTGGGGCTTGGACGACAAGATGAAAACGCCATACTCCCATGTAGTAAATTTCAGCGTTACTCGACAGTTGCCGCACAACTTCGTGATCGAAGCAGCGTACGTTGGGCGTTTTGCGCATCGCTTGCTGCAAGAAGAAGATTTAGCACAGCCCTTGGACATTCGAGATCCGCAGGGCACAGATTATTTTGCTGCAGCCACCATGTTCACGAAGGCTGCGGAAGCGCAGATTCCAATCCAGAACATGGCCCCGATTCCCTATTGGGAGCACTTTTTCCCGACGGCTGCGGGTCACGGCAAGCTTCCATCTCCACCATGTACGTTTCCGGGAATTGCGCCCCATAATCCTACGGCGACGCAAAACATGTATGCCATGTATAGCTGCTGGGTTCACAACGAGACTTCAGCCCTGTTTCAGGCGGACGTGCTCTGCGCTCCAGCTTGCGCTACCATCAACGGAATCACTGCGCCGTACCAGTTTTACGATTCGCAATACGGTTCGTTGTACGCCTGGCGCTCCATTGGCAACAGCAGTTACAGCGGGGGACAGTTTAGCCTAAGGCATCGGATGGGGGGGGTGGAAACCGACATCAACTACACCTTTTCCAAGTCCATAGACATTGGATCCGATGCCGAACGGACTAATGAGAACGAAGGGGAGGGTTTTGCCAGCCAGATCATCAATGCCTGGTCGCCAAACCAGTTGCGCGCGGTCTCTGATTTTGACACCCGTCATCAGATCAGCGCCGATTGGGTCTATGACTTGCCTTTCGGCAAAGGCAGGCATTTTGCGAGTGAGTTGCACGGAATCACGAACGGCGTTGTAGTTGGCTGGACCCTTTCGGGCCTGTTCCGCTGGACCAGCGGATTTCCGGCAACGGTCGAACCGGGAACAAACTGGCCGACGAACTATAATCTTACTTCGGCCGCGGTACAGACCGGCCCCACGGGCCCCACCGGCGCCTTCATAGTCAACGGCGAGCCGAATCTATTCCAGAACCCCACGGCCGCCATCCAGGCCTTCCGTTTTGCCTATCCCGGCGAATCGGGCCAGCGAAACACGTTGCGAGGCCCCGGCTATTTCGGAATTGATCTCGGTCTTGGTAAGAGCTGGAAGATCGCAGACTCCCAGACTGTAAAGTTCAGTTGGGAGACCTTCAATCTCACCAACACCCCACGCTTCGACGTAGGGACACTGCAAAACGGCGGAAACCAAGGCGGTGGCAATCTCCTCTTCACCAACGGTTCATTCGGACAATTCACATCCACCCTGACCAAGCCCCGCGTCATGCAATTCGCGCTGCGCTACAGCTATTGAACTAATCGGGCACGCAGACGTTGTCAGTTTGCTCGCAACTTTGGATCTGGCATTGCGGGACAGCAGGCCGAAAGTGGTAATCAGGCCTTGGCCTGACCATGCTGTTCGCGTTGAGCACATGAAGGATAGTTTGCTGGTGCACCCGTACCTGCATCGATTCCGGTGCAAAAGTCGAATCAGCCAAAAGGAGTAGCGATACTTGCGTTGCTGGGTACTGTGTTTTGATTGGCGTGTCGAATCAGAGGATTTGACACCGTCCGCAAACTTTATGGACACGCAGCACCCCCCGGCTCAATGCAGGGCAGGTTATAGACATCGACCAGTTCGCCGGCGCCGGGCGGGGGAAACGCCCCGTTAGCCCAAGGTCCGAACTGCGTGAATCCGTTGATCTCAATTTTCGGCGGCATAGAACCGCCGGCTGTCAACTGGACCCCCGCTTCGCCGATGCCCGGCTGCGACTCCAGAAAGACGTCCGCAAA